>Ga0302267_10001170_pt1 | contig 33853 bp, 52 predicted proteins | sample III_Bog_E1_3_FD_194555 | JGI IMG/M metagenome (GOLD analysis project Ga0302267, IMG submission 194555) | Peat permafrost microbial communities from Stordalen Mire near Abisko, Sweden - III_Bog_E1_3 | ecosystem: Environmental > Terrestrial > Soil > Wetlands > Peat | place: Sweden: Abisko...
CGCCGCCACGGCTGCCACCACCCCCTCTACCAACACGGGCACATCGGGGGCCAGCGGAACGGCGAACTGATGGCGCACCCTACCGCCCCGATCAACACGTTCAACATCGACTGGGCGAAGGTCAAGAACTGGGCGCAGCAGCAGAAGATCCCCACCAACGCCGTCAACGACGTGTACACGCTGGACCAGGCCCGCATCGCCCAGGGCGGCTACGGGATGTCCAACTCCGAGCGGACGCGGGCCATCGAAGCCGCCGCCGGCCTCAACTACTCGTCAGCCCTCCCCACCGACTCTCCCCGTGCTTCCAACGTCATCGGCAACACCGTCTCCAACGTGCAGCAGATCGGCGTGGGGCTCATGCCTACGCGCCTGGCCTCGAACATCTGGGACACCTTGAAGAACACAGTGGAGGACATTGCTGACCCTGCCCGGTTGAAGGGGGCGACTCCCGAGCAGACCCTTGCCAACCTCCTCTCCAACACCGTGGCTTCGTGGGTGCCCGGAGCAGCCGATGTAGGGACGTTCCTCAAGGCCGATGCCAAGGGGTACAAGGCGGGCCTCGACGCTCTGGCTACCCAGCCGGTCTCCACCTTCCTCGATGTCATGCCGGCCCTCCACGGACTCTCCATGGGGGTTGGCGAAGTCGCCGCCCGCTCGGCCATCGGTGACGCACTCTCCGAGCGTCTGGGGATGTCCACCGAAGCCCTGGGCAGGATGGGGGCGGTCCGGATGGCAGGGAAGGGCGTCGGGTCGATCAAGGTTGGGTCCAAGGACGACGTGTTCCTCGACGCCGAGGGGAACAGCGTCACCCGCACCCCGACCCTCCAAGAACGCCTTTCCAAGGCGGTCCTCTCCCACGGGGGGTTCGGCAAGCAGATCAGCGACGCCGCCCACGCCCTCATGTCTACGGGAACCAAGTACACCAACCACTATCGGAAGATCACCAGTGACCTGACCGGCAAGGTGGCGAAGCTGACCCCCGACGTGACCGACAAGGCCGGGAACGTCCTCCAAAAGGGCACCCTCAGCGTCTTCAACGAGGTCATGCACTCCGGTCGCGAAGCCTCGGACATCATGAACGACGACAAGATCCCGCTCGACGTGAGGGAAGCCGTCAAGGCGTATGAGCCGTGGGAGCAGTGGCATCGGGAGTACATGCTGGAATCGGGCAAGCTGACCCCGCTCAAGCTCCCGGATGGCACCACCGCCTACTACGAATCCACCTCCCACCTGTTCGGTCTCCGGAAGTCCACCGACGACGCGCTGGCCAAGGCAGCCAAAGCCAGCGAGAAGGCGGATGGGATCAACGAGCAGGCCCTCAAGTTGGATGGGGCCTACACCCCTCTCATCACCCGGATCACCGAGATCAAGGACGCCATCGCCGGGACCGTGAACATGCAGCCCGAGGTGTCCAAGACCTACCTCAACATGTTCGGTCGCCTCACTGGTCGGGACGGTCTGCTCGAGACCATGCAGAAGGCAGTCAACGAGAAGGACTGGGTGACCCTCCGGGACGCCGCCAAGAAGGCGGACAAGGCGATGTCCAACAAGACGGTCCAGGGGTGGCGACAGGTCCCGATGCTCAACGAGCTCTCCAACCTGGTCCACGTCACCTTCGAGTACGCCAAGCAGCGGGCCAAGATGGACAAGGACTTCGAGGACGCCTACTCCGGGCGGTATGCCAAGTCGAAGTCCCGGAGTGCCGAAGCCCTCAACAAGAAGGCGCAGCAGGCCACTGACAAGTTCATGGCGGCGGTGCGGAAGAACCCGCCGGCCGAGTACCGGGACGTGGTGCTCTCCAAGTTCTTCGACAACTTCCTCGCCTCCGACAAGGCCGAGACGTATATGGACGAGTCGGCTAAGTACCTGAAAGAGCACGGCTACAACCAGGAGGTCATCGACCGGATCCGTTCCGACCCGAGGAAGCTCTACGAGTTGGTCGTAGCGGTCTCCGATCCGACCTTCCGGGATCCATTCATCCCTAACATGACCCCCGGTGACCACGCCCAGTTCATGAACAGCGCCCTGAAAGAGGTCGATGATCTGCGGGCTCGGGGCTACAAGCCCATGTACGTGCCGACCGTCAGCGGGGCAGCGGCAGGAGCCGCGTACCTCCGGGACGACCGGATCTACGTCAACCCGACCAAGTACCCGACCATCTCCTCGGGCTTCAAGAAGGCCATGGACATGTCCTCCACGGTCAACGACGTGATGCTCGGAGTCTCCCGTGCCACCAAGGAAGCCCTCGGCAAGGACGCCACCCTCGAGTTCGTGGACCAGATCCTCCGCCCCATGCTCCACACCGGCACTTCCCTCCGTCAGGCACTCGTCAAGGCCAACCTCCACCGGGTAGCGGGAGACACCTCGGGGACCGCTCTGGCGGTGACGGACGACCTGATCCACAACCAGTACGGGCTCTCCAAGTTCAACGTGTCCGAACTGCTCGGGATGGGCCAGGAGGAAGTGGGGCTCCACCCGGACGAGACCTACTACATCTCGACCGACGTGCTGAACCAGGTGAACAAGCTGGTCTCCCGTGACCAGTTCCCCCTTCACGGGGCATGGGACAAGGCGACCGGGGTGTTCAAGTTCTCCATCCTCGGCCTCTCCCCTCGGTACACCGCCCACATCCTCTTCGGCGGCACCATGCTCCTCGCCCTGCGGGTCGGCCCCGATGCCTTCACCATGATCGGCAAGGCAGCCAAGGCCGTCCACGCCTACCACAACGGACTGGACGAGTCGGCTATCCCCGAAGAGGTCTTCCAGGGAGCCGCACAGAAGGGCTCACCAGACGTGCAGGTCCATTGGCGGGGTGGAAAGCAGATGGGCTACATGAACCTGCAGGAGAAGTTGATCTCCTGGGGAATCAACCCGAAGCTCGCTACCGCCGTCCAGTGGGCTCGAGCAGCCGCCGACGTGAACTTCCGATTCACCAACTACATCTCCGACATGCAGCGGGCCATCGCCTACCTCGACGGGGCCAAGCACGCCGAGCGGGCCGGCAAGTTCACCGATCCCCTCACCGGAGAGGTCGTGCCGATGACCGCCGACCGGGCACACTTCGAGGGGATGAGGGCAGCCGAGCGGGTCATGGGCAACCTGCAGGCGATGACCCCCTTCGAGCGGTCCATCGCCCGGAAGATCATGCCCTTCTACGGGTGGACCAAGCACATCCTCAAGTACGTCCTCACCTACCCTGTCGACCATCCATGGCGGACGATGTTCCTCTCCACCCTGGCCACCCAGAACACCGACCGGTTCGCCTCGGGCCTCGACGACCGGATGCAGCTCCTCTTCTTCCTCGGCCAGCCCGACGCATCGGGGAACGTGAGCGCCGTGGACATCAGGGAGCTTGACCCGTTCCGTGACGTGGCCAACTACGCCACCATCGGTGGGTGGCTGTCGAGCCTCAACCCGGTCCTGACCGCGCCGGCGGTCGCCATCGACCCGTCGATCATCTACGGCAACAACGTCCTCTACCCGAACGTCACCTACAACTCTGTCTACGGGACCAACCAGGCAGCCGCATCCGGCACCGCCATCGGGGCGATTGAGCAGGAGGTCCCGGAACTCAAGGCGCTGGACGACGCCCTCGGGTTGTCATCCTCCGCCCGCGCCCTGAAGAAGAGCGGGGGGACCAACAAGGACATCCTCAACTCTCTCAACATCCCCATGACCGAGGTGCAGCACCTCAACCTCAAGCAGATCGCCGCCAAGCATGAGATCGACCGGTACAACCAGGCCAAGACCGAAGCCCTCAACGCCTGGCAGACCGGTGACTTCTCGACCCTGTTGCAGTACCCCGGCACCGTTCCGGACCCCTTGCAGACCGGCTACAACATCACGCCGAAGGAGTTGGAGAAGCAGTACCAGGAAGCACTTGCCAAGTACCACGGCTTGCCGCCCTCGGAGACGGTTGCCCCCCTTCCTGCACCACGTCTGTAGTCGTTGCATTCCCCGATCCGAAGGCGTACAGTTTCGGAATGGACATGGCCTACGTCTACAAGTCCGAGGGTGGACAGAAGCAGACCATATGGGTCGCCACCTGTCCGTCGCATGGAAGGGACCTCTCCATCCACAAGTCACGCCACGTCGTCCAGCGGATAGCCGACAACCACTCGAGACTCCACCATGGGTAGTTCGGTCGAGCTCACCAAGCTCAAGGTCAAGCTCCTCGAGGCCCAGCAGGACTACGGCCTGCGGCAGTATGAGATCGCCGCGGCCTGCAAGATGCACCCCTCCACCCTCTCGGAGTACGCCCTGGGGAAGAACGGCTACACCGACAAGCACCTCCGAGCCCTCTGCGCCTACTTCGAGTGCCCGGAGGAAGACCTGGTGGGTTCGCTCCTCTTCGACTTCCCCGAGTGATCCTTGTAGTGGGCACGCGGGTCGCGTAGGATTCGGGGTATGTCAGCTAGAGGCGTACCCGTGTCGGTAGGGACCACCCCGACCCTGATCTACGAGGTCATCGACGCAGCGACCTACGCCGAGCTCGGGTACAACCCGACCGACAACCCGAACGTGTTCACCAACGGCACGGCCACCGACTCGCTCCCCATCGCCGTTACCTTCACCACCACCGACTCGGTGTACCTCGGCGGTGCGGACGTGGCCACCACGGACACAGGGGCGTTGTTCACCGGCATCCCGGCCCTCGCCTACAACGTGGTCGGCAGCGACTCCCTCTACGGGATCGTCGCCTCGGGCACCTCCACCGTCTCGGTCCTGGCGCTCCGACAGTGAGTGGACTCAACGGCGGGGGCCTGAGCATCCTCGGCGGAGGAGGAGGCGGTGGCGGGGGGGGTTCGTTCGTCAACCTCACCTACGCAACGGCCGGACCGTTCCCCGTCCCCGTTGCTGCACTCCCCACCGGGTACGTGCCGGGCACCGGGACGGTTGCGCTCTCCGCACAGCTTACGGTCGGGACCAACATCGGATCGGGGCTCCTGCTCGATGCGAGCAGCAACCCCATCCCCGACGGTTGGACGTTCCCGGCAACGATTTTTGTGGAGGGTGGGGTCATCTACGACATCATCGCCGTCAACCCCTTCACAGTCGAGACGCAGGGCGGGATCGTCGTGTGGGGAGCCAGCGGTGGTGTCCCCCAGCCTCTCTACATCCCCGGCGGCATCCGCAGCGTCGGCCCAGTCATCTTCAACAATCTCCCGACGACCAATCCCGACGTGTCGGGCCAGCTCTGGAACAACGACGGAGTAGCCACCGTCAGCGGAAGTCCCGGCTACATCTACTCGACACAAAGCGGGACCGGCTCGATCACCGGCGGCTGGCAGCTCCGGCAGACGGTCGACCCGCTCAACTCACTAAGCTACATGCTGGTCTTCGATACCTGGAACTCCGCGGCCGACCTCACGATCACCTTCCCCACGGCTTATATCATTGGCAATGGCGCCAATGCCAGCTTCGTCTCCCCCACACCAACGCTAACCCTCACCACCCTCACCGTGCCGCACGGCTCGGCCATCACTGGTGTGGTGCTGGTACAAGGAACGTAGCGGTGCCCGCGGATACCAATACCGTCTACGTTGTCAACCAGAACGACAATACGGTCACCCCCATCGGCTACCCATCGAACACAGTCCACTCGCCTATCACAGTAGGCGCTCACCCACAGAATGTAGTAGTGACCCCGGACGGCACCAAAGCTCTCGTTACCAACTACAACGATGGCACCGTGTCTGTGATCGAGGTGTCGACCAACACGGTCATTGATACCCGGACCTGTGGGACTAACCCTTGGGGCATCGTGATCTCACCCGACAGCACCACCGCCTACGTCTCGGATTACGGCTCCAGTTACCTGAGTGTCCTCAACATCTCCACCGGAGCGGTGGCGACCTACTACATCAGTTCTCAGACTTACGGCTATGTCGGTGTGGGTATCACTCCGGACGGGTCGAAGGTGTACGTGGCGTCCTCGAGGAACGGCTCGGTTTACGAGTTCAATACCTCAACTCACGCCGTCGCCACCGTGACGTCTTCACTCGGCAGTCCGTTCGGCTGTGTGGTGAGTCTCGACGGGACCAAGCTGTTCGTCTGCGACAACTCCGATAGCCACGTGTACGTCTACGACACCTCGACCCATTCCCTCATCACCAGTCGGAGCGGAGCCGCAAACTCGCCCTGCGCCATCATCCTCAGCGCCGATGGCTCAACCGTCTACCTAGCCAACTCTGGAGGTGGCTTGGGCATCGGAGAGATGCTCACTGCGTCCCCCTATACAACTGGTGCCTTCGGGGGTGCGTCGTTCCAAGCTGTAGCCGAGACACCCGATGGGGCACAGATATACGCCACCTACCCCGGTGGTAACTCGGTCAGGCCCTATACCCCATCGGGGACGCCAGGTTCGGCTATCACGGTCGGTTCCAACCCCCAAGGCATTGCTATCACGCCAAACGCTGCCCCACCGTTCACCGGCTCCCTGTGGAAGCAGACCATCTGGGGACAAGTAATAAGTTAGAGTATGGGACTGACCACCGGATCATCACCAGAGGGAGGAACACCATGACTATCACCGTCAACACCGCAGGCAAGCAGATCCCCTACCCGAACGCCGACGCGTTCGAGATCGACGACGACAACAACCTCATCATCACCCAGACCGGCAACACCGTCGCCGCCTACTTCACCTGGGACAGCGTGGACGACGACCAGTACAACGTCGACACCACCGCACCGACCGCACCGGCCACCGCAGAGCCCGAGGAGCCCACCACCGCCCCGCCGGCCCCGACCCCCGTGGTCGAGGCCCCCGTGGTCCCCGTGACCCCCCCCACGGACGTTCCTGCCACCGACCCCACCCCGGTCCCGGAGAACGCCGTTCCGACGCCTCCTGCGGCCTAGATCCCCATGGTGGCGGTCGACTACTCCTTCGCCAGGCCCAGCATCGGGGAACTGCAGGCTGCAGGCATCGAGTACGTCGGCCGCTACGTGGGGCCTCCAGGGTGGGGAAAGACCATCACCCAACCGGAGTACGACTCCCTCGTAGCCGCGGGTATCCAACCGTGGCTGGTGTTCGAGGCAGGTGCCAACGACGCCGCCGGTGGGTTCGCCACCGGTCAGGTGAACGCCAAGACCGCCCTCGCCTATGTCCCCAAGGGCTACACCGGCCCCATCTGGGTAGCTGCCGACGAGGAGATCGAACCAGGGACCCCTCTGTGGACCTCAGCCCTCGCCTATGTCCAGGGCTTCGGGTCGGTCATCGGTCCCTCCCGCACCGGCGTCTACGGAGAAGGGGCGCTCTGCCAAGCCTGCATCGACAACGGCACCGCTCTCGTAGGGGGGTGGCAGTCGGCCTCGACCTCGTTCCCCGGCAACTCGACCACCCTGCCCTCCACCTGGATCCAGCAGGGTCTCGCCGGCCCGATCCCCAACACGGACGCCGACACCATCCTTCACCCCCTCTTCGCTCCCGCACCACCTACTCCTACGGAGGAACCCATGGCCGTCTCACCCGTCATCCCGTTCACCGGCTCGAACCACGCCTTCCAGGTGTCGGACAACGTGCTCTGGCACAAGTGGAACATCGGTGGCCCCGCTCCGCAGAACGAGAACGTGGCCGCGTCCGCCGGTGTCCCCCCGACCTTCCCCGACCAGACCCCCCAGGTGTCGGTGATCGGCAACCAGCTCACCGTGGCGGTGCAGGACTCGAGCCTCCGCTTCTGGTACTTCGCTGGCACGCCGACCGGCACCAACAACGCCCTCAAGTGGGGAGCCCAGCAGCTTCCGTAGACTCCGGGGTTGACAATCCGGTCGGGATCATTCACCATGGGGGAAACAACCGCCTAGCGAATGGAGCCCGCTATGTCCAAGATGAAAGAGTTCGCCTGGGATCTGCACTCGACCAAGCGATGCGATCCGAGCAACTGCGCCTTCTGTGAAGCCGCAGAGATGATCTCCCCGCCCCCGCTCGGATCTCCCGAGACTGGCTCCAATCACGTCTCCCGAGCGGGGCGGGAGAGCTCGCCGGGCATGATGATCGCCCACACCATCCACGCCCTACGCGAGTGGGACGAGGAGGATCTGGCCGTCATGCTCACCCAGGCGGTGATCGACCACGACCCCGACCTGGTGGGCGCGGCTGCCGCGGGGTGGCTGTCGTGAAGACCCTCCTCGACATCGTGGCCGGCCTCATGGTCCTGGCCCTCCTCGTCGGGTGGATCCTCCTCAAGTGGGAGGACTGGCAGAAGGGCCGGTCCGAGCCGAAGCCCGTCTACATGGGCAAGCCGGCGTTCAAGGTGCAGGAGCCCAAGCCCTACGACTGGACGGAGGAGGACCGATGAGCTTTGAGCTCGACCCCTCCTACAAGGACGTGCCGGCCCGTATCGTCGACTTCCGGGAGAAGCACCCGGACGGTCGCCTGCGCCCCGTGGACGAGTCCCGTCCCTACTGGATCGAATCCATCGGGGACAAGACGTTTATCGTCTATGCCGCCGCCGCCTACAAGGACAAGAACGACACCCTTCCTGGTATCGGCATTGCATGGGAACCTTTCCCTGGAACGACTCCCTACACGAAGAACTCCGAGTTGCAGAACGCAGAGACCTCCGCATGGGGCCGGGCCATCATCGCCGCCCTGGCTTCTGAATCCAGAAGTATCGCCTCAGCGGAGGACGTTCGTAATCGCCAGGCCGAGGCCAGCGTCCCCCCCCCGACTCCGCTCGAGCCCTCTCCCGAGATGAAGGAAGCCATGAAGGGGCTGGTGGACATCATCAACCTGACCCCCGAAGAAGAGCGGCAGGCGTTGAAGGACTACCTCAACACCACCTACGGCGATGCCAAGTTCATGGACCTCGACACCATCCACAAGGCGGCAACGGTCGCCGCAGGATGGCCAGGGACCCGCGTGGACCCTACCCAGGACGAGCTCCTATGAGGTACGACCACATCCACAACGTCAAGGAGATGCGCCGCCTCGAGCGCAACAAGTGGAAGGTGACCTGTCGCTGCGACTGGATGGTCACCGCCCCCGACCCCGTAGAGGCACGAAGCCTCCACTCCTACCACGTCGTCGTAGAGCACGACAAGGACTGCTATGGCCCCCTCACGTGAGTACCGGGTGGTCAGAGTAGGGTCCAGGCCCTTCTACGCCGTCGAGGGTCGGTGGGCATGGCAGCTCAACAGCAACGGCAACTACGTCAGTCCGGAAGAGGACTGGGTGCGGATCGGCAGGCTCCACCCCTCGGACCCCGCCGCCACCGCCGCCATCCGGGAGATCCAGAAGCGCCAGTTGGAACTCGCGTGAAGCGCAGCCGCATCAACCCCGTCAGCTCCAAGAAGCGTGAGTACCAGGCCGAGTACCGAGCCCAAACCGTACTGGTGAAGGAACGCTCCGGTGGAAGGTGCGAGATCCTGCAAGCACACGACTGCGACGGATGGGCCACCGACTCTCCCCACCACCGCAAGTTCCGAAGCCACTCTGGGTCCAACAGTTTGAGCAACTTGGTTGACGCCTGCTGGACCGGCCACAACTGGATTCACCGGGAAGCACCCTACGACGAGATGGTAGCCGTAGGCTTGATCGTCCCTTCTCATGTGGACGAGTACCCCTACCAAGGAGAAGAAGTGACTCGACAGCCCGACCCCGCAGCAACGCCATCCTCACCGTCCTGTTCGCCGGCTGTCTCGGGATCGGACTGATATGCCTGACATCTACGTCCGCATCACCGCCGAGGAGTTCGACCTATTCGAGCATTGGGCGACCGATGAAAAGTCCTGGCCCATCGCCTACAAGGACGGCATCAAGCTTGTCGTCCGTCGCGGGCATGAAGCCATCGCTGCTCTGGCATCAGCCCCCGTGGATGGGAGCGGGGAGGACGGGGTCGAGGACGAACCCGTCCTCCATTTTTGCACCTGCAAGCAGATCGACCGCAGCTACGACAGCCGCCAACCCATCGTCTGGAACGGGGTCCAGCACCGCTACGACGGCCGCCCCTGTCACGTCATCGCCCCCCCCCGCCGCGGCGGCTGCGGACACCACGACGACCACTACCCCAGTTGCCCAGTCGCCCGGGGCGGGCGGTGCCTACGACCACAGGTGGGACGCGGTCGCCCGTTGTGAAGAAGGCGGATGGATCGGATACGCCGGCCCCGCCTACCCCGACAGCCTCGGGATCGACGCGGCCAACTGGTACGCCAACGGCGGCGGCTCGGACCTCAGCCCGGCGGCTCAGGTCGCCGTCGCCCAGCGCATCGAAGGCACGAGCTTCGTGCCCGACCAGGGCTACTGCGCTGCCTGGTGAGGTCTCCTGATGGCCCGGGCTGCCGCTGAGGTCGAGGACATCGAGCGGGTCAAGGCCGAGCGGGACATCTACCGGGCGGCCCTGATCGAGGTCAACGGCGGGGTGACCACGGCGGCCGGCCACTACTGGTTCAACGGGGTCGCCTTCCGGGCCCTGGCCGAGGGTGCGGCGGTGGCGAAGATCGACGCCCTGACCCCCAAGGAGGACGACAAGTGAGCATCGAGGACGCAGACGAAGCCGCCGAACTACTGGCCGACGCCATCGACGTACACCAGGAGTTCGTCGCCGCATTCGACGCCCTGACCGTGCTCTACAGCGACCAGCGAGTCGAGGAATACACGGCGGGCGGCATCGAGGAATTGGCGCACTCGCTCGCAGCCGTCTTCGGCTTCACGGTCGATCCATCCACCGCTCGACTGGTGCCGACACCGAGCTGCAACGACCCACGGGAGGACGACAAGTGAGCAAGGAACACCCGAAAGGACACCCCATGACGACCATCATCCACATCGACCCCGACCTACCGCTGCACGTACTGGACAAGCACGGATGGACCAAGGGAAAGTTCGAGTCCGGCGACGGGAAGGTGTGCGCCCACGGTGCCATCCGACTCTGTGCCCCGGTCCCCGGTGACGCCTACCTGATCGAACAGGTGGAGGGGCACTTGGGGCGGCACTCGACCGGATGGAACGACAACGACTCCACCACCGAAGCGGACGTGCGGGCCTGGTTCGCCCAGGGCATCGACATCACCGACGCCGACCTGGAAGCCACCTTCGGCCATCAGTGGCGGGCGGCCGTGTCCCTGGTCCGCCGAGCCGCCGTCCTCACCCCCGACGAAGCGGAGCGGCTGTACGCAGCCGGGGACGCAGCCAGGTTCGCAGCCAGGTACGCAGCCAGGGTCGCAGCCGGGGACGCAGCCTGGGTCGCAGCCAGGTACGCAGCCGGGGTCGCAGCCGGGGACGCAGCCTGGGTCGCAGCCGGGGACGCAGCCAGGTACGCAGCCGGGGACGCAGCCGGGTACGCAGCCTGGGTCGCAGCCCTTGCCATCGTCACCTACGACCTCGCCACCCCCGACGGTCCCTACACCATCGAACACCGGGACCTCCTCTTGGCCCCCTGGATCGAGGTCTGTGGGATGCCGGAAGGGCTGGTGTCGTGAGCAAGGAACCAACAAACGAAAGGAATCACAACATGAGCAAGACCATTGAACTGACCGACGAGCAGGTGTCCGCACTCTGCGACGAGCCGCCGTTCATCGACACGCTGGAAGGTCGGATGACGTTCGGCCCTGGTGATTGGATCATCAAGGGCGTCAAGGGCGAGCTGTACCCCTGCAAGCCCGACATCTTCGACGCCACCTACGAGGAGGCAACCGCTGACTGACACCCCCCGCCCACCCCTAGAGGGGGAAGGGCCGAACGACGACGAGGAGACCTTCGGGCCTGACGATGACGGCATGATTCCGCTGCCGTTCTCCGACGGCGAGCGCCGCAGCATGAAGGAAGCGTTCCAGCGTGAGTACGACGCCCGTGTCGCCGCCGACGCCACCATCGATACCCTCTCCGCTGAACTGGCAGCAACGAGAGAGGAGCGGGACAGGCTGCAAGCTGCGGTGGATCAGCTTGTGGCGCACTCGTCCTTCGACTCATGGAGCACGGCGGACGGTTCCGAGGTCGGAGTGCCCGAAGGCACGATCATCTTCTCCGGCATCGCCGCTCTCGACGCATCACAGAAGGAGAACTGATGGAGTACGCAGGTGACCCCGGGACACGGCCCCGTGTTTCCGTTCACACCGACCCCTGACCCCACCCCTTCACCGACACCCCAACCGAGACTTTTTGACGTGAACGGTGGGCTGACGAACGCCGACGACATCGTGGCCCGAGCGATTGAGATTCACCACCCGGCCAAGACGTTCGTGCTCTCGTCGGGTGGGAACGATTCGATGGTGCTGCTGGACTACGCCCGCAAGAACTGGGGGTTTGATGCCGTGGTGCATGTGAACACGGGGACAGGAGTGCGTGAGCGGGGCGTTGACATCACCAGCCAGTTCCTAGCCGACTACTGCGCTGACCTGGGACTACCGCTCATCGTCCTGCATCCACCCAAGTCCTACGAGGAACTGTTCCTAGACGACCCCATCATCGACGGCCTGCCGGGACCAGGGATGCACCACATCGCCTACAACCGGCTCAAAGAGCGGGCGCTGAGGGTGTTCGTCAAGGAGCAGAAGAACCACTGGCGGGACCGCATCATGTTCCTGACCGGCATCCGAGAGCAGGAGTCCACCATCCGCATGGGCTACCAGGAGTCGATCATCGACCGTGTGGGCGCACAGGTGTGGGTGAACCCCATCTACCGCTGGACCGACGCCGAGATGGCCGAGTACCGCCAGGTCCACAACCTTGCGCTGAACCCCGTAGCCGAGCATCTCCACATCTCAGGCGAATGCCTGTGTGGCTGCTTCGCTAAGCCCGGCGAGCTGGACGAGATCCGGTTCTTCTTCCCAGAGACAGCCGCCCGCATCGAAGGTTGGCAGAAGCGGGCCGCAGACAAAGGACTCACCTACTGCACCTGGGGGCAACGACGAGGACGTGACGACCCCGAAGGGATGCGTATGTGCAAGCAATGCGTCGGCCAGATGGAGATATTCGATGTCTGACCCCACCACTACACCAGGACCCGAGCCGATCAGCGACGCGCGACTGGCAATTGCACGGAAGCACGGGATCTACCTGGGACAGTTTCAGGACAAAACGGTGGTCCGGCAAACCATCGCGTCCATCATCGCCCGTCTCGACGCCACCGAAGCGAAGAACAAGCAGTACCAGACCGCTTGGGAATCGCATCGCAAGGGGTTGCAGGACGCCGCCGAGGAGATCGAATCTCTGGAAGCTCAGGTCACCTCTCTACGGCTTCAAGTAGAGGAAGGGGAGCGGGAACGGGAGCGGTTGCGGCGTCATCTCATCGCTGCCGCCCAGGTCATCGAAACCTTCCGACGTGAGTGCGACCCCGGCGAGGACAAGGTGATCGTCAGCACCATCGAAATGCTCGGTGCGTCGGCTGCGCTGGCTCCCATAGAGGAGGACAAGTAGTGAACCAAGCGCCGAAGTACCTGACGTGGCTCGGACGCATCCTCTGGCACACCCCGTTCAGGCGGTGGCTGCCATGAGGGTCTTCCGCAACGAAGTGTTCGAGGCGAGCGACGGGGAGAACGGAATCCGACTGGTCGAGGTGAGGCAGGCCGAGTATGACGCCCTGGTGGCCGAACGGGACCGGCTGAATGCGTTCGTCTCCTGGTTGAGCGGGGTGGCGACCGACAACGACTGGTGCGCTGAGTGTGGCGCATGGCAGGAAGTTGAGGACGCCATCGACCGGCTGCTCATCGACCTTGCCACGTCGGCTCCCATAAACCCGAGATGAGTGCTCGAGAACGGTGGGAGGCGGAGCACGGATCCGACGATTGAGCCATCTGCGCTGGTAGATTGACCGCAGACCGATAGGAGTGCCATGAGAACCGTACAATCCGTTGCATCCGTAGCCCGTCAGGTGTTGGCCGTGGCGGTCAGTGTCTACGGGGTGCTGACGCAGAACATCGCTGCCCTGCACATCCCCGCTGCCGCGGCCACCGTCCTGATCGCCTTCGGCCCGCTGCTGCTGGCCATCGAGCACTTCGTGTCCGACCCCTCGACTGGCTCCGCCTCCGCCGTGGTCTCCGCCACGCCGGCCGCGGGTCCCCAGGTCGCCAAGATCATCGCCGACGCCGAAGCGGAGCTCGCCAAGCTGAAAGCGTCTGTGACGCCTCAGACCACCGTTACGGGGGTCAGTACCCCGGTGGTGGCTGCAAGCCCGCAGAACGTCGTTCCGACCGCAACGGTGGTGCTGCCATGACCGTCCTCGCGTTCGCCTTCGCCCTGGTGGCCCTCGTCCTGTTCGCGGTGGCTGCGTTCGGGGCGTCCGCCAGGGTCAACCTGGTCGCCCTCGGCCTGGCCGTGCTGACCTTCGCCTGGATCGCCCAACTGGCCATCGGCGGAACCCTGGTGCATCTGTAGGTGGTCCTCCAAGCGGCTGAGAACTTTGCGTCGACAACCTTCGGGCAGATCGTCGCAGGCGTCATCGTGGGCGTGGTGCTCGGATTCCCCGTATTCGTGGTGAGGTGGGGGAACAAGCACGTCGCCAAGCCACTACAGAAGATCGAGCCCCTAGTGGCGAAGGTCGACCGGATCGACACCCGGCTCATCAACGTCGAGGCCCAGTTCCACAACAACGCCGGCCACTCGATGAGGGACCAGAGCGACCGGAACGAGCGGCTCAACATTGCGATGGCCGACAAGATGGGGATCGACTCCGCAGAAGTTGGCTCCCCCCCCGACGACTACCAGCGCCAGTAGGGGGGCCATCCGAACGGCTTTGCTACTTGAGCCTTCCGTTCATCCTCGCCCAGGTCGCAACGCTCGACCACTCCCACACCGGCAGACCGGTAGCGCCTCGCCCCACTACGCCCCGCCGGCCGTCGTCCAGGAAGGCCAGGGGGGTGGGAAAGTCGGGGTAGCGGGCCCGCCACTGCGAGATGGTCGGACGCTTGACCCCTAGACGGTCCGCCACCTCACCAGGTCCGACCAGCTCGAGCATGGGCACAGTCTGCGTCTCATCCTCGGCGATGTCATCCCACTCCCACTCGAGCGGATCGTCGGAACGGGGAGACCTCCGCCGCGCCTCTTTGACCGCGGCGCAGAGCTCGCCCATGATCTCGTCTACCGACCCCCCGTGCCGAGTCGCTATGACATCCGGACCGACGCCGCGGTCGTCCATCCAATGTCGCTGCAGGTAGCTCCGACTGTTCGCGTCGAGCGAGTACCACCAGTCCCAAACGGCGTCGGGGTCTCGGTGCCACCTGCCGGCCCGGTCCCGGTAGGGCCTGGGACGTGCCAGCTTGTCAGCGGAGAGGATCCGCTCGATCTCCCCCACGAAGTCCCCCACCTGGACGCTAGCCATCGTCGTCCTCGGATTCCGCCCGAACGGTCTTGAGCTCTGCCTGGTCGCTGAGGGTCGGTTCTGTCCACATGGTCTCGCCGTCCCATCCGAACAGCCGGCCATCATCGTGCGTACCCTTACCACCCCGCACGGCACACCCCCACGATCCAGAATCCCAGCACCACGGCACAAGCGGCCGCACCTAGGCACCACGTAGCTACGTTGAGGGCCTTAGGACGCATCACGCGACCATCCCCGCAGCCTGCCGGCGCTCGCACTCTGCCAGGGCCTCGAAATGCGTATAGGTGCCGGGACGCGTGGTGCAGAGCCCCATGTACCAGTGGTGGCCGCTGTAGCTGACGTTCCAACGCCGGTAGCAGAACTTTCCCTCGACCCACCCCCGAGCGTCTCGCAGGGTGCGAGTGGCGATGATCTGCACCCCGTCGCACTCCACGCGCCAAAGCCGCGGGAAGAAATAGGGGCTGTTGAGGATGGTCACGCGGTGGCCTGCGACTGTGGCGGAATACTCGCCCGCTGCATGCCGCGTCCATTTCGGCAGGTCAAATGCCTGGTTGTCCATTTCGTTCTCCAGTGTGTGTAATCCGATACCGAGTGCACCGGCTCAGGGACCAGGACCGGTAGCCCTGGCCCCCTGGTCGACGCGCTCAGTTCGAGCGGACCCACTCAGCGGAGCACCACGCGCAGGCGACATGCTGGCGGTCGTCCGTGTCGGGCACGTAGAACTTGTGGACGTGCGGACCCTTGCAGGTCGGCGAGAACCCGTCACAGTTCTCGTCATGGCATCGGCACTGGCACCGTCCGCCCTGGTCGGTCCATCCGTTGTCGCAGTCACAATGCGCCTCATCTTCGGGGATCGGCCGGTGCTCGACGTCTCCACAGGTGGAACAGTTCACGACTCGTCACCGTCCTCGTCGTCCTCGTCGAACGGTCCTGCCTCGTCGACCAGCGCCCGGACCAGACGGTCCGCGATCACGTACAGGCAGACGCGGGCACACTGGTCCATGTCGGACGAGTCGGCCCCCAGTTCGCTCGGGTCCTCCCGGTAGGCGCAAAGGTCGACGAACTCCTTCCACATCTGGTACGTGTAAACGTCCGGCGCACCGTCAGCGATCTCGGCCAGCTCGCCCGAGTAGTCGTAACGGTCCTCGCTGGTCCGCTCCTCGCGGTATGCCTCGATCTGCTCGGCGGTCCGGTCGGCAACGCTCCGGAGGAACTTGCCGCCTGCGCTGTCCTCAGCGGTCGGACTGGCGCAATCGGCCATGCTGGCAAGCTGCCAGACGGTGTAGTCCAGCTCGTCCGCGTTGCGGTTCTTCCTCATGTCGTGAACCTCCCAGTTCATCCCCGTAGGCAATCTGCCATCGGCTACCGCCACCACGCGTGAACGTGGGAGCGGTGGTCGACGTCAGACCGAAGCAAGGATGCGCGCCGTACCATCCAGCAGCGTGCAGGAGTAGCCGCAGAAGTTGCGGGCGACCTCACGGGCGAAGTAGCGGCGGGCCAGCTCCTCCGTGGTGATCCATGCGAACTGCCGGACCATTCCGTCCCCGTAGTCGACTGCCATCGTGTAGCGGCGGTTGCTCATGCTCGAACCTCCCAGTTCGCTAGTGCCTGGTCGTCATCCTGAACCTGCCTAGCGTCCCTGTCAAGCACTCTCTACAAACAACGCTACGCCCAGGGACAACGCCGGCAGAGCTCAGCGAGCTAGCCGGCGAGCTCCGTTGTCCTGGCAGAGCTCAGCACCTCGCGTCGTGAACAGTTGACAGCTTTAGGAGGCTCTGTGCTCCCTCCCTCCGCTCCGTAGACCCTTGGGGGTCCCACCCCCCACCGCCGGCGCTAGCGCCCCCCCTACGGCCACACAGGGGGGTCTCCGGTCCCATTTGGCCCACGACCAAGCCTGTAGAGAGAGAGCAGGGTCTTGAAAACGTCGGTCGAGGCTTGGAGTCAGGAATCTCCCGTACAGATTGCACCCCCAGACGGCCCGAGAAAGTGCTGGACAGCGGCCGGCAGCCCATGTCATAGTGACCTGTACAGGTTCACCCCAGGAAGGGTCGTACAGGTGGGACTCCTCGCAGGCGTCATCGTGGTCGTACTGGCCCTATCGGCGGTCGTCGGCGGGATCTCCTGGTGGATGGACCAGGGACCGACCAAGTGGCCACGCCGGAAGTAGGCGGTCTCCGGTCGATGGACGCAGGGCACTCACCAGGGAGTTTGTCGTGGACGATCTGACAGCAGAGGAAGTGGACACCTGGCGGGCCAACCGCGACTACCTGCTTTGGCGCGAGGCGGCGGACTGTCAGGGGTTGTTCAGGTACGACATCCAAACCAAGAACGGGGTCTCGGTTCTCTGCCAGCACTTCGAGTCGAGGGACTTGGGCGACGGCCGCACCGAACTGACGCTCGACGACGTGTGGGTGTTCGATGCGATCATGGCTTGCCGGTTTGTTTCGTCTGCCCTGATTGTCACTCGGGAGTATCAGGTCCTCGACTTGAAGGGTTCGGTGGGGTCGTGACCAACACCACCGAGACGATGAGGTCGCTGATGGCGCAGACCGACGCGCTCATCGAGCGGCTGGGCGTCATCGAGACTTGGACCCACTCCCTGCTCGAGCAGAACCGGGTGCTCCTCCATGAGAACGCCAGGCTGCGGGAGGTGCTGGCCGACTTCGACCCCGACAAGCTGGAACTCCTCGCTGAGTGGCTACGGCTGCAGGACGACCACCGCGAGGGGGACCGGATCCAGGTGGAGCTCTACCGGTGGGCCGGCTATATCCGTGAGGCGAAGGGGTCTTGAGTCGTCCCTCGCACTCGGAGGTGCTGCTCGCCGCCTACCGGCAGGGCCTCGAGCAGATGGACATGGGGAGGGAGATCCAGGCCGAGGCGGCACGGGAGAACCGGGAGATCCTGGTGCAGTTGAGCGAGATGTTGAGTGTGCCCGAGATCGCCAAGAGGTTGGGGATAACCCGGCAGGCGGTGTACCGGCACTTGGGGCGGTATGCGAAGGGGGGCGCAGAGTGAGGTGCCACATGTGCGACGCAGAGATGCCGATGGGGCCGACGCACCTCATCAACGTCTGGCAACCTACCCCCCGAGACCCCATGGAGATCGTGGCCATCTGCGGTGACCACGGCGAACCGCCGGGGCACAACCCCGTCGAGAACCGCCGGTGGTACAACGAGACGGCCCTTCGCTTCTATGAGGACCAGATGAGCCCCGCACCCGCGGTGGGTGGAAGCGAGCAAGGAGAATGAGTGATGGATGGATCGACCCTGACACTGATCTTGGGGACTTTGACCTTGGCTTCGGTGCTGACGATGGTGAGGTGGTCGATGACCTCGAACGCCCGATCCTCGACTTCGGCGGAGGAGATGGTGAAGCTGCAGTCGGCCACGCTGGAACGAATGGTCGAGCAAGCCATGGATTCGGTGAGGCAGTCGGCGGAGATCGTCCGGATGCAGACGGCGCTTACGGAGGTGGTGCTGCTGGGTCGACCGCAGCCGCTGACCTCGCAGGAGCCCGAGAGCGAGAGTCCGAGCGAGACGTTGCTGACACCCGACGATCTCTTCGACCGGTTGCCCGAGAACATCCAGGCGGAGATGGTGCGGGAGGCCGAGGAGGCAGGGGTCTGGCCAAGTCCCTCAGTGAAGTCGCCGCCCGACTCGAGCGAGACCGAGGGGTGGTCGTCCGAGGAGGAACTACAAGCCCTGGTGCTGTAGACGCCGTTCGCCACCTCGTCGGGACGGAGCCGGGGGCCAGGGCGCTCGGAGTGGAGCAGATGGCCCCCCGATCCACCAAGAAGGGCCGGCTGTCCGGGGCCCCGAAGTTCGACCATGCTACCTTCGAGGCAACGCTCTACGAGGTGAAGCACCAGCCATCAGGAGACATGAGGGTAGTCATCGTGATCCCGTCGTCCGACAACGATGAGGGAGTGAAGCTCAAAGACGCCTACGGGGCGGCGCTTCTGGTGTCGGTGGAGAAGATGGGGCGGCATGACCGCAGATGAACGAGGCCGACCTTTCCTACGTCATCACCCGTCTGCTCGAGGTGGGTGTCCCTCCGACCGCCATTGCCAAGGCCCTGGGCATGGATCCCTTCATCATCCGGGGGATGATGGCCGACCTGCGGATCGAGAAGTACGGCGCAGCCGAGATGGCCGAGGCCCTTGCCGTCCTCCAATGGGACGCCCTGGCGGAGGCTCGAGCCATGATCCACGACGCGCCCTACAACGTGCGAAGCCGGTTCATCGCCGGCATCCTGAACAAGTCCATGTCGCTCACGGCCCGGCAGTCACCGGAGACCATGGGCAATCTGCGGTCCGACTTCTTGGACCTGCTCGGGGAGATGACGGTCGGTGACGACGACCTTGCAGGGGAAGACACAACTGCGTTTGTCGCCGTTGATTCGTCAGATGAAGATCAAGACGAAGGATCTGTCAGTCGAGCCCCTTGACCTCGACGCGTCCTTCGCCTGGGCGCAGAAGCAGTTCGTGGCCAAGATCCAAGAGGAGTACAACGCCGGCCGTCCCATCCGGATCATCGTGCTCAAGGGCCGGCAGTTGGGGATCTCCACCGCCTCGGAGGCCGTGCTGTTCAACTGGTGTTTCATGCACCCCGGAGCCAACGCCCTGGTGCTGTCGAAGTCCACCGCCGACTCCGAGTACCTGTTCGAGATGACCAAGCTAATGTGGGACAACTGGCCCTTCCGGGAGCTCTTCACCGAGTCCCACAAGTCGGTGAGGCGTCTGTCGTGGAAGGAGACCGGCTCCTCCATGAAGATCGCCACCGCCAAGGGCAAGGAGGTGGGGCGCGGGCAGACCATCCACGCCGTCCACTGCTCCGAGGTCGCCTTCTACCCCGACCCCGAGGGGCTGATGACCGCCCTCAAGCAGGCCGTCCCCGACAAGCCGGGCACCGTCATCCTCCTCGAGTCCACCGCCAACGGAGCGGGGAACTGGTTCCACCAGGAGTGGTTCGCTGCCAAGGCCGGGGAGTCGGATTTCATCCCGCTCTTCTTCCCCTGGTATCTCCATGAGGAGTACTCCTTCCCCGACACTACCCTCACCTACGACCGCCTCACCAAGGAGGAGCGGGACCTGATGGAGAAGTTCGAGGGGCTGGGCATCCCTCAACTGGCCTGGCGGCGGTGGTGCATCCGGAACAAGTGCAACAACGACGAGGACGTGTTCCACCAGGAGTATCCCTGTGACGACCACGAAGCCTTTCTGACCACCGGTAGGAACATCTTCCCCCTCGACAAGCTGGACGCCTGCTACGAGCCACGGAACGGGGCTCAGGGCTACCTCAGCCCCCTGCGGGACCCGACCAAGCGACAGGGCCAGTTCTTCAAGTCCAAGGACGGGGAACTCCGGATCTTCAAGCACCCCCACGACCGGCAGAAGTACGTCATCGCCGGGGACCCGACCCGGACGACATGGGGAGACCCGGCGTGTATCCAGGTGCTCAACCGCTACACCTTCGAGCAGTGTGCCGTCTGGCACGGCCATGTCGAGCCGGCCGAGTTCGCCGACCGTCTCGCCGAGCTCGGCTACTACTACAACACCGCCACGGTGAACTGCGAGATCGAGGGCGGGGGTCTGGCGACCATCGCCATCCTCAAGGACAAGATGTTCTACCCCGACGTGTGGCGCTACCGGCAGATGGACCGGATGCCCGGACAGGTCACCAACTCTTTCGGGTGGTCGATGAACTGGCAGCGCAAGCAGATGGCGGTGGCCTTCGTCATCGACTGCCTCGGCCAGGGGATGTTGAAGATCCACGACGAGAAGACCTACGAGCAGATGGCCAACTATGTCTCGCTCAAGTACGGGGAGTTGGGGCCGGCCTCGGAGAAGGGGAACGACGACGCGGTGACCTCCCTGGCTATCGCTGTAGCCACGATCCGCATGGAGTTAGACTCGGCCCGTGACCCCATGGAGATGTTCCAAAGCTACAGCCTCGAGCTGGAAGGGAACGTGTTCAAGCCACCGGTCGCTGAGGTATCCAACACGAATGACATCGGCGGAATGCCGTTCTGGCAGATGAACGAGGACGACTACTGATGGCCGTGGCCTACGCCTACCGATGCGACGGATGCGGGACGAGCATCGAGTCGAACGTTCGTGGGGACCGCGTCCCCTGTTCCTGTGGGCTCACCGCCTCCCGGCGGTTCCGGTTCTCCATGTCCACCTCGTTCCGGGAGCACTTCAACGTGGCCACCGGGCAGTACGTCAACAACAACCGAGAGTTCACCGACGCCTTGAAGCGGGCATCCGAGGAGCAGACGGCCCGGACGGGGCTGGAAGTGAACCTCGAGCCGGTGGACTACTCGGACAAGGCAGCTCTCGGGGTCACCGACGAAGGGCTTGACGAGACGGCCAAAGCACGGTTCGATTCGGTATGACCCTCACCCAGACCGACCCCACGGGGTACGACGAGTTGGATGAGTTTGAGCTGACCGGCCGGCTCATGGAGCTCTACCAGGAGGCCAAGAACGCCAAGCAGCGGCGGCACGCCGAGTGGACCAAGAACTACATGCTGACGTTCAACCGGTCCTCGGGGTCCAACACCCGTCCAGGGTCTGGGGTACGGGACTCGGAGATCTACCCGATCATCCGAAACCGCATCGCCTGGATGACGGACCAGAAGGTCGAGTTCAACGTCACCCCCGCGGTCGACCCCTTCTCCGAGTTCGCTGACCACGAAGCCGCCATCGGTCACCACATGGAGTTGATCCTGCAATCCAACTGGCAGGTCCAGGGGTGGTTCAAGCAGCAGTCCCTTCTCCTGTGGGATTCGGCCATCTGCGGAGCGGGGATCGCCAAGGCGGTGTGGGACTCCGGGCTGGACGGTGGGATCGGCAACGTCTCCTTCCAGCGGCGTGACCCGTGGAAGATTTACCCCAACCCCGAAGCCACCTCGGACGAAGACCTGATGTACCTGTTCGAGGTCAACCGCATGACCTACGACGAGATCCAGCGGAAGTTCCCCGACACCAGCCGGGACCTGATCGAGATGGCCGTTGCCCAGGGGGACACCGGGGACTACGCCAAGCGGCCCTCGGACACCTCGGGGATGACCGACCGCATGGTGGTCCCCGGCAACATCCCCGGCAACGAAGGCACTCCCTGGGGCCGGCCGGGACAGGGGACACAGACCAGCGCCTCCAACGTCCTGACGGGCGGGGTGAACGTCTACGAGTGCTGGATCCGGGAGAACGTCGAGACGGTCAGGGAGACCACCGATCCTCTCCACGGTGAGGACGAGAACGTGGTCTACGACCAGTGGAGGGTGGTGGTGTTCACCGGCTCCCACGTGCTGCTGGACACCACCGCCGAAGACCTGTGGCAGCACAACCGCCACCCGTATGCCCGGTACGTCGATGACGAGACCGGCGAGTTCTGGCCCGTCCCCATCGTCTCCTACCTCGCCCCCTGCCAGGTGGCCATTGACCGCCTGCTCGCCTCCATGCAGTCCAACGCCGAGCTCACCGGCAACCCCGTGTTCATGGACGTGGCCAACTCCGGTCTCGGGCGGACGCAGATCGTCAACCGAGCCGGGCTTCGGCTGCAGATGGACTCTGCGGTGGCCAACACCAACGGGAGCAAGCCCGGATGGCTCAACCCCCCGCAGATGAGCGGCGATGTCATGCAACTCATCAACCTCTGGCGACAGATCATGGAGAACATCTCCGGTCTGTCCGGTCCGCAGAAGGGTGCGCTCGCCACCGGACGGCAGGCTCAGCAGACGGTCCAGTCCGCCCAGGAGGCCGGGTTCGTCTCCATCCGGTCATCGGTGAGGAACATGGAAGTCACCCTCACCCGGATCGGCACGCTCCTCTGCCACCTCATCGCCCAGAACTACACCACCCCTCGAGTGGTTGCGATCATCGGCGACAAGGGCACGGAGACCTCCCTGCTTCTCGCCGCCCGCCACTTCTACTCCCCGAGCCGGAACTTCGAGACCAAGAAGTACGACATGACCCCCCTGGTCTTCGCCCTCAACGTCTCCGCCGGCAGTGACCGTCCGACCTCCCGACAAGCCCGCATCGCAGAAGCCGACGCCCTGTTCGCCATGAAGGCGGTGGACCAGCAGTACGTGTTGCAGGCTCACCAGGTAGCGGACTGGAAGGACATCGAGGCCCGCATGGAGCAGAAGCAGATCGCCATCATGGCAGCCGCCGCCCAGGCGCAGGGCGCGAAGGGACAACCGAAAGGACCTGGCACAGGACACGCTCACTGACGGCCAGCTTCTGCAAATGCGAGACCCCCAACCGACTGCACCGGAAGGGGGTCCCTGTGAGACAGTGAAACAACAAGAGGTTTCGTGTCTCATCGTATCACGGTCTCCGGTTAGGTCAACGGATGGAGTACCCGTCGTAGGGCCTTTGGTTCGCGCCCACCGATACGGTGAAAATGCTCAGAGCTGGAAGATGCTCGATCCAGGCAGTCCTGGCGCGAAAGCGGTGTTTGTTGCTGTCCTGAGAAATGGATGAGGGATCTCGGGATCACTGTGACCAGAGCGAAGCTTCCGTTGAAAGGCACCGCCGTTGGCGGCTGACGCACTTCCTCCTTCGTCGGAAGCTTGTCCACTCACCGCCGCGAGAGTCGGTCGCACTGGTGCGCCGGTATCCACCGACCGGATGGCAACCCGCAGCGAAGCGGAGGGGCGGCAGCCGGCGAAGCCGGAATGCTTGTAATCGAATCACCACCGTGTAAGTATCTTCCCATGACCCAGAACGGCAGGCCCGAGATCACCGACACCGGCGCTCGAGTGCGGGGTCAGGCGACGGACGGCTACGCCCCTCCCGGTCGGAACTTCCCCACCTTCGGGCGGGGGACCACCCAGCACCTGTGTGACCCGTTCGAGATGCAGGATCTCGTTCTGGACGAGGTCGAGGACGACGACTGATGGGCAACTCCTTCGCCGACATCATCACCAAGAAGCCCTCGGGGAAGTCCTCCCCGAAGAAGACCGCCAAGCGAGGAATGAAGCGCGGCAGTCGCAAGTCGGGACGGTCCTAGTAGACGTGCCACTCAAGTCGGGCTCGTCCCGTTCCACGGTCTCCTCGAACATCTCCGAGATGGTCAGGTCTGGACATCCGCAGAAGCAGGCGGTCGCCGCCTCTCTGTCGAATGCCCGAAAGCATCCGAGATCGAAAGGGGGTGGAACAATGGCCCGTCACAGCAAGCGCGGTTCCAAGCGTCACGGCCGGAAGTAGTCGGCAGTAGTTGAGCCGGGGGGGATGTCACCCGGATAGCCCCCCCGGCTCGGCTACAACATCACCAGAACAAGGAGATTCAGATGGCAGACCAGAGCACCAGCCAGGGCACCAAGGTCGGCAAGACCAACGTGAAGATGCAGGGACAGACCGAGAGCCGCTACGGCTCCGAGGTCTCCGCCCAGGCCCCCCGGAACAACAAGCCCACCGACCTGCGCCCGTAGTCGATGGCGAAGGGGACCGACATTCCGGAGTCGATGCTGGACGGGCTCAAGCAGCTCGTCCCGGACATCGCTGTCATCCAGGCCACTCCGGACGCCGACATCCCCTTCCTCGACAAGCTGCTCAAGATCGTCCTCCTGCGGATCCACCAGGGTCAGCCGGGAGCACAGCCTGGCGGCAGCCCCCCGCCAGCAGAGGCGACCCCCGGCGGAGCACCCGCCGGCCCCGCCGGGGGTGCGCCCGTAGGGATGGGGATGCCCGGTGGCCCTCCCGGTGGAGGAGCGGCGAACGGTCAGATGGCATCCCAGGGAGCTCCGCAGGCTCCCGTGCAACCCGGCGGCATGATGAGGGGCATCGACATGGGCAAGAACCCCGACGAACTGCGACGGATCCTCGCAGAGAACGCAGGTAAGTGATGGCGGACGACGAGACCACCGACGACGCCGAGGAACTGATCCAGCAGCTTCTCGACGCCGGCTACTCCTATGACGGGCGTGTCCCGGAGGAGAACGAGGACGACGATTCCGAAGTCGACGAGCCGGCCGGTGAAGAGGACGAGTCGGAGGACGAAGACGGGGGCGGGGAGGAAGCGTCTCCCACCCCGCCGCCCGCGCCGGGACTCCCCGACGAAGAGCTCGCCCAACTCCTCAAGCTCCGGGAGCTCCTGACCGACCCCGACATCGCCTCGGGTGTCCACGACCTCCTCGAGGCGAAGTTCAACCCGCCCAAGAAGGAGATCACCAAGGAGACGGTCGATCTTCCCGAGTGGATCGACCCCGACGACGAGCAGGCGGTCAACACCTACCTCGAGATCCAGAAGCTGCAGCAGCACCAGGACGAGAAGGTCGGCGAACTGGCCGGCCAACTCGAGCGGGAGGAAGCCGACCGCAACTCGCAGCGAGTCGCCTCCGACATCGCCGCCGCGGTCGAGCAGTTCAAGGCCGCTCACCCCGATCTCACCGACGATGAGATCGACAAGATCCGTCGCACCACCGCCGAGTTGGGCATCGTCCCCGCGGTGATGGCGAACACCCCTGATGGCCCGGTCGCCGGCCTCGTCAAGGCCATGGAGATAGGGTCCATGTCCGACGAGTCCGTGCGCGGTAAAGTGCTGGGCATCGCTACATCGGGTGACACGGAGAAGAAGGAGAGGCGGCGCAAGAGCCACCTCAACGCCCTCTCCGGCTCTTCGGGATCTACCCCGAGGACCAAGACCTCAACCACCAAGCCAATGAACTGGAACGAAGTCACCAGTCGAATCGTCGAGGAGCTCAACGCTTCCGGCGGCGTGTCATAACCAAGGAGTAGGGAATGCCCGTAGCAGCGATTGGGACCACCACGGTCACCGCCATCAGCCGGCGGATCATCCGTGACATCATCGTCGACAACGTGTACAACTCGAACGTCCTGTTCTACCGGTGGAACCGGATGAACAAGATCATCGAGAAGGGTGGCTTCCAGATCGAGCAGCCCCTCATGTACACCCCCATGAGCGGCGGCGGCTGGTACACCGGCCCGCAGACCCTCTCGGTGCCGCAGTCCGACACCATCCAGAACTCGGTCTTCGCCTGGAAGCAGGCGTACGGCAACGTGACCGTGGACGGCCTGACCCAGTTGCAGGCCGACAGCCCGCAGAAGGTGGCCGACTACCTGGCCTCGCAGTTCAAGCAGTGTGAGATGCAGCTCGCCGACCTCCTCGGCTACGGCATCTGGGCGGACGGCACCAACCCGCAGACCATCGACGGTGTGGCCGAGGCCGTGGACGACGGGACCTCCATCGCCTCCTACGGCGGGATCACCCGGTCCTCGAACCCGTGGTGGAAGGCCCAGGTGGACTCCACCACCACCACCATGACCCTCGCCGCCCTGCAGAACCTGTGGGGGGCCACCCAGGACGGTGGGCAGACGCCGACCATCATCATCTCGAGCCAGGCCAACTACAACCGCTACTGGGCGCTCAACCAGTCCTTCCAGCAGTTCCCGCAGCAGCCGGGCGGGCAGGACACGCAGTTGGCCCAGGCCGGCTTCACCAACCTGGTCTTCAACAACGTGCCGTGGCTGGTGGACTCCCACCTCCCCTCGACCGGTGGCCCGTACTTCCTGAACGAGAACTACTGGGAGCTCATCGTCAACGACAAGGCGAACTTCTACGTCCAGGACTTCGTGAAGCCCCCCAACCAGGACGCCATGACCTCGCTCATGGTCTGGGCTGGCAACGCCTCCTGCTCCAACGTCGCCCGCCAGGGCAAGTTCACGGCCCTCACGGCCTGATCGAAAGGATCACCAATGCCCGACCTGCAGCCAAACCCGACAGGAGCCGGTTACTTCAACGCCGTCTCATACGGCGGCACCGACATCTTCTTCGAGATCGCCTCCAACGTCTCGGGGAACACCCCCATCGGAACGCTGGTGGAGGTGAACAACTACACCGGCCCTGGCACCACCAACCCGCCGGTCGTTGCCACGGTGAAGCCCTCGTCCACCACCGCCGACTCCAAGGTTGTCGGGGTCGTCACCGGAGGGTACGAGGCCACCACCGGTGCCGCGTCCATCCCTCCGGGGGCTGTGGCCAAGATCGCCACCTTCGGCGTGGCCCAGGTGCTGTGTGACGCCACCACCACCGCCGGCTTCCCGCTGATCCAGTCGGCAGCCACCGCGGGTGCGGCCAAGTGCACCACCTCGGGTGCGGCTCCCACCAACGGCCAGGGCATCGGCGTGGCGCTGCAGGCGGTCACCATCTCCTCGGGCACCGCGCTGGTCTGGGCGCTGCTCAAGCCCATGTGATGCCCACTCCCTCGCAGACAGTCCTCGACAGCGGCGACGTGCTCCGGGTGAAGAACGTCGACACCACGGAGTTCGTCGGCATGTACGCCGGCCGCACCTACCGGATCGCCCCCAAGGCGACCGCCCTCGTCCCCTTCGGGATGGTGTGCCTCTACTGGGGCGACCCCCGTTCCCGCCCGCAGGTGACGGGTCGGTTCTCCGACTCCTTCGAGAAGGGTGCCATCGCCAAGCGGGAGCAGGAGCTCGAGCGCCTGGGGGTGAAGTACGGAGTCTACAGCCAGGATCTCGACCTCCTCAACGCCGACGAGTGGCCCCCCAACCACGCCAACGCCGGCGTCCAGGCCAAGCACCGCCCCCACAAGGTGCAGATCCAGACGGAGAACGGCGCGACCGTCACCCCCGCCTGCTTCGACGTTGGCGGCGAGAAGGTCTACGCCGCCGTCCGCAACGACAGCGAGGATCTGAACGACGAGGTGCTGTACCGTCAGCACCTCGAGAGCGAGTTGGACGCCATCAAGGAGAAGCTGCGGCAGATGGCTCCGGGTGCATCGGAGAGCGACGACGCCGAGGTGGACGTACCCAGCGCCAGGTAGTCCGTCTCGGGAGGGATCATGCGGGACGACAACGACTACGCCGGGATGTCCAAGGAGGAACTACGCCTCCACCTGGCCTCGACCGCCAAGCAACTCGCCTCCTGGGAGTTCGCCCTGGCCTACGCCAAGAAGCAGCACGCCCGGTCATTCATCGAAGCCTACGCGTCCTCGCGGGGCAAATCGGTGGCTGAGCGGGTGCGTGAGGGGGAGATGGCATCGGTGGCAGACCAGGGCGAGGTGTTAGAGAACGAGGGCAACGTCCGTTTCCACACCGTCATCCGAGACCTGATCGTGGCCCTCCTCGATGCCTGAACCGACCAGGGGCGTCCAGCCCGAAACCGACTACTCATGGATCGAGCTCGATGACTTCACCGCCGGCTGCTACGACTACACCTCGATCTCCGGGGGCACTCCCAACGTTCCCGCCCCCAAGGGTGCCGCTGACGCTACCCAGACCTTCGCCTGCATCGCCCTTCCTTCGGGAGGCTTGGGTCCGCTCCCAGGTGTCGCCCAGGCGTACTCCTGGCCGCTGACCAACGGCACCACGACCTACCTGGTAGGGCTACTCGTCCACGACGAGCTGAATGACGGAACCACCGAGGCCGTCATCATCGGAGAGTACGACAATGGCACCAACCACATCTGGGGTGCCGCGTCCTACATCCTCGAGACGACCACCGCCACAAGCATCGTGGAGACTACCGAGGCATCGGCGGTGGGCATCTTCGGCAGCCCGTACCCGCAGTTCACCCGCGCCTCTCCTCTGGTCGAAGTAACAGGGGTGACGCTCGACGGGACCACGGCGGTCATCACCGTCGTGTCGGGGGGATGGCCCGGCGTGGCGGTCGGGGACTACGCCACCGTCGTCTCAGGTACGGGAACCATCCCAGCGGACACCACGGTTCAGTCCATCGCGGGCAACGACCTGACCCTCTCGGGTCCGACGACGGCCAGCGGAACGGCGACGGTCGGGTTCACCGATGTCAACCAGCCCGGTAACCCCGTCGTCGTCTTTCCTTCGGGCGGGCCGGCGCAGCCCACCACGGCAGGGGCGCTCTACATGTACCCCAACCCCCAGACCCCGACCAGCTACACCCCCTACGACATGATCCCCCTGACCCCCTCCCAGACCGGCCAGGTGATCGTCCACCAGAACCGGATCATCGTCCTGTCAGGGATCAACTTCCCCTACCCTGCCGGCGGAGGTTTCCTGACCAACGAGCAGATCAACTTCACCGACCCTCCCAACTCCCAGGTGCTCGGCTTCCAGCAGACGGTGTTGGCAGCCGAGGAGCCCTACGGCTACGGGGCCGGGGGGAGCCAGAGCGCGGGCGAGCTCTTCCTGGTCAAGAAGCGGGGAGGGGGGCTCATCGTCTCGGGCGACATCTTCTCCCCCTCGGTGACGTTCTTCCCCGGCATCCAGCCAACGGGAGGGTTCTACGGCTCCGCCTCGTCGGGGGTGACGGGATTCTACTACTGCTCGGCCAACAACGGGGCATGGGTGTGGAATGGCGGCAACACGTCCATGAAGATTTCCAAGCAGCTCGACGACTCCTTCTTCCTGCCGGCCGAGTTCTCTACCATGGACTCCAACAACTACGGCTTCTACTGCCGGTGCATCGGTGACAAGGTGTACTTCTCGAACAACTGGCTCTTCGACACCCGAACCGGAGGGTGGTGGAAGTACTACCCCGATGAGAGTCAGGGCGGCACCAACCTCTTCTGGGTGAATGAGGTGGACGGGCCGGACATCTACGCCGCCGTGCTCTCCTTCCCCGACTCCAACAAGGACTTCCTGTTCCGATTCGACCAGACGATCCCCCAAGAGAACTACCAGTGGCAAAGCCTCCCGATCCGACTCACCACCAATCGCTTCGTCGAGCTCCGCCAGGTGGTCGTCCGGGCCTCGTCCAACAGCGGCAACACCGCGTCCACGGTAAAGGTCTCCGTCTACAACGGCACCACCGAGGTCGGGTCGGTCACCACCCCCTCGAGCCAGATCGGTGAGGCACCGACCATGATCCGTATGCCCATCGGGTCGACCAACGCTGGGTCCAACCCCTACGCAAGCGAGGATCTGACCATTCGGATCACCGGTATGGGGAACAGCGGTGCGGCTCCAAACGTCCACTCGGTGTCCCTCGGGTACAAGCAGATCACCCAGGCCCCGACCATCGGGGTCTCGTCGTGACCGCCCCCACCCTGGTCGTCCCGCGCAAGGGATTCCCCGGCCCGACCTCGCCCACCGACCTCAACACCGACTGGCTCGCCATCGAGACGTGGGCCAAGCAGGTCGTCGCCATCATCGACAACCTGCCCTCGGGCGGCGGGGGGATCACCGAGATCACCTCCATCGGAGGGACGATCGCCGTCACCGACCCCACGGGTCCGACAGTGAACATCGAAGTCGGCACCGAGATCACCATCCTTTTCCCCCCGTCTTACGTTCCCGTAACATGTCAAGTTATCGCCCCAAGTGACTTCACTGCGGGTCCAGGTGAGTTCACTGGAGCGTTTGTCTGGCCGGACGATTCGGGGGGTTGGTTTACCGGCACCATCACTCTCGACTCCGACAATAGGGTGTTGTCGGTATCGGGCACAGAAGAAAGTACCGATAGTGATACGGGTCTGCCAGTTACAGGTGCCAGACAGTATGCCTACAACTATGGGTCGAACGTAAATATCGTAAACAATGCCGCAGCCGTGAATGCGAGTGGTGGCGGGGCAGAGAATCAGACCGGCTTTGCGTCTCAATCTGGCTCCATGACGGCCACCGCTGGCCTGGTGGCGGATGCGGCGTCGGACGGATCGCCAGGGAGTAAAGCGATTTCTTCGATTGAATTTGATGTATCTACAGGTGCAAGGGTATACGCAGGTGCTAATGACCTGCACGCTGAGGTTGCCATTAAAGATACATTGACCAGTGGGGGCGGAAACGTAGCCCACTATAGAGGAGTTACCCAGGGAACCCCCGTCCTCTATAGTGGGGACTCCTTTTCGGCAGCACAAGTTTTCGTTGACCCTACGTATGGCGCTACGGGCTTATGGATTGTCGATGTAAGCAACACTCCGGTCTTTGCGGGCACCGGCTACCTGGGTGTCACCACCGGGACTCCATCTACCACCCCGGCTGCTGGAAGCATGATGTCGGACACGGACGGGAGCTTGTGGGTCTACAACGGAGCATCGTGGAATCACATCACATGAGCGGTAGGATGGGCACATGGCTGTGACCTTGACCAACGCCGTCACCGAGGTCCGGAGCCTCATCGACGAGCCGGTCGCCCAGTTCTGGTCGAATACCGAGTTGGAGGGGTGGCTGAACGAGGGGTGCGCCAACATTCAGCGGGAGGTGGAGTGCTTCCAGAAGGGTCCGGAGGCCATCTCCACCACCGCTGAGACCCAGGCGTACCTCTGCCCCACCGACCTGCTCCGCCTCCACCGGCTCGAGTTCGTGCCCAACAACAACACCTCCTACACCTACTCGCTCGAGTTCCGGGGCTACAACGAAATGGACGCGGTGTGGGGGAACCTCAAAACCCTCCCCTCGGCCTATCCGCAGAACTACACCCTGTGGAACAACCCCGACAACACCGGGGTCTCGGGCACCGGACTGACCATCCTCCTCTACCCCGTCCCCTCGGTGGACGGGACGCTCAACCTCTACTACCCCCGAACCATCGTGCCCGCCTCTTCGGGGAGCGACTTCCTCGACGTGCTCCCCAACTGGGAGGACACCGCCTACAACTACGCCGCCTACCGTGCCCTCCGAAAGGACGCCGACCCTCGGTGGAAGGAGTTCCGTGACGAGTTCACCATGCAGATCGAGCAGATGAAGACCGTCACCCGGACCTACACCGACCAGGGCAACTTCTTCTCGACGGGCCAGCAGAACTACAACCCGTTGTTCCTCGACCTGGATGGGGACTTCTGATGGGACTCCTGCCCGACTCCTACTTCTCCGCCGTGCAGAGTCAGTTGGGGGGTTCGGCCACCCAGCCTGTCGCTGGTGAAGCCGCTCTGTCCGCTCCGCAGATGGCGCAGTTGGAGACCCAGTTCGCCACGACCGAGCAGCAGCTTGGGGATACCCCCGCCGAACTGCAGGCTCAGGGGGACTACTCCACGCAGATGGCCGGCTACCAGCTCGGGGGACTGGGGATCAACGCCCAGCAGTCCGCCTTGCAGCAGCAGGGGACCGAACAGTCCTACGGCCTCACCCAGCAATCCCAGGCGCAGCAGGGCGCACAGAACGTCCAGAACTTCCAGAAGCAGTTGCAGGGCCTCACGGGCGGCGAGGCCGCGTCGGGGTCCCTCAACACCGCGGGGGCGAAGGCGAACGCTGCCAATCTCGGCCAGCAGAACCAGTGGAACCAGGCCACCCTCAACCGGCAGGAGCAGCAGTCGGCGGGGGACTTCGCCCGAGCCCAGCAGAACTACGCCCTCATCGGGAAGGCCAACGGCCTGTCCCAGGACGAGGTGCAACTGCGCCTGCAGAACGGCCTCGAGCAGCTTGGCCTCGGCTCTGACCCCTCCTCGCTGGTCTCCCAAGCCGGCAACGTTCTCTCAGGATCCGCCCAGGGAGTCGGCTCGGTGCTCAGCCAGGCCGGGATGCTCCAAGGAATCAACACCCTCTCAGCGTTAGGATAGGTAGATGGCCGAGAAGAACAAAAACGAATCGACAGTAGACCGTAGTAGCTCGTCCGAGACGACCAAGGTCGACGGGCAGCAGATGACCTGGGATCAGATCGTCTCCAAGTACGGGGAGACGGAGGCGAGCGAAATCGCCCCAAACCTCGACCCCCGCTACCAGGCGTTGCTCTCCAAAGAGGGATCGGAAAAAGCGGCGTCTGACTATTCCAAGCAGGTGTTGGATCCGGAGACGGAGACGACCGGAATCGCTCCCGACATGGAGGCCGGGATCCACCGCCTCAAGTCCTCTAGCGTTCCTGACGCTCGCGGCCTCGGAGATGTTCTGGGGTTTGTCGACAACCCCGTCGGACCGACCGAGGGCGCTGTGGGGTTGAAGCCCGACAACAACACCTCTGCCGCCAAGGGCAAGGGCGCCGCCACGAATCCCACCGGTACAACCACGATCACCACCGGCACCGCCGCCGAGGATTTGATGAACGGTCTGGTGAACCAGTACCAGTCGATCATGGGCGACGTGAACCCCTACATCTCCGGTCAAGCAGGCCAGCAGGCGGCGGCTCAGGCGCAGTCCATCGGTGAAGGGCTCGCAGGGGGAGGGGTGTCCACCGCCACCGCTCCCGGCTCGGCAAAGCTCAACCAGGACTACCAGAACATCGCCGCCGCCAACACCGCCGGGTCGAAGGGGATCGTCACGGCGATGCAAGACACCGGCAAGGCCGACGACCTGTACCTCGCCGCCTCCCCCTACCAAGGTCTCCTCAGCGCCCTGCAGTCCGAGGCTCAGTACCAGTTGGAGACCGGCGGCGGGACGATCAACTCGGGGACGCTCAAGAACTCCCCCGCCTGGCTGCAGAACGCCTACCAGTTCGTCCTCGGCAACTCCAACGCCAACGCTGGCACCTCGACGGTGGGGAACGCCAACGCCGCCACGGCTGCCACCACCCCCTCTACCAACACGGGCACATCGGGGGCCAGCGGAACGGCGAACTGATGGCGCACCCTACCGCCCCGATCAACACGTTCAACATCGACTGGGCGAAGGTCAAGACCTGGGCGCAGCAGCAGAAGATCCCCACCAACGCCGTCAACGACGTGTACACGCTGGACCAGGCCCGCATCGCCCAGGGCGGCTAC
>Ga0302267_10001172_pt1 | contig 33831 bp, 31 predicted proteins | sample III_Bog_E1_3_FD_194555 | JGI IMG/M metagenome (GOLD analysis project Ga0302267, IMG submission 194555) | Peat permafrost microbial communities from Stordalen Mire near Abisko, Sweden - III_Bog_E1_3 | ecosystem: Environmental > Terrestrial > Soil > Wetlands > Peat | place: Sweden: Abisko...
ACGGATGGACGTATTTTTTTAGTCTATTATGAAAAATTACACGATATCAAAACATGGTGGTACCAGATCCGAATTGATATTACGAAGAATGTTAAGGCTCGCCTGCGGCAAGATGGATTACTGTCTCATCCCAAGCATTGGAACGAGAATTTTACGCCCCTCGTTCATGGGGCGGGGAGCCCGATCACCAATTTTCTGGAGGCAATGTCCACGGCTGCCGGCTTGATTACGACGCGGGGGAAATTATTGGATGCCAATCGGGCCTTATCGGCTCTGTTGAATGGCGGCGATGGTCTGCGACTCGTTGATGGGCGGGTGACGGCGCGGGCGTGGTCGGAGCAGGTGGAATTTTCCAAGCGTCTGGAACGCTTTTTTGGAGCCGCCGGCCAACGGCGGGTCAGTCTGCGGGTTTCCCGTCTGGATTCGACCGAAGCCTATTTCCTCACCGTAACGCCATTGCTCGATCAGGGGCGGGAGATGTGGGACGGGGGGCATATCGGGGTGTTGACGGTGGCCAATCCGTCGGCGATGCCGGCCATCGATATCAGTCTATTGGTGACGTTTTTCGAGATCACTCCTGCCGAAGCAGAAGTTGCTGAAGCCCTGGGACGTGGACAGTCAACAGCCATCATTGCCGAATCTCGTGGCGTGCAGATCAATACGGTTCACGCCCACATCAAGAGTATTATGCGAAAAACAGGCTATCTGGGACAGGCCGATATTGCGCGTCGGGTTGTCGATATTGCTAGAATTTTCGGAACCCAGTAGAGTATTCGGTCGTTGCGCTGTTCATAATAAAATATATGGATATCAGGAGTTGTTGGAAATGATCAGCACCGCGATGGGTAAGCTTCTTGATCGTGCCGAGCGTGTCGGGGCGGCATTAGTGATTTGTGATGGAAAAGATAAAATTATTAGAGTTAATAATAAGCATGCTCAAATCTATAATTTCGTTGATTTTAATGCACAGCCAACATTTGAAGACTTCTTATGGTCAAATATTCATAATCGTAAAATGGCCAATAAAAAAATTTATGAAAACCCACAGGCTTGGCTGAAATCGTCTGCCGTATATCGCGATACTTATGATTATCATCAATTTGTAACCCATCATATGGATGGGCGGGTAGTACTGGTATTTTATGAAAAAGTAAATGACTTAGAAAAGTGGTCATATCAAATTCGTATTGATATTACTAATGAAATGAGGGCTCGTTTTGGTTGGAATGGGGTAACCTCGGAACCTGTCCATTGGCAAGGACTTTCTACCCCCTATTTTATGGGATCATCCAGCGGCTTCTTGGAGACTGTTCCGGCAGCGTCTGGTTTGATTCTGGCGCGAGGTCTGTTGTTGGACGCCAATCGGGCTTTGTTGACCATCTTGAATGACGCGGATGGCCTGCGGGTTGTGGATGGGCGGGTGACGGTGCGGACGTGGTCGGAACAGGCGACGTTTTCTAAGCGTCTTGAACGCTTTTTCTCACTGACCGGCCAACGCCGGATCAGTTTACGGGTTTCCCGCCTGGATTCGACCGAAGCCTATTTCCTGACCGTGACGCCGTTACTGGATCGGGGGCGGGAAACCTGGGAAGGGGGTCATGTCGGGGTGTTAACCGTGGCCAATCCTGCGGCCATGCCCGCCGTGGACCCCAGTCTATTGGTGGAATTTTTTGAAATCACCTGGACCGAGGCAGAAGTGGCGGCAGCCCTGGGGCGTGGCCAATCAACGGCTAAAATTGCCGAATGCCGAGGCGTCCAGGTTAATACAATTCATGCGCATATTAAGAGTATTCTCAGAAAAACTGGATGTACGGGACAAATTGACATCGCGCGTCGGGTTGTTGATATTGCGCGTGTTTTTGGAAGTTAATCACTTGTTGTCACGGATGATGAGATTAAGTGTATAATTGTTCTAATCTTTATGACCTTAAAAAGGAATGCTATCATGATAAGCACTGCCATGGGAAATTTGTTGGATCGTGCCGAACGTGCGGGGGCAGCCCTGATTATCTGCGATGCGCAAGATAGAATTATTCGAGTTAATGATAAACATGTAAAAATTTATAATTTTATTGACTATTCAATAATGCCGACATTTGAGCAATTCTTATGGACGAGTATTAATAATCGTAAAATGGCAAATGGTGAAGTTTATCGAGACCCACATTCATGGATTAGCGCAACCGCACAATCACGAAAATCATGTAAATATTTACAATTTACGACTAAACATAATGATGAACGTATGTTCTTAGTGTCTTATGAAAAAATTTTAGATTCAAGCCATTGGTGGTATCAAACTCGCATCGATATTACGGAAGATATTAAAAAGCATTTCAAAGATGGGAATTATTTGTTAGGGCCATCTCTTTGGGATGGAACCTTTGCCCCAATGGCCCGTAATACGACGGTTCCTATCGCAAATGTTTTGGGGGCGATGCCTGCCGCAGCCGGATTGATTATGGCTAAAGGAAAATTAATAGACGCTAATCAATCTTTATCGAATCTTTTGCGGGAAGGAGATGGGCTACGGCTTATTGGAGGTCGAGTTGTCATCAGAAATAATCAAGAACAAGTAGAATTTCTTAAAAAGATTGACCATTTTTTTGCGCCAGCGGGATCAAGGCTGTCTGTAAACATGAGAATTTCTCGAGAAGATTCTGAGGATGTTTACTTTCTTAACGTATCTTCATTGCTTGATCAAAATCGAGAGACTTGGGATAGTGGTCATATTGGAGTAATAACAGTTGCAAATCCATCGATAACGCCAACTATTGATCCCAATATGCTTGTGACGTTTTTTGGTATTACGTTAGCTGAAGCCGAAGTGGCTGCTGCGCTTGGTGCTGGACAGTCTGTCTCAACTATTGCACAAAAAAGAATGGTTCAGATCAATACTATTCATGCGCAAATTAAAAAAATTGTTGAAAAAACTGGATATAAAGGGCAGGCTGATATCGCTCGTCGAGTATCTGATGTCGCTCGTATTTTTGGATCTCGATGATTTAGCATATCTATAATTTAACCATGGAGCTAGTAATGGTAACTTATGCTCAGTTTGATCTCGAAATCGCTAAAAAACTGATCTATAAATTAGATCTGTTATTTATAGAGCGTTATCTTGTTGATAATGACGGCTACAGTGAAGAATATGCACGTAAAGCTATTATCTCTTATCGTCACCTCTTAGAGCTTAAGCTAGAATATCCAGATAATGCTCTAGCTCTATCGACGCTAGCCGATAAGGCATTGCATGCACATATCTTACATACGAGGCGCTATGCAGAAGATATGCAAGCGATCTTTGGGGGGGTGTTACATCACGATCCAGGAGTTGTTACCCAAGAGGCTCGTGAGTTTTATCAGCAGGTTTTTTTTAAGCATTTTGGAGGTGATGCCGAAAATTTAGCTATGTGCACGGTATCTCTTGAGAAGAAGCAGCCTGATGCCGAAAGTTTAGCTATGTGCACGGTATCTCTTGAGAAGAAGCAGCCTGATGCCGAAAGTTTAGCTATGTGCACGGTATCTCTTGAGAAGAAGCAGCCTGATGCCGAAAATTTAGCTATGTGCACGGTATCTCTTGAGAAGAAGCAGCCTGATGCCGAAAGTTTAGCTATGTGCACGGTGTCTCTTGAGAAGAAGCAGCCTGATGCCGAAAATTTAGCTATGTGCACGGTATCTCTTGAGAAGAAGCAGCCTGATGCCGAAAGTTTAGCTATGTGCACGGTGTCTCTTGAGAAGAAAATTGCAGCCTAATGTGTAGTTTTTTGGCGTGGGTATCAGATAGGATCAGCCATCCTGTGATATTCTGCGCTTTAGAGTAAAGGCCTTTCGCCCGCTAGGAACGAGCGAAAGGACTTCTGGGGCTTTGGTATGCTGTGATGCAAAGGAGGGTCAGGGGCGAAAGCCTCTGGCCCTTTTTGGCTAATGTTTCTGACGTCTTAATGCTGCCAAGGCTTCCGACATTTGTAGCAAATGCCGTTTCAGGTCTTTTTGATCCAGGAATGATACTGTTTCCATAATATCGGCTAATTCTCGACGACCTTTGGCGTTTTCCGATTCGATCGACTCATTGAAATGAGAGAGCCCAGCATCCTTGGCTTGTGCTAGAGACTGAAGATGAGGGGCCGCATTTTTCGACCATGATAAGATCGTGTCCGTTCCAATACCCCAAAGCATTTCAACAATGTTGCATAATCTAATATCGACATCTTGGCCTTTGATCAAACCATCTTGATATAGACCGATAGCGTGGCTAACCAAAAGGTCTCTCAAGAGAGTTGTCTCTCTAATTAAATCGGCTTTTGGTAGGTTTAGGCTATTTATAACAGCCCATTGGAGCCATTGCCCGACAAAAGGATTCGATAATACTTTATCAACTGTCATTCTGTTTTTAAGCAAGGCCGTCGTAATATCGACCAGCATGATGCCATCTTCGGCCGCCAACAGGGCATCTCGCCGGAGAGCTTTGGAAATAGCGATTCGCAGCCAATCGGATATCGGTAGGCCGAAAGTGTTGTCATCCGAGTCGGTGCCGGAAAGGGCATTGGCCTCGTGTCCCGAGTCGTGTCCCGAGTCGCAATCCGAAGGGCTCTCTGGGCTGTTGCCCGAGTCGGGATTTTGAAACCTGTCAAACGGGCTAGCCACCATCGTTCTGCTGCCTACTCTGAAGCGGACCTCTTGCCGCGAGTGTCCGGCATTTCATGAGTGTCAACAAGGGCGCCAGAGGCGACGGTATTGCCAGATTTGGCAATGATTCTGCGCTTTAGTCTGGGTAGCATTACAAATGTATGCCACCAAGAGACCCAAGCCATGGACAGTCCTAAGCCAGAGGCACAGGAGGAGGGGCCGTTGATGGGACGATATGGGCTCGAGTCGGCGATCAGCGATCTGGGTCGCAAGACAGTGGAGCAAAAAGGGGCCGATGGCGTGCCCCTGACGGCAGCGACTCGGATTTCCGCCATGCGCGCCTTTCGTCAGTTGGCGCTCGGAGATCCCTATGCTTTCGAGTTAGACCCGCGATTCTCCTCCTCACGGAAGGCGTAAACGCGTCGTTGCTATTGGATTTGGCTCTTTAGGGTCAGCAAATCTCGGGACATGGCCAAAAGCCGCTCTCTCGATTCGGTTTCGCTGAGTTCCCCCATTTGCTCAAGAATCTCGGCCATCTCGTCATGGCCACTGGCCGACTCGGCTTCGGCGCAGACCTGGAACCCCGATAATCCACCGTCTACCGATTCGGCCTGCTGTCGCAACTGCGCCGATGCGGTGCGCGACCAGTGCGCCATGGCCACATGACCAACGTCTGATGTCATACTGATGACGTTGCACACGCGGATTTCATTATCAGCTCCAGTGATAAAGCCATCCTGATAATGCCTTAATAGGGCCACCACCAATAAATCCCGTAGAGCCTTCGTATCCTGAAGCGCGTCATCCAGGGGGCGCGCCAAATTGGCGGTGACGGCTCGCTTCAACCAACCGCCGACCATGGGATTGGATAGAACTCGCGCTGGAGTCATGGTGGCGCGGGACACGGCGGTGAGGATATCGACCAGCATGATGGCATCTTCAGCCGCCAACAGCGGCTCCCGCCGGACGGCCTCGAGGACCGCTGTTCGCAGCCAGCCAGACCAGGGAGCCGATCCCGAGTCGCTGCCATTTTGATTGTCTGAGGTCTTCTGAGCCCTGGTTTCAGCGCCTGTCATAGGCTGGACCTTCTTGTCAGGGGGGAGGAGGGCTTGTCGGGGAGAGGGCTCGAGTCGTCCTTCCAAGACCGACCGGACGCCGCCGCTCTCTGGATAGCCCTCGTTACCAAATTTGGCAATGCGACCCTCGTCGGCCATTCGTAAGAATATCCACATATGGCGCACGGCCGCTCCGGGCGCTTAATGATGGAGAAAGCCATGGAACGCGATCATCTGTTAGCCAATATTCAGCCTCGCCGACTGAAGTGCATGAATATCGTCATTGACGGGCGGCGCACCAGTTTGCGGATGGAAATGGATATTTGGGAGGCTCTTCAGGATATCGGTGATCGTGAGCGGCTTACGACCAATGAAATATGCACTTTTATTTCCCACCATATCGGTGAATGGCGGCGGCAGCGTGATGTTGAAGAGGGCCAGGATTCGTCCGGCGACTCGGATACCGGCCAGAAAGGCAAAGGCGGGGAGACCATCACATTGACCGCCGCGATTCGGGTGTTCATAATGAACTACTTCCGTCGATTGGCTCAGGGTGTGTTCCAGGCCCATGAAGGAGAAAGTCATATTCATTTCGGTTTGGAAGGCAATTTGCCGTGATCTGACGCTGCTTCCGGGGGGCTTTTCTATTTGGATGAAAAGCCTACGGGGGGCATTTGTTGTTTTCAGTTCACCCTTTCGTTGCGTTGCTATCGCGCTACTGGCTCTTTTGGGGTCGGCGTTGCCGGTTGTAGGTTTCGCAGCGGATGGAGAGAAGATATTTCGAACCAATCTCAATGATGATTTGCAGACGATCGATCCTTTTTCGTTCACGGGATTGATCACTTACAATCTTCTTTCGCAGGTTTATCAAGGCTTTACGGCTTTGTCCCCGGACGGGCGGGTTGTGCCTGCGCTGGCAACGTCGTGGCATACCCCGGATGGTGGGTGGACGTGGCGGATCGTGTTGCGTTCGGGGGTGCGTTTTCACAGCGGCCGGGAATTCACCGCCGAGGATGTTCGCTGGACCTTTGTTCAACTGCTTAAGAAGCGGCCACAACCGAGTCTTGGTGCCTTCGAGTTGCGGCAAGTGGTTGGTGCCCAGGATGTCGAGGATGGGCGAACCGAGGCCCTCGCCGGGGTGACCGTGATTGATCGCTACACGGTTGATGTCCATTTCACCGCGCCCGATGCCGTCTTTCCCTTGGTTCCGTTCTTTTTCGTGGATTCCGGAATCGTGGCCCAGTATGGCCCTGATTGGGTGGGCCATGGTTCCGCTGGCACCGGCCCCTTTCGTTTGGTGAGCTGGCGGCGGAATCAGGATGTGGTTTTGGCGGCCCATCGCGACTACTGGGGGGGCGCTCCATCGGTGGATGGGGTGCGCTTTTCGGTGATCCCCCATGCCGAGACGCTCCTGGCTCGTTACAACTCCGGGGCTCTCGATTTTGTCGTGATTCCCGAGTTGGTGGCCCGTTCGATTTTGAACGATCACCGCTATGACGCGCAAAGATTGACTTTTCCGCGCAGCCAGATTCGCTATATCGGCATGAATCAGGCGCTCTATCCCCCCTTTCGCGATATTCGGGTACGGGAAGCAGTCGGTTTGGCTCTGGATCGCGATTCCATCGTTACGGGGCTGTATCGTGGGGCCGCGACCCGGATGGATGGCGTGATTCCTTCCGACCTGGGCGGGTATCGCGCCGGCAATGTGGCGCCAGTGCCCTATGATCCAGCACAGGCCAAACGGCTGCTTGCCGAAGCAGGCTATGGAGAAGGACATCCTCCGCCCCCCCTGGAACTGGTTGGGACCGACAATGTCCGCGACGAAGTGACGGTCTATGCTGGTCAGTTAAGTGCGGTCTTGGGGATTTCGGTCGGGGTGCTCATCCTCGAGCGGGGCGCCCAGATCACGGCGGCCAATCAGGGGCAATTGCCGTTCTTCGTGTCGGGCTGGACGGCGGATTACCCCGATGCTCTGACGGTGTTGCGGCCTGTGTGGTACGGTGCCAGCCCGTTTAATCGATCTCGTTGGCACAACCCAGGATTTGATCGGCTGATCGATGAAGCCGAAACCGTTTCGGACCCTAACCAGCGTCATCTGTTGTGCCAAGAGGCCGAGCGCGTTTTGATCTCTGATCGCGCTGTCGTGCCATTGCCGGTGCCAATGAGCGTCGCTTTGGCTCGGCCTGGGGTGACTGGGGTCCATGTTTTACCCATGGGGATGCTTGACCTTCGGGACAGCGTGTTGCCGTGACTCCAAACCGGGGAGGGTGGGAATTTTGGGGAGCGGTGGCAGGCCGCATCGCCGAGGCCACCCTGATGCTGGCGATGGCGGTGCTCTTTTCTTTTGTGGTCAGCCGACTGATTCCGGGAGATCCGGTGGCGCTGATGGCCGACGGACAGGGAGGGGATCCCGAATTCGTTCGGCGATTGCGGCAGGCCGCGGGGGTGGATTTGCCAGTATGGCAACAGTTCTTCACCTACGGGATGGACGTGTTGCACGGAAATTTAGGGATGTCGTGGCGCTATGGCGGCGTTCCGGTGGCAACGTTGATCTTGGATGCCGCACCGATTACGTTTCCTTTGGTGATCGTGACCATGATTGTGGCGATTCCGCTCGGAATTGGGGTTGGTGCTCTTTCGGCGCATCGGGCCAGGGCGGGCTTTGATATTGCAGCCACCATTGGGGCGATGGTGGTTCTTTCGATTCCGCCGGTGGTGCTGGCCACCTGGCTGATGCTGGGGGCTACGGCTTTCTTTGGTCAATCCGCGAGCGGTGAGTTGGCCAGTTTTGCGGATTGGGTGGTTCCCATTACCGCGTTGGTCATGGCGCCGGCGGCCCTGATTGCGCGGACCACCAGGGCGCAAGTTCTGGACGTTATGGGACAGGATTATGTGCGCTATGCACGGGCTAAGGGTTTGACTGAGACGGCGATTTTCTTTCACCATGTCCTACCGAATGTCATGGTGGCGGTGTGGGCCATCGTGGGTATCTTGGCTGGTGCCGTTCTGACCTCGACGGCGGTTGTTGAGATCGTCTTTGATTTACCTGGATTAGGTCAGCTTGCTATTTTTTCAGTTTTATCCAGAGATTATTCGTTGGCCGGGGTGATTATTTTAATTTTTGTTGTATTCCAGGTTGTCATCAGTTTGATCTGCGACTTAGCCATTATTAGTCTTGATCCTCGTACCCGTCATCCTCAGGACAGGCCATGACCAGCCTGAGCCGGGGCCCGGTGTCCTGGTCGTTTCGAACGCTTTTTTGCTTGGTTCTGGTGATTCTGCTGGTTCTGATCGTCATTGCGGGACGGGTTTTGCCTTTGGACCCATTTGCTGTGGATTTGGCGCATATTTGGGAAGGGCCAACGGTGGCGCATCCTTGCGGGCGCGACGGCCTTGGTCGGGATTTACTCGCCCGTTTGCTGATTGGAACCGGAACATCCTTTGAGATTGTCGCCTCGGCTCTGGTTCTGGCCCTTGTTCTTGGGGTTGTCTTTGGTGGAATTTCCGGTTGGTATGGGGGCTGGATTGATGCTTTAATTATGCGTATAATTGATTTTTCGATGGGAATTCGGGAGCTTGTTCTAGCGATTATTGTCTCCATTATCATGGGCCCCAGTAAAGCTACTCTTGTTGTAATCTTGGGTCTGGGATGCTCGCCTCCCTTAATTCGGTTTGTGCGATCTCTCGCTTTGGTTCAACGGGGGCAGACCCACGTTTTGGCGGCCATGGCGTTGGGAGCATCGCCGTTCCGCATCGTGATCACGCATATCTTACCCAATATTGGAGGGAGCATTGCGGTTCGAGCGGCCTCGATCGTTGGCCCCTTGGTTCAGACTGAAGTGGCGCTAAGTTTTTTGGGAATCGGCGTGCAAGACCCGGCACCGAGTCTGGGAACCTTGGTTCGGGACGCTTTGTTTGGGTTGCAGAGCGGGTTTCATTTGATTGTGGCAATCACGGTGACAATTTTCCTGATTGCTTTTACGTCTACTTTGATGGCTGACGAGGCGCGGGATATCACAGATCCGCGATGGGGTGGCCGGAGCTTCGGGGAGTCCCCAAAGATTTAGGGATTGGCTCGTGTGTGGGAAGGCGAGGGGCCCATGAGCACGTATGTTTGCGAACGATGCGATGGTAAAGGAACGCGGGTGGTGGCGAGGGATCAGGATCTCGACAAGGCATGCCCGACGTGCCGAGGGCGTGGGTTTTTGACCGAGCCCGAGATGGAGCTGTTGCTGGGCGGGGGGCCGCGTCCGAATGTTTTGGATTGGCGGCTGTTTGCGCGCCGGCATTCGATGGGTCCGACCTGACAGTTCGGCTTTCAAGGCTCCATGGGCGGGGGGCAGGGGGGCTTTCTTAAATGCCGTCGGGCGGCGAGCAGGCGGTCGCCCAGAGTTGACCCCCGCATTTTTGCCCACCGTGATGGTCCTGCCCATTTCAGGCATGTCGTTTGCACAGCGGCCTTGGCGCGGGCCAAGGCTTCGCGAACGCCCAGGCTGTTGACGATCCGGTGCGCCCAATTCTTGAATTGGATCACCTTATTGTAAACCAAGACGAACGTTTCAAAGGTCATCAGCTTGGGCTTGGCAATCATGAACAGGCGCGCCGAAATCGCCGTACCAATCAGTTTAGCTGCAATAATCACCAGAATGCCAAGGGTGACATGGCCGGAAACGATCAGATAAACCGCGATTAATTTGATGGGAATTAACGCTGAAATCGGGATGGCGAACAGGGCGAGGGTGGTGGTTCGGTCGCGGGTCAACACCCAGCGTTCCAACCGCGCCACCAACCGCCAACGAGAGACGAGCCCAACCAGCAGGGTGATTTTATTCCAAACAAAGTCTTCGAAGAGAATCAGGCCTGCGGCCAACACCATCAATGGCAGGGTTAAGGTTTTTCTCATCCAGGTCTTTGCGCTCAAGAAAGCTCCTCCCATCGGACGCGATCGTCTGGTGAATTCTGATATCCCAGCGAGGCGGCTTTTGTATGGCGAGTCTTAATATAGTTGGCGCTCCTCATCGGCCCAGTCGGTTGGCTCGATTCACGAAAAGTTGAAAAATCCTTGACAGGGGCTGGTTTATCCTTCAGAGATGATCGAAGAATTCTCTCGCGATCGCGCGACGCTCCGCTGTTCTCTCGCACGGCAGGGCCTAATCCTGGGATGATTCCCTGAAATCCGCAGTGGCCGAAGCGCGTGGAGCCGCCGCACCCGATCATCAAGGCGCCGTCGACCATGGCCGGTTGATATCGCGACCTGTCGATGTCTGCGCGCCGAAGGACTATAACTTCCGTGACCACATCAGATTTTGCTACCCTCGGTGTTGCCGAGCCTTTGTTGCGTGCCCTTGCGGCGGAAAGCTACCATACGCCAACCCCGATTCAGGCCCAAGCGATTCCCTCTTTGCTTGCTGGTCGGGATGTGGTTGGTATTGCTCAGACCGGAACCGGAAAGACGGCGGCTTTTTCCCTGCCGATTCTTCAGCGGTTGGCTGAAGTCCGGATTCCATTATCTCCTGGATCGGCTCGTGCGCTGATTCTGGCCCCGACTCGCGAACTGGCGATCCAGATCGGTGAGGCGATTGCCACATATGGCCGCCATCTAAGCCTGCGTCATACGGTGATCTTTGGCGGTGTCGGCCAAGATCCCCAGGTGAAAGCCATGGCGCGAGGTGTTGATATTCTGGTGGCGACGCCGGGGCGGCTGTTGGACCTGATTAACCAACGTCATATCCGGTTGGATCGAACCGGCGTTCTGGTGTTGGACGAAGCCGACCGGATGCTGGACATGGGCTTTATCCGGGACGTTCGCAAGATCATTGCGACCTTGCCGAAACAGCGGCAATCCCTGCTGTTTTCGGCAACCATGCCCCCGGACATTACGCGCTTGGCCGCCGACATGCTGACCGACCCGGTCCGGGTCGAGGTGACACCGGCGGTTGTGACTGTGGAGGCTATCGAGCAGCGGGTGTTCTTTGTGGATGCCGCCAGCAAGCGCGCTCTGCTGAATGCGTTGTTGAACGACCGGGAGTTGGCGCGGGTAATCGTATTCACGCGCACCAAGCACGGAGCGAATCGGGTGGTCGAGCAGTTGGACAAGGCTGGTGTTGTCGCCGAGGCGCTGCACGGCAACAAGTCCCAAAGTGCTCGGCAGCGGGCTTTGGCTCGTTTCCGCTCGGGCGATGCGCGGGTGCTGGTGGCCACCGATATTGCCGCTCGGGGCATTGACGTGGATGACGTGACTCACGTCATCAATTACGAGTTGCCGAACATTCCAGAGAGTTATGTGCACCGGGTGGGCCGTACCGCTCGGGCTGGTGCTCGCGGGATCGCCTTATCGTTCTGTGATCCCTCCGAGCGCACGTATCTGCGCGACATCGAAAAACTGACCCGTCGCCCGTTGGCGGTGATGGCCGGTCATCCAGCAATGGCGGCAGCGGCGGCGGCTGTTGCATCGGCTCCGACATCGGCGCCCGTGGATCGCCGCACTCCTGGCGCTTCGGATCATCGCCGGGGGACCGGAGGAGGGCCAGCCGCCGGGGCGGGCCGGTCGGCTAATCCGGCCTCTCGATCCCGTTCAAAATCTCGATATGCCGGTTGATGGCTCTGGCGGCGCCTGACCACAGTTGCCGCCAAACCAGGATCACCACCACCAGATTGCTGGTCACCAGGAACAGCCATGGGTGGATGAACCAGGTGAGCACCGCCAGCGCAAAATAGTAAGCCCGAAGACCGCCATTCAGGGCGGTTATAGCGTGCGTCATCACCGTCGCCACGGTTTCGGCCAGGGCGTCGCGGTGATGGGGTGCGAGGGGAGCCGCCGGGGCAGATCCGATCATGGCGCAAATATAGTTGAACTGCCGGAGCGCCCATGTGAATTGGAAGAAGGCATAAATAAAAATTGCCACCAACATTAACAACTTGGTTTCAAACAGTTCGGGAGATGTCTTGGCCGTAAAGGTTAAGCGATCCGCGACCGCGTAGATGCGGTCAACATTGCCCAGTAAACCCAGCAATCCAGCCAGAATGAGCATGGTGGTCGAGGCAAAAAAGGTCACGCTGTTCATAGTGTGACCGACCAATTGGCTGTCCATCAGACGGATATCGCGTTCAAGGGTTCTGCGTATCCAAATGACGCGCATCCGTCGCAAATGATGGTTAATCCCTCCGGCCCAACTCCAGGGCCGATCCTGGCCAATGGTGTAGACCAGCCAGATCACGGCGAACCAAAGCAGGGCAACGAGATCAAAGGTGGTCATGTCGGGCGGCATGGCGGTGTCCTGGTGTAGGGGCGGGTGCGATGCTCCAGAGGCGCTAAGATGGCGCCCTTTCCCTGGCTTTCGCAGGGCGCCAACCCCGTATCCGCAAGGAGGCATGGCCTCCTTGACCTCAAAACGTCAAGGGTTCAAAGGGCCACGGCCCTTTGCGGGGGTGGGCGGAGCCCACGAAAAGTCTGACCCCGGTACCTATATACCGGCGAGCCCTGATACTGACACATCGCCGGTCCTCGGGCCGCGACGGCGGCCCCGCGCGCCCATGCGCGCGAAGCCAAGGGCGCGGATGCGCCCGCCCGGCGTCTGAGGGCAGCCTTGATGAGTCACCATCAAGGCCCGATGGTATGACACATCGCCGGTCCTCGGGCCGCGACGGCGGCCCCGCGCGCCCATGCGCGCGAAGCCAAGGGCGCGGATGCGCCCGCCCGGCGTCTGAGGGCAGCCTTGATGAGTCACCATCAAGGCCCGATGGTATGAGGCTGTGCTTCTGAACGACCTTGGTCGCTATGGTGCGTTGCAGGGTTCTGTGGCACACTTTGGTCACGGTCGCCGGGGGGCTTGGGGGCGGGAGGCTCAGGGTTTCGCGGCGGGATGGCGGGGGCATGAAAACAGCCAAGGGCAGAATCGATGCACGATAAACGGGATCTACGCCTGGCTCCAAGACGGGCGATCGCTCTGGTGCTGGCTGGCGGTCGGGGAAGCCGCTTGAAACATTTGACGGCTCGACGAGCCAAGCCGGCGGTTCACTTCGGCGGCAAGTTTCGGATCATCGATTTCGCTTTGTCCAACTGCATGAACTCGGGGTTTCGGCGAATCAGCGTTATTACCCAGTATAAATCGCACAGTCTGCTCCGCCATCTCCAGCGCGGCTGGGGCTTTCTGCGGGGCGAGATGAATGAATTCTGCGATCTGCTACCGGCCCAGCAGCGTATTGACGAGACCTCGTGGTACCAGGGTACTGCCGATGCTGTATACCAGAATTTAGATATTCTCCGTGCTCATAATCCCGAGTATGTTCTGATCTTGGCGGGTGATCACATCTATAAGATGGATTACGCCGCCATGTTATTGGATCACATCGCTAACAACGCCGACCTCACGGTTCCCTGTGTCGAAGTGCCTCGGCTGGATGCTACGGGTTTTGGCGTGATGGATGTGGACGCCCAGGGGCGGGTGATCAATTTTCTGGAGAAGCCGGAAGACCCTCCGGGCATGCCCGACAAGCCCGAGCGGGCTTTGGCCTCCATGGGTATCTATGTGTTCAACGCCAATTTCCTGTTCGAGCAGCTCAAGCGGGACGCCGCAGATCCCCACTCGTCGCGGGATTTCGGCAAAGATCTGATTCCCTATCTGGTTCCGCGCGCAAAAGTGATGGCCCATCAATTCGCCGATAGCTGCGTTGCCAATCATACCGGCGGCGAGCCCTACTGGCGCGATGTCGGGACCGTTGACGCTTATTGGGAAGCCAATTTAGATCTGACCAGTGTCACCCCATCATTGAATATGTATGACCGTACTTGGCCAATCTTTACCTACCAAGAGCAATTGCCTCCGGCGAAATTCGTCTTTGACCGTGCCGATCGGCGTGGAATGGCCGTGGATAGTTTGGTGTCGGGGGGCTGCATTGTTTCTGGGTCTTTGGTGCGCCGCTCGCTGTTGTTCTCTCAGGTCCGCGTGAATTCGTACTGCACCTTGGAGCAGGCGGTGGTTTTACCCGAATGCACCATTGGTCGTCACAGCCGCCTGACCAAGGTGGTGATTGATCGCGGCTGCCAGATCCCCGATGGATTGGTGGTGGGCGAAGACCCCGAGGAGGACGAACGGCGGTTCCAGCGCACTGAAAATGGGGTTACTTTGATCTGTCAGGACGACCTTGATCGGCTGAAGGGCTGATCGCGCTGGGGGCTCCGTTTTTTCCCGTTTCTCGTCTGTCCGGGCCGGGATTCCACCGGCCCGGCTGTCTTTCCCTCTTCTCATGCGACTCTCGGTCCGATGATGCGTGTGCTGTTTGTTACCTCCGAGTGTTTTCCGTTGGTCAAGACCGGGGGGTTGGCTGACGTCAGTGCGGCGTTACCGCTGGCGCTGACCCAACACAGTGTGGATGTGCGGATCCTGTTGCCTGGCTATCCGGCGGTGATCGACGGACTCGAAGGACGCCGAGTCGTTCGGACGCTGTCCGATTTGCCGGGAGGCTTCAGCGGTCGTTTGCTGATGGGGCGCCTAGCCAACGGCGTGACGGCCTATGCCATTGAACTGGCCGAGCTGTTTGATCGTCCGGGCAATCCTTATCTGGCTCCGGGCGGGGTCGATTGGGCCGACAACCATTTGCGTTTTGCCGTTCTTGGCTGGGTTGCGGCTGACTTCGTTCAGGCCCCGTCAAGCCATCATTGGCGGCCCGATATTCTCCATGGCCATGATTGGCAGGCTGGTTTGATGCCGGCCTATGTCGCCTTTCAAGGAGGGCGGCGGCCCGGAACCGTCATGACCATCCACAACATCGCCTACCAGGGACAGTTTTCGCCCGACACTCTGTCGGCGCTGCGGCTGCCGGCCCGGAGCTTCCAGGTGGAAGGAGTCGAGTATTATGGCGGCATCGGTTTTCTGAAGGCCGGGCTGTACTACGCCGACCGTTTAACCACAGTCAGTCCGACCTATGCTCGGGAAATTCAATCGGCAGGGTATGGCTGCGGCCTGGAAGGTCTGTTGGCGCATCGAACCGACCAGTTGGACGGCATCTTGAATGGTGTCGACTACGGGATTTGGAATCCAGCCTCTGATCCGCATTTGGTCAGTCGGTATGGACCGGATCAGGTGGAGGCCAAAGCCGCCAACAAGGCGGCGCTTCAGGCCGAATTCGGTCTGGAGCCAAAGCAGGAGGCGCCTCTGTTCGCTTTGGTCAGCCGGTTGACGTGGCACAAGGGCGCCGATCTGCTGTTGGAAGCCTTGCCGGCGCTGTTTGCGCGGGGCGGCCAATTGGTGGTGTTGGGGACCGGCGACAAAAATCTTGAGGCGGGTTTGCTCCGCATCGCCGGGCGGTATCCCCAGGCCGCTGGGGTCCATATCGGCTATGACGAAGCTCTGGCCCATCGGATTCAGGCGGGCGCGGACGTGTTGATGGTGCCGTCCAGGGCCGAGCCGTGCGGTTTGACCCAGCTTTACGCCTTGCGCTACGGCACATTGCCTTTGGTGCGCCGAACTGGCGGGTTGGAAGATACGGTGATTGATGCGACCCCGGCGGCTCTGGCTGACGGCTGCGCCACCGGCTTTGCCTTTGACGAACCCAGTTCTGCCGCTTTGACCTGGACCCTGCGCCGCGCTATCGATCTGTTCCATCATCCAGAGCGTTGGCGGCGTTTGCAGCGACACGCTATGACTCGGGACTTCGGTTGGGCCGCGTCGGCCCAAGCCTATGCCGAATTATACCAAAAGCTGCGTCCGGGGCGATGAGGCCGAGGTTGCAAAATTAAGGAGAGACCATACGCCATGACCGCGTTACGGAAATTTTGGACAGTGTGCGCCGATGCCGTGATCGGTGCGTTTTTGCTTGCGCGTCCGGCCCGTCGGCTTGTGGCGCTATGCCTTTGGGGGCTTGTGGCGCTGGTGGCGGTCCAGACCGGCACCGGAGGTTCGGCCCAGGCGCAAAGTGTTGCCGGGGCGAGCGCCGGTGGGTTGGTGGAAGCTGGCGCTTTTATCAATTCATTGGGGCAAGAAGCCATCACAATCATGGCTTCCAAGTCCGAGGAGAAAGGGCGGCGAGTCGAAAAGTACCGGGCTCTACTGAACCGGGGCTTTGATTTGCAGGTGATTGGGCGATTTGTGCTTGGCCGTTATTGGCTGTTGGCGTCGCCAACTCAGCAACGGGACTATATGACCCTGTTTGAAGAGATGGTCATTCGCAGCTACACGTTGATGTTCGATAGCTACAATGGCCAGACGTTCCGGGTTTTGTCGAGCCGAACCGAAGGAAATGGCGATGTGATTGTGGCCAGCGAGGTGCTGCAACCCAAAGGGCCGGCGGTGCGGGTGGAATGGCGGGTGCGTAACCGGGAGGTCGGCCCGCGAATTATCGATGTGGTGGTGGATGGCGTAAGCATGAGCGTGACGCAGCGTCAGGAATTCGCGTCAGTCATTCAGGCCAAGGGTGGCAACATGGATGCGTTCCTTCAGGCCTTGCGGGATAAAAACGCTGCCATGGTGAATCCATAACCACCAGGAGTGACGCCACCAGGAGTGATGCCGGCGAGCCATGACAACGACATATCGCTGGTATCAGGCTGCGACCGTAGCCTCGCGCGCATGGGCGCGTGGGGCTGGGGGCGGCGTGGCCTGCTTCGCCGAGAGGCGCCTAAACGAGCACCAGATCGTCGCGGTGGATCAGTTCGTCCCGTCCACGATAACCGAGAATGGTTTCAATATCCCGGCTGCGCCGACCGGCGATCCGTCGGGCATCGTCCACAGCATAGGCCACGAGGCCCCGTGCCACTTCGCGGCCCTGGCGATCGCGGACGAGCACCAAATCGCCGCGCTGAAAATGGCCTTCCACCGCCACCACGCCCGCCGGCAGTAGGCTGCCACCCCGTCCCAGCGCCGACAGCGCCCCCTCATCAGCCACCAAGCTGCCCGCCACATTTAAGTGACCCGCGACCCAGCGTTTGCGCGCGGTCAAGGGCTCTGCCGATGGCAGAAACCATGTGCAGAGCGCTCCGCCTTCCGTCACCGGACGATCTAGGGCCGAGAGGGCGTGCAGATTCTTGCCTCGAGCAATGACCATCCGGCAGCCCGCCGCCATGGCGATTCGCGCCGCCGCAATTTTGGTGACCATACCCCCGGTCCCATAGGCCCCCACCGGCTCGCCTGCCACCGCTTCAATCTCGGAGGTCAGCACCCGCACTTCAGGGATCAGGGTGGCGCTGGGGTCTTTGCGTGGGTCCGCTGTGTACAGGCCATCGATGTCCGACAACAGCACCAGGGTATCGGCGCTGATCATCTGCGCGACCCGTGCGGCCAAACGATCATTGTCGCCGAACCGAATTTCCGACGTTCCGACCGTGTCATTTTCGTTGATTACCGGCACCGCCCCCAGCCGCAGCAGGGTGTCGATGGTGGCGCGTGCGTTGAGGTGGCGCCGTCGGGCCTCGGTGTCGTCCAGGGTCAACAGAACTTGCGCCACGGTGATATCGTAACGCGCCAAAGCTTCCTGATAGGCATGGGCCAAACGAATCTGCCCGGTTGCGGCAGCGGCCTGTTTTTCTTCCAGGCGCAGCACCCGGCCCGTCAGGCCCAAGGACTCGCGCCCGACCGCGACGGCTCCCGACGTGACAATCACCACGTCCTGGCCGCGCGCCCGACAGCGGGCGATATCGTCGGCCATGGCGCCAAGCCAATCCCGACGGATCGCCCCGGTGGCATCATCCACCAGCAGCGCCGAGCCGATCTTGACGATCAACCGCCGGGCAAGACCCAGGGTTGGGACCGCCTCAGTCATCACCCTCTTCGTCCGTATCCATGATCGCCGCATCCGCTGCGGCCCGCGCGTCCCGGATATGGGCCAACAGGACGTGAAGCACCGCTTCAACCCCCTGCCCACTCACTCCGGACAGTGTCATCACCGGGCGTCCCGCCGCTTCGGCCAAAGCGCCGGCCTTGGCTGCCACCTCTTCGGCATCCAGAGCGTCGCATTTGTTCAGACCGATCACTTCCACCTTATCGGTGAGCGCCTGACCATAGGCCGCCAATTCGCCACGGATGATGTGATAGGCGCCAGCCACGTCGTCCTGGGTGCCGTCCACCAGATGGAGCAGCACGCCGGTGCGTTCGATATGACCTAGGAAGCGATCCCCCAAGCCATGGCCTTCGTGGGCGCCTTCAATCAGTCCGGGGATATCGGCCAACACAAACTCGTCGCCGCCCACCGTGACCACTCCCAGATTGGGCGACAGCGTGGTGAAAGGATAGTCGGCGATCTTGGGGCGTGCCCGTGAACAAGCCGCGAGGAACGTCGACTTCCCGGCATTGGGCAGGCCGAGCAACCCGGCATCGGCAATTAATTTCAAACGCAACCACACCCACCGCTCGGCCCCCGGCCAGCCTGGGCTGACTTGACGGGGGGCGCGGTTGGTGGAACTCTTGTAATGGGCGTTGCCGAAGCCACCATCGCCGCCGGGCAGCAGAACCACCCGTTGTCCAGGACGGGTCAGGTCGGCCAAAACGGTTTCCTGGTCATCGTCTAACACCTGGGTTCCCACCGGCACCCGCAACACCGTGTCGGCGCCATGGGCTCCTGTACGGTCGCGGCCTGAACCGTGACCGCCCCGCTTGGCTTTGAAGTGCTGCTGATAACGGTAATCGATCAGCGTGTTCAGCCCGGATACCGCCTCAATGACGACATCGCCGCCCCGACCGCCATTGCCGCCGTCGGGGCCTCCGAACTCGATGAACTTTTCCCGCCGAAAGCTCATGCAGCCTGCGCCGCCGTCGCCACTTCGCAGGTAAACCTTCGCTTGATCAAGGAACTTCATGGGCGGTTACGCCAAAAATGTATGAGGCTGACCGCCGCCGTCCGACACCGACCACTCGACTGACGAACCGGCTGATTACTCAGCCGCCGCGACCTGGGGCAGAACCGAAACGTAGGTGCGTCCGCCCTTGGACAAGCGAAAAGCGACCGCGCCGTCGATCAGCGCAAACAGGGTGTGATCCTTGCCGATGCCGACATTGTCCCCCGGATGGAACTTGGTGCCCCGCTGGCGGACCAGAATGTTGCCGGCTGGCACCACTTGACCCCCAAACCGCTTGACCCCCAGCCGACGACCGGCGCTATCGCGACCGTTCCGTGAACTACCGCCTGCCTTCTTATGTGCCATGACGCACCATACCCTTAGGCTTCGGCAGGAGCGGCGCCCGCTCCCGCATGATTGATACCGGTGATCCGCAACACCGTCAGATCCTGGCGATGCCCGTTCTTGCGCCGATAATTCTGGCGGCGCTTTTTCTTGAAGACGATGATCTTAGGGCCGCGATCCTGGGCGACCACCTGAGCGGTCACGGTCGCGTCGGCCACCAACGGCGTGCCGACGGAAACGTCGCCACCGTCGCCGACCATCAAAACCTCGTCGAGTTGGATCTCCGAGCCGGCTTCACCGGCCAGCCGCTCCACGCGGATGACGTCGCCGTTGGCGACCTTGTACTGCTTGCCGCCGGTACGAATCACTGCAAACATCGTCGTCACTGCCGTCCAAAAGAAAGCACGCGGCGGGCCGGGCCGGACCGCTCGTGGGAAGCGCCGTGTATAACGGTTGCAACTGAACTGTCAACTGTTTTGGCGTTCTCCCCATAGCGGTCGGGAGTGCGGGCCGGAGGGCTTCGATCCAGGCGGGCCATCCTGGGAGCTGGGGCCCATCTGGCGCGCTCTTTCTTTTCAAAGGGGAAAGCGGGCCTGCCTGTGTTCCCAGGACACACCGACGCGACCTAACGTCGCCGATTTCTGGGGTTTATGGCGCCACGCTTCCCTGGGGCCGCCTCGCTTTCTCCTGTTCGTGCTTTCGGGTTCGAAGGCCCTTAAGCGGGGCCTGGAAACACCGAGTCGGTTCGGCCCATCAGGCGATAGGCGATCAAGCCCATCCACTCGTGAAGCGCATCCTCGAGGATGTAGAGGGTGCTGGCCAAACCGGGCCCCATGCCGGACCCCGCTCCGACGCCGGTTCGATAGGCCACCGGGTCCGGTATCACCGGCCAGCCGATTCGGCGGAACACACCGACGGCGCGAGGCATATGATAAGCGGACGTGATCAAAACCCAGGTCTCCCCCGGTTGAGGCTTGACCAAGTCCCGACTGGCCACCGCGTTTTCGTAGGTGTTGCGGGATTCGCCGTCATATTGAATGCGCTCCATCGGCATTCCCAAACGCTCGAATTCCTGTCGGGCCACTGGGGCTTCGGTCATTTCGGGATTGGTCAGGCTGCCCGAGCCTCCGGAAAACACCAACCGGGCTCCGGGATACCGACGGGCCAGCGCCGCGAACTCGATCATGCGGTCGGCGGCATGATTGAGGGTTGGGCGTCCCCAGGCGGTTGCCGCCGAAACATCCACGGCTCCCCCCAACACAATCACGCCATCCACTTTGTCGGGCAGCATCGGCGCGGGAAACCGGCCTTCTAACGGCAGCAGCGACCAAGCCGCCACGGGCAACACCGTCAAGCCCACCAGGATCGCCACCACAAAAGCGCTGATGCCTAAACCGTAGCGGCTCCAGCGGGGCCCGCCCAACACTTGCGTTGCCAGCCCCACCACCGCCAACATCACCAAAAAGTTCCCAGGGGCCGCAAATGGCCACAACAGCTTTGACAGAATAAATGACATGGTTTCGATACCCTTTGATCCGATAGCGAGAAAGCCAACGCCTATCATACCCTCGAGCCTTGATGTTGACACCTTAAAGCGGCCCTCAGACGCCGGGCGGGCGCATCCGCGCCCTTGGCTTCGCGTCCACGAGGACGCGGGGCCGCCGTCGCGGCCCGAGGACCGGCGATGTGTCAGTATCAGGGCTCGCCGGTATCATACCCTCGAGCCTTGATGTTGAACCATCAAGGCTGCCCTCAGACGCCGGGCGGCTGTCAGCCTCGCGCGGCCTGTTCCAGCACCATCTCAAGGGCGGTGATGGCGGCGCGGTCTCGGTAAAGCCGATGCTTGTTCAGCCGGATCCGCTGCTGGATAGTCTGCCGCCACTCGACATCCCGCGCCAGCCGAACCGCGATGGCCACCATGTCGTCACGATCAGACGCCACAGTTTCGGTTATGCCCATCACAGTCAGAATCGCCAAGCCATGGCGTCCGCGCATGAGCGGGCCGGGTAGGGTGACGATGGGTAGGTCATGGGCGAGTCCTTCGAGGGTCGAGTTACAGCCCGACCAACCGATGCTATCCAGAACACTGTCAGCCAGCCCAATCGCCGCGATAAAGTGTTCGGACGGCAGTGGCGGCAGGAAGACGCAGAAGGCATCGGCGGATAGGTTCTGAGCGGCAAAGGCCCGCCGTAGACGTTCGCGAAATAGCCCGGTGACGTGATCGCCTCGGGCATAGCCAATGAAGATAAATTGGCAATCGCCAACCTCCCGCGCGATTCGTGGGAACAGTTCGTCATCCTGAGGCCGGTATTTGAACAGGGCTTGACCACACCAATACAGCATCGCGCCGGGGCGAAGGCCCAGCGCGGCCCGCTCCAGAGGGATAGCCGGTGGCTGCATGGGCTCGTAATAGATCGATAGCTGGGGCAACCGGATCAGCCGTTCGGTGTAATGATCATCACCGTCCGGGGGCTCCATCAGGGCGCTGCTCAGAAAGCCATCCAAGGTTGGGTAGCCGCTGGTTTCGGGATGCCCCCAGGCGTTAAACTGGTGACGGGCCAAACGCTGGGCCGCAAGTCGCGCCGCCATCGGGTCCATGCCAACTTCGGGATAGATTAGAATATGGGGCGCATCGGCCTGGATCGCCGCTCGCCAAGCCGCAATGCTCAATGGCCCCTGGACGAAGCGTTGGCACAAGCTGGCGGCGTGCTCGGTCTCGGCATCCCGAAGTCCGCTGGTGTGGTAGCCGAACAGCGTGAAGCGATCCCGATCCAACTGACCGAGCCAGCCCTTGATGGGAATTTTCCAGTTGGAATGAGCGCGGAAAAAACCGCTGACGATGCCAACCCGCACCGGCTCTCCTGGCTCTGGTGGTTCGGGCTGTGGCCCCGGCGGATATCGTTCGGCCATGATCCCGCAGACCAGCGCACCATAGCGAGCCTGAAGATCACGGTCGCAATAGCCCTGATAGGGCAGGTAGAAGGGCTGGCTGGTTCCGACCGCCTCTTCGAGCCCGGCGGCCTTTGATCTCCGGCTCACCCATGCGGTCAGCCCGGCGAGGGCCTCGGTGTAGGTGGCGCGACACTGGTCCACCTCGGCACCGTCCCGATAAACCAGCGGCAACTGGGCCATACACAGGCCGAACCCGGCTTTGGCATGATCTGGCGCCAGGGTTAGAGCTTGGTGGTGGTGGGCTGCTGCTTGGTCGACCTGTCCCTGCTGCTGAAACAACGTCCCGAGATTATAGTGGAAATCGGCTTGATCCGACCGAAGGGCCAGGGCTTGCCGGTAATGGGTGTGCGCCTCGTCCAGTCGGGCCAAAGCTTGTAACGCGGTGCCAAGGTTATTATGGGCATTGGCATAATCCGGTTTCAGGGTGATGGCCTGTTGATACTCGACGATCGCCTGATCGAAGCGGCCTTGCTGTTGCAGCGCGGTGCCAAGATTATAGCGGGCTTCGGCCAAATCCGGGGCTAGGGCTACGGCGTGTCGGTAATGAAGCAACGCTTCATCGAACGCGCCACGTGCATGCAGGATGTTGCCCCAATTATTGTGGGCTTCGGCATGGTCTGGGCTGTGGTCTAAGACCCGCCGGTACCACAGGATAGCTTGATCGCCATCGCCGTGCTGCTGAAGGGCGGTTCCCAGATTATAGGCGGCATCCACCAACCCCGGCTCGCAGGCCAGCGCCTGCCGGTAGTGTTCGATGGCTTCGACGAGTCCCCCCGCTTGGCTCTGCAATAGCACCGCCAGACAGTTGTGGCCGTTGGCGTCGTCAGGGCGCAAGGCCAGCGCCCGCCGATGACAGGCCGCCGCCTGTTCGATGCGACCGATGGATTTCAGGGCGAGGCCCAGGCTGTTGAGGATCGCTGGATCGTCTGGTCGGAGGGCCAGCGCCCGTTCCAGCGCGGCCACCGCTGCCCGCTCATTGCCGGTTTGGGCGGCCAGCAGCCCCCAAAGGTGCAGACTGTCCACATGGTCGGGCGTCACGGCCAAAATGGCGCGATAGCCCCGTTCGGCCAGGGCGTAACGGCCAGCCCGATGATGCTCAAAGGCTTGGGCGAAAGCTTGGGCAAGCGACATCTGGGGCGGACTCCGTATGGCTCGTCTTGGGATAGAGACAGCGTCCAGAGGGTGGGCGTCAAGGTGGGCTTTTCCCGCGCCTATGGCGACACGCCTCTCATAACGTCGCCGTTGGCGACCGACGTCGCTGTGATATGATCGGCCTTCTTATGATCATGCCGGAACCGCGATGACTGACGACCTCCACCTGACTGCGATCGAGCGTGACTTGATTCGTCACGAGTTCATGACCCGATTTGACAACGCCACCAACGTGATCGAGGGATTCAACATCAAGCGATGGGCCACCGGCCCGAAAAAGGGCCAGCCCAAAATTTCAGGCGCGGTTCAGGGGCTGATGGATCGCGGCTTGCTGACCATTATCGATCAAGGGCACTGGCCAAAGGCGGTGTTCACGGCTAGAGGATTGCAGGCGCTCAAGCGGATGGCGGCCCAGCCTCGGGCCCTTGACCCCGAGCGTTATCAACTGTTTTTGGACCAGTTGGCGCTGATTCCAGAGGTCTGATACCGGCGAGCCCTGATACTGACACATCGCCGGTCCTCGGGCCGCGACGGCGGCCCCGCGTCCTCGTGGACGCGAAGCCCCAGTGTGTGGACTCTAGGGGGCGCGGATGCGCCCGCCCGGCGTCTGAGGGCAGCCTTGATGAGTCACCATCAAGGCCCGATGGTATCCGGCGGCGACCGCCGCCGCGCGCCCCATGGCGCGAAGCCAAGGGCGCGGATGCGCCCGCCCGGCGTCTGAGGGCACCCTTGATGAGTCAACGTCCAAGGCCATTGGTATCAGACCGGCACTGTGTGGTTGCCACGAACTCCCGGCTTTACGAGGTCAGGCGCTCCAGGGCGCTATCCTGGGACAGTTCCAGGCGCTCTCCGGTGGCGCGGTTCTTGAGTTCGACGGTTCCGGCTTTCAGGCCGCGCGGGCCGACCACAAGCTGCCAAGGCAGGCCGATCAGGTCCATGTCGGCGAATTTGACGCCGGGCCGTTCCTCGCGGTCATCGTAAAGCACCTCGACCTGAGCGGTGCGGAGGACGTCGTAAAGGTCGGCGCACACCTTGTCGCAGGCGGCATCTCCCGACTTCAGGTTGATCAGGCCGACCTTAAACGGAGCCACGCTTTCGGGCCAGATGATGCCGGCGTCGTCGTGGCTGGCCTCGATCACCGCCGCAACCAAGCGGGACACGCCGATGCCGTAAGACCCCATCTCCAGCGTCACCGGATTACCGTCAGGACCGGCGACCACTGCGCCCAGCGGCTTGGAGTATTTGGTTCCGAAGTAGAAAATATGTCCAACTTCGATGCCGCGTGCGGTAACCAACTGTTCGGCAGGCAGCGGGCAGGTGTCGGGATTGTGCTTTTCTTCGGTGGCGGCGTAGATGCCGGTGGCGTCGGCGAAAAAGGGCTCCAAATCCTGGTCATAGGCCGGAGCCGAAGCCAGCACGTCCCATTCCACCCAACGGCGGTCACAAAACACCGCGCTTTCGCCGGTATCGGCCAGAATGATGAATTCATGGCTCATGTCGCCGCCGATGGGGCCGCTGTCGGCCTTCATCGGGATGGCACGAATTCCCATCCGGGCAAAGGTCCGCAGGTAGGCCAGGAACATCTTTTGATACGCTCGCTTGGCTCCGGCAAAATCCAGATCAAAGGAATAGGCATCCTTCATCAGGAATTCACGCCCGCGCATAACCCCGAAACGAGGCCGAATTTCGTCCCGGAATTTCCACTGGATGTTGTAAAGCGTGCGGGGCAGGTCGCGATAGCTCTTGAGCGTTCCTTTGACGATGTCGGTGATGACCTCTTCGGCGGTCGGCCCGTAAAGCATTTCGCGGTCGTGACGGTCACGGATGCGCAGCATCTCCTTGCCGTAATCCTCGTAACGGCCAGATGCCCGCCACAACTCGGCGGATTGGACGGTCGGCATCAACAGCTCCACCGCTCCGGCAGCGTCCTGTTCCGAACGCACGATCTGCTCGATCTTGCGCAAGACCCGGTGCCCCAGTGGTAGCCAGGCGTAAATGCCGGCGCTGGTCTGGCGAATCATACCGGCCCGCAGCATTAACCGATGGGACAGAATCTGCGCCTCGGTCGGGGTGTCCTTGAGCGTTGGCAGGAAATAGGCGGAGAGGCGCATAGGAGGAATCTCGACTGAACAAGGGGGGTACGGACGCAGCGACTTTAGGGAAAGGCGGTGTGAGTGTCCAGGATACCGCGCGCTTTTCCCGAGCCTCCGCGTCCTATGGCTTCGCGCGCATGCCCGAATGGGCGTGCGGCGGTTGCGAGGGGGCGCCGGTTGGCCTAGTTTCGCGTTGGCAGGGGTTTTTCTCCAAACCCCTGCTGTGTCTGCCCAACTTTCCCTCTTTCTCCGACCGGACGCGGTGACATGCTGGCTTTGGGTCCGATCGCTTTTGCCGTGCCCTGGGTGCTGGGCGCCGTGCTGTTGTTGCCGGTGGTGTGGTGGCTGTTGCGCCTGACGCCGCCAGCTCCTCGGCGGGTGCGGTTTCCGGCGGTGCGTCTGTTGCACGGGTTGATCGCGCGGGAGGAAACGCCGGCGCACACGCCGCCTTGGTTGCTGTTGCTGCGGCTGATCATCGGGGCCTTGGTGATCGTGGCGCTGGCCGAGCCGGTGCTCCATTCCGATGCGCCCTTGCCGGGTACCGGGCCGATCTTGCTGGTGATCGACAATGGGTGGAGCGCCGCTCGCGATTGGCCGGCCCGTCAACAGATGATGGCCGATGTGCTGACCAGGGCCGAGCGTCAGAGCCGTTTGGTGGTGGTCGCCGCCACCGCGCCGATGGCGGCGCCCGGAAACGGCAGTGACCAGGGACGTGACCAGGGAGGGGCAAAGCCGCAGGTGATCGGGCCGATGGCGGTTGCCGAGGCCCGGCGGCTGGTGCAGGGATTGGAGCCGCAGCCTTGGCCCGAGGATCGGGCGGCGACACTGGCCGCCCTGAAGACGATGCGGCTGAGGGGTACGATTTCTTCCGTGTGGTTGAGCAATGGTCTGGAGGATAACGGAGCGGCCCCGCTGGTCGATTTTTTGAACCGATTGGGTGGTTTACGCGTGGCGGTGCCAGAGCCATTGCCGGATCTGCTGCGGCCTCCGGTAATCGAAGGAGAGGCTCTGACGGCGCGTCTGATTCGGGCGGCCCCAGGGCCGGAACGGGCGGTGGCGGTGCAGCTCTCGGCGGGAGATGGCCGCCCCCTAGCCGAAGAGACCGCCACTTTTGCCGCCAACGTCACAACGGCCTCGGTACGTTTCACCCTGCCGTTGGAGTTGCGCAATCAAGCCGCAAGGATCAGTCTTCAAGGGCAGGCGACGGTTGCGGCAACGGTGCTGCTGGATGAGCGGTGGCGGCGGAAGCCGGTGGGTTTGGTGACGGGCCGTCAGGGCGACGAGTCCCAGCCCTTGTTGAGTGATTTTTACTACCTAGACCGGGCCTTGGCGCCCACCAGCGAAATTCGGCGCGGCAGTCTTTCGGAGCTGTTGGCCGAATCCGTTTCGGTGCTGATCCTGCCTGATATCAAGGTGCTGGACGGTGACGAGGCCCGGATGCTAGGCGCATGGGTGGCTCATGGCGGCCTATTGCTGCGCTTTGCCGGGCCGCATCTGGCCCATGATCCTGATTCTCTTCTGCCGGTGCGGCTTCGGGCCGGAGACCGAGCCTTAGGCGGGGCGCTGTCTTGGTCCAAGCCGCTGCCGTTGGCGCCTTTCGATCCGGGCTCGCCCTTTGCCGGTTTGACTCTGCCGGCGGATGTCACCGTCGAGCGTCAGGTGTTGGCCGAGCCCACCGTCGATCTGGGCGATCATACCTGGGCACGCTTAAGCGACGGCACGCCCCTGGTGACGGCGGCCCGGCGCGGCCAGGGCTCCATCGTGCTGGTCCACACCACCGCCGGTCCCGATTGGTCCAATTTGGCGCTGTCGGGGCTGTTTGTGGACATGCTGCGGCGGGTGGTGGCGCTGGGAACCGGGCTTGACGGTGGCGGGCAGAGTCAGGCATTGGCGCCACTGGCTCCCTTGACCCTGTTAGATGGGTTGGGGCGGTTGGGTGAACCGCCAGCGACCGCACTGCCGATCTTGGCGAATGCCTTTGCCGGGACGCGGGTTGGGCCAGACCACCCGCCGGGCTTTTACGGTGTAACCGAAACCCGCCGCGCTTTGAATCTAACCGCCAGCCTTGAGTCCCTGGCACCGCTGGCGTTGCCGTCGTTCGGTGTGACCGTCACCGGCTATGCTCTAACCGGCGAGCAGGCCTTGAAGCCGGTGTTGTTGATGGCGGCTTTCGTTTTGGGGCTGTTGGATCTGGGGGTGGCTTTGGCGCTACGCGGTCTTCTGATCCCGGCGGCCTATGGCAACGACCCATCGCCAACCTCTGACCACGACGGCGGCCGCGTGTTCTCGTGGACGCGAAGCCAAGGGCGCGGACGCGCCGGGAGACTCCGGGGGCTGTGGTTGCTGGCGGGGTTGTCATTATCGTTGCTGTTGCCGTTGTCGTTCGTTCCGGCGTGGGCAGCGGCGGATGACGAGGCCGCCGGGCGGGCCACCGCCAAAACTTGGCTGGCATATGTGGTGACCGGCGATGCAGGCCTGGATCAGACCAGCCGGGCCGGTCTCGAGGGGTTGTCGCGGGTGCTGATCCGGCGGACTTCGGTGGATGTTGGCGGCGTAGCGGCGGTCTCCCCGGAAACCGACGAGCTGGCGTTTTTTCCGCTGCTTTATTGGCCGGTGCCGGCGGCTCCGGTCGGGTTGTCAGAGGCGGCTCGCCGCCGGATCAATGACTATCTGCATCATGGCGGCACCATTCTGTTCGACAGTCGGGATGACCAGGGCATGGGGGCTCCGGCGCTACGGGCGGTGACGGCGGGGTTGGATTTACCCCCCCTGACGCCGCTACCCTCAAATCACGTCCTGACCCGCTCGTTCTATCTGCTCCAGGACTTTCCCGGACGCACCGACGGCGGCGACGTCTGGGTTGAGGCACGGGAGGATCGGCGGTTGGATGGCGTATCGTCGGTGATCGTTGGCGAGAATGACTGGGCTGCGGCCTGGGCGGTGGATGCACAGGGGCAACCTTTGTATGCCACGGTTCCCGGCGGCGAGACTCAACGCGAAATGGCCTATCGTTTTGGTGTCAATTTGGTGATGTACGCCCTGACTGGCAATTACAAAGCCGATCAGGTTCATGTGCCAGCGATTTTGCGAAGGATCGGGCAATGACCACGCTGGCTTTGACTCCGTTGTTGCCCTGGCCGATGTTGGCGCCGGTCCTGGTTCTGGCTTTGGTGCTGGTGGGATATGCCTTTTTTCGTCGGTCGCGGGGGGCTTGGTGGCGACTGGCCGGATTTTCTATGCTGGCCCTGGCGTTGGCCAACCCGTCGATGGTTTCGGAAAAGCGCGCACCGATTCGGGATGTCGCGACCGTGGTGGTGGACCAGTCCCCCAGTCAGGCGCTGGGGGACCGTACCGCCCGCACCGAGCGGGCTTTGGCGGAGTTGCGGACCAAGCTGGGGGCGCTGCCTGATCTCGATCTGCGGGTGGTGCGGGTCGGCGGGCTGGGAGATGGTTCTGGGGCGGGAGCCGTCACCGAAACCCGGTTGTTCGAGGCGTTGGATCGGGCGGTGGCCGATGTGCCGCCGGGCCGTCGGGCCGGAGCGATTCTGATCACTGACGGTCAGGTTCATGACATTCCCACCGATCCCAAGGCGGCTTTGGCCTATGGCCCGGTTCACACTCTGTTGAGCGGCGATCATGACGAGGCCGATCGGCGGTTGGAGATCGTCGAGGCGCCGTCCTTCGGTTTGGTTGGCAAGTCGGTGACGCTAACCTATCGGGTTGACGACCAACCCAAACCGCAATCGGCCATGGCGCTCGTGACGGTGCGTCAGGACGGTGGGCCGCCACGCCGGTTGGCGGTTCCGGTTGGGCGCGACGTGACTTTGGACGTGGCGTTGTCCCATGCGGGCCAAAATGTGCTTGAGCTGTCGGTGGAGCCGGCCCAACGGGAACTGACTTTGGCGAACAACCGGGCCGGGGTGGTGATCAATGCGGTGCGGGACCGCTTGAGGGTGCTGCTGGTTTCGGGCGAGCCCTACACCGGGGAGCGGACTTGGCGCAACATCCTGAAAGCCGATCCGGCGGTGGATCTGGTGCATTTCACCATTCTGCGTCCTCCAGAAAAGCAGGATGCCACACCGATTCGTGAATTGGCGTTGATTGCTTTTCCGATCCGGGAGCTGTTTGAGATCAAGCTGGCCGAGTTCGATTTGGTGATTTTTGACCGCTATCGCCAACGTGGCGTGCTGCCGCCTGCCTATCTCGACAACATCGCCCACTATGTCGATAACGGCGGCGCATTGCTCGAGGCCGGCGGTTTCGGCTTGGGCACGTCGTTGGGACTGCCGGGGACTGCGCTTGGCGATGTGCTGCCGGGTGAGCCGTCGGGGAGGGTGATTGACCAACCCTTCAAACCCACCGTCACACCTTTGGGTCGGCGTCATCCGGTGACCGCCGGTCTTCCCGGCGATGATCAGGCTGGTGGGCCGCCGGCTTGGGGCCGGTGGTTGCACCAGACCGAATTGACGGCGGTGCGTGGGACCGTGGTGATGACCGGCGCCCAGGAGAGGCCTTTGCTGATTTTGGACCGCGTTGGCAAGGGGCGGGTGGCGCAATTGGCTTCGGATCAGATTTGGCTGTGGTCTCGTGGCTTTGAAGGTGGCGGTCCCCAGGCCGAATTGCTGCGCCGACTGGCCCACTGGCTGATGAAAGAGCCTGAGTTGGAGGAAAATGATCTGCGGGCCTCGGTCGAAGGCAATCGGATCACCATTGAGCGCCGGAGTTTGCAGGAGGAGACCCGGCCCGTGCAGTGGGTTTCGCCTTCGGACGAAACGCAGACGGTGACGTTAAAGAGCGACGGAGCGGGCGCCGCGCGGGCCGTGGTGACGGCCCCTGAACCCGGTCTGTATCGTCTTTCGGATGGCGAGCATCAAGCGGTGGCGTTGGTTGGGGGCGTCGATGTGCCGGAATTGGATGACATGCGCACCACGCCGGATCGGCTGGCTGGCATTGCGCGAGCAACCGGAGGCGGCATTTTGTGGCTGGCTGACCTGGATCATCAAGCGGGCGGTTTGGTGGTTCGCCGCTCGCGCCCGGATCGGGACGCGTCTGGGCCGGGGTGGATCGGGTTGCGGGCCAACGGGGCCTCGGTGCTGGTTGGCGTCACCGACACGCCGCTATTGCCGTCGGTCCTGGTGCTGATCTTGGCGCTGGGGGCCTTCCTGGCGGCTTGGCGGCGCGAGGGGACTTGAGACCGGCGAAGCCGTGACAACGGACTTGCCGCCGGCCCTTGGGCTGCGCCCTGCACCCGCAAGGAAGCATAGCCTCCTTGACCTCAAGACGTTACGGAAGAAACGTCACGGGTTCAAAGGGCCGACCGGCCCTTTGCGGGTGTGGGCAGAGCCCACGAAAGGCGCCTATGGGGCCAATGCCCCCTTTTCATGCGTTGCTTTTAGCGTGTCGGCTTTATTTCCTGGCGATGTTGATGTTTTTCATGAGTTGGGCTTGGTCATCCAGGGCCGCGAGTTGCTGCTTGATCAGGTCGGTCTGACTGACCAAGCCGATCAGCTTACCATCATCCACCACCGGCACATGACGGATGCGGAACTTGGCCATCATCTCCATCATGTCTTCGACGCTGTCGGACGACTTACAGGTGCGGATGCTCCGGGTCATAATGTCTTGGACCTGGAGGGACAGGCCCTTGCCGCCCAAATCGCCGACGATGCGGATGATGTCGCGTTCCGACATGATTCCGACCATAGTGCCTTTGGCGTCCACCACGAGTAACGCGCCAAACTTGCGATCCCGCAGGACCTTGGCCGCCGCTTCGATACCGGCGGTTTGGAGGATGGTGACGACCTCGCTACCTTTGCTCGCGAGAATGTCAGAAAGGCGCATGGGACTGGTTCTCCTTGGCTATACTCTGGGTGATCATCGAGAGTGTGTGCGCCGCATGGGGCTTGAGACTTGAAGCGTAGAGCCCGGAGCGGTCGGCTTGGGCGACTGTCACCGTGGTTCAGGCTAAAGCGAGGCCATTGTAACACAAATGCAGCCATGTCGGGTGTCGGCGGTGGGGTGGGCGGGACGCGTGCCGGACGCAGATGACGCTGTAGGCATTCCTGCCATAATCCGAGGCCCAGCGGGAAGCCTTTGGTTATGTGTTTATTTCTTGCCGTGCGAATCCTCTGCATTTAGGGCCGGGCGGTCGGTGCGGCGTGGCCTCGCGGCACGCCGATACCATTCTGATCCCGTTTTGCTGCGCGGCTTTGGGGCCCGGCACCGGGGCCCGGACTGTCGACTCGGAGACATCAGGGCGTTCGGTGTTGCGCATGGGGCTAGAGAACCGTCATCAGCACTTCGCCGCTGCCTCGCCAAATCATCTCCAGAGCGACATAGAGGATGATGGCGACGCCGACATAAGCCAACCGAGGCCAACGCTGGAACAAGGGGGCAATGACTGATGAGGCCACCCCCATCAGCGCCACCGACAGTAACAGCCCAAAGATCAGCGCGATCGGATGGTCACGAGCGGCACCCGCTACCGCTAACACGTTATCAAGGGACATGGAAACGTCAGCGACGGCGATCTGCCCAATAGCCGCGTGCATGGATTTGGGAAGCGACGCATGAGTATCGTCATCGTCGTCACCGGCAGCCAAGTGCGCGCCATGAACCTGTTTTTGGGTTTGCCACGTTTCGCGGAACAATTTCCAGCAGACCCAGAGCAACAGAATGCCGCCAGCCAGGGTTAACCCGACCACCCCCAGCATTTTCATGGTAATCATGGAAAAGACGATCCGCAGCGCGACCGCTGCAACCATTCCCCAGAAGATCACCTTGATTCGTTGTTCGCGCGCAACACCCGCCGCCGCCATCCCGACGACAATGGCGTTGTCACCGGCTAGGACGATATCAATCAAGATGACTTGGGCTGCAGCCGTCAGTTCTGGGAGAAGGTCAAGGGTCAAGATGGCGCTCACCATATCGCAAAGGTCGCCCTGAAGGCGATCACAGCCCGGCCATCATAACCAACCCCTGATCATGACGCCACCTTGACGCTGGCCGGACGACCGGCGACAAGACGGGCTCGCGATGGCGGCTCCGCGCGCCCATGCGCGCGAAGCCAAGGGCGCGGATGCGCCCGCCCGGCGTCTGAGGGCCGCTTTAATGTGTCAACATTAAAGCTTAATGATGTGAGGGGATGAGTGGTGATGAAAAAGGTAGAACTTTTGATCGAGCGGATTTTGCTCGGATGCCGTTGGCTGTTGGTGGTGTTTTACGGCGGGCTCGCGGTTGGGCTTGGTGCCTATGCCATTAATTTCATAGATAAGGTTTGTAGCCTATGGACTCATGTTTTGGTGGTCAGCGAAAAAGAACTGTTACTCAACATGCTCGCCCTAATCGATGCGACTCTGGTGGCCGGTCTGACCGTTATGGTGATGATTTCTGGCTATGAAAATTTCGTCAGTCGGTTTGATGATGTGGAGAATGGCGGAGAAAAAGACTTGGCTTGGTTAGGCAAGCTCGATACCGGCGGGCTCAAGCTTAAATTGGCGGCTTCAATCGTGGCGATTTCGTCGATTGGCCTACTGGAAGTCTTTCTGAATATCGATAAACATTCTGAGGCCGAGGTTCGTTGGTCGGCGATTATCTACCTGATCTTTGTGGTCAGCGCCGTGCTATTGGGTTTGGCCGAACGTTTGCCAGTGATTTGGAAAGGCAATTCTCACGAATAAGACCGGCCAGCCCTAACAATGATACCATCGGGCCTTGATGGTGACTTATCAAGGCTGCCCTCAGACGCCGGGCGGGCGCATCCGCGCCCTTGGCTTCGCGCGCATGGGCGCGCGGGGCCGTCGTCGCGGCCCGATACCGGCAGTGTGTCATTGTTATA
>Ga0302267_10001174_pt1 | contig 33803 bp, 31 predicted proteins | sample III_Bog_E1_3_FD_194555 | JGI IMG/M metagenome (GOLD analysis project Ga0302267, IMG submission 194555) | Peat permafrost microbial communities from Stordalen Mire near Abisko, Sweden - III_Bog_E1_3 | ecosystem: Environmental > Terrestrial > Soil > Wetlands > Peat | place: Sweden: Abisko...
CATCTCCTTGCCATAAAAGCCGCGCATCGCCTCTTTCCGCGGCCTGTTTCTCCCCTGAACAGACGCATATTTCCGAAGGAAAAGACAGCAGGGGCTGAAGCCCGTCTCTCATTTCACTGCAATCGGTCCGACTAAAGTCGTGCCCTGTTACAAAACCTTGCCCGTTCGTCCCTTGGACAGCGGTGCCGAAGCTAACTTGATATTCATCAAGTGATAGAGCCCGCTCAATGGATGAGGCACGTGGCTTCTATTTGAGGGCCGGATCAATAGAGGCTGGCGTCCTACGCTCTTCCGTGGCCAATACGTGACTTCAGCACGCTGTCTTACACATCTTTTCGACGTTTTCATCTGATTCCTGCTAGAGTGGCGCTCATAGGCTCCCATGATTGGAACGATGACAATATCTCCGCGCCTCCCGCTCGCGCTCCGTCTGCGGCTCACATTGGCCGTTGCAATGGGGCTGTTCTGCTTTTACCCACTTGTGGCCCAGCAGACAACGGCTGCGCCAGCGCAAACGCCAGACACGCCACCGGCGACTGCACCAGCTACCCCGGCCCCCTCTGCCCAGCCCGCACCAGCAGCTGAGCAGACTGCACCTGCGGCTGAGACGGCTGCACCAGTTAAGCCGCAAGCGGACGTTCCCGCAGCCACGCCGCCGGCTGCCGCTGCCGACACACAGGGCGGGGCCATTACCGAGGATCAGCTGAAACAACTGCTGCTGGGCAAACCGCTCTACCTGCGCGGCGGCTATCTGGACAGCTCCATCAGCTTCAACGAGCACGGCGTGGTGACCGGACACCCAGCGCAGGGCTCCTATACGCTGAGCGGCGTTGAGATCGAGAAGATCCGCCTGACCAAACACAAGGTGGAGCTGCTGGGGGCGCGGTACGGCCTGCACTTTCTGGGCGGATTGCCGTACGAAGACCCCACCAAGGCCGTCGACCGTGTGCGTATTACGCCCAATAAGAAGGTGCTGCGCATCACTATCGACCGAGAGATTGTGGTCAAGCCCAAAAAGGTGAAGGAAAAGGGCAAGGCGAAACCCGGCAAGCAGAGCCCGGCCAAACCCACCACGCCCGTTGCAGTGACAGCTGCCGCAGTGTCTGCTGCTACACCTGTGACTCCGATGGCGACAGATGCGACGGAGATTCCCACAGCCCCCACGCCGGTTGTTGGCACAGCGTCGTCGGCAGCTGCCGCGCCCCCCCTTGCCGCCGTACCGGCTGCTGCGCCGGACGCTGCGCCGGCCACTACCGCTGTCGCACAGGCCCCGGCATCGACTACGGCGGGGATACAGCCGACCGCTGCTGCCAAAACTGACAAGGATAACGAAAAGACTGAACCTGACGAGCCCAGCGAGGCTGACCAACTGAAAGCCTCCATTGCCGCTGCGCCCGAGGCGGAAAAGCCCGCCGACCCCAACAGCGTGACGACGACCATCTCGCCCGCCCATGCCACCCAGGTTCTAAAGGAAGCTCTGGACAAGATCTTCGCCCCCGGACTGGACGAGCGCATGATGGCCTCCATGCCCAAGTTCTGGAAGCTTTACTACCAGGCGGCGGCTGTCAAATCCGACTACCGGCCCAGCGATCCAGCGGTTCTGCGCCAGAATACAGTGGACAAAAAGGCCCGCCTAGTGACCAACTTCGAGCCTGCCTCGAACGAGTTCGCACAGGCGGCGGCGGTTGCCGGCATGGCGCTTTACCACACCGTGATCGGCCCCGACGGCAAGCCTGGCGAGATCGCCGTGGCCCGCCCCATCGGGTTTGGGCTGGACGAAAACGCGGTGGAAGCGATCCGCAACGCGCGCTTCGAGCCCGCCATGAAGAACGGCAAGGCGGTCCCTGTGCTGTTGGACCTGGTTGTCCAATTCCGTATTTTTTCTAAACGCACAGCTGTAACGGACACGCCAACACCGGTTGATAAGACCGACAGCGCCCCGCAACCGGCCAGGACCGTGGCGCCGGCGCTACCTGGGCCTTACAGCCGGCAGCCGTAGGCGCGGCGGAGCTGAGCGGCCGTAAGACGTTGCCAGCAAAGGCGTATTACAGCCGAGGTTGAAACGTAAGAGGCTGTGAGACGGCTGTCCGACGCGGCGTCTTACAGCGATTTTTCTGTCTTACATAGCGTCTTACTGTCTTACGCGACGGGGGCGCTTTGTCTTACATGGCGTGCCCGAAAAAGAGCAGCCAGGGGCTTCTGGCGCTCGCTCCAGCCTCGACTCGATTCTCGTCCGACCCGCTTTTTTGCGCAGAAGCGTCTACCCCTCGGCCTCGGCTTGTTCGTTGGGGAGCGGCTTGTACTTTGCCTTGCGGCCTTCTTTGGGTTCTGTGTCGATCACCCGCGCGGGCTTTGGCTGGCCTACCCGCTCTCGCGCATTGGCCTTTACGGCCTTGGTCACGTCAAAACGGTCTTTCTTGCGTTTCTTCATCACACAGTTGAGTATGAAAGATAACCCTTCGGAGTGGAAGCCTGGCTGAATGCTTTGGCTAGGGACGCTCAACACCGCCACCTCGGAGGACAGGGGAACATTACCATGGAAGAACGCGAGTTTTTTACCGAAGCCATTGAAAACAGGACTCATAGCATTACTTGCCCGCGCTGCGGCCAGGCCGCTGACTATAGCGTCTCCTGGGTCGTCCGCCGCAAGCGGACCCAACTGCCCCGCAACGCCGACGAACGCGACCGGGCCCGTTTTGCCAAAGCACAGTCCTATATGGTGCGCCGCGACGACAAGCTGGTTTGCTCCAATGTCCGCTGCCGCAAGCCTTTTGACATCACATCGCTGCAAACGCTGGCCTTCCTGTCCGACTAAAGCCTGCTTTCCGGATCATTCCACTCCACGGGGAACTGGCGCATCCAGATGGCCCTGTGATTCAATCAATGTGTTGGGCCTGGAGGCGAGTGAACGCAGGCCGCGACGGAGATACTGATGGCAAACAACCTTCTTCCCCCCGAAGAGCGCAATCTCACCCCCGATCAGGTCGAAGCGCTCGACAAGCGCCGCGATCTGGGCCACACCTTCCTGGTCATTGCTGGCCAGTTTTCAGTGATCGCCACCATTCTGCTGCTCTGGGTCGGCCAGGATCTCAGCTACTCCCCAGGCTGGGCGCATCCCATGGCTTACTACTTCTTCATCGCCATTGCCATCATCCTGATCTTTGGGGTCACCGGCCTGGTACTGCGCAAGGGTACGCCGCGCATCGACTAGGCCTCTGCCGGCTCGGCAGTTCGCTCTTGAGGGCGGCCCGTCCGGGTTTTGGATCGAAATGATGGCCATGAATCTAACTTCGTCCACCGCGCAGGCTCCGGCAGACACGTGCGCTCGGCTCACTGACAGTCACGGCCGCACCATCCGCGATCTCCGCGTCTCCATCACGGACCGCTGCAACTACAAGTGCGTTTACTGCCGCACGGGTGAAGTGGCCGCGCTCTATCCTGAGCTCGGCATCGACGAATACCTGCGCCTGATTCGGCTCTTTGTCGGTCTTGGCATCACCAAGGTGCGCCTTACCGGTGGCGAGCCCCTGCTGCGGCGGGGGCTGGTTGAGCTGGTGGCTGAGCTTTCGGCCTTGCGCACCATCGACGACGAACCGCTCGATCTGGCCCTGACCACCAACGGCCATCTGCTGGCGGAACTGGCCAAGCCTTTGCGGCAGGCCGGCCTGAACCGCGTCACCGTCAGCATGGATGCGGTGGAGGCGGAAGTCTTCGAGCGCATCACGCGCGTCCCCGGCAGCTACCCCGCTGTTCTGGCCGGCGTCCGCGCAGCGCTCAGCGCCGGGCTTACGCCGCTCAAGGTCAACTGCGTGCTGATGCGCGGCTTCAACGATGAGCAGATTGAGCCTTTCGTCCACTTCGCACGGCGGGAGGGCGTTGCCGTCCGGTTCATTGAGTTCATGCCGCTCGAAGAGGGCCGCCTGTGGACTCCGCAGATAGTGGTTCCCTTCGCTGAGCTTGTGGAGCGCATCGGGCGCGTGCTGCCTTTGGTGGAGCTAAAGCCGCGCGACGGCAGCGAAACCGCCCGGCGCTACACATTTGCGGACGGCGTTGGTGAAATCGGCATTGTTGCCCCTGTGAGCCAGGCCTTCTGCGGGGCGTGCAGCCGCATCCGACTCACCTCCGACGGCAAAATCCGAACCTGCCTCTTCTCCCAAATCGAGCACGACCTCTACGGGCGGATGCGCGCCGGCGCTACTGACAGCCAGTTACGCCAATACATCCACGGCACCGTGCAGGCCAAGGAAGCCCGCCATCATATTGGAGAAGAAGGTTTTCTGAAACCTGCTCGCTCCATGGTCCACATCGGCGGGTAAACTACTTCTGTTCCAGCCCATCTACTATTCATATAGATGAGACTCCTCCACGGGCTGAATCTGCATCCAATGAGTAAGCTTTTTCTTTTGATAGAGCATGGATACCTTGTGGCAAATTGCTTCTGGCTCTCCCGCGAAATGGTTTGACCGATGAGCAATGACATCGAAGGGCGCATGCCCCTTGCCGATCTTCTTGTGTTCCACCAGCTCACCCGCTCGCTGACCTCGAGCTTCGATCTGGATACGATTCTGCGCACCATCCTCGAACACATGGAGCACACCGTGGGCGCGGAGTTGTGGACCTTGCTGATGCTCGACGAGCAGACGCAGGAGCTGCACTATGCCATTGCTGCCGGGGGCGAGCAGGATGCGCTGCGGGATCTGCGCGTCAAAGTCGGCGAAGGCATCGCCGGCTGGGTCGTGGAGCACGGCGAAACCCTGATTGTTCCCGAAGCAGCGCACGATCCACGACTCAACCATCCCGCTCCGGCTGTACCGGCCATCGTCCGCTCGGTCATCGCTCTGCCCCTGCGCGGACGCAAAGGCACCCACGGCGTGATCGAAATCTACAATCCGCGCGCCGATCATCTCACTGACTACACCATCGCCTTGCTGCACATTCTCGCCGACCATGCCGCCATCGCCATTGAGAACTCCCGCGACGTGGCCCGCATCCAGCAGCTCACCATCACCGACGACACCACCGGCCTCTACAACGTACGCCATCTCTACAGCGTGCTGGGCCGGGAGTTGGCCAACTGCCTCCAGCAAAGCGAGCCCCTCAGCCTGGCCTTCATCGATCTGGACCACTTCAAGCTGGTCAACGATGCCCACGGACATTTGATCGGCAGCGAACTGCTGGCGCTGGTAGGCCATCGTCTTCAGCATCTGGTGCGCAAGCAGGACTGGTGCTTCCGCTACGGCGGCGACGAGTTTGTTGTGGTTCTGCCCGGCGCGGCGTCCGCTGAGGCTCTCCAGCTCTCCAACTCCCTGCTGCGGCTCCTGATGGCCGCCCCCTACCGCACCAAAAATGGCCTGGAAATCACCGTCAGCGCCAGCGTTGGCGTAGCCTCGGCCCCGGCCGACGGCGAAGACGCCCATTCCATCATCGGCACCGCCGATGCGCGCATGTACATGGTGAAGAATGCCGGCCGGGGCAAGGTGCGCGGGGCGTGAGCGGTTTCAGGAATAGTGGAGAGGGAGAGGCATTCGCTCACTGAGCTTGCCGGAATTCTGCGGGGCTACCCGGTATTTGCCTGGAGATAACTTTCGAGTAGGAGACCTACCGACCGAAGCACGCATCTTGAACCGTTGCGCTGGCGGGTGCCCCATCCTTCCCTAGCCACAAATGTGGGTGCCCCATCCTTCGCTTTTTTCTAGCGAAGGGTGGGATACCACGAACCTTCTTCCTTCTTCTCCGGTTGACTGTGCTCTCCCACCCTTCGCAAAGTGCGCGAAGGGTGGGGCGCCCACATTTGAGGTTGATCGAATGACAGCCCAAAGCGCGTTTCGAGTCTGATCGGAATCCATCCGTCCCGAAATACGCCGATTGCAATTGTAAAGTGTTCTTGGATTCCGCAAAATCCCCAACGCGCTCATCCAGCGCTGTTATTGGTCCGGCAAGAAAGCAGTGACATCGCATTCCCACCCATTCCCGCAAAAAACGCGGAAATGGATGGGGCGCCCTGACAGTATTTCGTAGCCGGATCTATAGTTACTTCTTTCCGTTGTCTTTAAAGTTCAGCGCAAAGTAGTAGGTGGTGTACGAGTGGCTGGTTGATACATTCGTCAGGAACTGGCCGCCGCCGAAGTAACCAATGCCGCCGCCCAGGTTGAAGTGCTTGTTGAGTTCATACCAGGAATAGCCATCGATTTCCGCGCCCACATGGCGGCCGTGATCTGTTTTGTTGTTCGCAATCGCGCTGCCTGAGGTGTTGTAGATCGAGTCCAGCGCATCAGCCACCCAAAAGTCCAGCCCTTGCGCCGTGAAGGTGAGCCGGCGGTGGGGCTCGACGGTGATTCCCGCACGCACCGACTCAATGTTTTGCAAGCCGAAAAGGTCGGTGATTCCAAAGCGGTCGTGGGCTGTCGGGTAGATTGTGTCGAAGGTGGTGTGCGTTCCGTTCTGTTTCGGGTTGCTGTTGCCCGTGGCGTAGTCGTACTGGGCAAAGACGCGCGGCTTGGCTACTACATTGAGGAACTGGTATGCTGCGCCTGCTTGCGCTGCCGAGGCTTGAATCGACTGCGATCCCACGGTGCCGGTTTCAAAGATCACCTCGCCAGAGTAATCGAACGCCGGGTGGACTTGTCCCTTTAAACGCACGCCAAAAGCCTTCTCGTCCTCCTTGCCGGTGGTCTTGGCGACGGCCGGTTCAACGACCTCTGCCGGCTGCACGCGCCACAGGACGAACGGTTCAATGTTCGAGTGCGGCACAAGAAAATTGTCGATGCGGCCGTAGGCTCCGTAGATGTTGTTGCCTTCCTGATGCGGGCTCACTCCGAAGCCCTGCGGCACCACGGCCGAGGCGGCGAAGATGCCCAGGTGCTCGCGCTTCGCGTTCAGGTTCAACACCGCCGCATCGTAGGAGCGGCCCTGGTTGCGCCATTCCGAGTTGGCGATGATGGTGTTGTTGTAGTTGATGAGCTGCCGGCCCACGCGCAGGTTGAACCAGTGTTTTTCCGGATTGCCAATCTCGGCGTAGGCCAGCTTCAGATCCCAGCGGACCGTGTTCGGAGGTCCGATCGGCGCGTTTTGGTAGCCCGCACGGGCGTCCTGCACCTGCGCCGTAACCCGCAGCCAACTGGGCGTATGCACATCTACCTGGAACCGGAAACGATTCAACAAGTAGGAGTCATCAACCTTCGCCTTGAAGCTTGAATTGTCGTACGCCTCGTACCGGAACCGCTCCTCGGCCTGCAAATCGATCCATTTGGGCAGTTTTGCGTCAAGGTAGGTGGCCGGGGCAAAGTCGTGAACGTCGTAGGGCGCCGGGTTGCCGGTAGTGCGCCAGGCCGCGCCGTTCAGGAAGCTCAACGGGTTTGACGCCGGCCCGGTGATGTACGCGCCTCCAAGCCCAGACGTGGCGTTTTGCGTGGTGATGTCGTCTTGCGCGGCCAGGGGCAGGCCGGTGGCTACAGCAAACAGAAAAAGCACAGTCGTGATAGATAGCGAAAACCGGCGCAGAGAAGCAGACGTGGCAGCATAAAGAGCTTTTTGCACTTTGGACTCTCCTTGGAATTTTGGGAAGCTGTGGATGGGCTAGGATCTTAGATCCCTGGCCCGCATGGGGCGATAGACCTTTATCGACAGGTGGGCAGACAACAGCACGAGCAAAGCGCCGTTACCGTCACGCTCAGCGGGCGGCTAGAGTCCTCTAGTAAACGAGCAGAGAAACGTGTATACACGGGCAACCTTTACTTAAAAACATGGGTGAGTTGTGTAGGGGAAACACGATCGTGTACCTGCCAGCGGGCGCTAGCGGAGACAACAACACGATTTTTGATTGAAGAAAGTCTTCATCTCAAGAACACCCTAATTCATTTTTAAACTAGAGTGGATTCCGGTTTTTGTCAACAAGGATCCAAGGTCAATAAGTACCCCTGGCCGTGGGATACCAGACCGATGGCCGGGCAATCAAGGAAGGAACAAATCATGATTTTCTGCTTGGGTGAGCCGAGGGTTTCCCATGCTTGAAATAATTACTTGACATTTTTAACTCTATTTTATAGAGTACTCTCTATCGAGGACTTCTCTGGAGAGATGTCTTTCGAAGGAGCTTCCCATGACCGAAGATCTACACTCCAACGAGCTGAACGAGCGACTCAAGCTGATTGAAACCATGATTTCCGAAGGCCGGCGGAAGACCGAGAGCTGGGGATGGACCTTCCTGCTCTGGGGCATCGCGTACTACATTGCCATTGGCTGGGCGGCAATGGCCCCCGCAGCTCTGTATGGCCCGGCGCTGGCCTGGCCGGTGACCATGATCGGCGCATCGATCCTGACCGGCGTCCTTGCCTCTCGCCAGTCCGCGCGCTCGGCGGAGACCACTCTCGGCCGCGCTCTGGGCTCCATCTGGATTGGTCTAGGCTGCTCGATGTTTGTTCTGTTCTTTGCCATGGGCTTCAGCCGCCGCTTTGAGGAACACGTCTTTGTGGCCATTGTGGGCGCGATGCTGGGCGGAGCCAATGCCACCAGCGGGCTGCTGTTGCACTGGAAGGCACAGTTTGCCTGCGCGGTGGTGTGGTGGACGGCAGCGGTACTGGCCTGCTTTGGCACCGAGGCCCAGGTCACCATTGTCTTCCTGGTTGCGATCTTCCTCTGCCAGATCGTCTTCGGCATCTACGCCATGCTGCGCGACGCGAGGGCGCGCAAGCAGCGAGAGGCACTCCATGCCTGAACTGCCGGAGTTGAATTCAGTCATCCACGGCAAGCTGCGCCTGGCGCTGCTGAGCCTGCTGGCCGGCGTGGAGCAGGCCGAGTTTACCTGGCTGCGCGCACGCACCGGCGCAACCGACGGCAACCTGGGCGCGCAGTTGCTCAAGCTGGAAGAGGCTGGCTATGTGGCGGTCGAAAAGAAGTTCGTCGAGCGGAAACCACAGAGCATCTACCGCATTACCGAGGCGGGCCGCACCGCGCTGGCCGAGTACGTGGACGCACTGAAACAACTGTTGCGCGGGGCAATGGGTAGCTAGAGCCGTTTCGGAAAGAGTGTAGACGGGAATTTCATGGGTTTCCCACCCATTTCGCAATAAAACCTGCGAAATGGGTGGGGCACAGAAGTTTACAGCGAAAGCAAAAGCTGTTCTAAAAAAATGGCGAAACTACGCACAAGATGACAGCACAATTTTTCATGCGCGCTTCCCCGCGCCGAACTCAGGAGGTCACTATGCACATCACACTCACTGCCAATCAGCTTGCGGGCCGCGCCACGGGCGCACTGTTTTTCACCGGCTTTGGAACGCTCTGGTTCGCGCTGGCGCTCTACGTGCGCCAATCGCTCAACGCTGTCACAATCTGCGCCGTTGCCGGCGGCGCATTACTGCTGCTGGCCGCCGCATCCGTCCTCTATCGGCAGGCGCGCAGCTTTCCGCGCGTGGCGGACGATCCTGCGATTGGGCGCGCCTTTGGCCGCGTCAATGCCATCCAGTGGATCGCTGTTTTCGTGGTCGCCTTCAGCTTCGCCCGCCTGCACATGGACGCGTATGTGCTTTCGGCCATCACGGCCATCACCGGCCTGCACATGTTTCCGCTGGCGCGGCTCTTCCGATACCCGCAGCACTACGTCACTGGAGTGCTGCTCACAGGCTGGGCCATTGCCAGCATCTTTGTCGCGCCTGCTGAGCGCTTGCAGGGCGTTACCGCGCTGGGCACAGGAACCATCCTCTGGTTCAGCGCTGCGGTTACGCTTGCGCTTGCGTTCCGCGCGGCGCTCAGCTCACGAAGAGCTCTGGTGGCCTGAAACGTCCGCCGTTGCCAGATCGGCGCGCACCCGCTGCATGATACCCAGGTAATAGGCAAGGTTGTGGATGGAGTTGAGCGTGGCCGACAGCGGCTCGCCGGCGTGCATCAAGTGGCGCAGATAGGCGCGTGAGTAGCGGCGGCACACCGGGCAGGAGCAGTTCGGGTCAGGCGGATTCTGGTCTTCTGCATACTGTTTGTTCTTGATGTTGAGCCGGCCTTCGCTGGTAAACAACAGCGCATGGCGCGCGGCGCGTGTGGGCAGCACGCAGTCCATCATGTCCACACCCAGCCGCGCGTATTGCTCAATCTCGTCTGGATAGCCGACGCCCATCACATAGCGCGGCTTGTCCTTGGGCAGGAATGGCAACACTTCCTGAATCATCTCCAGCGTCAGGTCGCGCGGCTCGCCCACGCTCAAGCCGCCGATTGCGTAGCCGTCGAAGTCCATCTCCACAAGCCGCTCGGCGCACTGCTTGCGCAGGTCGGTGTACATGCCGCCCTGGACGATACCGAATAAGTTCTGCCGCTTGCCCGTGTGCTGGTTGAACCACGGCGTCTTGTGCCTGTTGGCGCGGTGATGATCGAGCGAGCGCTGAGCCCAGGCCATGGTAAGCCGCAAACTTTCTTCGGCGCGCTGACGTTCAGCCGGGTACTCGGTGCACTCGTCGAAGGCCATGGCAATGTCGGCGCCGAGCGCGATCTGCACATCCATGGAGTGCTCGGGGGTGAAGAAGTGGCTGGAGCCGTCGAGATGCGAGCGGAACTTGACGCCGTCGTCGGTGACCTTGCGCAGCTTGGCCAGCGAGAACACCTGAAAGCCGCCCGAGTCAGTGAGCATGGCGCGGGGCCAGCTGATGAACTTGTGCAGCCCGCCCATGCGCGCGATGGCTTCGTGGCCAGGGCGCAGATAGAGGTGATAGGTGTTGCCGAGAATGATCTCGGCGCCCAGCGTCTCCAGCACATCCTGGGGCACGGCCTTTACCGATCCCGCGGTTCCCACGGGCATAAACACGGGGGTTTGCACGGTCTGGTGGGGTAGGTGCAGCTCGGCGCGGCGTCCACCTGCCGCCGTCTCTCGGATCAATTCAAACTGAAGGCTCACCAGTAGATTCTATCGATCCATCCCTCAAATAGTGCGGAGGCTTCCCACCCATTTCGCGATAAAGCTTGCGAAATGGATGGGGCACCCTGCACCTGCTTCTAATTGAGGGCGCGGCAATAAGTGCCGGAACGCGAGATCCCTGGACGCCGTCTGGTGGCTCAGCGAACGACGCCAGCGCGCCAAAACTCGCATTTGAGGGCAACCACCGCATCGTTGGCCGAGCCGGAAGGGGAAACAAGGCTCTCAAGCATTTCTGCCACGGTGCGGGCGGTGCGCGGCTCGCGCAGCGCGGGAGCAATTTCGCCAAGGGGCGTAAGCACAAAGGCCCGCTCTCGCAGGCGCGGATGCGGAAGGGTCAACCCAGCGCCCTCGAACACTACGTCGCCGTAAAACAACAGGTCCAGATCAAGCGTGCGAGGCCCGTCGCGCAAGCCTGGCAGCCGTTCCCGGCCAAACTCATCCTCGATCTGCATGAGGCCATCAAGCAATTTGCGTGGGCCCATCTCCGTGGCCAGCCCCACCACTGCGTTCACAAACGGCGGCTGATTTACATAGCCAACCGGCGCAGTGCGGTAGAGCGAGGAACGGGCCGCGACGCGCCCCAGCGCGCCCATGCGCACGGCGGCTGCGGCCAGCGTGGCTTCCGGCTGGCCAGCCGGGCTGGCAAGGTTACCACCCATCCCGATGTAGGCAATCGTCATCCTGTTCCAGAGTAGCGCGTCCGAACCCACTCAACTTGGACGAGCCGCATCTGCTAGCATCTTACCTTCGGAGATATTTCTTTTATGGACCCTTTAACCAACGTGGGCTTCGCCGCCCGCCGCAATGAAGACATCGCCCTCGATTTGCTAAAGTTCGTGGCTGCCACGGCAGGCGTTGGCAAGCCCAGCGCGCCTTCAACCGGCTTTGCTGGAGCCGCCACCCTCAAACCCGAAGACCAGGTGAACCATCTGCTGGAGCTCTACTCGCGCTGCCTGAAGGCGGTTGAAGGAAAAGAGGCCGCGTAATCAGCAGCACGTCACAAGTTCGAGTGGCTGTTGCTGGCGCGGGAGCCTTCGGCCGCAACCATCTTCGCGTTTATCGCGAGCTGGAAACGGCAGGCGCGGGCGTTGCTCTGGCTGCGGCAATCGAGGCCGACCCAGCGCGCGCCGCCGAGGTCGCAGAGAAGTACGCGATCCCGGTCTTCAGCTCGGCAGACGCGCTGCTTTCAGCCGATCTGGGCATCCAGGCGGCCAGCGTGGCCGTGCCCACGGTGCATCACCACTCGGTTGCCATGGCGCTGCTGGAAGGCGGGCTCGACCTGCTGGTGGAAAAGCCTCTGGCTGCCTCGCTGGCACAGGCCGACGAGATCGTGGCTCTGGCCGAGCATCGCAATCGCGTGGTGCAGGTGGGCCATCTGGAACGCTTCAACCCCGCCATTGTGGCCGTTGAGCCACGCTTGCGCAGGCCGATGTTTTTTGAAGCACATCGGCTGAGCATCTTTACGCCGCGCGCGCTGGACGTGGATGTGGTGCTGGACCTGATGATCCACGATCTGGACATTGTGCTGCGCTTCGCCAACTCCGAGGTGCGCGAGGTGCGCGCCGTGGGCCTGCCGATTCTCTCGCCGAACGTGGACATTGCCAACGTGCGGGTGGAGTTCGAGTCCGGTTGCGTGGCCAACTTTACCGCCTCGCGCGTCTCTACTGAGCGGGTGCGCAAGCTGCGCTTCTTTGAGCCGCGCCAGTACGTTTCCATCGATTACGCGCGCCAGGATTTGTTGATCATTGGCGTGGATCAGGCCTTGCCGCCGCAGGTGGCTGCGGCGCTGGCCTCCGGCTTGCTGGATGCAGCAGCGCTGGCCAAGCTGGCCGCCGCGCATCACGCCAGCGGCCCGGAAGCAGCGCTGGGACCGGGGCTGAGCTTCTCGAAGTTCGACGTGACGCCGGGCGAGCCGCTGAAGCTGGAACTGGGATCTTTTGTGAATGCGGTGCGCACGCGCTGCCAACCGCGCGTAACCGCCCGCCAAGGCCGCGCTGCGCTGGCTCTGGCGCTGGCCATTCAAGATTCGATGGCCGCCCATGCCGATCGCGCCGGACTGCGCGACTTCTTCCGCGCTGGGCTGTGAAGATTCGGCCCTTAAATAGCGTGTAGGCTTCCCACCCATTTCGCGATAAAACCTGCGCAATGGATGGGGCACGGTGCTTCTATTGGAGGGCCGGATCAATAATGCTCGAAGAGCGTCGTAAGAATTACTGAATGGTAACTTCCGATTTTGGCGACGATATGCTCTGGACGTTCAATTCAGATCAGCCTGCGTATTCGGAACCTTCACCTGATTGATTATGGACGACAAGCAGAACGTTGCCGCCATCCCTATCCAGGCACTCATTATTCTCGCGATCTGCGTAGGGAACATTTTGTATTCTGCTTCTGATATTGACCGGATCACCGTGTTCTTGGACATGTAGACATACTGGCCTTCAACGATTCCGACGCTCGTTGCTCCACCCGAACTCCTGTAGAAGTGGATAAACAGGAGAACTGCATAAAGGAGCAAGACCCAACCCGCTATAGCCGTTTTTCCGATGGGCGCGGTATGTCGAGTGCGAAGGTAATCTGAGAGTTTCCAACCTTGCGCCAATCTTAAGCAGAGAACCACGCCCGCCAAGAGAAAGAAAGGCACGAGAATCAAGAGACTTGGCACGACCGTCAGAAAGGTCGCGGCATGGAGCAATGCGCATACAATTCCTGTCGCTAAGCACAGAGATTTTCCTAGTTCTCGAGCGATCATTCCTCTTCACCTGTATTGAATCATAGGCGGTTTCTGATGGGTAGCGCACTCCGGATGTATCGCCGCCAAACCGTCAATTACCTTCTGGTTAATACGGCCATAAACATAGTAAGCGGGAAAACCCCGGTGAATTCCGACTCTTGCCCAAATATTCAGATTTGTTCGACAAAAGTCTCTCGGGGGCTAAAGCCCGACCCTGTATTTTGTAGCTCTTGCGGCCCGGCTGAAGCCGTGCCCTAAAAAGCCTTACCCGTTCGTCTCTTGGGCTGCGGAACCTGCGCTAACTTGATATTCATCTTTCCGGAATGGTGTAGACCTGGATTTCATTGGTATCCCACCCATTTCCGCAAAAAACGCGGCAATGGATGGGGCACGGAAGTCTATAGAAAAAGCGAAAATTCTCTAGCTTCCTTCTGTTCTACCGTTCATCGTTCTACGCGATGCCCAGTTCGCGATTTACAAAGCCCACCACATACTTCCACACCAGATAGTAGGCGGCCAGCGCTACCAGAAACATGGGCGCGATCAGCGCATAAGGTACATGCGCCGCGTTGAACCACACGGCCTCGGTCGCGGTGAGTGTGAGCACGCCGAGACAGCTGGCGGTGGTTGCTCCAGCCGGCATCAGGAGCAGCGGCAACAGCGCTCCATGCAGGCCGATGGACAAGTGCGTGCGCTCATGCGATGCCAGCCAGAGCATATTCCAAAGGCCAAATAGCGATGGAGCCACGGCCATGGGAAAGATCATCGCCTGCTCGATGGGCACGGGCACATGCAGCACGATGCGCGCCACAATGAACACGGTAAGAAACACCGGCAACACCAACGTTGGCACAAAGATTCCTGCCACAAATGCACGCAGATACGGATGCGTCTTCATCGTCGTCTCCTTTGCGGACAAAGCTGTCCGCCGTTTCGTTTGTTCGATTACAGGTAGTAGAGAAACACTGGAATGGCCGCCGGGAACATCGCCACCATGACGGCCACGCCTGCGAGTAGCGCCCAGTCAAACCACGGTGCAGTTTGCCGCTTGTCCAGGTGTCGGAGCAGCGTGGGCCACAGATCGCGCGTCGGGGCCACATCGTTGTGATCGTTGCCGATTCTGCCCACCGATTGCCGTAGCAGCTTCATCACTGTTTCGTCGCCGGGCGTTGCTTCGCTGTTTTGCTTCATGGCTTGATCCCCTGCCGTTCCAAGTCTTTTCTGAGCAGCCGCAGGGCACGGAACACGCGCACCTTGACGGCTGCAACACTGATGCCCAAGGCCTCTGCTGCTTCTTTCTGCGGCAACTCTTCCACCACCACCAGCATGGCCGCAATGCGCAGCTTCGCAGGTAATCGCGATAGCGCCACAAGAGTTTTGGCGCGAATCTCCGCTGTCACAGCCGGGTCAGCGACCACTGCGGCAGGCAGCATCTCAATTGCATCGCTGCTCGATTCCTTGCTCGGCCTTTGCCGGCGCATCCAGTCCAATGCCGCACGGGTTGCTATCCGCCGCGCCCACGGCTCAAAGCCGCGCTCTGGATTGAAGCGCGCATGAGCCTGGTAGATGCGCCAGAAGCTTTCGACCGTCAACTCCTCAGCAGCGCCCACATCGCGCACCATACGTAGAATCCAGCGATACACCGCAGCCTGGTGCGCATGAAAGAGCGCTTCAAAGGCATCGAGACTGCCGAGCCGGAACTCGTCCAACTGCTTCCGGCCGTTCATGGTCTCGACCACCATCTGCGCTTCCCTTCCTGCTTACCCTTACGAACAGAGTCGAAGAAAGGTTACACGCAATCAGCTGCAGTGAAGATCCCAAGCCTGCATTTTTGGGGAAGGAAAAGGTGAGCAAGGGCGGAACTTATGGCCCGGCTAAAGCCGTGCCCCAGTAAGAAACAAGATCGTAAGTTATTGAAAAAGCGTTAAAGGCGTCCAGGTTCTTACCACCCCACCCTAGGCGCAAAAACAAGTACGCCCCGAGGATGGGGCACCCGCGTGCAGGGGCTGAAGCCGTGCCCTGTTACAAGCAAGAAGTCCAACCGGCACGTTGAAAGCTGGCCGGAGCTAGCTTGATATTCATCTTCGCGATAAAGCCTGCGCAATGGATGGGGCACGGTGCTTCTATTTGAGGGGCGGATCTATAAGAGCGGCGCTCAGGGGGAAATGGTATGTGGCCAAGGCCGGAAAAATGCGCAGGAAAAAGCAGGCGGCAACCGGAGTTCAACTTCCGGTCGACGCCTGCTTTTGTAGAAAGTTTGTCGCGCTCGAACTACGCCTTGGCGGTGGCCAGGGTCTTGAGCCGTGCATTGAGGCGGCTCTTGTAGCGGGAGGCGGTGTTGGCGTGCAGAACGCCCTTCTGAACGCTCTTGTCCAGCGCTGAAGTGGTCTCGCGATACTGCGTCTGAGCAGCGGCGACGTCGCCCTTGACCAGCGCTTCACGGAGGGCGCGCAGGCTGGTGCGCACACGGCTGCGGTTGGCGCGGTTCACTTCAGTGCGGGTAACAGTCTGGCGGGCGCGCTTGAGCGACGATACGTGGTTTGCCATGATTCTTCCTTCAATCTGCCCTGTTTTCAGGGGAAATGATGCGGAGTTGGAATGCAACTCGAGCCGCACCCCTCGCAGTCTTCTAGTTTACGGGAAAGCGGCGGTAGGGTCAATCTAGCTGCCGACGCAGGCTCTTCAAGCCGGGTAAGATGTTGAATCAGGGAATGATCCAAGCGCGGGGCGCGCTGGTACGCCGGAGCTTTTTGATCCGGTAGGAAAACAGTGACATCGTAGTTCCCACCCATTTCCGCAAAAAGCGCGGAAATGGATGGGGCACCCTGACAGTGATGGGGCATCCTGACAGTATTGAGTTGCCGGATCAATCGGTGCGGCGGGGTGACTCTGGGGCCGCCATAAAGGAACACAGGGGGAGAACAGCCATGTTGCCAGGGCGGGTGGTAGAGGAACTGCGAACACTGCTGTTTTCCAGGTCGCCGGAATGCGGCTTGATTGCCTCGTGCAGAGACCGGTTGGAAAAGCGCCGCAGTTCTGCGATCTATGCGCGGATTGAAGCTGCCGTGACCCCGGACGAGGGGCACGCACCGGATGGGATGCAGCTCTGGAATACACCCTGCGGTCCCTTGTGGGCTCCGGCCAGCGAGAGATCGACGCTGGTTTACTGTATCGGCGAGCAGGAGCGCGGCTTCTATGGGGTTGGCAGCCGAGGCGTGCAGCCCGGCGATGTGGTGCTGGACTGCGGAGCGAATTTTGGCACCTTCACCCGCCACGCATTGAACCTGGGAGCCGGACTGGTGGTTGCGCTCGAACCTGGGCAGGTGGCCGCCGGGTGCCTGGTCCGCTCCTTCGCCGATCAACAAGGGGTGCTGGTGGAGCCGGTCGGCGTGTGGGACCGGGATGCGACCCTGACACTGGTCGAGAGTTCGGTGTCGAGTTCGGCAAACAGCTTTGTTTTGCCTCTGGAGCAGACCAGCGGCGCATCCGCGGTTCCGGTTCGCAGCATCGATTCGCTGGTTGAGAGCTTGAACCTGCCGAGAGTCGACTTTATCAAGATGGATATTGAGGGCGCGGAATTGAAGGCCCTGGCGGGGGCCCGGCGCACGATCGAGAAGTGGAAGCCGCGGCTGGCCATCTGCACCTATCATTTGCCCGACGATCCCAGGAAGATTGCGGAACTTGTTCGCTCTATCCGGCCCGATTATCGGTTGGAGTACGGTTTCCGCAGGAAAGTGCGAGGCCTCATCATCCCCAGGGTTGCTCACTTCTGGTAGCGCTGGCAGATTGCGACCGGACGGCCCAAGTCGGACTGCCCAGCCCTGCGTAGCATAAACTCCAACCATGCGTTTTTCGGTTCCGTTTGTCGATAACTTTTATCAATAAATCAATGAGCTGCCATGTCTGAAGACTCCACCTCTCCCGTCCGTCTCGAGCGCTCGCTGGGGCTCTGGAACCTGATCGTCATCGGGATCATCATCATCCAGCCCACCGCGCCCATGGGCATCTATGGGGTGATCAGCAACAAGGCGCATGGGCACGTGGTTACCACCATTCTGGTGGCCATGGTGGCCATGCTGTTTACCGCGATCAGCTATGGGCGCATGGCGCGCGTGTATCCGAGTGCCGGCTCGGCGTATACCTACGTGGGCCAGGAGATGCACGCCGGGCTGGGCTACGTGGTGGGCTGGGGCATGGTGATGGATTATCTGCTGAATCCGCTCATCTGCACCGCCTTTTGCGCCAAGGCGGCCATGAACATTGTGCCGGGGCTCAGTTTTTACGCCTGGATCGTGATCTTTGCCGCTTTTTTTACGTGGACCAATCTGCGCGGCATCAAAACCTCTGCCCAACTGAACGAGGCGCTCTGCGCGGCCATGACGCTGGTGGTGATCATCTTTCTGGCGGCAGTGGCGCGCGCGGTGTGGGGTATGAACCACGATCCGGGCTTCTTTACGCGGCCGTTCTACGAGCCGGCCAGCTTTCAGCCCACGGCCATCTTTGCCGGAACCTCGGTGGCCGTGCTGAGCTACATTGGCTTTGACGCCGTCTCCACGCTCTCAGAAGAGGTGGAAAACCCGCGGCGCAACATTCTGCTGGCCACGGTGCTGGTGTGCATTATTGCCGGAGTGCTGTCGAGCATAGAGGTCTACGCGGCGCAGCTCATCTGGGGCTCGCGGCCGTTTGCGGAGGGGGATGTGGAGTCGGCCTTTGCGCTGGTGGCGCGGCGTGCGGGCGGAGTGGTGCTGTTCCAACTGATCAACTTTACGCTGCTGGTGGCCAACGTAGGCTCGGGGATGGGCGCGCAACTGGCCGCCGGGCGGTTGCTCTACGGCATGGGCCGGGGCAATGCGCTACCGCGCCGTTTCTTTGCCGCCATTGAGCCCAAACGGCATGTGCCGCGCAACAACGTGGTGCTGGTGGGCGCTCTGGCGCTGGTTGGGGCGGCAGGGCTGGAGTTCTTTGCCTCCCGGCTGGGCGGCGGAGCTTACGAGATTGGCGCGCAGGCGCTCAACTTTGGAGCGCTGATCGCCTTCATGGGCGTGAACGCGGCATGGTTTGTGCACCAGCTCCGCAACCCGGTTGGGCGCGGCCTGTTGGCCATGGCCGGGGCGGCGCTGGGGTTCGTGGTCTGCGGCTTTCTGTGGTTCAACCTGAGCCGGCCGGCATTTATCGTCGGCTTGATCTGGATGGCCGTGGGGATCAGCTACGGTGCGGTGCGGACGCGCGGATTTCGGAGCGAACTGGTTACCTTTGATACGCCGGATTTTGATAGGCCGGACGAGACGGTTTGAGGCTTGCCGTCCGTCCGGCGCGGCGGCTGTTGCAGGTCGAGGCACCGGGCGCAGGTGAATTTTGGAACGCGGGAATTGACGTGGGGCTCCAGCCGCGCTACTCTCACGGCAGATACCCGATTTGGTCGCCTACACCATCCCGCGGTTTCGCTCCACACATACGAGTTCATGCTCGTCCCTGCCTGCTGCGCACTACCCCCAGCAAAACTTGAAGCAAACCACCGGCCGCAGCCTCGTCTTCGGCCGCCTGCTTTTCCATCCACATGGAGGCACTGGAAACCATTGAAGATTGCGCTGGAGATTACGCCCAACCTTGAGCCCCTGTTCGGGACCCGCGATGAAAACCTGCAGCTGATGGAAGATGCGCTGGGGGTGCAGATCGATCTGCGCTCGGACGCCGTGCATGTGCAAGGGCCGGAGTCGGCCATCGCCCGTGTGCGCCGCATCTTCGAGGACTTCGAGGCGCTGCGCAAGCAGGGCGTTCACCCGCACAACGGAGAGCTGAACGGCATGTTGCGGCTGGTGGTTACAGACCCCGCCGTTACGCTCAAGGGCCTGGCCGACAGCGGCAAGCAGCGCTCGGCCGGCATCAAGCGCACTGTGCAGCCGCGCTCAGTGAACCAGCGCAAGTACGTAGAGGCCATTGAGCAGAACGATATGGTCTTCGGCGTGGGGCCGGCCGGCACCGGCAAGACGTATCTGGCCGTGGCCATGGCCGTGGCTGCCATGAACGCCAAAAAAGTGAGCCGCATCATTCTGGTGCGCCCGGCGGTGGAGGCCGGCGAGCGGCTGGGCTTTTTGCCCGGTACGCTGCAGGACAAGGTAGACCCCTACCTTCGCCCGCTCTACGACGCGCTTTACGACCTGGTCGATCCAGAAAAAGTTGACAAAATGCTGGAGAAGAACGTGATCGAAGTGGCCCCGCTGGCCTTCATGCGCGGCCGCACGCTCAACGACGCCTTCATCATCATGGACGAGGCGCAGAATACCACCGTCGAGCAGATGAAGATGTTTCTGACGCGGCTTGGGTATAACTCGAAGGCCGTGATTACGGGCGACATTACGCAGATCGATCTGCCTAACCCTCGCAAGTCAGGGCTGGTGGACGCGATCAACATTCTCGACGGCGTGGAGGGCATCCACTTCTGCCATTTTGAAGATGGCGACGTAGTGCGCCACGCGCTGGTGCAGCGCATCGTTCGCGCCTATGAGAGCGTGAAGAGCCAGCAGCCGGAACTGCCGCTGGGGCTGGGCGAAGCGATTGAAGTGGGCTCCGAGGCCCGCACGACGCGGCAGGAAAAACAAAATGCACGGTCGGGCAAGCCGCAGTAGGGTTTTTCTTATAGATCCGGCCCTTGAATCGTGTGTAGGCCTTCTATTTGAAGGCCGGAGCAATAGTTCTGAATTGGAGTTATACCGCCCCTATCGATTGGCCTTACAAGGCTGGTTGGTGGGGGCGGTTGCTTTTGGGGTTCAGGTTGAGATCGATGCATTACTGAGCTATGTGCAAGAGTGAACAGACCTTGGCGGACGTCTGTGGAATCTTAGTAGCACGGTAAGAGTGAACGCTCTTCTCAGTGACTGCCCGAAGATATGAGAATACATATCGGCCGTTGCAGCATTGTCAAGGCTTGACCGTACAACCGTTCCAGTTTTCCGGGACGGTATTGCAGTCTTATGGAGGGTTGAAGATGCCCGATGGAAAGCTCAATCCGCCAATAAAGATCCTTATTGTGGACGATGATTCGGCAATTCGCGCGTCGATATCCGGCCTGCTTGCGGACATGGGTTATTCCGTACGAACTGCCGCAGATGGATTCGCAGCATTGGCAGAGATTCGGATGGAGACTCCCAATGTCCTGCTCTCCGATCTCAACATGCCAGGCTTGTCTGGGTTCGAGTTACTCTCGGTGGTTCGCCGGCGCTATCCCACTATCCAGGTCATTGCCATGAGTGGATCGTTTTCTGGAGAAGGAATGTCGTCCGGCGTAACTGCGGATGCCTTCTATCAAAAGGGATGCAGTGCTCGCTCTTTGTTGAGGATCGTTGAAGTACAGGGTCAAAAGAGACTGCGGTCTGCCAACCAGTCGGATTCTTCCCCGCTCCTGAGGATTCAACGAAACGGGCTTGACGCATCTGGCAATCCTTACGTCACAATTGTCTGCCCTGAATGTTTGCGGAGCTTTCCTGAAACTATTGGCGGTTCTCTTACTCCGGTTCGAGAAACGCATTGCAGCCACTGTCAGCAGTTTATTTACTACGCAATCGACGATCCTGTTGAATGGGAGCCCGCAAGGTCTTCAAGGGATATTTCTCGCGGAGTGGTAGGGGGTCAGTCTGCCCAAGCGTGAAGACAGGCAAGAATCGCGAAAGATGAATATCAAGTTAGCTCCGGACAGCTTTCAACGTGCCGATTAGACTTCTTGCCTTAGAAAGAAACTCCACGATTGCGCCGTCCCAACGGGACCCCGGCTGTCTTGGCGACTGCTGAACCCACGTTAAACGTGGGGCTAACATGCGTGGCGCCTACGGCGCGGTGCTCACCGAAGCTCACCGAACTCATTTCATCCATCGAGGTCGGAAATGCCGGTGGGGGTTGTTACAAAACCCTGCGGTTCTTCCCTTGGACTGCAGGGCCAGAGCTAACTTGATATTCATCTAGTGTCCTGAGTCATTCATTCGCATCACAAATACAGTTGTCATCCTGAGCGAACGGGGCCCCAAATGTACTTCGGGGTCCCCAAAGAGCGATTTTGGCTCATTGGGGCGGAGTTTGGGGGTGGTGAGTCGAAGGATCTGCGGTTGCTTTTATGCTTTTCGACAGGAATGAATGACTCACCATACTAGCGATAATATTTTAGACTGACAAGCAAGATCGGTATTCTGGGGGGGTGCATTTGGCGGCCGAGGATAACTTCCAATCGATCAAAACTGCAAAGGCCCGATCGGGTTACCGTGTGCAGTCACTCCGCAAGGGACACGACCGCCAATACAAGAACAATCCTATCTGCCGTGGGCCTTCTGATGTGGTCACAATTGCACCTTCGCGCAGCAATGCTACAGGCCTTGTTCAAGTCATGATTGAGCTGTGAGCCGCTGGTGGGTGGTGCGCATTCTTGAAGTTGGGCCGAGCAGACTGGATTGGTTTCCCACGTCAGTGCAAAGAATACATCGAGGCGATCGAGCGTTAGTGATCCCTCCCTATTCCCACCTATTTCGCGATAAAACCTGCCAAAAGGATGGGACACAGTGCTTCTATTTGAGGGCCGAATTAATAAAGTGCTCGGGAACGAGACAATGTGGAAGGCGAATTGTCTGGATGTGAGATGGGATTGTAGACGGGCGCTGAATGCCGATGAATTCCTCCAGAACTCTGTGTGACCGGCATCCTTGCTGGCGCATGGGCGTGAGACGCGAAAACGCACGAGTGGAAGAGTTGCACGGCGATGACCATCCATTTCGAAAGACCGAAAAAGGCAGGGTTGGTTCCGTTCTGGCTGGTGACGAACGCGAATGCGGCGCTGGCACGGATGGCGCGGCGACCTGTGTTGGTGGCCATTGACGAGCTGGAGATGACGATGCCCGGCCAGGTGCTGGACCTGAGCATGACCCATGCAACAGTGCAGCCCGCAGGGGTTTTTTATCTGTGCAAGAGCGTGTATGTGGAGTGTGCGTTCCGGTATGGAGAGATGCTCTACTCGCTTTCGGGTACGGCTGACCCAAGCACGCCAGACAAGAGCTTCCGTATGGAGTTTGATACGGTGGCGCGCAAGGCGATGGCCGAGTTGGGCGTGCAGCTGCGTGATGCAGGGCTAATTGATTCGGAGCGTGCGGAGAAAGCAAAGGAGCTGACGAGGCCGCTGGAAGCGGAAAGGCAGGAGAGAGAATCGTGGAGCTTCAATCCGCGCAAGGTTCGACACGACGGGCCGCCGGGCGGTGTGGAGCGGAGGGCGCATTCCCGCTACGACGTGGAGACCGAGGTGCGGCTGACCCTGGTGGAGGAGGGCCGGCGGGTGGAGTGCACCATGATCGACCTGAGCATGTCAGGGTGCAGACTCTACTTTTCGCGGGCAGAGAGCCTGGAGTTGGGCGCACAGGTGGAGGTGCAGTTCATTGGCGACGGGCTGCCGTTGCGATTGGCGGCGGTGGTGCAGGTGGTGATGCATCTGCAGTCAGCTGGGTTGAGGTTTGTGAATGTGCCCGAGCGTATGAAGGAGCGGCTGGAAGATCTGATTCAGGAAATCACTGCCGGACGCGCGATTGCGGCACGCTGAGGCAGGCGCTGGCATATGCAACAACGAGCGGAAACACAGTTTCGCGTAGAATGGAAGCAGATGCGGAGCGGAGATAGAGGTTGACGCCCTGCGAACGATGATCTTGCTCGATCCCGATATAGACGCTGGACCGGCGCGGCAGGCTCTGACACGAGCGGCGCACGCGAAGGCGCGGACTCCTACGACAATCGAAAGAACACCGTGGCAGGAACGGATTCCGACGCTGCGCACGCTGGAGCGCTTTCTGGCCGATGCGCAAAAGGCTGTTCGCCTGAAGGGCGAGGTGAGCGTGCTGCTGACCGGCGACAAGGCCATTCGGCGCATGAATCGCGGGTTTCGCGGCAAGGATAAAGCCACCGATGTGCTAAGCTTCCCGGCGCTGGCGGAGGGCTTTGGCACGGCTGCGGAGAGAATCGCCGGTGACCTGGCCGTCAGCGTGGACACGGCGCGGAAGCAGGCGCGCGAACAGCAACATGCGCTGACTTGCGAACTGAAGGTTCTGCTGTTGCATGGGCTGCTGCACTTGGCCGGCTACGACCACGAGGCTGACGAAGGCCAGATGGCGCGGCGTGAGCGGACGTTGCGTGAAAAGCTGCGGCTGCCGGTGGGGTTGATCGAGCGGGCGGGCGTGGAAGTGGCTCCGAAGCACAAGACGCGCGAAAAAAGTATGGAACCCCAGGCTAGGCGCAAAAACAAAGACGCGCCGAACATGGGGCACCCGAAGGCTGTGCGTGCGGCTGGCGAGAAAAAGCCCGCTTCGTTGAGAACTGACTCGAAGACATCTGGCGTCGAAAGGCCAGCTGCGAAGAAAGCGGCATCGAAGACCTCCGCTAAAAAGATTCCCGCTGGAAAATCTGCCGTGAAGAAACCCGCGCGCGGCGCAAAGGGAACGCGATGAGCGCCGGAGTTTTAGCGATGCTGGTAGCGCTGGCCGCTGTGGTCACGCTGGCAGCGTACATTCACCGCGTCTATCGCGACTTTGGCAAGATTCTGCCGCGCGAGGAGCAGGACAACCTGGATGCGTGGGAAGAACTGGTGGAGCCGCGCCTGGGTTTGACGCGCAGCCATGCGGCTCTGTGCGCGGCGCTGGTGGAGCAGTTGGCGTTGGGCGCGATTGCGCTGGAGTTTGGCGCGTTGCTGTTCGATCGCGGCCCGCTGATGGGCCGGCCTACGGTGGGCGAGGCGCTGCAGGCGGTGCTGGGCCTGGTGCTGGTGGTGGTTTTTTGCGGGCAACTGCTGCCCTCGATGCTCTTCAACCGGACTCGCGGGCGCTGGGCGGCGGAGTTGGTGTGGCCCATCCGGCTGCTGCTGTGGGCGGTAACGCCGGTGACGGTGGTGGTGCGCTTTTTTCTGGGCGTGGCGGCGCTGGGTGCGGAGCCGACGGGGCCGGCCGACGAAGCTTCAGTCGATGTGGAAGATCTGATCGAGGCCGGTGAGGAAGAAGGCATTCTGGAAGAGGGCGACAGCGATCTGGTGCGCTCCGCGGTGGAGTTTGGCGACAAGCTGGTGCGCGAGGTGATGACGCCCAGGCCCGAGGTCTTTGCCGTGGAGGCGGAGACGACGCTGGAGGCATTTCTTGAGCTGTTGAAGGACCACAACTGCTCACGCGTGCCGGTGTACGCGGGCGTGCTGGACCACGTGGTGGGCATCGCCTTCGCGCACGATCTGCTGCAGATTGCCGACACTGAAGCCACTACGCGAACCGTGGCCAGCATTGCGCGGCCTGCCGAGTTTGTGCCGGAGACCAAGCGCGGCTACGAGCTGCTGCGCGAGATGCAGCGCGAAAAGCAGCATATGCGCGTGGTGATTGACGAATATGGCGGCGTGGCCGGCGTGGTGACCATCGAAGATTTGCTTGAGCAGATTGTGGGCGAGATCGAGGACGAGCACGATACGGAAACTGTGCTGGAAACTCCCAAGCGCGAGCCAAGCGGCGCGTGGCTGGTGCCGGGCAGCTTTCCAGTGGACGGACTGAAAGACCTGCTGGGCGAGCCGGTGGAACTGGCGGAAGAGTATGAGGCGGCCACGCTGGGCGGTCTGGTGAGCGAGGTGGAAGGCCGCATTCCGCTGGCGGGCGAGCTGGTGCTGCTGGGCGGGACCGGCGTGCGGATTGAAGTGGTGGAATCCACCGACCGGCTGGTGGAGAGGCTGAGGGTCTTCCCGCCGGTACAGAAGCCGGAGAGCAAGTAAGCCTTATTGATCCGTCCCTTCAATAGTGCGTAGGCTTCCCACCCATTGCGCGAAGATGAATATCAATTTAACTCCGGCCAGCTTTCAACGTGCCGGTTGGACTTCTTGCTTTGTAGGGCACGGCTTCAGCCGGGCCACAACAGCAACAAAAATAAAGGGTCGGGCTTCAGCCCCTGCACGCCATCTCCTTGCCATAAAAGCCGCGCATCGCCTCTTTCTGCGGCCTGTTTCTCCCCTGAACAGACGCATATTTCCGAATGAAAAGACAGCAGGGGCTGAAGCCCCTCTCTCATTTCACTGCAATCGGCCCGACTAAAGTCGTGCCCTGTTACAAAACCTTGCCCGTTCGTCCCTTGGACAGCGGTGCCGGAGCTAACTTGATATTCATCTTCGCGATTTAGCCTGCGCAATGGATGGGGTACGGTGCTTCTGTTTGAGAGCCGGATCAATAGTGGCAACCCGATATACTTTGCTTGCAGTTGAGTCCTTTCCCCGGCGGTCAAGAAAATACAGATGAAATTTGACGTTTTGATTGTGGGCGGCGGTCCTTCGGGATCGGTGGCGGCGGCGAACCTGATGGGCGCGGGTGTGAAGGTGTGCATCCTGGACCGCGCGCGGTTTCCGCGGCTAAAACCCTGCGGCGGTGGCATCGGCTGTCGTGCTTATACGCGCTTCCCGTATCTCAAACAAACCATGCGCAGCGTGCCGACGAACTACGTGCACAAGTTGGTGTTTGAAGCGCCCTGCGGCGAGGCGGTTGAGTTTACATCGGAAGAGCCGCTGTACGCCATGATCCGGCGCATCGAGTTCGACCACGCGCTGATCAGGCACTGCGTGGCAGGCGGCGTGGAACTGCGCGAGGATGTGACGGTGGCCAGAGTCGAGGTGCTGGCCGAGGGTGTGCGGCTTACTTCGACCGCGGGTGAAGTGTTCGAGGCCAAGCTGCTCATCGGAGCGGACGGCGTGAACAGCCTGGTGGCGGTGCAGACCGGGCTGCGTGGGCCCTGGCCGCACCATCGGTTGGCTATCGACGGCACCGAAGAGAGCCCGCAGACCGCGCTCAGCGTGGATCGGGACACGATGTATGTGTACTACGGACGCGGAGGTGCGTATGGCTACGGCTATCTGTTTCCCAAGGCGACGCATGTGAACTTCGGCATCGGCTACCGGCTGGATTCCATGCACAAACATTTCAAGGAAAAGCCGGCCGTACTGCATGAGGAGTTTCTGGATCAACTGAAGGAGCGTGGGGTGATTGAAGGCGCATCGCAGCCTGAGAATTTTCATCCGTGGGTGCTGCCGGTGGGCGGGCCCATGGAGCGGCTCTCGACAGACCGGGTGCTGGTGACGGGCGATGCGGCGGGCTTTGTGAACGGCTTTACGGCCGAGGGCATCTACTACGCCATGGTGAGCGGTGAACTGGCTGGCAAGGCCGCGCTGGCTGCGCTCGGGGAAGGCGATCTGTCGGCGGCGTCGCTCAAGCGCTACGACCGCGCCTGCGAGGCGGAGTTGGGGTACGAGTTGCGAAAGTCCGTCGAGCTGCAGGAGCGGCTGATGCGCGATCCCAAGCTGATTGACAGCGCGGTGCGCTTTGCGAAGCGCAGCCCGGCGGCGCGGCGGCTGTTGTGCGAGTACGGCGTGGGCAGGCTGAGTTATCGGGCGATGAAGCGGCGCGCGCTGGTTGAGGCGTTGCCGGCGTATGTGCGCTACCAGGCGGAAAAGCTGTGGGCACGGGTCTGAAAACGGGACCAGAATGCACCAAAGACGGGTGTACGCGGAGCGATTCAGGCGCTGAGAATGCAAAAAATCCGCGATAATAGAAGGCTGGAGTATACGACGCTTTGAAATCAGGATTTGTAGCTATTCTTGGCCGGCCCAATGTGGGCAAAAGCACGCTGCTGAACGCTCTGACGGGCGAGAAGGTGGCCATTGTGACGGCCAAACCGCAGACCACGCGCAATCGCGTGATTGGCGTGGTGGAGACGCCCGCGCGCAAGGGCAAGCGGCCGGCTGCGCAGATTGTGTTTGTGGATACGCCCGGCGTGCACAAGCCCGGCACGCAACTGGACCGGCGCATGTTGCAGGAAGTTTACGACGCGCTCGAGTCGCGCGACCTGGTGCTGGTGCTGGCCGACGCCACGCGGCGCCTGGAGTTGGAAGAGCTTGCCGGCGCGAAGACAGAAGCCCTGGCAACAGACGCAGCGGCGGAAGCGGGAACCGAAGTTGCACTGACCGCGCCTGCCGTGGAAGCCGATGCGGCGGCCAGCGCGGAAGTGCCAGCCGGCGAAGGCAAAAGCAGGCGTGGCCGCGCCAACTGGGCCAGCGAAGACGAGTTTCTGTTTGGCCTGATCAGCAAGATCGATTGCCCGGTGTTTCTGGTGCTGACCAAGATCGACCTGGTGCGCAAGGAGGAGCTGCTGCCGCTGATCGAGCGGCTGGCCAAGCAACATGCCTTTGCGGAGATTATTCCAGTGAGCGCGCGCAAGAAGGATGGGCTCGACATTCTGGTGAACAAGATTGTGGATGTGCTGCCGACCGGCGAGCGCTACTACCCCAAGGAGCAGTACACCGACCAGCCGGAGCGCTTTATGGCGGCTGAGCTGATCCGCGAGAGCATTTTGATCGATACCGGCGAAGAGGTTCCCTACGCAACGGCGGTGGTGATCGAGCGCTGGGAAGAGCCGGAGCCACAGCCGCCCTCGAAGAAGAAGAGCGCCGTACCGGAGAAGCTGCCGCTGACGCGCATTGCCGCGGCCATCTACTGCGAACGCGTGGGGCAGAAAGCGATTCTGATCGGCAAGGGCGGGTCAAAGCTGAAAGAGATCGGAACCCGTGCCCGCAAGCAGATTGAGGTGCTGACCGGCACGCGCGTTTATCTGGAGCTGCACGTGATTGTGGAGCCCAATTGGCGCGAGTCGAAGGCCTTTATCGAGCATCTGGACTGGCGCAACGAACTGGAGCGACTGGCAACCGAGCAGGCGAACAAGGTGGAAGAAGAGTAACGCCGATCGCATCTGAAAAAAGCACGCAGCGGCAATCGTCGTTGCGTGCTTTTCTGTTTGCTGTGGGATTTTCTTGAGATGTGTCTGAGCGCCGGTGATAGGCTTTCTGGTGAGCTAGAAACAGGAGGAAACAGTGCGTTCTCTTTTGCGGTACTTTGTTTTGATTGCATCCATCGCTGGATGCTGCTTTGGTTCGATGGCGCTGGCGCAGGGAGAGAAGCCCGTAGCTGCGGCGGCTGTGCAAGTGGAAGGCAGTTACAACCCGGTGGCCGACCCGAAGGCGGTGGTCACGGTGGGCAAGGCGCGGTTCTCGGTGCTGACACCCGAGTTGATCCGCATGGAGTGGGCGGCGGATGGCAAGTTCGAGGATCATGCTTCGTTTGTGTTTCTGAATCGGCGTTTGGCTGTGCCGAAGTTTGAAAAGGCGCTGGCTGCCGACGGCAAGCTCACGCTCAAGACGGACGCAGTGACGCTGAACTATGCACCGGCTGCCGATGGCAAGTTTACGTCAGACAATCTCTCCATCACTTTGAAGGTCGATGGCAAGGATGTGGTCTGGCATCCCGGCCTCGTCGATCCCGAGAATTTGCAGGGCACGACGCGTACGCTGGACGGCGCGCGCGGTGACAAGACAAAGGAGCCCATCGAGCCGGGTCTGGTTTCGCGCGCGGGCTGGGCGCTGGTGGATGACTCTACGCGGCCCTTGTTTGACTCGGCTGACTTCAGCTTCAAAGAGGGAGAAAAGAGCCCGTGGCCGTGGGTGGTGCTGCGTCCGGCGGGCGAACGGCAGGACCTTTACTTTTTCGGCTACGGCCACGATTACAAAAAGGCGCTGGGCGACTACGTCAAGGTGGCCGGGCGGATTCCGCTGCCGCCGCGCTTTGCGTTTGGCTCGTGGTGGTCGCGCTATTGGGACTACTCCGACCAGGAGCTGGACGAACTGGTGAAGGGCTTCCGCGATAACAATGTACCGCTCGACGTGCTGGTGATCGACATGGGCTGGCACATTGGTAACTCGCAGTTGAAGGCGCGGGGTGAAGTGGATCAGTCGAACCATGGCCTCGGTTGGAGCGGCTATACGTGGGACCCCTCGCTGTTTCCCGATCCTGACGACTTTCTCAAGAAGATTCATGCGGAAGGTTTGAAGGCGACGCTGAATCTGCATCCGGCTTCGGGTGTTGAGCCGTGGGAGAAGGCGTATCCGGAGATGGCCAAGGCGATGGGCATCGATCCGGCCACGCGTAAGTATGTGCCCTTCGACATTACCGACAAGAAGTACGCCAGCAACTACATGAACCTGCTGCATCATCCGCTGGAAAAGCAGGGCATCGACTTCTGGTGGCTGGACTGGCAGCAGGAGCAGAAGACGGCGCTGGCCGGCGTGATGCCGACCTGGTGGCTGAACTACGTGCACTTCACGGATCAGCAGCGCGAGGGCAAGCGGCCGATGCTCTTCCATCGTTGGGGTGGGTTGGGCAATCATCGCTACCAGATTGGCTTCTCCGGCGACACGATCTCAGTGTGGGAGTCGTTGGCTTTTCAGCCGTGGTTCACGGCGACGGCGGCCAACGTGGGCTATGCGTACTGGAGCCACGACATCGGCGGCCACATGCCGGGCGCGGTCGATCCGGAGATCTTCACGCGCTGGGTGCAGTTCGGCGCGTTCTCGCCGATTCTGCGTACGCACACCACGAAGAACGCCGAGGCAGAGCGCCGCATCTGGGCGTATCCGGAGCCGTACTCGTCGATTCTGCGCTCTACCTTCCAACTGCGTTACGCGCTTGAGCCTTATCTCTACACGGAGGCGCGCCGCACTTACGATACGGGCGTGGCCTTCCTGCGGCCGCTCTACTACGACTGGCCGGAGCAGGACGAGGCTTACACGGCGAAGAATGAGTACGCCTTTGGCGAGCAGATGATCGCGGCTCCGGTCACGGCTCCTTCGGACAAGACCTCGGGCCTGGCGACTGAGCAGGTGTGGTTGCCGAAGGGGGATTGGTTTGAGTGGCCGACGGGCAAGCACATTGCCGGCCCGGCCAAGCTTGAGCGGAGCTTCTCCATCGACCAAACGCCGGTGTACCTGAAGGCGGGCGCGATTGTTCCCATGCAGCCGCCGATGCTGTACACGGGCGAAAAGCCGGTCGATCCGCTGATCGTGAATGTGTGGCCGCTGGCTGCGGGCGCAACTTCGAGTTACTCGGTCTACGAAGATTCCGACAAGGCGGTGGAGTACCAGAAGGGCGTGTTTACGCGTACGCCCATCAATGCTGCGCAAACGGGCGACGTTCTGCGTGTGGAGATTGGGCCTGTCGTGGGCAGCTATCCGGGCCTATTGAAGTCGCGCGGCTTTGAGCTGCGCTTGCCAGCGGATTGGCCGCCGGAAGCAGTCGCGGTGAACGGCATGGCCGTGAAGAAGGCCGACGCTGCGGGCAAAGGCGGATGGAGCTTTGAGGGCAACGCGCTGACGACGGTGGTGCCTGTAGCGGCCACTTCGACGGCAGCGAAGGTCGTCATCGAAGTGCGGCGTGCGCAGGGCTTGACGGCGCGGCGTGGCGAGCTCGACGGCTTTGCGGGAAGCATGACGCGGCTACGCGCGGCGTACGATGCTATCTGGTCGACGCACTCGCTGGCGGCTCCGCCTTATGCGCTGATTGACGCCATGCAGACCGGCGACCGGCTCACCTATCATCCGGAGACGGCGGCGGCGGAACTGGCGAAGTTTCCTGCGGCCGTAGCGCAGGCGCAAGCGGCGGTGAATGCGCTGAACAGCGAGTTCGCTGAGCGGGTGAAGAATAACGCGGGGCGCGCCTCGGCGCTGACGCCGGAAGAGCAGGCTGCGCAGAAGCAGAAGCGTGCAGACGCAATGGCGCGCGCCGTACGGTTGACAGAAGAGGCGACGAAGTAAGGAGCTTCAACTGCGAGTAGAATCGGAGGCAAACGCCGGGGCAGCATCCGGCGTTTGCCTTTTTCTTTTTGTGCTGAGAGGCGTAAGCGGAGTACATGGAATTCTAGAGCAGTTCTCCTATTGCTGTAGAGGGGTTCCTTGTGATCCCACCCTAGCCGCAAGAACAAGAACGCGGCGAGGATGGGGCACCCAGAACTCTATATCAAGTGGAGAAATGCTCTACTGGAGGCGATCACGATGGGCGCACCAAAACTGGATCGGCGAGTGTTTCTGACGGCGTGTACGCGGGCGGGGATTGCTTCGCCGCTGCTGCCGGGAATTTTGTACGCGCTGGCGGCGCAGGCTGAGGAGAAGAAGCCGGCGGACAAGCCGCATGAGCTGGCGAAGATTACCGAGGAGATGATCGATCGCGCTGCGGAGATGGCTGGGGTTGGGCCTTTCACGGCGGAGCAGAAGGCGATGATGATGGGCGGGCTCAGCGATCAGCGCGGCGGGTTTGAGGCGGTGCGCGCGTTTCACCTGCCGAACGATGTGCCACCGGCGTTTGTTTTTCATCCGCAGGCGGCGGCGAAGGAGCACAAGGCCGCTGAGTGCAGCACGCTTCCGCCGGTTCGTGGCGAGCAGGCGATTACGATTACCGACGATGGCGGATATGGACACCGGCCCATCCCCACGAATATTGAGGAGATGGCGTTCTGGTCTGTGCTCGAACTTGGAAAGGCTGTGGGTTTCGGGAAGATCAGGTCCGTAGACCTTACCCGCATGCACCTCGACCGCATCAAGCGTTACGACGCGAAGCTGCACTTCGTCATCACGCTGCTGGAAGACCGCGCTATGGCGCAGGCGAAGAAGGCGGATGAGGAGATTGCGGCGGGTAACTATCGTGGGCCGCTGCACGGGATTCCCTGGGGCGCGAAGGATCTGCTGGCGGTGAAAGGCTACCCGACCACGTGGGGCGCGGGCGGCTTTGAACATCAGATGTTCGACGTGGATGCAACGGTGGTGGAGCGGCTGGATGCGGCGGGCGCTGTGCTGGTGGCCAAGCTCTCACTGGGGGCGCTGGCCATGGGCGACAAGTGGTTCGGCGGGCGCACGCGCAATCCGTGGAACCCGGCGCAGGGATCGAGTGGCTCGTCGGCTGGCGCGGCCTGCGCGGTGGCGGCGGGGTGCGTGGGCTTCGCGATGGGTTCGGAGACGCTGGGCTCGATCAGTTCACCTTCGACGCGCTGCGGTACAACTGGGTTGCGCCCGAGCTTTGGCCTGGTGCCGCGCACGGGAGCCATGGCGCTGAGTTGGACGATGGACAAGCTCGGTCCTATTGCACGCAGCGCGGAAGATTGCGCGCTGATTCTGGCAGACATTGCCGGGCCCGACGGCAAGGATATTTCTGTTTTTCCGGGAGCGGCATTTGGCGGTCAGTCTGTGGATTGGAAGAAGCTGCGCGTGGGCTATTTGAAGTCGGAGTTCGATGTGCCTCCGCTGCTCAAGCTCGAAGAAGAGAAAGAGGGCGAGAGCGATGCGGCGCGCAAGCTGCGCGAGGGGCAAAATCAGGAGGCCCGCGAGAGTCGCGCGCGGCGGCTCTACGACCAGCGCTATGAGCGAGCTGCGCTGGACAAGCTGCGCGCGATGGGCGTTGCGCTGATTCCTGTCGAGCTGCCGAAGTTGCCCTGGGCCGCGATGTCTGGGTTGTTGACGGCCGAGGCTGCGGCAGCCTTCGATGAACTCACCATGACGGGCCGCGATCATCTGCTGACCGAGCAGGGGCCGGAGGACTGGCCGAATGCCTTCCGCGTGGCGCGGCTCTATCCGGCGGTGGAGTACATCCAGGCCAACCGGTTGCGCACTGTTGCCGTGCGGCAGCTCTCTGCGCTGTTTGAGAAGGTGGACGTTATCGTTACGCCATCGACGGACGCGCAGTTGATTGCGACGAACCTTACTGGGCATCCGGCGTTGATTGTGCCCAACGGATTGCGTGGGGCCGATGCGCCCAGGCCACCAGCGATTGACGATGGCGATCACGACGATATTGGCGGGCCGGGCACGCCGGTTTCGATTACGTTTCTGGCAGGTCTCTACCAGGAGGCGCATCTGGTGGCGATGGGGCGCGCGTATCAGGAGGCGACGGGATTCCACAAGCTGCATCCGAAGCTGGAGGGATGAGGGTGCGGTTGGCTGATTATTGATCCGGCTCTTGAGTAGTGTGTGGGCTTCCCACCCATTTCGCGAAAAACCTGCGCAATGGATGGCGCACGATGCTTCTATTTGAGGGCCGGATCAATAGGCGTGGGCGATCTTTTGCGGCATGTTTCGTCCGCCCTTCCAGGGCGGGGATGATCGGGAGGGCCTGTTCCCAGGGTTTCGCTGCGCTTCACCCTGGCCTATTTTCGCGCGGCCCCTCCGGGGCGCGGGTGCTGTGGCCGACAAATTTTCACAATGAGTGCGGATCTCTTTGAATGCCTGGTCGCTCTCTTTCCGAAGTTCACAGGGGGCATCGCAGGGCATTG
>Ga0302267_10001175_pt1 | contig 33775 bp, 54 predicted proteins | sample III_Bog_E1_3_FD_194555 | JGI IMG/M metagenome (GOLD analysis project Ga0302267, IMG submission 194555) | Peat permafrost microbial communities from Stordalen Mire near Abisko, Sweden - III_Bog_E1_3 | ecosystem: Environmental > Terrestrial > Soil > Wetlands > Peat | place: Sweden: Abisko...
CGGAATCCAGAATGGCCGGTGGAATTCTGCGTACAAGTGGACTAAGGAGACTGGCGTCGACCTGGCGGAAACACCTTTAACAAGATTCAGTCAGATAGCCAATATCAGGCGACGCATGCTCATTTGCAAGCTACTGCCGAGATTCAACAATTTATTGCGACGTCGGGGTGCTCGCGTCCAACAAAATGGAAAACCTGTCCATTAGTAGAGTGTACGTCGTAGGATTAGTTATTGGATTCGCATCACTGCTGTCCGGAACACGGGTTGATTTGATTTTTTAACATACGCGTGGAAAGACGATTACAGAGTTTTCGGGGTGTGCTCCATTTTGCGTTCGCTCGGCATTTTTGCGCCATGATGGCCCGGATTCATTCCGGCCATGGCTACTCCGACCGTATTCACCCAAGTCCTCTCGCTCGGGCACCACGAGACGTTTCACCGATGCGTCGAACGCTATCGTGGCGACGCCTGCATCAAATCCTTTTCCTGCTACGACCAGTGGCTCGCGATGGCGTTTGCGCAGCTCACGGCGCGCGAGAGCTTGCGCGATTTGGAGGCGGCGCTTGGAGCGCGTCGAGCGCTGCTTTATCAGATGGGATTTCGGGGGCGGGTCGTGCGGAGCACACTTGCCGACGCAAACGAACGCCGCGACTGGCGTATTTATGCGGACTGGGCGCAGACACTCATTCGGCGAGCTCGCAAGCTGTACGCCAAGGAGCCTTTCGCTCTCGAGCTGCAGCAGACGGTCTACGCCCTCGACGCCACGGTGATCGATCTGTGTTTGAGCCTCTTTCCCTGGGCCGACTTTCGCTCCACCAAGGCGGCAATCAAACTTCACACCTTGCTGGATCTGCGCGGCCCCATCCCGACCTTTGTCGCTCTCACAGAGGGCCTGGTTCACGAGGTCAACATTCTCGACGACCTGCCGATCGAGGCAGGTGCCATCTACATCATGGACAGGGCGTATTTGGATTTCAGCCGTCTCGCGCGGTTCACACGCTCCGGCGCGTTCTTCGTGATCCGGGCCAAGTCGAACCTGAAGTTCTATGTCGTGCAGAGCCGGCCCGTGGACAAAGAGACCGGACTGCGTTGCGACCAGACCATTCGGCTGCGCGGCTTCTACTCCAAGCAAGGTTACCCGGAGGCGCTGCGTCGCGTCCGCTTCTACGACGCGAAGCACGAACGCTCTCTGGTTTTCCTGACCAATCACTTTGGATTGACCGCGTTCCAGGTGACCGAGGTGTACCGAGCGCGCTGGCAGATCGAGCTGTTTTTCAAATGGATCAAGGGACACCTGCGCATCCGCGCATTTGTCGGCACAAGCGAGAACGCCGTGCGTATCCAGATTTGGACTGCACTGAGCACTTACCTCCTGGTTGCGATCCTCAAGAAGACGCTGAAATTGGAGCCAAGCCTGCATGAAATCCTTCAAGTTCTCAGCGTCACGCCGTTCGAGAAAGTGCCTGTCCCCGAGCTATTTGCGCGATATTCATATAGTGATGATACAAGCTCGGAGTCATTCAATATTCCTAACTCCTTGTTCTAATGCGTCTTAATTCCGGACACTAGTGGATTCGCATTGTTCGGTACAGCAATAGGTATAATCGCGGGAAAAGAAATTTACGACCGCCCTGCACTACAGCTTAAGGTTATAGGAGAACCGGGAAGCGCTACCATGATTATCTATACGTATTATACCGACGGCTCAGGAATGGAGATCAAGCAGGGACCATATTACGAATATGGGTTTGGAGGCCGGTCCAAAATAAATATTCTCTATAACCATGGTGTTGCTGTAAGAGGCGGAACCATGAAATTCAATTAACGCGGCGGCAAACGTTCTGCCTCGCTGCGCTCGGCTGGTGGTGAATACCTGTTTATATGAAATCGCCTCGCCGGGCTGGAAACCGTTCCTTTCCCCATAATAAGTGTGATCTAGGTGGATCTTTCGGATTAGAATTACGGTCTTCTTTAGCTTCCTCTGAGCGACAGCGCTGATGACCCGCGCCTTCACAAGGGCAAATGCCATACGCTGATTTTCAATCAAGACAAACGGACTTTGTCTTGGATTGAGGATCTGTTCGCCAATCTGCCGGATCAATCCGCGGGATTGCTTGTAAACCCCCTTTTCGAACGCCTCAGCGAAATCGCGATCCGGTTCAGTGAGGCGCGTCTTGAAGAATTCCGGATAAGGTCTCAAGTGCAGTCAGGATCCGCCACATCCCCACGGGGCTCGATGTCTTCATTAACGGCCGCTCGCAGCTCGCAAACCGAAAGACAGCCAGGCAGTGCCTTGCCGCTAAGGTAAAGGCTTGGGCGGATGACCGGCGGGCCGAAGCCCGTCCGGGATACTCCGGCGCGGGACGGGGGACCAAGATACGGACCTACAATATCACCGACAACCGGGTCACCGACCATCGGACGGGCATAAAGGTCGCCCGCCCCGAGAAGGTGCTAAAAGAAGGGAGGTTCGAGATGCTCCAGGGCCACTAAGCGGCTAGGGGGCGTATCTCTAGGTCTCCTTCCTCCAATATGCCCACATCCCCTGCCATTGCCTCGCTTCCCGCAACGGACGAGAGCCGCCTGCTTGACGCGATCGCTGCATTCTTCACCGAGTTTAACGACTCAGGATGCGGCATCCTTACCCCGATGGCGGATGCCGCAAGTGCGCTCGCGCTTAACCACCCTGTCGCCGTCGCGGTGAGGGAGTTGCAAGCTTTCTACAACGAACACGGGACGGTCTTCTTGGGGGATATTCGGTCCATCGAGGAGGCTTTGGCCGTTTCCTTCCCCAGGGCTCGCATTTGGGCTTTGGCCGCTCGGATACCAGGCGCTCCGGCTGCGTTCAACATTGCCCGCAACCTCACTAAGGAGCGTGCCGATGCCCTGCTGGCCCAGTACAATGCCCGGGCGCACGAAACGCGTTTCCCGCACGAATTCAGCGTTCGTGTCTCGACTGAGGCCCCGAAGTGACGTCCGCCATGCTTCCAATCGTCCTAATTGCGGGGCCAAGCGGATCCGGGAAGTCGACCCTCGCACAGATGGTTGCCGCTAAGCTCGGCTTCCCGTGCCTTTCCCTCGACGACTTCTTTATTCGGGGGGCAAAGGCCTATGTCGATACACCCCAAGGCAAGGTTCGCACCTTTGAGCGCCCGGAACTCTACGACGGGGGGCGTTTGGCTGCTCAGATAGCAAACCGCACCTCCGGCTTGGTTGCCGATGGCTTTTGCCTCTTTGCTTACGCACAGGTCTTGGACCTCCCTGCTCGACGGTTCTATTTGGATGTCCCCTTCCCTGTCTGCGCCGCGCGGCGGGCGGCTCGCAAGCCGCAGCGACTCTCCGACAAGTCGTTTGCACTCATCGGAGAAGCTGAGACCGCGCGCTACATCCTTCCCCAGCGCAGCCTCCCAGGCGGTTACAGGGGAGACATCCCTCCGCGGCGCAAGGCAGTGGTACCGGTTGGCTCCTTGGCGGAAGCGTCCCGTGTCTGCACGGCCTTCATCGACAAATATGGGCTCGGCGGCGGGAACTGGACGGGCGGTGACGTGCGCGACAACGGGAAGGTCATCGCCAGGATTTCTTCGATTCTACGACTTCTGGAGGGACGGGAGCGGTTCCGAAGTGAAAGCCTTTTTCGTCTTGGTACCCCTCCTTTGCTCCGAAGATCTGGCGTAGGATGAAGCCAATTGCGAGAAACGCAGCGATGGTAAGCACAGCAGGGATGATATCGTGTTTCACGGGTAGCCCCATCGTAGCACAGCTTTAAGCCGGTACCGTTCCCGTATCTCTGGGGATGTCCAATAGCTACACCACCGCCACTGCCTGCGCGCAGGTTCCCTGCACGCAGGATGAATACGACAAGCTAGACGCTCTGCTGACCGCTGAGCCCGCGCCCGAGGCCGATCCCGATGAGGACCATGCTCACGGGTTCGAGAGCGAACACGATGAGGACGGCGTCTACCTGTTCGCCGAGATGTATAGTATGGAAGAGCATCTCCCGAAGCCGTTCCTGAAATACCTCGGCGAGTTGATTGCCAAGGCAGGGATGCCTTTCCTCGAGTTCGGCTACGCCAACACCGGTGACAGGACCCGCATGGCCTCACACAGTGGGGGCCTGTTCCGGATCATGCCAAGCGGCGAGTTGGTTTACCCCACGCTGGTCTGGCCGAGCTAAGGCCGGATTGCTCTTTGGGAGAGGTCGCCAGTAACGGCGGCCTCTGCCCCGGAGCGCAGACCTGCAGACGCCATTGGAGGCGATGAGTGGGGACGCACCCCACACATTTCCCGTATCTCTAGCCATGACGAACATTCTCCCTTCCGCTCCCAAGCTTCCCTCCCGCGACTACTTCGTCCGGGCTCTCGATCGATGCCTCGGCAACTCGGTCGCCGTGGAGTCGCAGGCAGGCGGGACAATCCAGGCCGCTCACTTTGCCTTTGGCGGTCATATCTCGAGCGGACTGCTCAAGCGCGGCCGTACCGCCCTTAATAAACGCCATGGGGCGAACGAAAAGGTCGGTCGCAAGCGGATCTTTCTGGCAATCTTCGACCTGCCCAATCTCCTCCATTTCCGGGGTGTAACACGTGCCACTTGGGACGATGTCAACCGGATCATCGACCAGTGCCATCTCTACAAGGACTTTGGGGATTCGTATGACTTCCACTCGGCCAGCCGCGAATTCGCCTGCTACCCGAGGATTGAGGCCCTCCGCGCATTCGTTCGCCGGTACGGCAACAGCCATGAGCAGAAGCTTGTCGCGGCACGCCTTGAAAAACCCGCCGAGTTGGTTGCCATAGATGCCCAGATAGCAGCCGAGAGGGTGCTGGCGGAGGCGAACTGCGCTTAGTCCCTGCTACGGGCCGCAACGTACCTATCCCGCATGATCGACCTGACCCTCAACCGCCCGGAGTGTTTCACCAAGGAGCTCAAGCTCCAGAGCCTGCCCGGCAACGAGCGCCGCCTGCGCATCTCCAGCAACCTTCTCGACGTAATGGGCTTTGCCCCGGGTTGCTCCTATGAGCGCCGCACCCTAGGGGCCGGGGCCGGATTCGAGTTCCGCACGAGCCTGAACGGATCGAAGCAGGTTTACCGCCGCACCTACACGCAGCGCAGGAACAACCCCTGCGAGAGCATCATCGACGACAAGAACCAGGAGTTCCTGAACGCGGCACTCCCCTCCATGATCGAGCGCGTCCACCTCACGATCCGCGATGGCGTGATCGTTGGCCGCCCCGTGGCCGAGCGCACCTTCCACATCCGCAAGGCGTTTCGTGACCCGACCCAGGCCCTTGGCATGTTTGCCGCGCTGTCCAGCGGGGTGGATGCGTCCTTTTTCAGCGCAGCCGGTTTCGAGCCCCACGGGCTTCTGGATTTTCGCCCAATCGAAAAGCGCGACATCAAGGACGGCCGCGTGCGCGATGTCACCGAGAGCGGCATCCTAACGGCTATCGCCAACAACCCCTTCAAGTTCGTCTTCAACGAGGACATCTTCCGCATTGACTTCAAGCGCATGGGCGAGACCTTGAACGGCCAGCCCCGGCCGGCGGTTCTCCTCATGGCCCCGCAATGTGATGAATACAGCAGCCTGAAGGGAAAGGCGGCTCGCGAGGCTTCCATCGCCAGCTTGGACACGACCTTCGACATGGCGTGGGAATGCCTCCGGCTGGTCGAGGTACTTGAGCCCGCCACGATCCTGATCGAGAACGTCTCCGGCTTCGGCACGAGCACGATGGGCCAGATGATGGTCACGAAGCTTCGCCGATGGGGCTACAACGTCACCGCAGGCGTCCATGATGCCCGGGACTTCGGAGGTGCCACCTCAAGGCGTCGTTGGCTCGCCGTAGCAAGCGTCTACCCCGGATTCGAAGCCCCCGTGGGCAACGTGATCCCGACGGTTGGCCGCGTCTGGGCCATGATCGCGGACCAGCTCCCCTTCTGCCGGGATGTGAGCGATTCGAGCGCCCTGAAGGGCGGCCTAGAGACGGGACGGGCCCGCCTCATCACGATCGACTCCGCGAGTGCGCCCACGATCACCAAGAGCGAGGCCCATTGCGCGAAGGACGCCATCCGGATACTGACGCCAGACGGACGCTACCTTGCCCCGAACGAGATCATTCTCCGCCGGTTGCAGGGCATCCAAGACAGCTTCAACCTGAACGCGGTCTCGCAGGAGGTCAGCTTTGAGCAGGTCGGCCAGTCTGTCGATGGGCACACGTTCGAGGCCTTCGCCAAGGCCATCCGCCGCCACTTGGCAGTCAACCGTGGCGAGGAGGTCGCTCCGATCGTCAACGTGGTTCCGATGCCGAACCAGCCGAACCTCGGCACCTCCGGAGAGAACGACGGGGAAACGCAAATGCCGCTCTTCGGATAATTCGTCTTCCGGAGCCATTCTCCTTGCAACCACGGTGTTTACCGTCACGGTGATTACCGTCACGGTAAACCACGAGATACATGCCCACCATCGTCAATCCGTTCAATTTCGAGACCCCCGCCGATCGCTGGAGCTTCACCGATCGCGAGGATCTGCTACCGCGTGTCCTGAAGGTGCTCACAAGGCCCAAGCAACGGGCCTTGGTGTATGGTCGCCGCAGGGTAGGGAAAACATCTCTCATTAAGCACGCCGCCGTAACCTCTAAGCAGCCGTTCGCTTTTGTAGACCTCTCAACCGCAAATGATCTCAACGAGGTCGCCCGCAAGCTTCTGGGGAGTTTCCCTGTTAATGAGAATCTTGGGACAAAACTCATGCGGCTACTGCGAAGGTATGTGGAGCGCATCAGTCTGACGGGCGGACATTTCTCTCTCGGCGGAGACCTACGAGCGCCAGCGCAGAAGACCTTGGAACAGGTATTGGCATTCCTCGACGATTACGCAGCGACGTCGGATCAATGCCTCACGGTCTGTATGGATGAATTTCAGGATCTTCGACGGCTAGGCGGCGACAGGGCAGAGTGGAATCTTAGAGGAACGATACAGCACCATGAGCAGCTCAGTTTTGTGTTCTCCGGGTCTGATCATCGACTAATCCAATGGATGACTGAGCCTAATTCGGCATTTTTCAAACAGCTTGAACTGATCGAGGTGGGCCCGATTGACGCGGCTCTCCTTACGAACTGGATCGACAGCCGTAGCCGCAAGGGAGGACTCCCAGGCAGCTCTTTCGGCGCAGCCGTTGTCGAGGTCGCAGGACCATGTACGGGAGACATCGTCCGCCTTGCAAAGCAGGCGTTCGATTTCGTGGCCACTGGACGTAAAGGTGACGCCGCGAGGATGGCACTCGATACAATCGCGCTTGAGTACCTAACTCCGGAGTTCGGTACAATCTGGAGGCCATTACCACCGAGCCAACGTTTACTTTTGAGAGCAATCGCGAACGGGCAGCCTCGGTTCGCCAAGGCGACCCTCGATATGTACGGATTAACCTCTGGCACGGTGCGAACGGCCCAAATTGCTCTATTCGACAAACAAATCCTTACAATGGAAGGAGAGCAGGTTGTCTTTGATAGCCCTTTCTTTAGGCGTTGGGTGCAGGCTACAGGGGAACCGACTGCCTGACGGGGCGCTCTCAGAAGGGCGTGCGCTATTCTGAAACCGGGCGACGGGCAGGCAGCGTATCTCTCCCTTGAGGCAACGATAAAATTGCCCCCATTCCCAATTTTCCCTTATTCCCAAGCAGTGCGTTTGGTTCGCGAGGCCGGCACACAGAACGCACAACGAAGAACCCTTCCCTGTGACCCCAAAGCTTCCCACCAAGAACTGGCGCGCATGGTTTGACGGAGCAGCAGAGCCCACTAATCCAGGCGAGCGCGGACTTGGAGCCCTCCTGCTCGGGCCCAACGGGGAGCGCGTGGAGGTTTCCGCGGCCATCGGACACGGGACCAACAACGAGGCCGAATACGAGGCTCTTGCCCGGATCCTCGAGGCGGCCATTGCCGCAGGCGCCACCGGCCTCCAAGTGTTCGGGGACTCCCAGCTGGTCGTCAGCCAGGTCAACGGTAACTGGAAGGTGAAGAGCCCCACCCTTCAGGGCTACCATTCCCGAGCCGTGCATTTGCTCCACCAGGCGAAAGCTACGATCTCTTGGATTCCCCGCGAGGAGAACTCAGCCGCGGACGAACTCAGTAAGAAGGCACTAGTCGGCGTCCTCCCCGGGAAGGAATGGGGCAAACTTACCGCAATCGGAAAGGCCCTCGGCGTTTCCGCTGTCGCTGTAGGCAAGAAGCTGACCGCATTGGGGCTCAAGGACGGCACGAACCCTACGCCCTCCGCGATCGAGCACGGTTACGGGCAGATCAGGGAGACGTTTTTCGGATCAAAGCCCGAATGGCATGTCGAGAAGCTCGCCGAGCTCCTGAAGACACCAGTCCCGGCGGAGAACAAGGAGTGAGGCGGCAAGCGCGGCGAGGGCCGTATCTCTGCCCCATGAATCGACTCAAAACCAAGGCCGCTCCCTCCTCCATTCCAACCCCGGCGATCGTATCGTTCTTCGATGCCGTGCAGACGCTCCTCGATAGTCCGGATCTGGACCTGCATGGAGAGATCACGGCAGAAACAGCGTCCAAGCGCGACCATGCCAGTGGGTTGATTGCTGCGGCGCGAGCCCAACACGGGGCGATGCTGGAGGGTTTTGCTGAAATCGGGAGGGGCGCGATCGCAGCGTTCGACGAGGACAGCAACGATGCCGAAAGCTCTGCGTTGAAGGCGGCGCTCGATGCGTGCCGTCCCTGCGCTCCCTCCCTTCCGCCCGACAACGAAAACTGGGCGGTTTGAGGCGAGGGGCGGATGTACCTTTCCCTGTCCATCCCGTTCCTTGCAATCCATCAGGTCGCAACGAAACCGAAACCGTGGGAAAGTCCACGCGTACCCGGTTGAGCGAAACGCCTTTGAGCACCCGGCCTGCCTATTTGGCTCCGCGCCGTCCCTTCGGGGGTAGAGGGCAAAGTAGCAATAGAACGGGCTCTACCTCACGGCGGCGCGCGGGTGCCAAGCGAGGGACAACGAAACGGCTGGGCTGATAATCAGGTGGATTGCAAAGAACGGGACGGATGAACGCGGTTGGAGAAAGATCGTTGGTTTAGGGCCGGATTTCTGGCCCGTAGCTTTGCGGTATGCCCACCATCGCCGAAGCACCCGAATCCAGCACAGACACTGTTCCCTCGCTAAAGGATCTCATGCGCAAGGCCTACAACTTGTCGCTCGACCTTGGCTACTGTGAAATCGCCCCGGACGGATCCTTTCTGACATGGCGCGAGGATGCGAGCATCCCTGAGGCGGACATGGGCACGGTATCCTCGTGGGCCGACGGGCTGATGCACAAGTATTACATCGACCGCGCAAATGGCCGGTGCTCGCTTGCGGCCACACTCTCCTTCGACGTCGAAGCGTTCGAGGCGGAAGTTCAGAAGGACATCGCGATGATGGCCGCGCACGTGGCCAGGATAGGCCCGCCCCGCCGGCTCGACTTCGCCGAGATGTATTCTCGCGGTTACCGGGGCGCGTGGGCGGGAGAGGTTTCCGAAGCGGACACGGCGAAAGCGGCATGATTCGAGCGCAGATCGTACCTTTAGCCACTTCCCCATGAAACCTTTCATCCTCCACGTCCAATCGTTCTGTTCCTTCGATCGGGCCAAGTTCCTCTCCTTTCTTCGCAGCCTCAGGGCCCTTAAGGTCCGGGCTGTACGAATCTCGAAAGAGACCAGCGGTTTCGGCCATGTGCGCTCCTACCGGATAGTTGGCAGGGATGACGCCATGGTCGCCTACAACGCCGCACACCGGGCGCATTTGCTCGAGTGGCTTTCGTGATCGCCCCGTAACTCTGCGTTATGATCACCGACACATCCTCCAACAGCATCGGGGACGCGAGCCGTTCCCTCGGCCAAATCCTAGGCGACCGCTATCAGGACGGGGTTCGTCCAGGCGCAAAGAAGCTCGCCCAGTTCAGGGAGGCCTTAAAGGTCCGCAACACCGGTCCGCTCATGTCCCAGGACGGGCAAGGACCTCGGGCGACCGCCTTCGTGAAGCTTTTCGATCCGTGCGGATCCTATACGGCCTACATCACCGAGTGGGACGAGGCCCGGAATGAGGCCTTCGGCTTTGCCGGGTTCGGAAGGACTGCGGACATGGAATTTGGCTACCTTTCGCTGGAGGAGATCGCTTTCACGCGCGGCCCGCTTGGAATCGGCATCGAAATCGACATGTCTTTCCGCCCGATGCCCTTGGAGGAAGCAGTTCCTCATCTTCGGGAGCTTGTTTGAGGCCCCCAGGGCCTCCTCCCCGTATCTCTCCTTTAACGTAACGGATGCCCACTACCTCGCGGCGTAGGTAAAGAGTGTGGGGTATCCGCAAGAATACAGCCGCCGTTCCCATCAAAGACCTCGATGGGGACGTTGCACGGGGGACGCAGCCCACTGGTTAGTAAGGCGAGGCACCGCGGGTCTAGGAACCACTCTCTCAAAGAGTGGACCTAGGCCCCGGTTTCAATTTCCGAAACTCAAAAAATGGCACACACCCGCAAAGACACCCTTACCGCTCCCCGCTCGTGGAGGAAACATTTCACGGCGCAGGAGAAGCGCAAATACTCCAAGCGGGAGCGACGCGCGGGCCGGCGGTATACCGCTGCGGCCATTGGAGGATCGATTTCCTGACCTCGGCGGCCCGTTTCGCGCCAGGCGTACCTCTTCCGCATGAATCCCGTAACCACTCCCTCCCTGCCCATCGCCCAGATGAGCCCCGCCAGGCTCCATTCGGCCCTCCTGCACGCTGTGACCCAGTACGACATCGGCCAGAGCAAGCGGAAGGACTACAACAAATGGGCGCTCCCCAGGTACATCGAGGCCGTAAACAACATCTGCGAAGACGTTAAGGCCGGAGCGGACCTGCGCAAGGCGATCACAGCGGCACTCTTAGGACGCCTTGCCGATACCTGCCTTAAGGCGATCGGGCTCGATGAAAGCACCGATTCCGAGGCCCGAGGGAACGGGTCGTGGTACTACCAGCCCGTCGCGGCGAAAGCGTCCGAATGAGACCCGGAGCCCAAACCGGTGCTGGCGGAGGATTGAAAATTTCCCGTGCTAAAACGTAGGAGGACTTCGGCGTATCTCTCCCTTATCCATGATCTGCTACACCATCCCTTACGCTCACAAGTGGGGCAAGTTCGAGGCCCGCAAATGGGCCAACACCCCGGAGGAAGCGGCCGACATGGTTAAGGCTGCCCACAAGAACAACCGGATGGCGGCATCAGTTGGGGTTATCACCTACGAGAAGGCGGTAGCCGTTTCCCCGCAGCCCTTCTCGGAAGAGGCCCGGGCGATCGAGCACGCAAGGCGCAACCCTGCAATTGCCCTGCCCAAGGCGGCCTAAAGTACTTTGCTCCCATGGACCAGAATCTGCTCTTTTCAGAAGCGGAGATCGCGCCTCCCCCGAGGCCCCAGCCCTTCGTTTTCGAGAAACTCGACGAACGTGACCTCTTTGAGAATTCGACCTGCCTGTTTACGGAGGAATTCGTCGATGGGGTCGTCTGCAATCATGGCTTTTATGGGAATGAAGCCGCGAGGGAGATGTTCGTTGCGCAGGTCGCCGCCCGCTTGATTAAGCTTTTTGTCTCCGATCAGGAGTTCGCTGCCCGCATCGGCTCAGCCGAGGACCCACGGCCGGAACTAAAGGAGCTTGTGATTAAATGGCTTCGCGAGGACCCGGTGCAGGCAGCCCGGCGAGGCCCGGCCGCGTGATTTAGCAGGGAAAGCCTCCCCGTATCTCTTAGCCATGCTGATTTCCCCAAAGGCCAAAACCCTCAAGAGGGAAACCACGACCCTCTACTGGACCAGGCACGAGGGGATTGGCTTGGGTCCGTACTACACGCACGACTTCTGCGGTCTCCAGATCGCGTTCGATCGCGATGTCGGATACTGGAAGCTGATCGACAGCCAGGACGGCTCGGGACACGGGCAGTTTCTCGACCCGAAGGATGCCTGCGTCGCGGGCAACGGAATGATGTTCAAGGCTCTCGCTTGAACACGCTCGTTTCAGCTCCCTCGGTTCCGTCCACCAAAGAGGAGGACCCGCGCAAGGCCCTCGGCCAGTACATGACGCCGGCGTGGGCCGCTGAGATGCTCTTCGATGCCCACTTCTCCGATCTCGGGGCATCCGACATGGTCTGGGAGCCGACTTGCGGAACGGGCAACTGTCTCGCCGCAATCCCTGGCGACGTCCCGGCCTTCGGATCCGAGATCGACCCGCAGATGGCGGCGGAAGCCCGCAGGCGGACGGGCCGCGAGGTCGCCACAGGCGATTGCCGCTACGTCCCCCTTCCGAGCGGCGTCTCAGCCGTCTTCGGTAATCCCCCGTTCAGCCTGCGCGTCTTCGAGGGGCTCATGGAGCGGTGCGCCAGCATCCTAAAGAACGGCCAGAAGGCCGGTTTCGTCCTCCCGGCCTACTTTGTCCAAACGAGCCGCACCGTCCGCGATCTCAACAAGACGTGGACCATCATGCAGGAGATCCTCCCCCGCGACCTCTTCTTCGATCTCTCGAAGCCCCTGATCTTCGGCCTGTTCACCCGCGACTTCCAACCCCGCCTGGTCGGTTTCCGCCTCTTTCCCGAGGTTGCCGACATCCGAGGGCTGCCGGAGGAGACCCGGGAGAAGTTCGACCATGCCGTCAACGGCCCCAGGAGCGTCTGGTTGGAGACTGTCCTCACCGCCATGGTCAAGCTCGGGGGCCGAGCCTCTCTCGCTGACATCTACAGCGAACTGGAGGGCAAGCGCCCGACATCCAATCGCTTCTGGAGGGAGCAGATTCGCAAGGTCCTTCAAAACAGCGAGCACTTCCTGCGGGTTTCCGAGGGCATGTATTCTCTTCCCAGGGCCGCCTAACCCTCATCTGCTATCCTCAGAACAATCCCTTCATGCCTACTCTCGCGACCACCCTAGCCCTCGCTTGGTTAGCCCTTTCCGGAGCGGCGTTCATCGCAGTCTTGCGGTCCTCCCTCCGAAACGGTCATTCTGATCCTTTCGCGGCGTTCTTTGCGGCAACCTTTTGGCCGCTCGGCGTGTTCGCGGTCATGGCGTTGGTCGCTGACAAGCGGTTGTCCGTTCCCGATCCCAGGAGTCGCCGTATCTCTCCTCCATAATCGGGCACTCATTCCCTTCCACCATGCGTCTCTCAACCTTCCTCCTCGCAACCGCCCTCTCGGCGGGAACGTCCTTTGGGGCTAACCGGGTAAGCACTCTTGAGGTGCCTGCCTCCGCGATCGTGCGGACCGCCCTGACGGGGGTTGAGCAAACGGAGGTGATAAACATTTCCGTGGCCCTGAAGATGCGGAACATGGACGAGCTCCACGCCCGCATCCAGTCCGGCCAGCTTGTGTCCCAGGATGAGATGGAGGCCAAGTACCTCCCCCTGAAGTCCGACTACGACCAGGTCGCCTCATGGCTCGCCTCCCGTGGGTTGACCATTCGGACGGACCTCGTGGATTCGAACCACACCAACGTCTTGGTTCGCGGGACCGTCGCCGCGATTACCAATGCCCTTCAGGTCAAGTTCGGCAAGGTCATCGTCGCCGGTACGGTTGAAACCGTTACCTCCGCCCTGACCGAGCCCGTCATCGACGCCGCCATCAATACAAAGCTGGTCGGGGTGAACGGACTACAGAGGCATTACCGGGCCAAGGCCCTGGATGGGCAGGGGGTCATCACCTTCGAACCCAACCTCACCCTAACGCCGACTGTGATCAACACGGTCTACCACAATTCATCGAGCCTGACGGGGGCGGGCCAGACGGTTGCGGTCTATGGATGGGCAACGCCTGCGACCTCGGATTTGTCTGGTTACATAAACTTGATCGGCTCTGGCGAGGCCCTCTCGAACTACACCGTAATTCCGGTCGACGGAGGTCCGACAGCGGCCGAACAAAGCAACGCCGATTATCTGGAGGAGGCGACAGGGGACGTTGACCTGGTCATGGGGGTCGCTCCGGGAGCTAAGATTCGCCTCTATGCGCCTAGCGCTGATACTTCTGCTGCCGTCAATGATGTCGTTGTGGCGGTCATCAACGATCAGAAGGCAGACAAGTCCATCACCGTGTTTTCCCTAAGCTACGGATTGCCGGAAGACGAGATGACAAAGTCCACGCTTGATGGGATGTCGCAACTTTTCGCCCAACTAGCAGCTGCGGGAGTTACCGTTTGTGCGGGCTCGGGCGATGGAGGGTCAAACCCGGGGGCAATGGGCTTCTACCTCCCCTCTAATGCGCTAACTGCCGAGTGGCCGGCGGTCGACCCGAGCGTCACCGGTGTCGGTGAGACAGACCTAACTTTCCCTAACCTCCAATATCCGGGTGGCTTCACCAACTGGATCGAGACCGTCGATAACAACTACAACCCCGCCTACACTAACGCTAACGCGAGCGGCGGTGGAGTGAGCACGTATTTCCCTCGCCCAGTTTGGCAAACGGGGACGGGTGTCCCGGCGGCCAACAATCGCTGCGTCCCGGATGTGAGCATGGTCGGAGGTGCCTACACCTCCTTCGTGAACGGGAAGCTGGCGGGTTTTGCCGGCACCAGCGCTTCCTGTCCTGCATTTGCGGGGTACATGGCCCTTGCCAACCAAGCGCGGGCAAATGCGGGATGGGGCCCTCTCGGAATTCTCGGGCCGAAGATTTACCCACTGCTCGGCTCGAGCGCTTTCACTGATATCACCTCCGGCAACAACGGAGCGTATTCGGCAGGACCCGGGTACGACATGGCTTCCGGTATCGGCTCGCCCAACTTTGATGCGCTCTTTGCCGTCCTCGCTCCCTCCTCCTCCACAAGTGGCTCCGCCCGGATCGTGAACATCAGCAGCCGGGCCTTTGTAAGCACCGGGGCCGGCCAGGAAATCGCAGGCTTCGTGATCTCCGGTAGTGGAACCGAGCAGGTCCTTGTCCGCATCGTTGGCCCTGGCCTAAGCGCCTTTGGGGTCACCGGTGTTCTGGCGCAGCCGACCATCACCCTCTACGACTCGAAGAACAACGTCGTTGCCTCCAACACCGTTTGGGGGAGTTCCTCCGCTTCCTCGCAGATCACGGCAGCCGATGCCGCAGTCGGGGCTTTTGCCCTGACGCAGGGGAGTGCAGACTCGGCTCTCATCGCCACCCTCGCCCCCGGTTCCTATACGGCAATCGCTTCGGGCGTGGGCTCAACTACAGGGAACGCCCTCCTTGAGGTCTACGAGGTAGCGGCTTCCGGAACCCGTGCCGTCAATATCTCGACTCGAGCCTTTATCGGTACCGGAGCCTCAGTCCTCATTGCAGGCTTCGTGATCGAGGGGACGGGCACCGAACAGGTTTTGATCAGGGGAGACGGCCCCGCCCTCACAGGCTTTGGGGTTTCCGGAGCCCTCGCCCAAACGCAAGTGACTGTTTACGACTCGAATAGCAATGTGGTCGCCACCAATAGCGGGTGGAGCAATAACGCCAATGCAGCCCAGATTGCCTCCACCTCCGCGACCCTCGGGGCGTTCGCACTCACACAAGGGAGCGGGGATTCAGCCCTCCTCCTGACGCTCCCCCCGGGATCCTACACGGTGCAGGTTGCTGGAGTGAGCAACCAGACGGGGAACGGGTTAGTTGAAGTCTACGAAGTGCCTGCGCAATAAGGAGGCAGGGCACGGGAAAGACCCCCCTTCGTAGGCGTATGCTACGATTAGGGAAAGCCTTTCCAAATATGCGCACCCAAATCTATCGTCTCGGGCGCTTCAGCGCGTCCATCATCGCCGTTGCCGCAGCATTCCTGCTTGCAGCTGGCTCCGCCCACGCAGAAGTAACCCATATCGTGGCCGGCCCGTTTGCTTTCCCCGGGGTCAAGCAGGGCTCCTCGATTTCGTTCACCGTTACGGTGACTGCGCAGCAGATCGGGGACAATGAGGCCGCGTGGCCTACCGGACAAATTGACATCCTCCAGAACGGCCAGCCCTACGCCACGATCTATCCCACGCTTGGGATGAGCGATGCGTCCCCCGACATCAGTTGGTCCAGCTCCGGTGGCGCGGTCACCCTCGATGGATCCACAACGACCCCTTCGGGGTGGTCTGGGTCACCAGGGGCGTATATCACTGGGGCGGGTTCGATGATCTTCGAATTGGATAACCTTCCTGCGGGTGACTATACCGTCCAATCTTGGGAGGAAGTGAACGTAGGCGGTCTGCGCGGGATCGCTTCGACGCGGTTCTACGTCGACACGATTCCTGCGACTCCAACAGTTACCCCTCCTCCTACTATAAAGCAGGACAAACTAATTGTAATCTTCCAATCCACGCCGACTACAGCAACCGTCGGTACTGCGTTTAACGTGGCTGCCTTGGGCTATTCCTCGGACGGAAGCCTGAAAGCGGTCACGATCACCCGCAGCAGCGACGGCAACACCGTAGCGTCGGCGGGCGCGGGCGACAATTCCACTAGCACGGCATCAGGCTCGGACACCATTCCTGTTGCTGGCTCCGTCACCTATACCGCTACCGTAACCGATACAGAGGGAACCATCCCAGTCACGGCAACGTTCACCGTCACGGCCACCGCGGCTCCTGCCAATCCCTTGGTTGTGACGATCAGTGGCCCGTCGAGCGCCCCGGTCAGCAAATAAACGCTGACCGAAGATCAGTATTCACTCAGCGCCGGTCCCTTCTGGCGCTGAGTTTTTGCGGCTCTGAAACGTAGCTCTCCTTCATGAGCAATTCCGCGCTTCAACTCAGCGAACACGCCCTCCGGCGGGTGAGTGAACGCGGGCTCACGCAGGACTGGATCTTCGAGCTTTGGAATGGTGGGCGCTTCGTCCAATGCTTCCTTGCCCGTGGAGAGCAGCATTACGTCGCTTTCATCCCGGAAATAAGGGATTACTTCCTTCTCGTGCAGAGCACCAACGGTACGGTCATCACAGTGATGCCTTTGATCTGGCGGGATCGGACTGTGTCCGATCAGTGCAAACTCGAGGCCTATCGGCGGGCGTGCGAAGGCACGGTTCAGCAAACCTCTACGGCCGCGAAGCCCCCGGGTTCGTCCGACACGCCCTTGGTTGTCGCTCGTGGGATGCTGAAGAACTCCCGCAGGTGGGTCCGGGTGGGGGCATGGCCCCGATCCACCCCGCTTCCGGAGACAATGAGGCTCTTAGGTAAGGCGATCGAGGTCTCCATGGCTGAGTACGTTTTCGTCGGTCTTTTCCATTCCAGGGAATGTGTTGCAAAATTCGACATGGATCAGTGCTGATCCGCGCACGTCACCCTCGCCGTAACTCTCCTTCGCAACTGAAAGCTATTTCCTCAATAACATGAACCTCCCGAAGTTACTTGTCTCCCTCTTTGCCTTCGCGGCCCTGGCGCTCGGTGCCAAAGCTGCCCCGCTGACCAATGCGGACATCATAAAGATGACCGGCGCCGGGCTCGGTCCCGACATCATCATCTCCACGATCCACGGGTCCACCGACAAGCAGTTCGACACATCGGTCGATGCCCTGATCGCCTTGAAGCAGGCGAAGGTCGATGAGGCGGTCATCAAGGTGATCCAGACTCCCTCAGCCCCTGCCCCCCAGGTTGCCGCTCCTTCGGACGCAGTCACGCAGACCGACTGGAACAAGGTCATTCTCACCAAGAACAACGACGACGTGAAGGGACTAACGCGCCTTGGCGAAGTGAAGGGCTCCTCAATGGGTCCGTTCTTCACGCAGAACGCCCTCCGTGGACGTGCAAGCAACGAAATCAAGAAGGAGGCAGCGAAGCTTGGAGCCTCGATCGTCCTGGTCCAGACCGACGACTTTCAGGGCACCCCTCTCAACAATGTCAGCATGATCGGGGTCGCCTACAAGTAAGGCGAACAGCGAAACAAGCCCGGGTCCCAAAAGGCCCGGGCTTTCCATCGCGAACTTGCAAACAAAGGCCGGACGCCACGTACGATCCGGCCTTTTTCGTCGATAAGCATCCTGTGCTCTCTCGCTAGGATAAACGGGCTGCCGTTCGGGAGGTTACGGCTTCACAACGCGCCACCGTCCACGGTGGGCTAAGGGGGGCCTCCTCTGTCCGTATCTATTGTTCATGATGTCCGCCACGATGCCTTGCTTCGCCAAGAAGGACGATTCGTTCGCCCGCAAACTCCACACCCACAAGGCTGTAGTCCGGGGTGCCATGGCGGCCCTACGCTCCGCGAGGGAGCCATGGGAGCGCAGAGAATTCGAGCTTGTCCGGAAGGGTGCCGTCCAGGGCATCATCTCCCTCATGTGCTCAATTAGAGGTGTTTCTGCCTCAGCGCGGAAAGAACTCCTCCAGGTCCCGGACGACCTGACCAAGGCTGCCTGCGGACGGTTGTATAGCGCCTAGTCCTCCTCAAGGGGCGGATGCTCGCCCTCGTATCTTTGGGCATGAGCACCACCTGCCCCCTCGAACTCGCCTCCCGCCAGCATTTCACGTTGGCCGGGGAGAGAGACGGATCGCTTGATCGGTCCCTTGCCGCGGAGACGGTCGCCGACCTCACCCAGGCTTATCTGGACTCCATCCAGTCGTCGGATGGGGCGAACCAGGTGTTCGGCGGGAATTCCCGCCGCTGGCAACACGCGATAGGTCGCGAACTCCGCCGCAGGTTGATCACCCGGATCAAGATCACCACGTCCTTCGATACTTGGTATATTACCGTGAGGACGTGCTGACGGGGGAGGCGAAATCGCCTGCTACAATCCAGGATGTGAACCTTCCCGCCCAGCAGACCCCGAGGATCGCCCTTGAACGCAGGCGGTTTACGGGAGGACGGACCCGAAAACAGTTGAGTGTGTCCGCCTCGCATTGGTGCAGGTGGAGACCTCCTTGAGGAGCGGTTGCCTGCTCAATCCCTTCGAGGCAATGAGCCTCGCCCTGGGCGCGGGCAAGGGGATGGAAACTCTCTATTCCATCGCTCGTAAGGTCTCCTTTGAGCATGGCGGCGATGAGGACGAAGTGCTCGCCCACCTCGGAGAGCGCTTCCCCACTTTTGCAGGCTGACCGGCCCGTAGCCTCTACCCGTGAACGCCACAACTGAGGCCTCCGAGGTCGAGAGCGAAGGCGACCATCCGATCCACTCATCCCTGCCTGGGTTGAAGCCCTATGTGGAGTTCTACAACTCGCACCAGGCGTTGGCACTGCCGCACACGAATTCCCTCACCGGGTCCAAGGTAACCCAGGTGCGGATTTCTTGCGATGCCTGCAACCTCCACATCCCTGACCATTTAGTCCGAGGTGTCATTAACGACTACCCCTTGCACACGGAGGTTCGATTCGTGGCACCTTGCCGCACCTGTGCCAGAATTATCCACAACACGCTCCGCTTTACGGAGGAGGGTGAACTCGTGTTCATGAGCCACGGGGGCTGGATGCGGTCTAAGGCCCCATGGTGGAGGAAGCTCCTTTGCAGGCTCCCCCTCTTGAGGAGGTTCGTGTGAATCTCCGAAATCAAACGCCAGGCGTAGTCTCTCCCCCATGAGAAAGACACGCCAAATCACCCTTTCGCAGGGCGAGTTCGCCCGCCTGTTCCGCCCTATCTTCAGTCCTCTTGTGGCGGCCGTGAAGGGGATCGAGCGCGGACGGCTCCAGTATGGCGACGATCAGGTCTGGAGCGTCATTTCCTCGAACGGGCAGACATCCATCCGGAACGGCGTCCATTTCGAAGACTGCCTCGGCTATCTCTTCACCGAAAACGCATGGTCTGTGAATGCCTCAATAACGGTCGGGCCGGAGCATGTGCTAAACCCTTCGTGGAGCCTAAAAGCAGCCTAATCATCACGATGCCTTCCAGCTTACGCCCAGTTATCTATCCCCCTGACGTCGTCCTCCATGACGTGAAGACCGTCGAGGACGCCGCCGCTTTCATCCGCACGCGTACCTCTGACACCCACCCGCTTGGGGCGGACCCGAAGAAGGTGCTTAAGCGCCTTAAGAGGAAGGGACTGCTTTCGCTCATCATCAAGGACGGCGACGGCAATCTCCTTGGCACGGCCACTGTCTCCGAGACCGAGCCCTCTATTGGCGTCGTCGGCATCGCCCTCCTCCCCGAGGCGAGGGGCAAAGGGTACGGTAGCGCGGCCCTAAAGGAGATCGAACGGCTTGCTGCGGATCAGGGGTTCATAGCCCTCCGGGCGGACATATTTGACGAAAACACCGCATCCCTGGCTCTCTTCAATAAGGCGGGCTTTCGCCGTTATACGCTCATGGAAAAGGGGCTCGCACCCGCCGCATAGGATGAAATTCCGCATCTTTTCCACCGTCCTCCTGTCCTGCCTTGTCGCCGTGAAGGCCTTCGCCTTCGGGCACGAGGGGCACCAAGCTATCGCCGCTATTGCGCAGAGGCACCTTTCAGAGGAGGCCGCAGCCAAGGTGAGCGAGATACTCGGGGGCGGAGATCTTGCCGGGGTCGCAACCTGGCTCGACGACGTGCGCGCCGCGGGGCGCGGACGGGGAGAGATGAAGGGAGAGGCAGAGGCCACAGATTTCGTCCACCGCTTCAAGGGAAGCGCCAAGTGGCACTTCGTGAATATGCCCGTCGGATCGCTGAGGTATGACGCCAACAGCCCGTACGCATCGCAAAACGACGTGGTCCACGCCATCGCCCTCGCGGTCAACACGCTCGAAGGCAAAGATACCGGGCTCTCGCAGATCGAGGCGCTTAAGGTGCTTGTACACTGCGTCGGCGACGTCCATCAACCGCTTCACACGGTTTCGGGTTATTACGCGATAAAGGGGCCCACCGCCAGGCTTCTATCCCCAGGCGCAGCCGACATCACCCAGCCGAGCGACGGAGGCGGCAACGCCCTCTTTTACACCAAGTCAGAGGAACTCCACTCTCTTTTCGACTCCGGGCTCCTGAAGTACATCGTGAACTCCGGCGACTTCAACGCCCTCGCCGAGAAGGTGACGGAGGACTACGGCGCCTTGCACCACCGATCCGCCGGTGACTACCACCTTTGGGCTGCCATGTGGGCAACCGAGAGCGTCAAACTTGGCACCCAGGCCTATCGGGGTATCGAGTTGAACGAGGCTCAGACGAGTCCCGGCAGGGCGGGCCCTCTTCGGCTCCACCGTATCTCTGTCCGCTTGCCCGAAGGTTACAAGGAGGCCCAGGCACCGATGATCGGACGGCAGATTTCCGAGGCGGGGCTGCGTCTCGCTGAGCTGCTCAACTCGATCCAGTGGGCAAATTAACCCCCTTCCAATCATGACCGATGACCAAAAGAAAGCCTGCCGCGCTCTATTCGACCTCTCCTTCGATTCAGGCTTTGGCCTGTTTCCCGTCGCCCTCATCAGCGAGAAAACAGGCATCCCTGTCGACCAGCTGAGCCTGTCCGGGTACGAGGACGACGAACACGAGAAGGGTATCCTTTGGCTGTTCCATCCTGCCGCAAAGGGAGATCTGGCGGGCTTCCTGTACTTTAACGGCCACGGACCCAAGACGTCCGTCGGCATCAGCATGGACACACGAGATATTCTCGCCCACTGGAGCGATTACCGAGGCTAACCTCTCCTTCCCCTAATGAAAACGAAACTCTCTTCAACGCCCCCCCAGATCGAGGTTTTCTCGGCCATCTGCTCTCTTTTCCCGAAAGGGACTGGCATTAATTCCCGCCAAATGGATGCCATCATGAAGGCGTCGACCATCATCTCCGATGCGATGAGATCCCCGACCGTGGGGGCAAAACCCGACATGGGCATCGGGGCATGGCTCGCCAGCGACGACACGGGCTCATCCTCCCTCTTCATGGCCTCAGTCCTCTACAAGCAGGCCGTGAACGAATATCCCCTCCACATTTCGGCGAAGCGCTACCCGCTGGACCCTTCCGATTTCGGACGCTGCTCCAGGTTCCTTAAGGCCGTCCCGGGATCCGCCGAGCGCCTTGCAGAGGTCGCCCGCGCCGGCGGCCCCGTATGGCTCGCCCTGGTCCAGCAATGGGCGGCTCTCGAGGACCTGTACCAGGTCGAACTCCCGTTTGGGAGTGCCCCTAAGCTTTACGCTCGGATGAAGGAGATCATTGCCGCCGCCCAGGCGCAGTCCAAGGCCGCCTAAACCGGCTTCCTGAGTTAACGTAGCCTCTGTGCTAAATGATTAACATGAACCACGGAATCTTCATCGTTTTCGAGGGACCGAACCGGGCAGGCAAGTCGTATGCGATTGGCCAGCTTGAGGATGCCTTGAACGCCCTCGGCGGCGTGGAGGTTGTGTCCACGCGCGAGCCAGGCGGATCCCCTCTGGGGGAAGGTCTGCGCACCGTTTTGAAGGATCCGGCGATGAAAGGGGGCGCATTTGCCTCGGCACTTGTATTTGAAGGGGGGCGCAAGGAGCACCTTGACCACCTCGTGGCTCCCGCCATTGAGCGCGGGGCAATCGTCCTGTGCGATCGCTACTACCCAAGCACCGAGGTCTTCCAGATGGAGCTTTCCGGCGACCTCGAATGCGAGGAGAAGAAGGTCCTAAAGCTAATCCACAGCTCCCTTCGTCAACCGGACCTCACCGTCTTCATTATCCCGCAGCAAAACCTCCTCGACGAGCGCATGGCTGAGGCTGAGGCCACGGAAGCCGATGCGTTTGAGGGTAATCCCATGGAGCGGGAGGCCTACGAGCGCTTTGCCGTCGAATACTCGCGATCCCACCTCACCCTGGTCTTTCAACCCTCCCTGGCCAATAAGCGGGCGGATATAGGAGCCGAGGTTCTCGCCTATCTGGAAGCGACGGGTTTTCTCGCCCAGTCCAAAGCAGCCTGAGGGGCGGGTCTAAACTACTTTAGGCCCCGTCTTCGTACCTCTGTCTCATGATCGCGCCCGAGGCATCCCTTTCCGCCCTGTTCCCTGCGGCTTCCTATATCGATGCCCTCCACAGGTGCGCGGCGGTTTCCGAGGTGATTGCGCGAGCGATCGACTTTTCCCACGCCGGGCACGACTCGGTTAAGCAGGTTCGCAAGGGCGGCGACACTCCCTATTGGCGTCACACGGACGAAGTCGCGGGGATTTTGGCGTACTACGGCAGGCCGGAGCCGGAGATTGTCGCCGGGTGCTGCCACGACCTTGACGAGGACGTCAAAAGCCCTCCGTACAACCTTAAGGGCATCGAGACGAGGTTTGGCCCACTGGTCGCCCAGCTCGACCGAGACCTCACGCACATCTACACCCACGAGGACTATCCGGCCCTTTGCCGGGCAGAGCGCAAGGCCTTGGAGAGGGCGCGGCTGGCCACGATTTCTCCTCGCGCCAAGACGATCAAGTTGGCGGACATCACGGTCAACCTTCGCGACATCCGCACGCTGGATCCGAAATTCGCGGCAATCTACGCCAGCGAGAATCGAGCGCTCCTCCCTGTCCTGCTGGTCCCTGGCGATCCGGTTAACGAGAGGCTGGCCGTATTCGTAGGGGAGTTGCTGGCGGCTTTCGGAGAGTAAAGTGCTTTGGACGGGGAGGCGTGGACAACCCGCCGTCCCGTAGCTCTACGGCATGAGCACAAAAGTCCTTTCCCTCCTCGAAGTCCATCAGACCGAAAAGGCCCGCGCACTCCATACGAAGCTGGCCGCCGTCGATATCACCGAGGTTCCTGTCATGTCGCGCGAGCGCTGCATCCGCCGTAAGGATCAGGCCAAGCTTGCCCGCGAGCTCTTCAAGAAATTTGGCCTCAAGGGGATTTCGGTAACGGCCCCCAATTACTCGATGGCCCAGTCCGTGGACGTCACCCCGCCCAAGCGGCAGGATTATGAACTGACGGACGACGGATTCATCGTCGCGAGTTGCGAGGCATCCAAGGCGAACCAAGACGCCCGGGACAGGCTCGGAGCCATCCTCCTCGCGGGGTTCCCCTCCCACGACGACCGAAGCGAAATCCAAACCGATTACTTCGATTACTGCTGGTCGATCAGCTAAAGCCGCGACGTACCTCTCCCGATATGCAGGGCACCAACAAGTCTTCCCTCCTCCCATGGCCTGCGCACGATCGCTAACCCACGAGGAAAGCGACGCCCTGCTGGCGGCCCTGCCGACGTTGCGCGACCGGCTCTTCTTCCTGATGGGGTTCCATACGGGCCTGCGGATTTCCGAGCTTCTAAGCCTCAAGGTCCACCAGGTGGCGATGGGACTGAACCCGAAGCTGGAAATCGTCATCGAGAGGTCGTCCCTCAAAGGCGGCAAGAGTGCTGCCCGGCGAAAGGTTCGCGGGAGGGCCATCCCGATGCATCCGTCCCTCGGATCCGAAATCCGAAACTATCTTTCCGACTTCCCTGGCGGGTTTCCTTCACCCGGGGCGTTCCTGTTTCCTTCGCGAAAGGGCGACAACATGCCAATCGGGCGCAAACACGCGTGGCGGATCGTCAAGGCCGGCGCGCGGGTGGCCGGGCTCGACGACGCCCGAATCTCCACCCACACGATGAGGAAATCCTTTGCCGCGGCCATCTATGAGGCCAGCGGGCACGACATACTGGCCACGAAGGAGCTTCTGGGCCACTCGCACATCGATACCACCATCAAGTACCTCGATCCCGATCGCGAGCGCATGCGGGGCCTTGTTACGGGCCTGGCCGCGCGGACGCCCGCCGCCGCGGCGCAGACCGAGCCGGCGAAGGGGTTTGCCTTGGTCACCGCTTAGGACGTCCGAGGGGCGTAGCTCTTCGCCATAACACTATGATCACCCAATTCAACAACGACACGGTCCGGACCCTGCACTTGGAAGTCGACGCTGCCCTTAAGGCCATCGCCGAAAAACACGGACTCGGCTACAAGGGACGGAGCGTCACCTACCACGCCGCCGACTGTCCGGTGGGCGGCATCTTCCTTCTCAAGATGGTTGGCGGCGTCCCGGCTGAAGTGGCCGAGTTCAACCGCTATTGCGGCATGTTCAACCTGACGCCCGAGGACTTCGGCGCCGTGATCACGATCTCCCGCGAGCAGTGGAAACTTGTCGGCGTCATGCCGAGCCGCCCGAAATTCGGCTACAAATTCCAGAATGTCTCCACCGGTCCTTACACCGGGAAGGTGATGCTGTTCACCGAGAGCGTCGTCGCGAAGATTGTCGCCGTCCGGAAGCCTGCTGCACCGGCCGGACCTGCGGCATAGAGCGGGTTTGCTGCTCTGGCGACCAAGGCGAGTACCTATCCATAACCCCGATGAAACACATCCTGAAAGTCGGCATGATTCTCGAACGGGACGGCATGCGCAGGCGCATCGAGTCCTTCGACGGGATGTCCGGAGTCTATTGGTCGCGCCCTGGGACCAAGGTGCGCTCGCGCCAAAAGCGGGAGTATTTCGAGTATTGGGCTGAGAAAGCCGTCGAGGTGACCAACAAGCCTCACCTTGATGCGTTCTTGGCCGCACTGCCGAAGGTCGAGACCGTCTTCACGGAGGCGGAGCAGCTCGAGCTCGCCCCGAAGGTTCTCCGCTCGCTCGGGTTCCCGGAGATCGCCCTGCTCCTCGAATAGAGATAGCGGCAATACCTAACGACTGCCCCATCGCCACCCAAGCTACTGCTTCCCCATGAGGTCCCCATTATTCATAACGGTTGGCTGCGGCCATTCTGGCACCGGACTCCTTGAGGCCAGATTGGCGTCCTTGTCGCTTGCGGCAGATGTCCGCGTCTTTCGCGAGGAGGAAGTCTCGGTAATCGACGCATTGTCCGGGCCCAAGGCTCCTGAGCTTTTCGTGTTGAACGCCGAAGACTTTGCGGCCCACGAATATCTCGAGATCGGAAAGCCCCTGCGGGGCAAGCATCATGGGCAGCACAACGGGGCCTTTGGGCGTTCCCTCGGGCAACGTCTCGCTCCTGTGGGCTAACGATGCCTTCAAATTCTCAATCCTCCTCCACGATGGATCCCACCGCAGAACCCTCAACTCCGCCGGCGCCCCAGAACGAGCAGGTGCGCACCGCTCTGACGCAACCGGTCCTCCGGTCCGAGCTCGTTGCCTGGTATCCCGTGGCGCACGGCCAGAAGAGCCACGCTTTCGCCCAGGACCCGGACACCAAGGTATTTCGCCTGATTTCGCTCTGCCGACCAGGACTAAGCGCCAACACGGGCAAGTCTGCCGGCCCCTCCTGCCCCGACTGCGAACGCATCGTCCGGTTTCTCCATGCCGAGGTTCAAAAGCATCGCGACATCGGCCGACGGGAGGGCCATGCGTGCAAACTGATGCACCTTTCGCTCGATCCTTCAGCGACGGCCGCAGCCCACCAGGAGCCCTCCTTCCGATGACCAGGCGATTGCCACCGACGGATCCGGGCTGCCGCCGGAGACAGGACCGCGCAATCCGCGCCCCCCTTCCCTCCCCCTCTTACCCTTTCCCGCGAATGCGACCTTTTACATCTTTTGTCCCATTGGCGTAACCCGTTCCTAAACGCTTCCTTACCATATTCCCTTCCCTTTTGGCCGTCCCGCGATGCAGGGAGGCCTTTTTGCTTTCCCCACCAACATGACGACGAAAAACAACGACCCGCCGCCAGGCTAACAGGCTCCTGCAGCCTTTAGGGCCTGAACGGCCCCACGGCACCCTCCTGTCCCGCGCCAACAACCCGGCGAAACGGGCGGCCCCACCCTTGCCCGGTGAAAAGCCCCCCTGTCCCACCGACCCAGCCGCGGTCTTGCCGCCATCCTTCCGGACGGTGTGAGCACCACCCTGACCCCAGGGACCGCCCGCCGTACCTCTCCCCCATGAAATTCACCGAAGCCGAATGCAAGGAAGCAGCTCAATCCTTCGCGGCCACCCTGGCCCGAGTCGCAGACGCGATCGCCGAGCGCATGGTCGCGGCTGAAAAGGACGGTATCGACCCGAACGGGCTCCGCGAGACAGCCAGGGATATCCTGGTCGGCCTCGGGATCGACCAGGTAAGGGCCGCCAACGTGGTTCGCCTTGCGATCCACAGGGTCAATCTCTCCCACGGCGTCACCACCTACAACCGCAAGGAAATCGCAACAATTTGCCACCGGATCGGCTACGGGGCGCCGGCGTAACCCTCCCTTTGCCAGGTAGTATTCATGGAGTTCCCGGACCGGCAGGGCGCTACGCTCACCGACCCGGGTTTTTCTTTTTAAGCGTGCCGGTGGAATTCGAGCGCCCAACAGCCACGCCGATCCGCGAGGGTTCAACGCCCTCTGCAGGTCGCGCCACGTAACTCTCCGACGGCTGTGCTGAAGCAATGGGCTCAGGGGATGATAGCCCCTCGGTTCGACCCCGACACGGCCGCCAATTTCCTCCCATGAATCCGAACCTCGCTGCCGCAAATGCCGCCTACCACGCAGGGCTCGCCCATTGGCGGGACCAGTCCCAGGCGTTTTCCAAGGTTAAGCAGGCCTACCGATCCCGCCTGATCGGGGACAAGGAGTTCCTTGAGGCCAAGGCGGTCTTTGATGCCGAGAGCCGCGCAATGGACCTGCTTGAGGCGAACCTGATCGCGGCTATGGACGCCGACCGGAAGGAACGAGAGAGCCTGCGCGCACGCCAGGCCACCTACCGGGGCGCGGACCAGCCGGCGACCGAACCGGAGTTCTCCGAGATAGTCCTCCATTCGTAACTCTCCCGCATGCCTGCCACGACCTTCACCTCCTTTCAGGACTCCCTCATCCGGCTCTTCGAGGCCTTCAACTGCGGCAAGCTCCGCAAGGAGGCGGTCGCCATCGAAGGTTTTACCTGCTCGGTTGGTTTCGATCTCGTTAACCCCAAGGACCTCGAGCTGAGCGAAGCGCCGAACATTCTCCGCGGGGAAAAGGAGCCGCCCTACGAACTGCGCGAGGCCATAAAGGCCGGCTGGGTTGCGTCCGGGATTCCGCCGGTCTTTGCCACCCGCAACGAGGCAACCGGAGATTATCTCCTCCAGGACGGTCACCGCCGCTGGGTCGCGGCCACGGAGCGCGGGTATTCCGAGATCCCGGTCATCTGGATCGAACGCATCGACTTTGGACTTCTTTTGGAGCGCGGTGTCGCCGGCCACCGGCTCGACGTCCGCGACCTGGTGTTCGAGGCATTCGGGCTGCCCGTGCCCAGCAAGTGAGCCTTTTGTAACTTTCCTCCATGACGAATTCAACGAAAGCCCCGTCGTACGACATCGGCCGCATCCTGGCCGACGCCGCGCCGGCTCATTTCTGGGACCTTCCGGTGGTCGACACGTTCGCGCATCCACCCTGCACCCCAGTCTCGCCGAGTTTTCGCGCGCGGAAAGCCTGACTGGGGCGACGGTCGGCGACCTTGGGCCTGCGCTGATCGCGCCGCCCCACGTACACTATCGACATGAATCCCATGAAATCCCCCCTCGCCGACACCGACACCAGTTCCGCAAGCGCCAGCGAGGCAATTGCCGACAATTCCATGTCCCGCGGGGCCATCGTCCTGATCATCGCCGCCGAGTCCCCCTTCTGCGGGCTCCACGCCCCAATCGTTTCCTCCGCCCGCAACGGATCGGTCTGTTCCCTCCGCATCCCCGGCCATTCGCTTGCCGTCTGGATGACCCGTGAAGACATCCTCCCTTAAGGGATCCCTCCCTCCTCCGTACTCTCTTCCCAATGAAACCATCCCCCCTCCCTCAAGTACCCGTCTATCGTTGCGCAGAAAGCGAAGGCTACTGCGTGTTGAAGCCGGAAGGCCGATCGCGCAAGCTGACTCAGAAGACCGCCCCGAAGGGGTTGTCTGATGGCGGGGCCTTCGATGTCCACGCCTTCGACAATGAGGCCCGGCTGTGCGGTTTCCTCGAAGGCATCGCGAGCGCGAGCGATGGGTACACCAGCGACGGGATCAATTCCTCATGGGCCAAGAATGATGACGGGCTTTTCGTGGTCGTCCTCTGGGTCAGAGACAACTCGGGCCGAGGTGAGTGGCATGACCGGCGCGGCTCTTTGCTTGCGGCGTAAGCCGTATGCTATCATTTGTTAGGAGAATTCAAAGTCGTTGTAGTTAAGGTTCCGGGGTCGGCAGAACGCTACGTCCACCGGCCCCGGTTTTTCCTTAACTAGGTTGAGAGGTTGCCAGCCAAGTCCTGCGACCTGAATCTCCCTGCACCCTTTTGCGCATGAACCTCCACTCCTCCCCTCAGCTTATCGCATTTAACGGCAGCATCCTTCTGGCGTGCCTCGTTATTTTTGGATTGGGGGTTGGGTTGATGCTGGGTTTCCACCGTCCGCAATTGAAGGAAGAGCGGGTGCTCGCGGCGATCCTCGCCCCCTTGTGGATCTGGTTCAGCCTTGCGACCGCCCTTTGCGTGGTGGCCGTGCGCCCCGAGGTGAACTTCCAGACCGTCGACCGCAATCTGGGGCTCATCTACGGAGCAGCCGTATTGCTTTCGGCTGTGAGCATCCTTTTCGCCCAGGCGCGTCTCTCGAAGCGCTTGTCGTTCCCTGCCCGGGTTTCCTAATAGCCGGGCCTTTGGAAGGGGAACTGTGCGAGCCGGGGCAATTGCTCCGGCTCTTTTTGGCGTACCTCTCTCGCATGAAAACGAAGACCGCCGCCCCTCTAGTGTTTCCCCTCACGATTGTCCTGGTGCGCGTCACCATGGACGGCGTTAGAGAAACCGGAAAAATGGAGCGTTTCGACGGCGTCAATTGGCGTCCCTCGGTTGAGTCCTGCCCCAAGGCGGAAGCTTTGGTCTGGGTCAACGAAGGGGTTGAGGAGGATCTCCAGAAGGCGGCCGATTTTGCGAAGGCCGAGGGCTACACCGTCCGGACGTTCGAGACCGCCGAGGCCAACCCGCTGGGAAAGGCCCGTGCGGATGCGCTGGCGTCCAGGGAAGCCGGGGACCGGCACAAGCCCCTGGCTGTCGGGAATTGATTGGTTCGGCTTCGGCCGGCTTTGGACACCCCTCTTTGGCGTCCCTCTCCTAAATGAACCGCTCCATCTTCCGCGCACTCTGTCGTCAGGCTCGCATGGGCAACCTCGGGACGCTGGCCACCAGCCTGCCCCGTCCGCTTTATATTTTCTTCTTTGCCGAGGTGTATGACCTGCGGTTCCCGAGGATAGCCTCCGCGCTGCTGGTCACCATTCGGCCTCCTTTCAGCCTCGAGATCACCCTTGATGCGACGGCGAACTCTGAACAGTCGAGAATCTTTCGGTACCGCACAGACCAGGGTTGGTCTGACCAGTTGGCCCAGTACTTTCAAGGAGTCCTTCTCGCCGCACAGACGACCATCGATCTGTCCTTGAGCGCCCTCATTGAGTCCGACAAAGAGGCCATCGACGCCTATCGAGCGGACCCCGTTCGTCTCCTGCAGCTGACGATCAGTCGGGCAAAATCCGGCTAATTAGGCTCCAGGTAATTAGCCTCAATCTCGGGATATCTACCAACTCTGCCGCTCGGCAACCGCAGCTGCCGAGTCCTCAATTATCCCAACGCATCAAAGGGAGGTTCCACGCCCAATTAACCCGTCCGGAAGCGGTTCAAGGTGCCCCTCGCCCGCACGCTCCCCTCTGGAACCCCGAAAATGCCCTCCTTGTGCTCATTTTACATGACCCGCCTGGTTTTTGAGAAATTTCCCAGAGTGAAGAAGTCCCGGCAAGCCCCCCTGCCCTATTGTTCCACGTGGAACTGGCAACGCTTTTGGAATCCTTTGATCCATCGCATATAGCGGTTCTATGCATCCGTTCTCGCTCTTGTCTTTGCTCTCGCGTGCGCCCTTGCTCTTGCTCTTGTATTCTAGCTAACAATCTTCACCGGTAGACGGGCCATTCCCGTGCTCGCTCGCGTGTCTCTGCGCAAGCCCGGGCTTGTCTTCTATCATGGCCCCGCTCGTGTTCCCGCTCTCGTTCGCTGGCTAGCCCCGCTTAACTGGCACTGCCGCCATTGATTCGGCTACCGTTGATGCAACGAATCAATCCTAACGACGTGAAAATGGGTCATTTTTGGAACTAGACTTGTTCTCGGGCTTGTTTACTGGCTCGTTTGCGGGCTTCCCGCGATGATATTGCCTAGCCAATGGTCATGTCAATTTGCGCGTCTCCTGTCATGACTACTGCCTTGTCTCCTGTCGCGCGCAGAGACGCGTTCGCGGTCTCGTTTTCGCTTGCCCTTAGGGTAGGGGAGTGCTCTCTTACCCGGCATGGCCGATTTACCGCCGATCAATCTTTCTCGCCCCCTGCGCAGGGTGCGAATCGTTAACGGAGGCTTCCCGGGAGCAAAGATATTCCTCTTTGTCCGGGACCGGTTTGCCGAGATTCACAAGCAGTTCTACAGAGAGCAGATTTCGCTCCGCCAGGTGGCAAAGATGGAGGGGGTCTCTCCGGGCTTTTTCAAGGACGCCCTCGACCTCATCGACCAGTTTGGGGAGTCCCTTAGCCGGAGCGATTTTGGACCTCTGGAGAAGCATTTGTTTGGCAGGTTCGGACATTACAAGATACTCCCGTTTTTCGAACCGATAGCTGCTGGGAAGAAGTGGGAAAGGCCCGAACCTAGGGCAACAAGTGTTAAAAAGAAGAGGGGTCCGAAACCCGGGTCAAAGCGCATCAAGCCCCCCGTCGCTCCCGCCATGGCTCCAAAGGCCGGAGTGGGGGAGGAGCCGACCTACGGAGGGGCGGACCTGCACCTTCCACCCCCCCCGGCGCAATCCGCCATAAAGGATCTCACCCAACAGATGCACAAGGGGGCAAAGCCGTGAGCAAGCGGTTCGTCGCTATCATCCAGGACAAGGGAGGGCAGTCCAAGAGCTGGCTCGCGGCCCACCTGTGGGAATGGATTCAAGGGCAGGGAGCGGCCCCAATGTGGAACCTCGTGGAGATCGAGCAGAAGCTCGAGTTCACGATGAGTCGCTATTTTGGAGACAATCTGGCCACCCAGATCCCTCTGGCCATCTTTAACGAGGGGACCCAGCGCACCGACCCGTCTCTGGCCCCCTTGGACCAGCTGGTAGAGCTTACGAAGTCCGGAGCCAACATCCTCGTGGACTTCGGGGCCTCCGCTTTCTCGATGTTCAGCGTCTGGCTCCATGAGAGGCGCGCCTACACGCCGTTCCTGAAGGCCGGCTACGAGTTTACCTTCCTCGTTGTCGTCTGCGCCAATGACCCGGAAGCCGCTGCCTTCTACAACAAGAACTTCGAATTCGTTAACCAGCTCTCGAAGGGGAGGGTTCTTCTTGTCAAAAACTACCGGGACGGGACCGATTTTCGGATGATCGACAAGGACAAGGTGAAGCGCGAGATGCCCGTCCTCCAGGCAGAGCCGCCGCTCGCTGAGGACTTCTTCAACGGGGAGCGGCGCCGTACGCTCCGGATGGTCATGGCCGACGAATCCCTCGCTTGGCGCAGCCATACGGACGCAGAATTTATGATCGAGAAGCTTGAATCAGAATTCCTGAAGAACAAAGACATACTCCTCCCATGAACACGAAATCCCTCCAAATCCTAGAAGCAGCTGGCATGAAGAACCCGAAGGACCGTGCCTTGGTAGAGGCCATTGAGGCCACCCTCGACGATCGGATGACCGCGGCTTCCCCCGCGTCGATCAGGAGCAATCCGTGGCCGTGGGCGCTTCTGGGGATTAGTTTGGCGGCGAACGTTGTTCTGGCGGTAGCCGTCTATTCAACCCGGGTGGACCAGGCCAGGTATGCAGCGGATCTGGCTAAGCTGGATGCGGTTGTTTCCCGAATCGAGGGGACGGCTTCTGTCACCGACGCATCCGCCAAGGCTCTCGCATCCTCCATGTCCAACGTGGGGAGCATTTCCGTCGCTACCTCGGACGCCCTCAAGTTCATTGAGAGCCATAAGTCCGCCGAGGGGCCGACGGTTACAGTGCCAGAAAAGAAGTAGTGGGCGCGAGGTAGTGGGCTCGTGGGGACACCACGCAGTCAGGGCTAATGCCGCACACGAGGCGGCCTAATATGGAAACTACTTTAGCCCCCCAAGAGGGCGCTCTAAAGTACACCGCCTGCGGACCGAGGTTGCGGCAAGGTGCTACACTCCGGGAGTACCACCCATCCCTTGCGCTCTAACACCATCATCCTCCTTCTCGCCTCCGGCCTTGCCGGTTGCGCCACGGCACCGGTCGCAAAGCCGGTCGCCAAAACGGGCACGCAAGCCCCCGTCCATATCGTCGCCACGATGTCGGATACTGACGCCGCCAACGCCGACGTCGGAGAGTTGATGAGCCTCGACGTCTCGAAGCCCATTACGACTGTCGCAACCAACGTCTTTCCCATAAGGGAGCAACTCGACTACCGGATTGCGCTGGCAAATGACATCTCGCTGCCAGTTCTCGAGGCGAGGAACACTCCGAACGGAAGCACGCTGACCATCATTGCCCGGGTCTATAACCGGGGCGAAACCACCAGGACCTTGGACTTTATCTGCGAGGTCAACGACCCCAAGAACGCCCACCAGCTTCTGAGGATCCGTTTCCCGGCGAAAAAGGCCCGCGATTTGCGCCTCAGAATCGATGGGCCGCCGGACGGGTCGACGCTTTGGTTCCTGGTGAAGGACACCAAGGGGACGGTTACGCATGCCCCAGAATATCATGAGATGCTCAACTCGATCAAAATCGATTGAGGCGGTGCTAGGATAAGGGGAGGGAACGTATCTCTCCTCAATGCCAGCTACCGCCCAAACCTTCCGCGTCATTGACCACTCCGCAGGCCTCAAGGAGCCGACACCGGAGAACATTGCGATAGCGGTAGCCAAGGCCCGGGGGTGTGCCACGGACGGTCTGGTTGACGCATTTCTCTCGGAAACCCCAATGGGGGCTAATCCCGTTACCGTCCTTAGGGATTTCAGCCTGGCCGCCGAACGACTCTTCACAGCGATTCAGGAGGGGCAGGCAATCTCGATCTTCGGCGACTACGACGTCGACGGGGCTACCTCCCTGGTGCTCATGTA
>Ga0302267_10001177_pt1 | contig 33745 bp, 24 predicted proteins | sample III_Bog_E1_3_FD_194555 | JGI IMG/M metagenome (GOLD analysis project Ga0302267, IMG submission 194555) | Peat permafrost microbial communities from Stordalen Mire near Abisko, Sweden - III_Bog_E1_3 | ecosystem: Environmental > Terrestrial > Soil > Wetlands > Peat | place: Sweden: Abisko...
GAAAAGTGCCATTTTTTGCTCTAAAGTGCCAGTTTCGATGGTGTTTTTGGCGTTTTTTTGCCTGAAAATGGGGGTTTGTGTTTACTGATAGGTAAACAGGCTGTTTTTGTAACTCATTGAATCGGGATCAGTTAAGCGGATTCTACCTTCGATTTTTCGACGAAATCGAGGGGGGGGGTGGGGTCTGAGCGTTTTTGGGGGTTTGAAGGCCGGAAAAACAGGGATCAGGAATCAGAAAACAGGGGCAAAGGCGGGGCGATGGAATTGGCGAGGGCGCGGGGTGCGTTTTGCTGGACGATTTTGGCATGAGAAACACCCCTACAAGGATTGTGCTCCAAAAGGGGGTAATTGCCTGCACATTTGGTGTAGGTGGAAGTTGTTGTATTTAAGCAGGTTAGCAAAAGTCAGTTGGGGGAGGGGCTTGCTTTTTTTTGGATGGGGTATGGGGAATCAGGTTGCAGGCCTGCCTGAAGGCACATTCTGTGGTTGGATCGATTTTCAAATGCGTTTGCCCTGGGTGAGGGATGGCGGATGGGTTTATCGCTCACAATTTCATGTATTGTGAGCGATAAGAAGGAAGTGTATCGCTCATGGAATGGAATTGGCAACGACCAGACTGGCCTGCCTTTCAATGGGACAGCTCCCGGATTGCGCCTGCAGAGGAGCAGTTTCTGCTGGGCGCGGGAGTGGTGATTGGCTCGGTGAAGCACCTGGGCCAGGATGAGCGCCAGGCATTGGTTGTGGAACTGATGAGCACCGAGGCGGTAACTACGTCGAGGATCGAAGGCGAGATTCTGAATCGGGATAATGTGCAGTCGTCGATCCAAAAGGAACTGGGACTGGCGGTGGACGGGAGACGCGCGACGGCTGCCGAGTCGGGAATCGCCGCGATGATGGTCGATCTTTACCGGTCGTTTGCGGAGCCGCTTACGGAGGCGAGGTTATTTGCATGGCACCGGATGGTTACCTCGGGCAGGACGGATCTTGCGGATGTCGGGCAATACCGCACAGGCACGAGGCCGATGCAGGTTGTTTCAGGGCGGATCGGCGCTCCCAGAGTACATTTCGAGGCTCCGCCTGCGGCGTCGGTTCCGGCGGAAATGAGACGATTCCTTGCCTGGTTCAATCGAACGACGACGGGAGGGTCCGCACCCGTGCCGGCGGTTACCAGGGCGGGAGTCGCCCACTTGTATTTTGAGTCGATCCACCCGTTCGAAGACGGGAATGGCCGCATCGGCCGGGCCATCGCCGAAAAGGCTATCGCTCAAAGCGCTGGGCAGCCGATCTTGCTGGCGCTGGCGACCGCGATATTGACTCGACAGAAGAGCTATTACGAAGCTCTGGAGCGAGCGAACAAACGAAATGAACTTACAGAATGGCTGGCATGGTTTGGGGATGTTGCGCTGCAAGCACAGGGTCAGAGCACTCTCCAGGTTGAATTCCTGATTCATAAGACGAAGCTGCTTGACCGGCTGCGCGGACAGATCAATGAACGGCAACAAAAGGCGATTCTGCGTGTGTTCAAGGAAGGGCCAGAAGGGTTTGTGGGCGGTTTGAGCGCGGGAAACTACAGCAGAATCACGGGAGTTTCACCGGCCACTACGACTCGTGACCTGGCTGACCTGGTGAAAAAAGGCGCTCTGATGCGAAGTGGGGAGCGAAAGCGTGCCCGCTATTGGCTTGACTTTCCAATGGCATGAAGCGACCGTGGGTGGGGCGGAACTGTGCTTGCCCGTCCTTTCGCAAAAGGCGCGAAAGGACGGGGCAAGCCAAAGTTGAGGGACTACTGGGGGGAAGCGGGCGGAGGGCCGTTGCGGGGGACGTTGGGGCCGCCGCCTTGAGGTGCGCCCATGGCGTTGACGGTGGTTGCGACGAAGGCTCCTTCCTTGAGGGCGCCTTCTGCGCGAACCATATCGCCGACCTGGATGTCGGCGAGGGTGATGGGGTCGCGGCGCTTGCGGAAGGTGGTGTTTTCGTCGGCGATGAAGGAGTGGGCAGTGTTATCGACAGAGCCCATGAGGGTGACTTTGACGCCGTCGACGGCGGTGACCTTGCCCATGATCCAGGTTTTGCCGTAGTTGGCCTGCATCTCACGCATCTGCCTGGCGCGGTCGGGGTCGATGAGCATGACCATGGTCGCACCGACGGATTTGGTGTTGGGATCGAGTTCACCCATGGCGGCGATGGCGTCACCGACTTTGATGTCGGTTGGCTTGAGAGCGGCGGGTGGGTTGCCGCCGCCGGGGCCGCCTTCGCTGCGAGCGGCGCCTTCGGCACGTGCCTGCTGCTTGAGGATGCGGGTGTTGACGCTGTAGTGGACGGTGTAAATGTCTCCGGCTTGGGTCTTGATGGTGTAGTGTTCGGGAGTAACTTCGGTGACGGTGCCCATGGCGCCGCGGCCCATACCCATTCCACCGCCCCATCCGCGACCACCAGCGCGCTGGCCTCCGCCCTGGGCCTGGGATGGCGGTGGTGTGGTTGAATCCTGAGCGGATGCTGCGGCGCTCAGGGCAAGAGCGAGGACGAAGGCGGATAAAAGACGAGGGCTCATTGAAAACTCCTGCGAGCCGGGTGCGCGGCTCTGATGAGATAGACGTTCTATTTTGCGCTGAAGACGACAGAGATTGCCCATCGGCGCTGATTTAGGATTTCTAGTAGCTGGCGCTATGGTGCCTGGAGGTTTTTCGCTTGCCTGGTTTCCGCATTTTCCCCATCGTTTTCGCATTGACTCTGGTGCCGTGCATGGCGTTTTCAGTTGCGCGTGTTGCTGTTGCTTCCTCAGCACCTGGACAGGCTGCTGCGGCCACCGTGGCGCAGTTGGAGGGCCTGAGCGGGGAATACACCGATGCTGCCGAGCCGGATACGCCGCTCAGCATTTACGTCCAGGACGGGAAGTTGGTGGCTGAGTCGGAGCGGCGCGTGCCGGCGGACCTGAATGGAATTTCGGCGACGGAATTTGGGATTCCGGACTCGAAGGCGACGATCAAATTCACGGTGGACGGGGCAGGACGTGGGGTGAGCCTGATGTTTTCGCCGCAGCCGGACACGGTTTATAAGCGGACCGGCGAGGCGGTGCATCATGTATTTCACGACTACCGGCGCACGGAGGCGATGGTGCCGATGCGCGACGGGGTGAAGCTGCATATTGTGTATCTGAAGCCGGCGGACATCGGTGCTCCGCTGCCGTTTTTGATTCAGCGGACGCCGTATGGCTGCGACGGGACGAGCCGCGCGTCGTTTTTTGGCGGTCGGCCGGAACTGGCGCGCGAGGGCTACATCTATGTGTGCGGCGATATTCGCGGACGGTACAAGAGTGAGGGCGAGTTTGTGATGATGAGGCCGCTGGCGGACCACAAGGATGCGAAAGCGATTGACGAGAGTACGGATGCGTCAGACACGGTGGGCTGGCTGCTGGTAAATGTGGCCGGGAATAACGGGCGGGCGGGATTTGTGGGGACGAGCTATCCGGGATTTTTGACGATGATGGCGGGGATCGATCCGAACCCGGCGGTGAAGGCGATATCTCCGCAGGCTCCGATGATCGACGTGTGGATGGGGGATGACTTCTTCCACAACGGAGCTTTCCGGCAGACTTACGGATACGACTATGTGTATGGGATGGAGACGAACAAAGAGAAAGCGGACGTTGACTATGGCAAGGACAAGGACGGCAAGGCAAAAGACGGGTTTGATTTCTTTCTGGAGCGGGGGAGTTTTGCGGAGGATGTGAAGAAGTCGGGGTCAAAGATGCTGCCGAGTTGGAAGCTGTTTTTGGAGCATCCGGCCTATGACTTGGTTTGGTCGTCGCGAGGGGTGGAGCACGAGCTGAACACGGTGGCGGTGCCGACGATGAGCGTGGGCGGCTACTACGACCAGGAGGACATGTACGGGCCGCAGATGGAGTACCAGACGCTGGAGCCGCATGATGAGAAGCACGAGAACTTTCTGGTGCTGGGTCCGTGGCGGCATGGGTATTGGTCTTCGTCGTCGCGTCACCTGGGGAATTTGGAGTACGGCGAGCCGATCGGAAAGGAGTTCCGGTCGCAGATTGAGGGGAAGTTTTTTGCGCATTATTTGAAGGACTCGCCGGGTGAGAACAAGGCTGGGTTCGATCTTGAGGACACGGCGAGTTTTCAGACCGGTTCAAACACTTGGAAGCGCTATGGGCACTTTCCGCCGGAACAGTCGCAGATGACGGGCCTGTATCTGCTTGGCGGAGGCAAGCTGGGCTGGAACGATCCGGCCGCGGAGGCGACGACGAGCTATGTGAGCGATCCTGCGAACCCGGTGCCTTACCGGCACAGGCCGATTCAGCCGACGTATGGGCAGGGATCGGAGTGGTTCAACTGGATGACGGAGGACCAGCGTTTTGTGACCGATCGCAAGGATGTCGCGGTGTGGAAGCTGCCGGTGCTGAAGAAGGACATGATTGTGACGGGCGAGGTGATGGCGGACATTTTTGCTTCGACCAGCGGCACGGATAACGACATGGTGGTGAAGCTGATCGACCAGTATCCGGACGACGATGCGGACCCGAAGATGCGCGGATATCAGCTGATGACGAACGAGGAGATTTTCCGCGGGCGGTACTTGAAGGGGTTCGACAAGCCGACGCCGATGCGGGCGGGGCAGGTGCTGGAGTACAAGTACTCATTGCACGATGTGGACCATGTTTTCAAGGCGGGGCATACGGTGATGGTGGAGGTCGAGAGCACGTGGTTCCCGCTGTACGACCGGAACCCGCAGACATTTGTGCCGAACATCATGATGGCGAAGCCGGAGGACTATAAGGCGGCGACGATTACGATTTATTCGGATCCGGGGCATGAGTCGGCGGTGCAGGTGCCGCTGATGAATGCCTGCGATCAGATTGAGTGTTTCTAGAGCCCGGTATTTTTCACACTCTGGAAAATACCGCAGAATCCAGGGGCTTGTGAGGGATCTGATGGCCTGGAGGCCCTCAGGACAGCCGGTCTGGAGACCGGCGCTACGGTTATTGACTGGCTTTGAGATCTGTGAAGCCCGGCTTCTTTTTGGGAGTACTGCCCAGGCGGGCGGTTACTCCGTAGTCACGATCGGCAGTTCGATGCTGCTGGCCGCGCCTGGGGCGTGATAGATGCGCTGCGTGGCTTTCTTGTAGTCCCCGGGTTTGGCCCAGAAGATGTTGGGCACAAAGGTCTGGGGGTTGCGGTCGTAGAGCGGAAACCAGCTTGACTGCACCTGCACCATGATGCGATGGCCGGGCAGGAAGACGTGGTTGGAGGGGGGCAGGGCGAAGCGGTAGGTGAGCGGCTTATCGGGCTCAATCGGCTTGGGGTTGGAGAAGCTCTCGCGGTAACGGCCGCGGAAGATGTCTTCAGCGATTGGCAGTTCGTATCCGCCGAGCTCCGGTTGGCCGGCAACTTCATCGGGGTAGACGTCGATGAGCTTGACCACCCAGTCGGAGTCGGTGCCGCTGGTGGAAGCGACCAGGTTGGCGATGGGCTGTCCGCTGATGTGAACCGGAGCGGCGAGGACATCGGAGGTGAAGGTGACCACGTCCGGTCGTCCGGAGTCTTCACGCTGGTCGTCCACCAGCCATTGGACCCAGGAGAGCGGAGGATCGTAGCCGATGGGCTGGGAGGGGCGGGCGCGGTAGGGAACCGGCTTGGCGGGGTCGGAGACGTACTCGGTGTAGGCGGAGTCAGCGGAGTTAGCGCTGTTAGCCACGAAGCCGAGTTTCAGGTCGGGCTGGAGATAGAGGGGCTTCATTGCCGGGTCTGACGGCCAGGTGGAGAGGTTCTGCCAGCGATTGACGCCGGTTTCAAAGGCGGTGACTGGGGTGACGGTCAGGGCGGGAGCGTCGTCTTCGAGGTAGTGGTCGAGGAAGGGGCGCAGTACATTCTGGCGGAACCAGGTTCCAGTGTCGGAGCCGAAGCGGATTGCGCCGAGAGACGCTGCGTCCTCAATTTCCTGCCCGTGGTGCCATGGGCCCAGCACCAGGAAGACCTTGTCGTTGGCGGTGTCGAGGGGCTTGATGGCCTTGTAGACGGCATTGGCTCCGTAGATGTCCTCCTGATCCCAAAGGCTGTGGACCAGCATCACAGGGACTTTGAGGCCGTTGGCGGCGAACTGCGCGGCGAGCACTTTGTCCATCGCCTGGTCGCTCCAGAAAGCGTCATAGGCGGGGTGGGCAAGAATCTTTCTCCAGAATCCCACTTGCTCCAGACCGTGGATGCGGCCCAGTTCCCCGGCCGAACCAGCGCGCATGTACTGGTCGTAGTCGTCGAAGTTTGCCGTCCACCAGTGAGCGTCGTTGGAGCGCGTTGCTTCCTGCTCGTAGACGTAGGGCATGTTCTGCTCGCGGAAGGCGCCGTTGTGGAACCAGTCGTCTCCCATCCAGCCATCGACCATGGGGTTCATGGGGACGGCCACCTTGAGCGCCGGGTGGGGGTTGACCAGGGCCATGAGCGGCAGAAAGCCGTCGTAGGAGATGCCGAGGATGCCGACTTTGCCGTTGGTTTCGGGGATGTTCTTGACCAGCCAGTCGATGGAGTCGTAGGTGTCGGTGGCTTCGTCGACGAGGGTGGGGTTCTGGGGGCCGTGGAGGGGGCGGTTCATGACGTAGTCTCCCTCGGAGCCGTATTTGCCGCGGATGTCCTGCACTACGCGGATGTAGCCGCCCTCGACGATGACGTCGGTTGCGTTGTCGTATCCGTAGAGGATGGGGCCGAGGTGAGCGCTGGCGGCGTGGGTGGTGAGGCCATCGGCGCTGTAGGGGGTTCGGGTGAGGAGGATGGGAGCGCGCCTGGCGCCTTTGGGGACCAGGATGACGGTGTGGAGCTTGACTCCGTCGCGCATGGGGATCATGGCCTCGCGGCGCTCGTAGTCGAAGCTCTGTGTGGCGGGCTGGAGGTGTGTTGGCGTTTCGCTGGGGTAGTTGGGATATTGCGGCTTGGCTTGCTCAGGGCTGCTGGATTGGGCGAGGGAGCCGAGAGCGAGGCAAGAGGCGGCAAAGGCGGCGAGTGCGGCGCGGAGCGGAAACGTCATGGCAAGGAGTTTACCGCAGGATGGCCGCTAGCAGCAGAGTGGTGCCGAGGCCGGCGATGGAGAGCACCGTTTCCATCACCGACCAGGTGGACAGGGCCTGCTTGACTTCGAGCTTGAAGAAGGAGGAGATCATCCAGAAGCCGGGGTCGTTGACGTGGGAGAGGATGAGGGAGCCGGTGCCGGTGGCGAGGACGAGGAGCTCGGGGTGAACGCCGGCGTGGGTGGCGAGCGGGGCCAGGACTGAGGATGCGACGGCCATGGCGACCGTGGCCGAGCCCATGGAGACGCGGACGACGGCGGCCAGCAGCCAGGCGAGGACGAGCGGGGGCATGTGTGCGCCGAGGGCCAGGCTGACGGTGGCCTGGGCGGCGCCGGAGTCGCGGAGGACGCCGCTGAGGCCTCCGGCAGCGGCGAGGATGACGAGGACGTTGGCGATGGGCTCGAAGGACTCGGTGGTGAGCTGGCGGAGGAGTTCGCGGCCGTGATGATGGCCGGTCTGGATGCGCGGGCCGAGGGTGATGAGCGCGACCAGTACGGCAATGAGGAGGGCGATGTCTGGGCTGCCGATGAAGTGGAGGACCTGGTTGGAGAGGCTGGACGGTGCGGAGATGGAGTCTGCCCAACTGCCGAGGAAGATGAGCGCGATGGGCAGCAGGATGGCGGCTGCGGCGCGGATTGGTCCTGCTGGCTTGGGGACCGCTTTTGCAGGGGACTTTGCTTTTTCCTGCCGCTCGATTTGAAGCTCTTCTTCTGCGGTTGCGGTGAAGAGGGTCGTTATCTCTTGAGTGGGCTGGGCTTTCTGGCGTTTGTCCCAGCGGCGGGTGAGGAGCCAGCCGAGGCCGGGGCCGGCGATGGCGGCGGCGGGGAGTCCGACGGCGAGTCCCCAGAGGATGGTGCGGCCGAGGTCGGCGTGGTACTGGACTACGGCGAGCATGGCGGCGGGATGCGGGGGCAGGGTTCCGTGGACGATGGAGAGTCCGGCGAGGAGGGGCATTCCGGCGAGGACGGGAGGCTTTCCGGTGCGGCGGGCGGCCTCAGCGACGATGGGCATGAGGAGGACGAGGCCGACCTCGAAGAAGACGGGCATGCCGACCACGATGCCGAGCAGGAGCAGCGCCCAGGGCAGGCCGAAGTTGCCGCAGCGTTCAACCAGGACGCGGCCCAGCGCGGCGGCGCCGCCGGAACCGGCGAGGAGGCGGCCGAGGACGGCACCGAGTCCAAGGATGATGGCGATGTGGGCCATGAGGTTGCCGACGCCGGTGGAGAAGGAGAGCGGGACCTGCTTGAGCGGCATTCCGGAAGCTATGCCGAGGGCCAATGCAGCCACGGCGAGGGCCAGCGCGGGATGCAGGCGGACGCGGGCGATGAGGATGAGCAGCAGCAGGACGGTTGCGGCGGCGCAGGCGACGAGGTACCAACTGGATGGGGAAGAAGCGGCGGCTAAAGGCACGCGGCGATTATTCCACAAAGGGAGTGGTTAGTGGTTAGTGGTTAGTGAACAGGGAACAGGGAACAGGGATCAGGGACTGAGGGACAGAGGGACTAAGGACGGTTTAGGGTGGATTTGCGACGATTTGCGACGGAAAAGGGCGGTTTTGCGACGGAGGGCCGCCCGTAAGTTATTTATTTTCAATGGTCATTTTTGGGTGGAGCGTTAAGTGCTTTGTTTTCAGCGGAAGTAGGCGGAGGGGGTAGGGGGGTGCGAGGTTCTTTGGGCTTGGGGTCCGGCTTTATGGACGGTTTTGCGACGCTGCTGAGGGCGACCTGGGCGGCGTAGAGGAGTTTGGTACCGCTATCCATGAGGATGGTATTGGACAGCATGCCGTAGCTGACGCAGGCAATGAAGTCGCATGCGTTTTGATAGCCGAAGAGCGGGGGCAAGGCACGGAGGTAGGCGCTATCGGCGTTAAAGGACGCGACCATCTCGCCTTTCTTCTTTTTCATTTCCAACTCGTATACGTATTGCCGGACTTCCAGGCAGTGGGCGACGGCGGGGTTTTTAAGGGCAGGGTAGAGTTCTTCTCTGGTCGGATTGGCGGTTAAGGATGTGATTGGTTCGATCATTGCGTTCGCTCCGGATGAGGGCTTTTTGCCTTCATATAAAAAGTGTGCGCCAACGGAACTAATTAAACTGCAAATTGCCGGGAAGTTTTTTTAGGGTTGTGTGGAGTGGGGTGAGGCTGCGCTTTGGAGGTCCTTCTGCGGACGCTGGGGCGTTTTTCGGGAACTATCCGGATTTTGTTGAGGAACTCACTCTGAATGAGCGCTTTGACCTATTGTTTTCAACGACGGTTCGAGCCTTGGTAGACCACAAACACAGGCCGAATTGTCAGGACCCTCGAGAGCCGGCACAGGGCCTGACCAGACTACGGCCTGGTTTCAAGCCGCAATGGATGGAGCAGCCAGAGCTGCTCCATCGAGGTATTCGATATTCTCTGCAACAAAGAGGTGGCAGATGCTATTTACAGACTGTCCCGTTCACTGAGAAGGACGTGGGGACGGCGTTGGTAACGTTGTTCCAGGAGCCGTTGAAGCCCATCGCGTTGTAGCTGCCGCCGGCGGGGATGCTTCCGTTGTAACTCATATTCGTTACGGTCACGTTGGCCCCCGACTGTGTTTCATTGCCATTCCATAACTGGGTGACGGTCTGGCTGTTGGCAAAGGCGAAGGTCAGAGTCCAATTGGAGATGGCTGTGGTTCCCGTGTTGTTGATAGTGATGGCAGTTCCAAAGCCGCCTGGCCATTGGCTGGTGACGGAGTAGACAACGTGGCAGGCGAATGCGGACTTGGTCGTCACGGTGAGCGCGACCGTTGTGGATGCGGTCAGGCTGCCCGATGTTCCAGTGATGGTAACGGTGGCCACTCCCACGGTCGCCGTGCTGCTGGCCGTAAGCGTGAGCACGCTGGTTCCGGTGGTTGGATTGCTGCTGAAGGAAGCAGTTACGCCACTGGGCAGGCCGGTGGCAGCGAGAGTTGCGCTGCTGGAGAATCCATTCTTCGGGGTCAGCGTGATGGTGGATGTGCCGGACGCTCCCTGGGCAACACTGAGAGATGCCGGGGACGCAGAAAGGGTAAAGCTGGGCGCGGGGTTGACAGTCAGAACAACCGAGCCTGTTGCGCTGCTGTAGTTGCTGGTATTGGTGGGGGCAAAGCTAGTGGTGAGAGTCTGCGAACCGGCGCTGAGCACGGTTCCGGCAGCTGGAGAATATGTAAAGGCTCCAGCAACGGTCGAAGTGGCGTCGAGCTGCGTGGAACTGAGGGCGGTGCCCTGCATGATGGCTGTCGGCGTGGCCCAAGTGATAGCTGGAGTGGCCTTGTTGACTGTGAGCGCAACAGTTGCCGTTGCGCTGGAGTAGTCAGTTGTATTGGTGGGTGTGAAGGTGACTTCCAGCGTTTGCGTTCCGGCGTTCAGCACTGAACCAATGGCAGGGGAATACGTGAAAGCTCCCGCGGCAGTCGAGGTGGCGTTCAGTTGGGTTCCGCTCAGGGCGGTTCCGTAGGTGATGGGTGCCGGCGATGACCAGGTGACTGCGGGGGCGGCCCGGTTGACGGTAAGGACCACGGTATCCGTCGACGTGGTGTAGTTGGTCAAATTGGTTGGCGTGAACGTCACAGTCAGGGTTTGCGCTCCGGAGTTGAGCACGGACCCGATAGCCGGGTAATACGAGAACGTTCCGGCGACGGTTGAACTGGCGTTGAGCTGCGTTGCACTGAGCGCTGTTCCGTAGCTGATGGTTGCGGGAGTTGGCCAGGTAATCGCGGGCGTGGCCGGATTCACCGCGATGGACACGCTCGACGTTGTAGTGGAGTAATCAACGGTGTCAGTTGGTGTGAAGGTGACAGTCGCTATCTGAGTACCTGCGCCGAGAATTGTCCCTGCGGCGGGTGAGTAGGTAAAGGACCCGGCCACCGTTGAAGTCGCGTTGAGCTGAGTTGCGGTGAGAGCCGTTCCGTAGGTAATAGCAGCTGGCGTGGCCCACGTAATGCTGGGCATACCCTTGTTGACTGTCAGCAGAGTCGTGGCCGTAGTCGTGGTGTAGTCGACGGTGTCGCTTGGAGTGAAGGTCGCGGTGAGCGTCTGCGCTCCCGCTGTGAGCACGGCACCGGCCGCCGGTGAGTAAGTGAATGTGCCGGCCACCGTCGAGGTGGAGTTCAATTGCATGGCGGATAGAGTTGTGCCGTAGGGGATGGGTGCCGGCGTGGGCCATGTGATGGCTGGCGTGGCCTGGTTAACGGTGAGCGCAACGCTGGCTGTTGCAGTTGTGTAGTCGACCATATCCGTAGGTGTGAATGTAAGGGTCACCGTATGTGTTCCGGCGGTGAGCACAGTGCCAAGCGCCGGCGAATACGTGAATGTCCCGGTGATCGTGGAGCTGGGATTAAACAACGTGGAGGATAGCGCAGTGCCGTAAGGAATGGCCGGCGGCGTGGCCCAGCTTAGCGGAGGCGTTGCCTGGTTCACAGTCAGAGTCGATGTGGCTGTTACGGTGGTGTAGTCCACCGTGTCAGCAGGTGTGAAGGTCACTGTCAGCGTCTGCGTTCCAGCGGTCAACACCGCTCCAGCGGCGGGACTATAGGTGAAAGTGCCAGCGGTGGTTGAAACTGCATTCAGGATTGCCGCTGGCAGCGGCGTGCCGTAAGTGAGGGTCCCGGGGGTAGACCAATAAACCGGAGGAGTTGCTTTGCTTACGGTGAGCTGAGTTGCGACCGCTCCTGTCGTGTAGTCCACAGTGTCCGTGGGTGTGAAGGTCGCCGTGAGGGCCTGCGTTCCGGCGGTCAACACCACGCCGGATGCCGGTAGATAGGTGAAGGCACCGGCTACCGTCGAGCTGGCATTCTGTTGCGCGGCAGACAGTGCCGTACCGTATGTGATGGCAGCGGGAGCCGGCCATGTGAGCGACGGTGTGGCAGGGTTCACGGTGAGTGTTACGGTCGCAGTGGCGGTGCTGTAATCGACGGTATCGGTTGGCGTAAACGTGGCGGTCATGGTCTGCGATCCTGCGGTCAGCACGGTGCCGGCGGGAGGTGAATATGTGAAAGTACCGGCTGTTGTCGTACTGGCATTCAATTGTGTCGCGGAAAGAGCGGTGCCATAGGGGATGGCTGCGGGCGTGGCCCACGTAAGGGAAGGGGTTTGCACAACCGTGTAAGAAGCGGATGCAGGAGCGCTATTTGAAAATCCGTTCGCGGTAGCGATTGCGATCAACGTCTGGCTGGACGAAACAGAAATGGGGCCAGCATACTGGCTGGAACTCGTGGTGGGTGTTGTGCCGTTGGTGGTGTAGTAGATGGTGGCCCCTGCTGTCGCATCGTTGATCGAAACGGTTTGAGTGGTGGTGTAGGTTCCTGAAGCAAGGCTGAAGCTCGGTGTAGCCACCGCCTGCGATGAGGTGGAAGGCGGAGTCAGATATTCCCACCAGTCGTTCAGGTCAGCATATTTTCCTGATGAGTCGTAGCCAGCGCCGCCAAAAAGCCAGAAGTTGCCACCGCTATCAGTCCAACCGGTTGCTGCGATGCGAGAGCCAGGGATATTTCCGGCGGCTGGGATGTCGAGTGTTCCGTAAACTCCCGGCAGACCGCAGGCTGGAGTGCAGTTCCACGCTTGAGAACGGCTTGTTTTGCTTCCCCCCTGCCAAATCCATTCATTTTCGGCTGGAATGTACTCCCAAAGATCATTGAGTGCGGCGTTGTTTTCAACTGGGTTACTATAGGCAATCGAATCGAATCCCTGTCCACCAAAGAGCCAGAGATTGCCGCCGTTGTCGATCCATGAAACAGCGTCTAACCGCGCCCCGGGAACGTTGCCTGGTGCGGCGACACCGAGTGTGCCGTAGACCCCGGGCTGGCCGCCGACACTGTCGAGAATGTCGCTGCCGCCCATCCAGGTCCACTCATTCGTGTTGATGTTGAACTCCCAAAGGTCATTGAGGTAACCATCGACGCTGGGAGTAGCTGAATCAAAGCCCTCTCCACCGAACAGCCAAAAGTTTCCGCTGTTGTCGGTCCAACTGACGCCATTCTGCCGGCCTCCCGGGTAGTTTGCTGCGGAGGGAGCACCCAAAGTTCCATATATACCGAGGGCATTTGTTCGGGCGGTCCCGGACATCCATGTCCACTCGAAGGTTGAGGGGTTGAATTCCCAAAGGTCGTTCAACTCGCCGATGTAACCGAGGGAAGACCCTACGCCATAACCTCCGAAGAGCCAGAGGTTTCCATTCGCGTCCGTCCAGCTTTCAGAGCCATACCTAGAACCCGGGGAGTCGGTTGCTGCTGGAATTCCCACGGTGCCGTAGACGCCCAGATAGGTTTCGGAGGTTCCGAAAGTGCTTACACCGCCCATCCAGGTCCATTGAGTCGTAGCGGGGTTGAACTGCCAGAGGTCATTGAGTTCGCTCGACACCGCCCCAACTGAATCGGTGCCAAAACCTCCGAAAAGCCACAAGTTGCCGTCGTGATCGGTCCAGGTTATAGCGCCTTCACGCCCTCCTGGTGCGTTTCCAGGGGCAGGCACCCCCAAACTGCCGTAAACGCCGGGTCGAGGTTTCAGGTATGCCGGCACCGTACTGTTTCCCGCCACCCATGTCCATTCACCCGTTGAGGAAGAAAACTCCCAAAGATCGTTCAGATAGGATCCGGTTCCGTTGGCATCAAGGCCATTTCCCCCAAACATCCAGAAATTCCCGTGACTATCTACCCATTTGGCGACGGCAGTGCGTGCCCCAGGAGCGTTTGCCGGGGAAGCTACACCCAGCGTGCCATACACGCCCGGCCAGCCCAATGCAGCATATTGACCCTGGAGTAGCGTTTTGTTTCCACCGCTCCAGATCCAGTCGCCCGTTTGCGCGCTTAATGGCAAAACGAAGAAAACCGAGAGCATGGCAAGAAGCATGGTTAGCTTGGCCAGTAACTTTGAAGAGTTTAGGTAACTCGTGGAGGCTTTGGGATTGGTCGCTGTGCAGGCAGGTGATGACGGCATGGTGTCTTACTCCGTACAGTTAGGTAAACCCGGTGGCGATGTTTATTTCTCACGAAAGAGGCATGGTCTTATCGTAGGCACCAGAGCCGTGCTAAGACAAGATGAGCGAACCCAAGATGATTTACGATGGCGCAAGTCTAGCATGGTCTTGTTGTTGCAACGATGAGTTAGTCCTACAACTAAAGCGTTGTTGCCGAGATGTACAACAGTCGACACTCCACGAGGTGAGAAGAAACTCGGATTGACGGGAAGTCGGTGATGCACTCATCGAGGCAGATTACTCCCCGAAAGTCGGCTTGTCGTAGGTCTTCGGATGGGCGGCGAGGCTTTGGGGGGACGGATGCTCGGCGACGGCGCGGGCGGGCTGCACGGAGGGGCCGGGCGGGTTCTTCGAGATTCAGGCTCTGGGCTGGTGAGGCCGGTGGAATCCCCGGTCCCCGAGTGCAGGACCGGGGGCACCCTTGGTCGAGCTCACGCGCTCGGGAGGTTGTTGAGAACTGCCTCGGCGGACGAGAGAAGCAGAATCTGCTTCGAAGTTCCATAGACCATTCGGGTGGAGAGGGCGCCATCGATGACGGCAAGTATCCTTGCCGCCGCCGCCCTTTTGTCGATTGGGAAGGGCTTCAGCAGGTCGGTCAGATAATCAAGAATCTTGTCCTGGTGTTCGATCGCCCGGCGATGGAACGGGTGGGCAGTGTCTGGGTATTCGGAAGCGATACGAAGGAACGGGCAGCCGATTACTTCTGGCTGGTTCGCCATTTGTTCGAATTTGGTCAGCGCTTCACGCAGATTCTTTGGGGGAGCGGGATGCGCGAGATAGTCCCAAAGAGCTAGATCGCGGTTTTCGAGGTACGCGAGCACGAGGGCATCCTTGCTTTCGAAATGGCGATAAAACGTCGCCTTTGCGACCTCGGCGATGGACATGATCTTCTCAGTGCCGGTGGCGCGGACCCCCTCCGCGTAGAAGAGACGGTCGGCAACCGCGAGGATTCTGGCACGCGGCTCGGATTGTTTTTGTGCATTCATCGAATTATCTTGACATAAGACAGACTTGTCTGTCTATACTAGTCACGGATGAGACAGACCTGTCTGTCTCATCCGTCAGTCTTACGAAGGGACTGCGCTGGAAAAATCCAAAAGAACCGAAAGTGAGGAAGAAATTGTCTAGCCGTCTAAGCAAGGTTTTACCGCTGTTCCTGGGAGTTCTGATGTTGGCATTCGGATTCCTGAAGTTTTTCCAGCCATTCCATGGATGGTTTGAAGTCCAGATTCAACAGAGTCATTTGCCCCACGAGGCGATTCTCGCGGGCAAGCTGACGGAAATGCTTACCGGCATCCTGTTCCTGCTGCCATGGGTTTGGAGATGGCTGACCGCGAAGAGCAAAGATCAAATCCTGCTGGTGGCATGTTTCATCCTCTTAACACAGATGGTGGTAGCAATCTACGTCCATCTGCAGCCTTGTGTGCCTGCCAGCGTTCTTCCTCTCGGCATCAAAGCACCTGTGATTCCCGGTGTCGTTCTGCTGCTCGACTTGCTCACTGCATTTGCTGTTTGGAGGGAGCGGAGAGCAGAGGAGGCTAGCTGGATGCGGACTGAATAGGAGAATTCGAACCCAACCAAAATTGGTAATTGGTAATTGGCAATTGGTATTTGGTATTTGGTAATTCGGTATTTGGTCAGAGCGCGGAGCAGGTGCGCCGAGCCTTTGTTGAATTCCTCACCGCCCGCTTATGACCAGCGGCCACCACGTCGTTGAACAACTGGAGCACAAAATGGCTACCCTCTTGGAATCTGTTCCGCTTGGATCTTTGGTCCTGGCAAATCGCGTCTTCATGGCGCCGCTGACGCGCAACCGCGCAGATGCAGATGGCGTGCCGGGCGAACTGGCGGCGACCTATTACACACAGCGCGCTTCGGCTGGACTGATTGTTACGGAAGCGACGCAGATCTCGCCGATGGGGAAGGGATACTTCAACACTCCAGGGATTCATTCCCCCGAACAGGTGCGCGCGTGGAGCCGAGTAGTGGAATCCGTTCATAAGAGCGGAGGCCGAATCTTCCTGCAGTTGTGGCATGTTGGCCGAATCTCTCATACGTCCTTGCTGCCAAACAATGCACAGCCAGTTGCTCCCTCGGCAATCCGCGCCAATAGCCAGACGTTGATTGCAACTGGGCTGGCGCAGGTTTCAGAGCCGGTTGTCTTAACGGCCAGCGGGATCAGGGAGACCCTGGACGATTATCGGCGGGCAGCCGGCAACGCGAAAGAAGCCGGGTTTGACGGGGTCGAGATTCATGCGGCGAATGGATACTTGATCGATCAATTTCTCAAGACAGGATCGAATCGGCGAACCGATGCATATGGTGGTGTTGCCTGGAATCGAGCCGGCTTTCTCACAGAAGCAGTGGAACGCGTGCTGGAAGTCTGGGATAGCGGGCAGGTGGGGGTGCGAATCTCTCCGACGGGCGGTTTTAACGACATGTCGGACGACAACCCACTCGAGACTTTCTCCGTCGCCGTTGCAAGGCTCAACAGCTATGGGCTCGGGTACCTTCATGTTGTTGAGACGGCGCAGAACAGCAAAGGAAGCAGCGAGGAGGATCTCGCCATGTCGGCTCACCTGAGAACCCTTTGGGAAGGTCTCTACGTGGTGAATGGCGGATATGACAAGCTTCGGGGAGAGGAAGCAGTCGAGAGCGGGCAAGCCGACGCTGTCGCATATGGCCGCGCTTTTCTGGCCAACCCAGATCTGCCGAGGCGGCTCGAACTCGGAGCCGCTCTGAATGAACCGGACCCAACGACATTCTACGGAGGAGGCGCTGCGGGCTACACGAGCTATCCGGCGCTGACCTGAACCGTGGTGCAAGAGGTGTGAGTTCAGGACGGCAGGGGGTGGGCTGCGCGGAGGGGCCGGGCATGTTCTTGGTGCGGGGTTTGGAAACTGTGTCGAGCGTGCAGCGGGAGGGTGAAGAGGCTGCGGGAAAAGTCGGGTTTTGAGTCAAGATTCACAAAGAACATCCCTCGGGGGCTAAAGCCCAGCTTTCATTTTCAGCCACTTGCGGCACGGCTGAAGCCGTGCCCTTTCAAAACTTCGGCCATTTGGTAGTTTTTCCGCAGCCTGTAAAGCCCAACGTTGATTTGATTGGCTTTATTGGCCCGGCTGAAGCCGTGCCCTTTCAAAACTTCGGCCATTTGGTAGTTTTTCCGCAGCCTGTAAAGCCCAACGTTGATTTGATTGGCTTTATCGGCACGCGACGCGCGACCCAGAGGGTTCCCCGGTACCCCGGTCATGCCCTTGTTACAAAGCTTGCGAAATCGAGATTGGAATGAGTTTTTCCTGAGCCTGGAAAGCTCAACAGGACTCAATAGTTTTTCCGGTAGGACTGGAGTGGTGCGTTTTCGCAGGGAGTGTCCTGAAGTCAATGGTGGATGGCGGGAATGCGCAGCAAATGTGTTTTGCGGCACATTTTTTGCTTGCGCATGTCTGCTACCATAAGGACGATTGCAGTTCCTGCCGCCGGCGAGGGAGTTTTATCCCGGCTAGACGGTTGCTATTGAGGCGGCTGGGGCCAAGCGCGAAAAGGAGAGTTCACCATGCCTCTAGTTTCCATGCGACAACTTCTCGACGAGGCCGCCAAAGGCGGATACGGCGTCGGCGCATTCAACGTCAACGATATGGAGCAGATCCAGGCGATCATGGAGGCGGCGAAGGAAACGCAGTCGCCGGTGATCATCCAGGCCAGCCGCGGGGCGCGCCAGTTTGCGCAGGACCGCTATCTTTTCCACCTGATTCTGGCGGCGAGCGAGCTTTATCCCGAGATTCCGATCGCGATGCACCAGGACCACGGCAACAGCTTTGAGACCTGCAAGAGCGCCATCGAACTGGGCTTTACATCGGTGATGATGGATGGATCGCTGAAGGCCGACGGCAAGACTCCGGCGAGCTTTGAAGAGAACGTGGAAGTGACGCGCAAGGTGGTGGACTATGCCCACGAGCGCGGCGTAACGGTTGAGGGCGAGATTGGCGTGCTGGGTGGCGTGGAAGACGGGCACGGCGCGGGCGGATCGGGTCTGGACCACATTACCGACCCCGACCAGGCTGTGGAATTTGCCGAGCTGACCGGCGTGGATGCGCTGGCGATTGCGATTGGCACCAGCCATGGCGCGTACAAGTTTACCAAGAAGCCGGATGGCTCAGTGCTGAAGATGGATGTGCTGCTGGCGATTCACAAGCGCCTGCCGAACACGCACCTGGTGATGCACGGCAGCTCGTCGGTTCCGAAGGATTTGCAGGACATCGTGAACGAGTACGGTGGGCAACTGAAGGAGACGTGGGGCGTGCCGGTCGAAGAGATTCAGCTCGGCATCCGCAATGGCGTACGCAAGGTGAACGTGGACACGGACAACCGGCTGGCGATCACGGGGGCGATCCGCAAGGTTCTGTGGACGCAGCCGGAGAAGTTCGATCCGCGCGACTATATGAAGCCGGCGCGCGAGGCGATGCAGAAGGTGGTTGCGCAGCGCATGACACAGTTTGGGCAGGCCGGACACGCGGGCGACTATTCGCCGATCGACATCAAGGAGATCGCGAAGGGTTATGCGGATGGGTCGCTGACGACTCGGCCGCTGGTGGCTGCGAAGTAGTTTCGAAGGACCGAAAAACAGGAAGGCCGCTCCGGGATGCCGGGGCGGCCTTTTTTGCCTGGTGGCAGGGGTGGGTTGCGAAGAAACAGGCTGCGGAAAGAGGGCCGACCCCGAGATCGTCCTGGTTACAGCTTTTGCAGGGGCTAAACAGCGTGTGAACCGCCTTTCGCGGCTCAAGGAGTTGAGGGCCACAATGAAGAGTGGGCCTTGGGAGACTGCGGAAAAAGGGCATCAACGAACGAATTGCCAGTAGTCACTTTTGCAGGGGCTGAGGAGGCTGCGGAAAAAGTCGGGTTTTGAGTCAAGATTCACAAAGAGCATCCCTCGGGGGCTAAAGCCCAGCGTTTATTTTCAGCCACTTGCGGCACGGCTGAAGCCGTGCCCTTTCAAAACTTCGGCCAATTGGTAGTTTTTCCGCAGCCTGTAAAGCCCAACCTTTATTCTATGGGCTTTATCGGCACGACTGAAGTCATGCCCTGATATAAAGCCTTTAGAATCCAACTTCTCAATGAGTTTTTACGCAGCATGTAAAGCCCGTTTTCATTTTCAGCAACTTGCGGCACGACTGAAGTCATGCCCTTTCAAAATGCAACTTTCACCAAAGGCTGTCAGGACCACTGCGCACCAAAGATTGCATCGAATTCGCGGGGCTTGAAGACTTCAAGTCCCGCACCCGGATAGAACGTGGCCTCACCGAATTTTACAGTTCCCGCAATCTGATAGAGGTCGACGCGGAGATAAGAAAAGCCCTCGCCTATCTGCTCGGCATAGCGAATCATTTTTGGCAGCGTGATGGGCGGTGGAATATGGGTTGACGGCGTGGGATAGAGAAGCGAAAAGGGCATCGGTTTCCAGCTTGGACTGAAGAAGGCGCGGCGATGATGGGTGTAGCGGCCGATATCGACCTGGACGGCGAAGACGCGGCCGTCAAATGTGTGGAATTTGTAGTCGGTGAGGCCCGGATTGCCATCGGCTGGCAAGGACTCGGCTGGCAAGGGCTCGGCCAGAAACGGTTCGGCTAGAAACGGTTCAACCAGAAACGGTTCAACCAGCAGCCGCGGCATGATCTGGCAGTAAGCCCACTCCTCTGCCGAGCGCTGGTGCCGATAGCGAAGCAGGCGGCTGAGTTTGCGGCGGACCTTGCTCTCCCCTGCTGGACGCTCTGGCAAGAAGACGTTGAAACCCGAGGCGTGATTGGGCTTGATTACGCATGGGTACTTGAGCAGCGCGAAGTCGACTTCGGCCGCGGAATCGTAGACGGCGATGGTGGGGATGACGAAGTCCTCGCCGAAGCGGGCAGCCATGATTTGCTTCGCAGATATCTTGTCCACCATTTCCGGGATTCTGGGGTCGCGGTCGTAGAGCATGCGGCGGGCGATTTTTTCGCTGAAGGTGGTGGGATGCTTGAGATTGGGCAGTCTGCGCTGGAATCGGAGCTGGTCGACGATGACGTGGGCTTTGGGAGGAAGCGCGTCGCGAAAGACTGCCCAGATGGATTTGAAGGCTGGCCTGAGCGGATTATGCAATGCGCACCCACTCTCGGGTCCGCATGGATTTGTGGAATGCTGGATTGCTCACGATTCGGTCCCGGATAAATCTCCCGATTCTAACCGGTAGTCTAATACGACGGTGGCTGGGTTGCCGCGCGCAACCACCATGGGGGGAACGTTTGCGCTCACCACGCTGTTGGCCACGATGACCGAGCCTTTACCGATGCGGACGCCGGGCAGGACGATGGAATTGGCGCCGATCCACACATCGTCTTCAATCACAATGGGGTAGCTTGCACCCTCGGTGCGGATTCTGTTTTCGACGTTGGGAAAGGAGATGCCGTGGCCGTTGCTGTCGATGATCTGACAGTTGCCGGCGATGAGGCAGCGCTTGCCGATGACGATGGAATTCTGCGCGTGGATGCAGGAACCGGCGATGCGGGTGTCTTCGCCAATGCGAATTTCAGCGCCCGTGCGGTCTGCAAAGAGCTTGACCGGCGCGGGAATGTTGAGGTGGTAGCCCTTGTTTCTGGAAGTGAGAATTACGCCGTTGCCGAGGATAAGCCTGCTGCCCTTGCGAATGTCGATGAGCGGGGCGCCGAGGATGTGCACCGCGCCTTCGAGGGTCACATTTGCCTGCATGGCCAGCCGCCACGCGCTCAGCCTTCCCCATAAGCGCGCGGGGAGTCTTGCGGGGTCTTGCTGGAGCACGCGAAAAAGCTTTCCGGGCATGGGTCTTCCCTGTTGGAGCGATGGAATTACCTTAATTCACGGGGTCGGGATTGGGAAGGCGATGGAACTTGCGCAGCTAATAGGCGTTGAGGTCGGTGATGGCTTTGAGGATGGTTTCGGGTTGGGGGAGAATGGCATCTTCAAGCAGCGGCTGATAGGCGACAAAGGTGTCCATGGAGCCGATGCGGCGGACGGGCGCGTCAAGATACTCGAAGAGCTCGTCGGCGATGCGCGCGGCAATCTCTGCGCCATAGCCCCAGCTGATCATGTCTTCATGGGCGACGATGACGCGGCTGGTCTTGCGGACTGAGGTGGCGATGGCCTCCCAGTCATAGGGGCTGAGGGTGCGCAGATCGAGAATCTCGACCTCGATGCCCTGCTGCTCGGCCTTGTGCGCGGCTTGCAGAGCGCGAGGCACAATGGCGCCGTAGGTCACCAGCGTGATGTGGGTGCCGGGGCGAACGACTTTGGCCTTGCCAAATGGAATGGCGAAGTCGGGGCCGGGATAGGGCGCGCGGCCGTAGGTTTCGCGATAGAGACGCTTGTGCTCGAGGAACAGGACTGGGTCGTCGCAGCGGATGGCCGTACGCAGCAGGCCGTTGGCGTCAAGCGCGTTTGACGGGAACACCACGCGCAGGCCGGGGATGTGGGTGAAGATGCTTTCGCCGGATTGCGAATGGTAAATGGAGCCGCCGGTGAGGTAGCCGCCGATGGGCACGCGAATGACAGCGGGCGAGGAGTAGCCGCCGTTGGAACGCCAGCGCATCAGGGCCAGTTCATTGTGGATCTGGTGCATGGCAGGCCAGATGTAGTCGAAAAACTGAATCTCGACTACCGGCTTCATGCCGCGGGTTGCATAGCCGACGGCCCGGCCTACGATGTTGGCTTCGGCGAGGGGTGAGTTGAACACGCGATCGGAGCCGAATTCTGTCTGGAGGCCGGCGGTGAGCTTGAAGACGCCGCCTTTGCCTTTGACCTCAGAGAGCGCGGCTTCGCGACTGGCGTCGGCCACATCTTCGCCATAGACGATAATGCGCGGATCGCGGCGCATTTCGTCATGGAGGCAGGCATTGATGAGGTCGGCCATGGTGCGTGGAGCGCTGCCTTTTTCGCCGCCGGTTTTGCCGCCGCCCGCTGCACCTGGTGCTTCAACTTGCTCGGTGGCAAAGAGCGAACTGGTGGGGTCCAGGAATTCAGAGTAAACGTGGCGCGGAATGGAGTCGACCGTGGGCAGTGGAGCTTCAAGGGCGCGCTCGGCGGCTTGCTCGGCCTCGTGGTCCAGTTCGTGCTCCAGTGCGTTGATCTGCTCTTCGGTCAGGACGCCTTCGCGCAGCAGGCGCATCTGCATTTTGGCCAGCGGATCGAGCAGGGCGTCTGCCTCGCGCTCGGCGGTGGAGCGATAGAGCTTGTCGTCGTCGGACAGCGAGTGGGAGTAAGGCCGCACCACATGGCCGTGGACAAACGCTGGGCCCTGGCCGGAGCGGCAGTAGGCAACCGCCTGCTGGAATACGCGCAGGCAGGCCTCGGCATCGGTGCCGTCGACCTCGGCAAAATGGAAGTTGGGAAAGTTCGCCACCAGCCGGGAGATGTTGCCGCCCGGGGTGTTGACTTCGACAGGTACCGAGATGGCGTAGCCGTTGTCTTCCACACAGAAGATGACGGGGAGTTTTCTGTTGGAGGCGGTGTTGAGAGCCTCCCAGAACTCGCCCTGCGAAGTGGAGCCCTCGCCGAGCGAGGTGAAGACGACTTCGTCGCCGTGAAATTCAACGTCGTGGAAGGCGCGGTAGTCGCCCGCGACCTTTTCAGCGGCTTCAGGATGATGCGTAAAATAGCGGCCGGCTTCGGCGCATCCCACGGCATGGAGCAGTTGTGTGGTGGTCGAGGAAGAGGTGCTGACGATGTGCAGCTCGGGACTGGACCAGTGGGTGGGCATCTGGCGGCCGCCGCTGGCAGGATCGGTGGCGGCGCCGACGGCCTGGAGGAGCATATCGGTTGGCGTCAAGCCCAGGGCCAGGCACAGGGCGCGATCGCGATAGTAGGGGAAGAACCAGTCGTAGCCGGGGCGCATGGCCAGCGCCGCACCAACCTGCAAAGCCTCATGGCCGGCGGCGGAGATCTGAAAGAAGATTTTCTGTTGGCGCTTGAGAAGGATTTCGCGGTCATCGACGCAGCGGGAAAGGTACATGAGCCGGTAGATGCGGATCATGGTTTCCGGGCTGATGGCTCCTTCAGGACTGAGGGCTTCGCCGGGAGAGCGAAGGTCTCCCTCCGTATCCGCCGACTCGGGCACGCGAGTAGTGGAAATTGCCAACTCCATTCCCGTCACTCTCCCCAAAAGACAATTTGACGCAAACGCAACCCTGATTGTAACAACCCTGCTCACGAAGGAACAGGGGAGAAATCAGCCTGCGGGACATACGCAAGGGAGGATGGGGCGGGCGGACTGCGCCTTAATTGTGGACGGGCTGAAATGGGGGCTGAAAAGCGGGCGTTCCCCGCACCGAAGTGCTCATTTTGTCTTTGACGCTGTGCGCGAGCTTCTCAATCTGGGCCAATTTGCTCAGTTGCGCGGGGTTGAGGGTATCGGGATGCGCGCCGGCTACCTGGGCATTCAGTTCATTGACGAGCCGAAGCAGTTTGTTGGTATCGGCCACCAGGGACTTTTGCCGTTCCGCATTGAGGGCGCGCAACTGCTTTTCGGACGCCATCCGGGCATCGTTGGTATCGTCATCGGAGTCGCCATTGACACCCTGGCCAATGGGTTGCGGCAGCACGGGATGAAATTGACCGGTGCCCGCCTGGGCCCAGCCGTGAAGGGCCGGCAGCAGGCCAAGAGTGAGCGCCAGAGAAAGAACGCTGAAGTGGAAACGACGCGCTGATCCAGTAACCGGACGGTGCATCCTCGTTCCCTCCTGTCTTCTCGCCGGACTCTGGCTTTCGCAATCCAGGCGCTCATCGCTCAGTTTGAGCCCACCGTGAGCTTCATCTTTGTCTTCACGTCGTGGGCCAGTTTCTCAATCTCGTCGGCCTTGCGAATGACCGCAAGCGAGAGGGTATCCTTGGTGGTTTTGTCCACTTCAGCCTTCAGTTCGGTGGCCAATTGCAGCAGTCTGGCGCTGTCGTCGGCGATTTGCTTTTTCCGCTCGGTATTGGCTGCGTCGAAGCTCTGCTCCCGGGCTTTCTTATCGCGCATTTCCATCTGAGCATTGGCGTCGGGAAGGGCGGTCAACACGGGGTCGTGAATGGATTTGTCAGGGTTTGGGGCGGTACTTTGGGCCCCCGCCGCCGCGGCGCCGATGGCCGCAATGCCGGCAAAAACAGCCAGGGTCGCGATGAGGCCCGCGCCCTTTCGACTCTTGGTGAGATGCATGGAAAACCTCCCCGAGGGATCACGAATCGGACCTGCTGGCGATGTGCGCGCACCTTTAGCCTGCGCGGGAAGAGCGAGCCGTTCCTGCGCATAGTCTAGTCTAGAAAAAGGGGTTCCGGGATGCATCCTTTTTTGATTGAGGTATTGATCGCGGCCAGATTTGGATTATTCAGGGAAGGCCGGTTCCTGGGCAAGGTTCTGGATGAATGGATTGACGACTCGCAGGAGTTTCTGCACACCAAGCTTCCGCACCTGATTGTTGTTGCAGTTATCGCCTTTGTCCTCATCCGGTTATTGCGGCTGATCACCTCGCGGATGGTGCGCGTGGCGGTGAACCATGCCGCCAGTCGGGAGCGGATTGGCCAGGTAAGGACGCTGGCCGGCGTGATACGCGCGACCGGGCTGGCCGTGATCGGGCTGATTGCGGGGCTCCAGTTTCTGGATGCCCTGGGTGTGAACCTGGCTCCGCTGCTGGCTTCGGCCGGAGTGGCCGGACTGGCCATTGGTCTGGCGGCGCAGAGCGTATTCAAAGATGTGCTGAACGGCATCCTGATCCTGATTGAAGACCAGTTCAACGTGGGAGACACCGTTCGGCTGGCGGGGCTGGCCGGAACCGTGGAAGCGATGACGCTGCGCAAAACCACCGTGCGCGACGCCGATGGAACGCTCTATGTGATTCCCAACTCGCAGATCACGACGGTCGCCAACCAGAGCGTGGGCTATTCAGTGGCAACGGTGAACGTGAGCGTGGACTTTTCCGCCAATCCCGACCAGGTGCTGGAACTGCTGACGAAGATTGCGACGGAGATTCGCAACAGCGATGACTTCAGGCAGGTTTTCATTGCCGACCCGCAGATTCTGGGCGTGGACGCCGTGAAGGGGTCGGAGATGATCTTCCCGGTAGTCTTCAAGACAGTGGCCACCAAGCAATATGGGCCGGTTCGGGAGTTTCGCCGCCGGGTGCGCCTGGCGCTGGAAACAAATCACATGTTGCCGGGCGATCCCAACCGGGTGTTCAGCGAATTTGTTGAGACAGAAGGGGCGCATCCGAGGCGAGCCAAGGAAGAGACTGCGGGGGCTGCCGACCCGACCACGCTGAAGGCGCAGGATGGGAACCCGTTCGGCGGGGAGGGTTAGGCACTGGTTGAGTTGAAGGCCGCCCAAGCCTTCCCTCAAGGGCTAAACAGGCTGCGGAAAAACTCCCCTTAAGACGGGTCCGTCGGTATTGACCTTTGCAGGGGCTGAAGCCCAGCGTTGATTTGATTGGCTTTATCGGCACGCGCCCCCGACCCAGAGCGTTCCCCGGTACCCCGGTCATGCCCTTTCAAAACTTCGACTTGATCAGAGGTTCCTTAAGCGCGTCCATTGAGGCCTCTGAGGGTCTGGAGACCCTCAGGACAGCCGATCTGGAGATCGGCGCTACCAATTTGCGGATAGGGGCTAAAGAGGCTGCGGAAAAAGTCGGGTTTTGAGTCAAGATTCACAAAGAACATCCCTCGGGGGCTAAGGCCAAGCGTTTATTTTCAGCCACTTGCGGCACGGCTGAAGCCGTGCCCTTTCAAAACTTCGGCCATTTGGTAGTTTTTCCGCAGCCTGTGAAGCCGTGCCCTTTCAAAGAATATGACTGGCATACGCTTTGACTTAGCGTTCCAGTGCTTCGAGCAGCGCCTCGGGGTCGGTAATGGGCGGCAGGCAGGTGCGGCCTGTGCACACCAGCGCCCATGCCGGAACGTCTTCAGGCTGGGGCACGTGGGGCAAGGTCTCCTGAAGCGCGGCGGGGAGTTTCTCAGTAATGAGCCGGTCAGGGGAAATGCGCATCACGGTCTTGTTGACGGCAAACCGCGCTAACGCAGTGGCTTCAAGGCGGAATGCGGCCGGGCCTGTGCCGACAACCATCACCTGCACCGGGTCGAGCAAAAAGCGTTCGAGGGCGATTCCATAGCTTCCCGCGTAAAGGCCAAAATGCTCGACGACGCCGGCGAAGGAGGCAAGCGTGTCTTCGGCAATTTCGCGATAATCCTGGCGGCCGCCCAGCGCCTCAAGCCGCAACAAAGCTGAGGCCGCTGTGGGGTTTCCGGCGGGCGTGGGCGAGTCCTGGAGGGGCTTGCGGCGGGCGCCGAGAACACCGAGCAGCGGCTGCCCGTCCCCGGTGGCGGCGGAATCGTAAAAAGCGCCGGAAGTCTGGTCGTAGAAGCGGGCGACCATGGCGTCTGCCAGGTGCACGGCTACGCGATAGAAGTTCATGTTTCCACTGGCGAGCCATGCGTCCATGGCGGCATGAATGGTAAATGCGTAATCGTCCAGCGTACCGGGAACGCGCTGGCCGGCCGCAATCCCCGGCTGGCCCTCGCCATAGGCAATCACGTGGAAGAGAATCTGATCGCCGTCCCAGGCCTCGTCGAGCAGGCGGTTCAGGGTGCGCAGAGCAAACTCCTGCACGCCATCCAGCCGCAAAACGCGCGCCGTCTCAAGGTAGGCGGTAACCGCCATCGCATTCCAGCCGGTATAGAGCGTGCGGTCAATGAATGGAGTGGGCCGCATGCCGCGCGCGGCAAGCAGTTTGAGCTTGGCGGAGTCCCTCAGCGCACGCAGGGCCTCAAGATTGGCGCCCGCAGCGACCTTTTCTTCCAGCGTCTGCTTGATGTGCAGGACATTCTTCGCTGGATTGTGTTGCATGTCGCCCAGCTCGCCGATGTCCCAATAATTTGTAGCAAACTCGAGCTCGTGGGGGTCGAGAACCGCGCGCGCCTCATCGAGCGTCCAGGTAAAGTAGTCGCCGTCGTCATCGAGATTGATGTCCGCATCCTGCGAGGCGTAAAAGCCGCCACGCACGCGGTCGGTCATGGTGGTGTCAAGCCAGTCCACAATCTGCCGGGCGGTCTCAAGAAAATCTGGCCGCACAAAGCTCTGGAAGCCGTGCACATAGTTACGCAGCAGCTCGGTGTTGTCGTAGAGCATTTTTTCAAAGTGCGGCACCACCCAGCGTTCATCTACGCTGTAGCGATGGAAGCCGCCGGCCAGCTGGTCATAAACGCCGCCGCGCGACATCTTTTCCAGTGTCACGGCAAAGGCCACGGCTGCCTCGCCATTGTCGCGGTTCATGGCCACTTCCAGCAGCAGGTCGAGCGCGCCGGGATGGGGGAACTTGGGCTGAGAGCCAAAGCCGCCGTTGCGGGGGTCGAACTGCTTGAGGGCGGAGTCGGCGATTTTGTCGACGAGGCTGAGGGTCAGCTCGCCGCCGCGGCCGGTGAAGCTTTCATTGTGCTCAATGGCGGCCATCACGCTCTGCGCTGACTCCAGCGCTTCTTCGCGGCGGTCATGCCAGGCCTGGGCCATGGTGAGCAGCACGCGGCCAAAGCCGGGTCGGCCATAACGGTCGCCGGGGGGAAAATAGGTTCCGCCGAAGTAGGGCCGGCCGTCAGGGGTGAGAATCGCGGTCAACGGCCAGCCGCCCTGGCCGCTCATTGCGGAAACCGCGGCCTGGTAGCGGGCGTCGACGTCTGGCCGTTCGTCGCGATCCACTTTGATGGCTACAAAATGCTCGTTGATGAGTGCGGCGATCTCGGGATTCTCGTAGGACTCCCGGTCCATGACATGGCACCAGTGGCACCAGACGGCGCCAATATCCAGCAGGACCGGCTTGTCTTCCGCCTGGGCAAGCGCAAAAGCCAATTCGCCCCATGGATGCCACTGGACCGGCTGATGCCGAGCCGAGCGCAGGTAAGAGGATGCGGCGTTGGCGAGCAAGTTGGTGAGCGAGTTGGTTTCGGCGGGCGTGGAGACTTCGTCCGGTACCATGGCCTGAGAATACATGGGTTATGGCCGGAGCCGCCAGAATTTCAGGGGAATGTGCACCAGCAAATGCACCGGCATTGCGCCGCCCGCAGGCCGATGGGTTGAGCAACTGTTCCCCGGTCTCAGAACCGAGACCGGGGAACCCAGTTTTCCGAGGTTAGTCCTTGGCGAGTTCTGCTTCGATTGCCGCGATCAGCGCGGGATCGTCAGGGGCGGTGTCGGGAGCGAACCGCTTGACCACTTCTCCGCTGCGGCTGACGAGGAACTTCTCGAAGTTCCAAAGCAGCTCGGGCGCGGGATTGCCCTCGATGCCGTAGCCCTTGAGCTTGTCGCGCCATGAGATTTCCGAGACGCTGATGGCCGTGGGCTGCTCGGCGATGAGTTCGGCATAGAGCGGATGCTTTTCCGGTCCGACGACGGTGATTTTGCTGAACATGGGGAACTTGACCCCGAAGTTGGCGGTGCAGAAGGTCTGGATTTCTGCGTCGGTGCCGGGCTCCTGCGCCTTGAAGTCGTTGGCCGGAAAGCCAGCGACCACAAGGCCCTGCCCCTTGAACTGCTCGTAGACCTTTTCCAGGCCCTCGTACTGCGGGGTTAGCCCGCACTTCGACGCCACGTTGACCACCAGCAGCACGTGACCCTTGAACTCGGCGAGCGATGTGTCTTCGCCGGTAATCTTTTTGATGGGAATATCTAAGACCGATGCGCTCATGATTTCTTCTCCTGACTGCTCTTTCATGATAAACAGTTGCGGTGGGGCAGAGGGCGCTTAGGCACTCTTGGAGTTTTGCCCCCCAAGATATTGTGGCGTGGGTGGCTTACGGCCTTGAAGCCAGAATGAGTGGCGAAGGCCCATGCGTAGCCAGGGTGCGCGCATCGACAAATCCCGCCTCGGCCAGCCAGCCGTTGATCTCCTCAAAGCTGAAGGTATTGCCGCAGTCGGTATTGACCAGCATGTTGACAGCGAAGATGAGGCTGGGGACCGGCCCGGTGCGGTCGGCATTCACCAGGAATTCGGCAATCGCGATGGTGCCGCCGGGGGCGAGGGCGCGGAAGGTCTTCTGGAGCAGCGCCTTGCTGCGATCAACGCCTTCGCTGTGCAGAATGTGGCCGAGCGTTGCGACATTGTGGCCGGAGCCGAAGTCGGCCTCCTGCAGGTCGCCCTGGTGAAAGGCAAAGCGGTCTGTCAGGCCGAAGCGGGCCACGGTGGCTCGCGTAACGGGCAGTACGGCCGGCCAATCGACGGCGGTGACGGTGACGTGGGCAGAGCTTTGCGCGAGGGCAATTCCCCAGACGCCGGAGCCGGCTGCGAGGTCGAGAACGCTGACCGGGGCGAGGGATGCCTGGAGATCGAGGTGGGCGGCGAGCTCCTGGGCGACATGGTAGCTCATGGGGAAGATGTCGTTGACGAATTCCTGGAAGAACTCGCTACCGGGGCCTTGCTGATTGACCGAGATCGCAGGAGTCCCAGTGGCGACGACGCGGTTGAGCTGGAGCCAGTTGGGCAGGAGCTGCTGGCTGGTGTGGCGGATGAGGCCGCCTTGAAAGCCGGGCTTGGTACTGACGAGGAAGGCGGCGCTCTCCGGGGACAGGGAGTAGTCGCTGTTGGGTAGCTTGCGCAGAAAATCCATGCCGACGAGGAAGTTGCAGATGGCGGAGAGGCCGCGCTGGGAGGCTTCGGTGGCCTTGGCGAGTTCGGCAAGGGACAGTGGGCCGGCGTCGAGCACGTCAAAGACGTGGTGGCGGATGGCCGCTTCAAGAATCAGCGGCGGGGCATAGCCCCAGGCGAACTGATAGATGCGTTCAGGCGTGACGGGGGCGGAAACTGGAGTAGACATGGTGACCTCATATGGGGGAAGTTGCAGCGGGAATCCGCGCGGGAATGATAGCAGAGGGCGGGATTGCGATGGCGTAAATTGTTGACTGCAATCTCAGGCGAGCAGTTGCTTGCCTACCTTGATATAGAGATCCACAGCTTCAAGCAGTTCCTTCTTGGCCAGCCTTTCAAACGGCGTGTGGGCCACGTGGATCGATCCCGGGCCCAGCAGCAGGGGCGCTCCCCAGTTTGTGAGCTGAGGAATATCGGTGGCGAACTTGGCGACCATGGTTGGGAGCCCTTCGATTGCGCTTAGGCGCACAAACGCCAGGTCGAGCGTAAAGGCAACCTCCGCCAGGCCCTCGGCTGCTTTGAGAATTGCGGCGCGTACCGGCGCCGAGTCGCTGACGAGGCGAATGAGCACCTGGGCCTCGGCATGGTCGGCGATGACGTTGGGCGCGTGGCCGCCGGAGATCTGTCCGATGTTGAGGGTGGTATCTCCGGCAAAATCGTCCACCGGCAGTTCAAGCTGGAGCAGCTTGTGGAGCAGCAGCACCAATTTGTGGATGGCCGAGTCGCCCAGCTCGGGATATGCGGAATGCGCCATCTTGCCGCTGGCTTTGAGCGAGACGCGCAGCGCGCCTTTTGAGGCCAGCGCGACACGGTTATCTGTGGGCTCTCCGTTGATGAGGAAGCGGCTACCCTTGGGGGAGAGGTTGGCGAGTTTTGCGCCGGCGGAGTCGCGCTCCTCGCCGCTGACAAACAGCACGCCAACTTTGTAGCCCTGGGCGCGAAGTGCTTCGGCCGCCGCAACCTGGGCAGCGATGATGCCCTTGGCGTCAGACACGCCGCGGCCGTGCAGGAATTCGTCGTCTTCGGTGGGCGCAATGAAGGGCGGGACGGTGTCCAAGTGGGTGGAGAAGACCAGGTCTGGCGTTTCGCCGGCGGTTCCGGCATAGACATTCCAGCGCGGGGCGTCGGTGCCGCTATCGGAGGGCTGGGGCACGGAGGTCTTTTCGACGGCCCATCCGCGGGCGGCGAGGAAGTCGGCCAGGAAGTCGCCCACCGCACCTTCGTTGTAGGTGGTGGACTCAATGCGGCAGAGGTCGAGGGTAAGTTGGATGGGGTTGATTGCTTGAGGAAGCTGGGGCATGATGCTGCCAGAATACCTTACGCAACGAGGTGAAAATGCCGGTGCGCCAAAATGCCCTCTAGTCAAACGATTTGCCGGAAGTGTCTTGATTGCAGCAAAGGGAGCCGGAATCGGAATCGGCGCGATCTTTTAGGGGATGGAAGTGGGGAGGGTCAGGCGTAGAATGTTGAGTGAAATGATCGCCACAACCGTACCCATCCGCAGCAGCATGGAGCCGCCCCCGGCCAGGCTGCGCAGTGTGGAATTGGCTGGACCGGCAGGCCGGCTGGAAGCTGTATTGAATGAAGGGCGCGAAGACGCGTGTTTTGCCGCGCTGGTTTGCCATCCGCACCCGCTGGGCGGCGGCACCCTGCATAACAAGGTTGTGTATCACGCCATGAAGGTGTTGAACGACCCCGCGTGGGGCTTCGCACTGCCTGTTCTGCGCTTCAATTTTCGCGGTACCGGGTTGAGCCAGGGGACGCACGACGGCAAGGCGGAAGTGGGCGATGTGGCGGCGGCGATGGAGTGGCTTGAAAACGAATACAAACTGCCGCTGCTGGTTTGCGGATTCAGCTTTGGGGCGGCGATGGCGCTGAAGGCGTGCTGCGGGGCCGATTCCGCCGGCGAGTTTGGGAGAGACAATCGGGATGTGCGCGCCCTGGCCGCACTGGGACTACCGACCGAGGCCGCAGGCCGCGGCTACAGCTATCCTTTTCTGGCCGGCTGCGCATTGCCGAAACTATTCTTAAGCGGAGACAAGGACCAGTTTGCGCCGGCTGAACAACTGGCGCAGTTGGTTGCCTGTGCCGGCGAGCCGAAGCGACTGGTGCTGATTCCGGGAGCAGATCATTTTTTTCAAGGCCAACTGGACCCGATGCAAAAGGCATTCCAGTGCTGGCTCAAGGAGCAATTGCAATGACGACGGCGCTTGAAACGGCTCTTGACACGCTGCACTCGACGGCAACGGAAATCTTCAAAGGCGCGGTAGCAGCGTGTAATATCGCCACGGCCTTCGACCGTCGACTGCGGTTTGATGGCGACACGATGCACCGTTTGCTACCCGACGGCAGCGGGCCGGCGACGATCAACCTTTCCTGTTACAAGCGGATTTTTGTAATTGCCCTGGGCAAGGCCGCCGGCCCGATGCTGGAGACGCTGCTGGAGCGCATGCCCAGGCGGAAGGGGCTGCGGGGCATCTGTTGTTCGAATCAGTTGCCCAGGCATCACAACTGGCGGATTCGCTACTTTGAGGGCGGGCACCCGGTGCCCAATGAGGACTCGTTCGCGGCCGCGCGGGCGACGCTCGCCCTGCTGCGCAAGGCGAAGAAGGACACGCTGATTTTCTTTCTCATCTCCGGCGGTGGTTCGGCCATGTTCGACCTGCCGCTTGATAGCCAGATCACGCTGGAAGAGACAATGGAGTTTCACCGGCTGCTGTTAGCCTCAGGTGCGCCGATCAACGAGATGAACACGCTGCGGAAGCATTTTTCCGCGGTAAAAGGGGGGCGGCTGGCCATGGCTGCACCGGAGGCGGCCAAGGTGAGCCTGCTGCTGCCGGATGTGCCGCTGCGGACGCTGGACGCGCTGTCATCCGGGCCGACCTCGCCGGACCACTCGACAGTGGCGGAGGTGCGCGATCTGCTGGCGAAGTACGACCTGAACGCGAAGCTGCCCGAGTCGATCCGCAAGTTCTTTGAGCGCGAAGATCTTCCCGAGTCGCCCGGCAGCAAGGATTGGCGCGCGCCCTTTTTTGCCCTTGGAGCCAAGACGCTCGGAGCGAAGAGCGGGCCGGCACCCACGCGGCGCGTTACCGCGGCTGCGACGATGAGCGGCGAAGAGAGCGCGTTCCGGGATTCAGTGTTTGAGATTTTGCTTTCAAGCCACGACCTGGTGGAGAATGCGCGCACTCAGGCGCAGAAGGCCGGCTATTACACGGTGGTTGACAACAGTTGCGACGACTGGGACTACGCCGACGCCGCGCGCTACTTGATGAAGGTCTTCAACTCGATGCGGGCGACTCACAAGCGGCTCTGCCTGATCAGCGTGGGCGAGGTGACGGTGACGATGGACCGGACTCCAGGAGCGGGCGGGCGCAACCAGCAATTTGTGATGGCGTGTGCGCTTGAGTTGGAGCAGTTTCAAGGCGAGCGGCTGACGGTATTCAGTGCTGGATCTGACGGCATCGACGGCAATACCCAGTCTGCCGGAGCCATTTCGGACCCCACCACGGTGGCCCGCGCGCACGCGTTCGGGTTCCATCTGAAATCGTCGCTGGCGGCCTTCGACGCCTGCCCCATGTTCACCGCGCTGGGCGACTCCGTTGTAACCGGCCCCACCGGGCACAACCTGCGCGACCTGCGCCTGCTGATTGCCGAGGCGGATTAGAGCGGCCATCCCAGATTCCCTCGGGGGCTAAACTGGCTGCGGAAAAACTCTTGATCTGTGCGAATTTGATAGCCAAAAAACCGCGGGGGCTAAAGCCCAACGTTGATTTGATTCGCTTTATCGGCATGCGACCCCGACCCAGAGGGTTCCCCGGTACCCCGGTCATGCCCTGATACAAAGCGTTCAAGAATGGGCTCCACAAGGAGTTTTTCCGCAACTTGTAAAGCCCGAGCGATTTCGGGATGTATTGATGTACGGGCTGAAGAGGCTGCGGAAAAAGTCGGGTTTTGAGTCAAGATTCACAAAGAACATCCCTCGGGGGCTAAAGCCCAGCGTTTATTTTCAGCCACTTGCGGCACGGCTGAAGCCGTGCC
>Ga0302267_10001178_pt1 | contig 33740 bp, 19 predicted proteins | sample III_Bog_E1_3_FD_194555 | JGI IMG/M metagenome (GOLD analysis project Ga0302267, IMG submission 194555) | Peat permafrost microbial communities from Stordalen Mire near Abisko, Sweden - III_Bog_E1_3 | ecosystem: Environmental > Terrestrial > Soil > Wetlands > Peat | place: Sweden: Abisko...
TAATAGGCATACTCCTGCATGGCGACAATCATTTCATCGTTCGAGGTCCATCGGGGTCTAGACGTTGCACTAGCGCTGATTTCTGCCGCTATTGGAGCCTAAACGTGCGGAAGCCCCTCGTTGCCGAGAGGCTTCGCATGGGCCGAGAAAGGGGTAGCGCGTGGAATGACGCTACGCGGTACCACCCGGACTGTCAAATGCAAACTGACGGCATTGGAGAATGAGCAGCCGGAATCAGGACACTACCCCAGATCCGGGCAAGTCAGTTCGGCCGGCTTTGATCGAATCCTTGGAGTGGCCGAACCAGGAGGTCTCTCAGGGTTACGCTCGGGGAATTGATCGTGCAGAACCACATTGAGCAGCGACTTATGGACCTGGATGCGGCCGTTGTATTCGATGAGGCCGAGCTTGCGAAATCGATTCATGAAGAAGCTGACGCGGGACCGGGTGGTGCCGACCATCTCTGCAAGAGTTTCCTGTGTGATTCGAGGAATCAAGCGCTCCGGCTTACCCGGCTCACCAAATTCGGCCATCAACAGGAGAATCCTCGCCAAACGCTTTTCGCTGGAGTTGAAAAGCTGATCGACAAGATCGGCCTGGGTTCGCATACTCCTGGTCAGCAGAAATTTCAGGAACATTTCGGAGAAGGAGTGCTCCTCGTGCATCACGCGGATCATCTCCTCCCTTTCTATGCTGAGCGCTGTACAGACGGCAGTGGCAGTGGCAGTGGCCAAGTGCAACTCACCGACGCTCGCCAACGACTCCTCTCCAATGAATTCCCCGGCGGAGAGCAGCGCGATGGTGGCCTCTCTCCCGTCGTCCGAAACGACGGTGAGTCTTGCGCGGCCCGTCCGAAGATAGAAGATAGACTCAGCCGAACTTCCCTGAGAAAAGAAGACCTGCTTGGGCTTCAATTGAACGACTCTTCGTCCCACTCCCGCTTCTTCCAAAAAGGTCGCGAGGTCAAAGGTCATGCTTCTCACCTCCGCCGTTTGAGTTTCCAGTCCCGGCTGCGGTCTTCACGGGAACAGTTCGGAAGGGTACGCGACCGCTTCAGATTTGAGGCAGCCAGGATTGCAGGTTGCCTTCCCAGTTGAGCAAAACTATACACCTTGCCACCGTCGCTCGGGCATTTCCTTGCACCCTCCCCTCCTGAGCGACTCGGGCTGGCCTGGGAGCGCCGTCCTCCACGGCCAACCAAGCCAGCACGCTTACCACCCAGCTCAATGACCGAAGGCGAGAGAAGCTGAGTCTCGATGAAGTGAAGAGAATACTGATCTGACGTCTTTAGTAAAGGGAACGGATAGCCGAGGCTGTCAAAAAAAGCGTTGGGTGGCACAGAAGACTGCTGAAACGAAGTGACAAGCAGCCCAACAATGCGACTTGAGCTGGTGTAGGCCATTACCTGCTTCAGCTCATTCCTTCTCTTTCGTTTCCTCTTCCGGCCAAAGCGGCGGCTGAATAGCGCGGGTTCTCTCATGCCTGAGGTCGGCAAGTATGCGGGACCAGTGAAGGATGCTTCGCTCGGTCCGTGCCAGTCGACGTTGTGCCTCCCGAAGCTTGCGTTCGGCGTACCGCATTCGGCGGCTTCGTGCTCGGTCGAGTTGTGGATCGTCGTGCATGCAGGGGCTCAAACTTGAACATCCAGAATAGTACGTGGAGGCACACGGGGTCAGGCTTCATTGCCGGCCTCGCCATTCACGCAGTCAAACAGCCGCAGAGCTACAGGCTGGATTCCTTCAAACTTTGCAGTAGCCCGGAGTACCTCTTGCGCGACTGGTCATTCCTGACTGCGAGGCCCAGGGCCTTCTTTTGACCGACCACCACGAGTAGTTGCTTGGCGCGGGTGATCCCCGTATAAATCAGGTTGCGCTGGAGCAGCATGTAGTGCTGCATGGCCACCGGCATGACCACCGCGGGGAACTCGGATCCCTGCGACTTGTGGATCGTGACGGCGTAGGCCAAAGAAACCTCATCCAACTCGCCGAAGTCGTATTTCACCAGCCTGTCATCGAATCGGATCGAGAGTTCCTGCTCAACCGGATCGATCTTCTCGATGGCGCCGATGTCACCATTAAACACTTCCTTCTTGTAGTCGTTCTCCGTCTGGATGACTTTGTCCCGGACCTGGAACCGCCATCCAAATCGATCAACGGCGGTCTCACCTGGCCGAACAGGGTTCAGAGCGCCCTGCAGCACGATGTTCAACTCGCGGACTCCGATCGATCCCCGATTCATCGGGCACAGAACCTGAATGTCGCGGATCGGGTCGAGCCGATGCCCCTTCGGGATCCTGTCCTGAACCAGCCGAACCAGGGTTGCGGATATATCCTCCGGCGTATCCCTTTCTACGAAGTGGAAGTCGGAGCCGGACTCCGCTGTGCGAAGCTCCGGCATTTTCCCTTGGCGGATGAGGTGGGCGCTGGTAATGATCTTACTGGTGGCCGCCTGCCGGAACACTTCGGTCAGACGAACTACCGGTACCACGCCGCTATCGATCAGGTCTCGCAAGGCATTTCCCGGTCCTACGGAGGGCAGCTGGTCCACGTCGCCGACCATGATCAGCCCGGAAGTCTTGGGGAGGCCGCGGAGCAGGGCATACATCAGGAGCACGTCCACCATCGAGGTCTCATCGACGACAAGGAGGTCGCAGTCAAGCGGCTTGTCTTCGTTGCGCAAAAACCTTCCCGTGGCCGGATCGACTTCCAACAGACGATGGATGGTCTTCGCTTCCATCCCGGTTGTCTCGGTGAGCCGCTTCGCGGCCCTACCCGTGGGGGCACACAGAAGACATTTCACTTTCTTTGCCCGGAGGATCAGCAGGATCGAGTTCACGAGAGTGGTCTTACCCACACCGGGGCCACCGGTGATAATGACGGCCCGGCTGGTCAGCGCGGTCCTCAATGCTTCCCGTTGGCTTGGCGCGAGCACCTTTCCGGTCTTCTTCTCGCACCAGGCGACGGCCTTTTCAAAATCGATCTTTGGGTAGGCCACTCCGGTTGCGCCCAGCCGTTTGATCTTCCTCGCGATGCCGTCCTCCGCCTTCCTCAAGTGCGGAAGGAAAACCAGAGGTTCGCCGTCGATCTCCTCCAGCAGGAGAAACCCGCCGGTCAGCATCTGCGACACGGCCTGCTCGATCGTCTCCACCGGCACTTCCAGCAGTTTCACGGCCGCCAGCTTCAGCTTCTCCAGCGGCAGGGCACAATGCCCATCGGAGGTTGCCCCCAGGAGAACGTGGTCGATTCCAGCCCTGGCACGATTCTGCGAGTCCTTGGGAATCCCGACACTTTGGGCGATCTGATCTGCCGTGGCGAAGCCGATGCCGTGGATCTCCTTTGCCAGGGTGTACGGGTTTTCCTGCACTGTTTGGATGGCCAGATTCCCGTACGTCTTGTAGATTCGGACTGCCCGCCCGGTACTAACCCCATGGCTGTGAAGGAAGATCATGATCTCCCGGATCTGCATCCCTTCCTGCCAGGCATTGGCGATCCGTTCCCGGCGTTTTGGCCCGATGCCATCGACGGCCTCCAAGTCGGCGGGGTTGTTGCCAATAACCCCGAGCACTTCCGCGCCGAAGTGTCCGACCAGCTTCTTGGCCAGGACGGGGCCAACCCCTTTCACGAAGCCGCCGGCCAGGTATCGTTCAACACCCTCGCTCGTGGTTGGAGGGACGGCTTTCAGGACCCTGGCCTTGAACTGGAGACCATGCTCCTTGTCCCGGACCCACCAGCCGGCGGCGGTTAGCCACTCCCCGGCACTCACGGAAGGCAAGGAGCCGAGGACCGTCACCTGGTCCCGCTGGCCTCGGACCTTTACCCGGAGTACGGCGAACCCGCTCTCTTCATTGAAGAAGGTGACCCGCTCTACGAGTCCGGCGATCTCTTCTGAGGGTGGTCTGGGTTGTGGGGAGGGATCGTTCATCCTGGTCGAAGTCTATGCCCAGGAAGCTGGCTCCTGCAGCCTGAAACGCACCTTATGCACGCTGGTGAGATCCGCGGCCTGAACCTCCGTCAATGATCGGGTAGCAAAGACCGAGGAAGGCGCGCCAAATAAACAGGGGAAGGGAATTGACCTCCACGCGCGCCGGCCATCGGCGAAGACTCCCGCGACCACGAATTCCACGTTGGCAACCCTCACTGATTCACCGGCTTGCCTTGGAGCCACGCCCAGCGATTCTGAACGAAGGAATAGAATTGACCCGATGACAACACAAACATCTGTGCTTGCTCCCGGCGCCCGTGTCCTGATCCGGGATGCTGAGTGGATTGTAAAGCGGGTGGATACGACTGGAACAGGAGGACGGTCGGTTCAGGTCATTGGTGTCTCTGAGATCGTTCGACATAAGGAAGCCCGATTTCTCACGGAGATTGAAGGAAAGAGCCTCACCCTTCTGGACCCAGCTGAAACAGAATTGGTGCCGGATGGATCACCGCAGTTCCGAAACAGCCGACTCTATCTTGAGAGCCTACTCCGGCAATCACCGCCAACTGGAAATGACCTATGGATCGGTCATAGCGCTGCCGTCGATAACCTGCCCTTCCAGCTTGACCCCGCCCTGCTGGCACTTGAACAACCGCGTCAACGAATACTGATCGCCGACGCTGTTGGCCTTGGCAAGACGATCGAAATGGGTATCCTGCTCAGCGAACTGATCAACCGTGGGAAGGGCAAGCGCATCCTGGTGGTCACTACAAAGAGCATGATGGCTCAGTTTCAGAAGGAACTCTGGACGCGGTTCACGATTCCGCTGGTCCGTCTTGATTCCGTTGGACTTGATCGGGTCCGGAGCCGAATACCGACAAATGCAAACCCCTTTTACTACTACGATAAAGCGATCATTTCAATCGACACCCTGAAACAGAACGACGAATTCCGTGTCTGGGCTGACAAGAGCTATTGGGACGTGATCGTTATAGATGAAGCGCACAATGTTGCATTCCGCGGTTCGAAACTTTCCCGGCGTGCCAAGCTTGCAGATCTACTGTCGCGTCGGTCCGACACGCTCATTATGGCCTCGGCGACGCCGCATGACGGCAAAGCTGCCTCATTCGCCAGCCTGATGAATATGCTCAACCCCACGGCCATCGCCAACCCGGAAGACTATGGTCCAGACGATATTAAAGGCCTATTCTTGCGCCGCTATAAAAAGGACGTTCAGGAACAGATATCTGGCTCGTTTCTTGAACGTCAGGTCAGCAAGCATCCTGTCCCGGCATCTCCCAAAGAGGAAGCAGTCTATGATCAGCTGGCGGAGGCTAAGTTTCTTTCCTTTGACGGCTCGCGCCGCACTGGCCAGCTTCTTTTCAAGACTGTGCTCGAAAAGGCCCTCTTTTCCTCGCCGGCCGCGTGTCTGGAGACCGTTCGTCAACGGCTGCGCAGAATCGAGAAAGAGGTCAGCCCCGAAGCCGAGATGGATCGAGCGACACTGGGCGGCATCGCAGAATCCCTGAAACAAATTGGCAGAGATGATTTCGCCAAGTATCAGCGCCTAGTGGAGATGTTGAAACCAGGTGGATATCTGAACTGGATCCCCGCCGATTCTTCAGATCGCATTGTCCTCTTTACAGAGCGGATCGAGACCCTGCATTTCCTTGAAGAGAACCTCGCACGCGATCTAAAGCTGAAGCCAGGACAATTGGAGGTCGTTCATGGGTCTGGCATAGAAGATGTCGACCTTCAAAAGATAGTTGAAGACTTCGGCCGTGACCAGTCTCCGATGCGACTGTTACTTGCATCCGACATCGCCAGCGAAGGCCTTAACCTGCACTTCCTCAGCCATAAATTGATCCACTTCGACATCCCATGGTCGCTCATGGTCTTTCAACAGCGGAATGGTCGTATTGACCGATACGGACAGGAGAGGCAGCCGCAAATCGCATATCTCTACACAGAGCCTGAGCATCCCAAGATCCACGGCGACCTTCGCATTCTCGAGCTGCTCGTGGAAAAGGATGAGCAAGCGGCGAAGAATATAGGAGATCCGTCGGTCTTCCTTGGTGTCTTTGATGCTCGTGAGGAGGAGGCGATGACCGGCAACGCGATCGAAGAGAACCTCGCCCCTGCCGAGTTCAATCGGCGTATGGAGAAGGCTGCTGAGGATGATCTCCTAACCATCCTCTTCGGTGATGCGCCGGTTCCTGCAGGACAAGCCGCCCGTGACCGATGCCATTCCTTTCCCAGTCTATTCGGCGACGATCTGGCTTACTTCCAGGATGGACTCGCCGCGCTTAATGCTATTTCGGACCTGCAAGCGGACTTCGATAGCGAGCGTCAACTCGTCACACTGACGGTCAATGACGACTTGCGGCGTGTATTCCGGGCGCTCCCCTCTGAGGCCCTCCCGAAGGATGGGCGAATTCACTTCACCACTAGCAGGGAACGGGTCAAGAAGGCCATAAAAGACTCGCGAGCAGAGGAAGACACTTGGCCACAAGTCCATCTTCTTTGGGACCTTCATCCAGTGATGGAGTGGATTAACTTCAAACTGATGGTTGCATTTGGGCGCAAACAGGCGCCTGTAATGCGTCTAGCTGGCGCACTTCCTGCCGGAGAGTCCTTATTCCTCATCCAGGGCGAGATCCCCAACAAGAAAGGGCAACCCGTCATCCATGAGTGGTTTGCCGTCCGCTTCGAAGGGCATCGCATTGTCGGAGTGCTGTCGCTCCAGGAGTTCCTGAATCTCACCCACTTGGATCAGCGGGCCTTCCCCAATCCTGGCCAGCTTGAGATTCCCATCGCTGTCAGCAGCCTTCTTACAGATGCGGTCGCCGAGGCCCGCAGTTACATGTCGGCTCGCCGGCGGGCATTTCAGCAAAGCCATGAGACACGGCTACGAGAAGAGATGCTGAGCCTGAGCACTTTGCAGGACCGGCAGCTATCCTTTCTGGAATTTGAGTTCCCTGAAGACCAGGTATTGTTGGGTTCGCGCCGGAGCAGGAAGCTTGAACGCCGCCGGCGCATTGACGAAGTCTTTGCCGACTACCGCCGCTGGGTGGAGGAAACGTTGACCACTGAAGACAGCCCCTTCCTCCGCGTCGCGGCTGTTTTCCTCGGATGATGCATCATGCCAATTGACCTTACTGGGATTACGAACGAAAACGAGTTCTACACGCACCACTACCTCGCCGCCATCTTGGAAGGGGATCTGAGGCCCCTGTTCGAGGAGTGGTCAAAGCTGGAGAATCCGCCTTACGACCGCCTGAAAGCTCTTGCGCGTCCTTTCCAGGCAATTGACCGTCAAAGTGACCCGGTTGACCGGGAGGCGCTCAGGCAAAGATGGTTCCGTGACCTGTTCGCGGTTCTTGGTTACTCCTTCACTCCCGAAACAGTTGAATTCGAGGATGGCACTACTCTTCCCCTCGCCGGCCAAATCACGCGGGCAAACGGCCGCGCGGAGCTCTGGGCTCTGGCAGTGCCAGCGGACACTTCGCATGTCGGCACTTCCGATGAGGACGAATACGATCCACTCGACACCTACGAAGAGATCCTGACCAAGCAGGTGTTCGCTGCCCAGGAGCCGCCACGCTGGGTCATGCTCTACGGAGCGAAACAACTGATCCTGATCGATCGGTCCAAATGGCCTTCAAAGCGCCTGCTGCGCTTTGATTTGGAGGAGATCCTCGGTCGCCGCGAGCCCTCCACGCTCCGGGCAATGGCCGCCCTCCTTCATCGCGAGTCCGTGTGTCCAACTGACCAAATCAGCCTTCTGGACCGGCTGGATGAAAACTCTCACAAACACGCCTTCGCCGTTTCTGAAGACCTGAAGTATAGCGCCCGCGAAGCCGTCGAACTGCTCGGCAACGAAGCGGTCTGGTATCTCAGGGAGGTTCTGAAAGAAGGTGTCTATGGCAAAGATCTGGCAGAGCAGCTCACGCGTGAATGTCTCCGCTACCTCTACCGCCTGCTCTTCCTCTTCTACGTAGAGGCGCGCGAGGAGCTTGGCTACGCGCCAATGAAGAGCGAGGAGTACCGCACAGGCTACTCGCTTGAGAGCCTGCGCGATGCGGCCGAATCCGAGCTGACCACGGAGGAGGATCGCAATGGCTATTTCCTGCACCATTCCCTCCAGGCTCTCTTCCGCCTGATCCACGATGGCTGGCGGCATGAGCTAAAACCCGAGCAGGTGGGCGACTACAACTTCCGCATGGAGCCTCTCCGCTGTGACCTGTTCGATCCGGCGCGTACGCCCCTGCTGAACCGGGTCCGCATGCGCAACCACGTCCTTCAGAGGGTTGTTGAGCTACTCTCCCTTTCCCGCGAAGGCCATGGCCGCCGCGGGCGCATTAGCTACGCGCAGCTCGGCATCACCCAGCTCGGGTCAGTCTATGAGGGTTTGCTTTCTTACACCGGCTTCTTTGTCGAAGAACGGGACGGCCTCTACGAAGTTAAGCCCGAAGGGGAACAATACGATCCGCTCAAGCAGGCCTACTTCGTCCCCAAGAGTGCGCTCAGCGAGTACACAAATGAGGAAAAAGTTTATGAGAACGGGCGACTGGTTCACCATCCAGCGGGTAGTTTTGTTTACCGCCTCGCCGGTCGGAATCGCCAGAAGTCGGCTTCGTATTACACGCCAGATGTACTCACTCAATGCGTCGTGAAGTACGCGCTCAAGGAAATGCTCAAGGACAAGTCTGCCGACGAAATTCTCGGCCTGAACGTTTGCGAACCAGCCCTAGGTAGTGGCGCCTTCTTGAATGAAGCGGTGAATCAGCTGGCCGACGCTTACCTGGAGCGGAAGCAACGCGAGACCGGCCGGACGATCGGCCACGACGAATACTTGATAGAGAAACAGAAGGTCAAAGCCTACCTTGCGGATAACCGCGTCTATGGGGTGGACCGCAATCCGGTCGCAATTGAGTTGGCCGAAATCTCTCTCTGGCTCAACACCATCTACGTTGGCCACACCATCCCGTGGTTTGGAGGCCAGCTCACAGCAGGTAACAGCCTCATCGGCGCCCGGCGGCAAGTGTTCACGCGCCAGCAGCTTGAAAGCGTCAATCGCGAATGGTTGGACTCTGTTCCCGAGCGCGTGCCGGTTGGAAAAGACCGCACTGAGGGGCAGATCTGGCACTTCCTGGTTCCCGACCAGGGGATGGCGGATTACACGGACAAAGCTGTTAAAGAAATGCTTCCCGCGGAGATGAAGTGCATCCGCGACTGGCGAAAGGACTTTGCCAAGCGATTCACAGCTGGCGATGTCAGAGCACTGGAGCGGCTCTCGACCGCAGTCGATCGTTTATGGAGGAAGCACTGCGAGGACCTTCGGCGGGTTCGGCGCGATACGGCACATATCTTTCCGATCTTCGGTCAGGAAGCGAACCCGGCGTTTGTCGAACGCGGCAATCAACTTAGCACCCACCAGCGCGACGAGATTTTCGAACGGGCGATCACACCCGCGGGCGGACAAGCCAGCGCCTATCAGCGGCTCAAGCTCGCCATGGACTACTGGTGTGCCTTGTGGTTCTGGCCTGTTGAGATGGCAGACATGATGCCAACGCGCGATGAATTCTTGCTGGAGATGTCCGCGATTCTGGAAGGAACTTCTCAGGAGCTTTCGCCGCTTTTGGGGCCTGAGCAACAACCCTTGTTCGCAACAGGTCGGCCAGAGCAGCAGCAGTTGCGCCTCGCTGAAGAACTTGGTCAAGTGAACTTGGAGGAACTTTGCGCGAGCTTGCCGCGGCTGAAACAGGTCCTTGCACGTGGCCAACGCCACCGTTTCTTTCACTGGGAGCTCGACTTTGCCGATCTGTTTGAGGACCGAGGTGGCTTCGATCTGATACTCGGTAACCCACCGTGGATCAAAGTCAGTTGGCAAGAAGGCGGCGTAATGGGGGATTTCAATCCACTTTTCATTCTCCGTAAGTTTTCAGCCCCCCAAATGCGCGAGATCCGGGAGCAGACATTTGCTCAATATTCTGAGTTGCAGGGGACGTATCTTGACGAGTATGTAGACTTGCAAGGAACACAAAACTTCCTGAATGCTAAAGAGAACTATTCTCTGCTATTAGGTACTCAGTCGAACCTGTATAAGTGCTTTCTGACGCAAGCGTGGGCCGTAACGAATTCAAAGGGCGTCCAGGGATTCTTGCACCAAGAGGGTGTCTATGACGATCCAAATGGTGGAAAGGTCCGGTCTGAACTTTATCGGCGATTGCGCCTACATTTCCAATTCCAAAACCAACTTATCCTGTTCCCGCTTGGTGATCGTGAAAAGTACAGCATTAACATCTCCGGACCGCCCTCCCTAGTTAAATTTCGCCATATTTCCAACCTCTTTCACCCGACGACTATAGACACTTCCTTCGAACACGACGGTTGCGGCGTTAGCGGTGGAATAAAGAACGAGAATGGCGACTGGGATCTTTCGGGACACATGGATCGAATAATTGAAGTTGACGAGGGTGTTTTGGAATTATTCGCCCGACTTTATGATGACCCTGGTACTCCTGCACTTCAGGCCAGACTACCGTCATTGCACGCTCGAAAACTCATCAATGTGCTGCGGAAGTTCGCGGACTATCCCAAACGTCTTGGCGATCTGGTGGGACGATACGAAAGCACTGTGATGTGGGACGAGACTAATCGTGTAAACGACGGTACGATTAAGCGCGAGACGCGTTTTCCAGAGAGCACTCGGGGGTGGATTCTTTCCGGCCCACACATCGAAATTGCGAATCCTTTGGCGAAGACGCCAAGGCGTATATGCACCGAGAAGGGCCACTACGACCCACTTGATCTTACGCAGATTCCATCCGATTACTTGCCGCGTACAAACTATGTGCCAGCATGCGGTGAAGAAGCTTACCAAATCCGGGGTCCACGGGTCTCGTGGGACGACAGCAAACTGACCACCGAATTCTTCAGGTTGGTCAATCGCGAAATGCTTAGTCAAGCCAGAGAGAGGACGTTTCTTGCGGCGATTGTGCCCCCTGGAGTGGGACATGTCAATACGTGCTTTGCTAGCGCATTCCAGGACACTGGCCGATTAGTAGATTTTGCCGCGATGGCTGTGTCGTTGCCAATTGATTTCCATGTAAAGTCAACGGCAATGGGACATGCAAACAAGACGCTTGTTGCGCAACTTCCAGTGTTAGATCAAGCTCACCTGCGCCCTGCTCTTCACGCACGAGTGTTGATGCTGAATTGCCTCACGTCTTATTATTCGAACCTTTGGCAAGACTGCTGGGATTCTCAATTTCGTAATCAACGCTGGTCAAAAAGGGATGGCCGGCTTAACGATGAACGGTTCAGTTCTCTTATTTCAACCTGGAGTCAATACATCCCTTTGCGAACGGATTTCGAACGCCGACAAGCTCTCGTGGAGATCGACGTGCTCGTGGCTCGTGCACTCGCTCTCACGTTGGATGAGTTGCTCTCGATTTACCGGATACAGTTTCCTGTTTTTCGTCAATATGAATGCAACACATTTTTTGACCAGAACGGACGCATCGTTTATCTCGATGGCGATAGTTCCTTCGGGCTGAAGACGCCTGAGTGGCGTCTGGTAGAAACCATGTCGACAGGCACGATAACGCGCAGAACTGAAGACGATACCCTGCCCGGCGGCCCGCGCGAACGGGTCATCGAGTACGTGGCACCATTCGACCGCTGCGACCGAGAGGTTGACTATGCAACGGCCTGGAAGTTCTTCGAGGAGAACGGGGAATGATTCCTTCGGTAATAACCCGGCAGATTGAGCGCGGAGTGAAGGAGTTCCTTCTCACAACCTTCCCAATCACGAATCCCTTTTTTGCCGGAACCCTGGAAAGGCTCCTCGACTCGCCGGGTATGCTGTTCCGCGGCCCGTACCTTTCCGTCAAGCTTCCATTTGTCCCGGCAAAGGATGGGCCACGCCCATTTCTGGAGGTCCTACCAGAGAGCTTTGCCCCCTATCGCCACCAGCAGCAGGCCTGGGATCGGCTGGACACGCGAGTGGGGCGGTCGACCATTGTGGCTACTGGCACCGGTTCCGGCAAGACGGAATGTTTTCTCTATCCGATCCTTGACCATTGCTTCAAGCAGCGTGGCCGGCGTGGAATCAAGGCCATCCTCATTTACCCGATGAATGCGCTGGCAACGGACCAGGCGCAACGGCTGGCGAAGATGATCTGGCAGAATCCGGGGCTCAACGGATTCGTTACCGCCGGGCTTTGGATCGGAGGGCAGGAAGATAAGCCCTCGCCGGTGATGACCGAAAATGACCTGATCACCGACAAAGAGATGCTCCGCGCCGCGCCGCCTGACATCCTAATCACCAACTACAAGATGCTCGACTACCTGCTGGTTAGGCCCCGCGACTTCCCGCTCTGGCGTTTAAACCAGCCGGAGACGCTCCGCTACCTGGTGGTCGATGAGCTGCACACCTTTGACGGAGCACAGGGCGCCGACTTGGCTTGCCTGATCCGCCGCATCAAGGAGCGTGTCAAAACCCCTCCAGACCATCTCTGCTGCGTCGGTACGTCGGCGACGCTTGGCGAGGGTTCGCAAGCAGACCTTGCAGATTATGCAAGGCGCTTGTTCGCGGAGCCATTCGACGAGGAAAGCGTTATCGGCGAGTCACTGCTGGCGCCGGATGAGTTCCTGAAGGGCTATCTGGTGACGCGATTCCAGACTCCGGGCGTCAGCGACCTCAATGCGATGGACCCGCTTCTGTATGAGTCGGTGGATGATTACCTGAAAGCGCAGTTGCATTTGTGGATGGGGCAGGACCTTGCTTTGGATCCGGTGGCCCTCGGAGAGGCCCTGAAGCACCACGCCTTCTTCCGAAATCTGCTGGTGATTCTGGGCAACCGTGCGGTTGCCGCCGGTGACCTGGCAGCGGAATTGAAGAAACAGCTGCCCGGCTTCAGCAGCTTGGAGGAGCAGTATCTCGACCGGTTGCTGGACAGTTTCCTGGCTCTGGTGTCCCAGGCGCGAATTGAAGGTCCGACAGGCTTACAGCCTCTGGTGCAAATCCGCATGCAGCTCTGGCTCCGGGAGTTGCGGCGCATGGTGTGTTCGGTTCAAAACAACCCTGCACTGTGCTTTGCGGATGACCTGAAGCCCGATGATTTGAAGCGGAGCCTGCCGGTGATTCATTGCCGCGAATGCGGGAACACTGGCTGGGGTGGCACTGTTCGCGACGCTGATACGCACATCAACCCCGATCTCCCCACCTTCTACAACAGCTACTTCGCCAACTCACCCCACGTCCAATTCCTCTATCCGTTATCCGAGGATAAGCGGAAGAAACAGCGCGAGTTTCCTTCGCATCTCTGCACCAGCTGTCTCAGTGTCCAGCGGTTGACGGAGAACGCGAACTGCGGCAACTGTGGCGCAACGGCCGACCGGATGCTGCCTGTCTGGATTCCTAACACTAACTACACCAAGAAAAAGAAGGATGGGAGTGAAAAGCGTCTCGGTTCGCACGATTGCCCAAGCTGCGGTGGCCACAACTCGCTGACCATTCTGGGCTCACGCGCTGCAAGCCTGACCAGCGTCATCATCGCCCAACTGTTCTCATCGATCTTCAACGAAGACAAGAAGCTGTTGGCGTTCTCGGATTCCGTGCAGGATGCTTCGCACCGTTCCGGCTTCTTTGCTGCCCGCACCTATACCTTCAATCTGCGCAGCGCGATTCAGAAGGCGGTCCTGGATGCGGACGGACCGGTGCCATTCGAAACGCTGACAGCGCGCTTTCTAGGTGATTGGCGGCAGCGCCTCAAGCCCGGTGAGTTTCTGGCAACTTTCTTGCCTCCCGACATGGACTGGCTTGAGGACTATGAGAGCTTTCGGGCCACAGGGAAGCTGCCAGTTGACTCGGACCTCATGAACCTTCTTGATCGACGCCTGGCATGGGAGATCTGGAGCGAGTACACGTTTGACTGCCGGATCGGCCGCACACTGGAAAAGACCGGAAGCTCCACTCTTGAAGTGAAGCCGGACATCTGGCAGAGAGTGTTGGAAACACTTCTGCCGCGCCTGCAAGAACAAATAGGCCTGCTGCGTGAGTTGGATCAGACCATACTCCGTGGGTTTCTTGCAGGTCTCATTCAGAATCTGAAGAACCGTGGCGCGGTCGATGAGGCTGACTTGGCGCCGTATATCGAGAGCCTGGGAGGTTACTGGCAACTCGGGAAACAGAACGGCCGTGCTGTGTGGCGGCCAAATGTATCGCGGATGTCGCGTACCCCCGTTTTCCTCACATCACGTGGAGGGGAGCGCTTCCAGACACTGATCCGGCAGACTAACAATCCAACTCCCACCTGGTACGAGGATTGGATGGAGAAGTCGTTCTATGGTCTCGAACCGACCATTGCCGAATTGACCCAACAGATTTACGAAGTAGTGTTAAGTGCGCTCAGAGAGACGGGATTAGTCTTCGAACGTGTTGCACGTGGCGCGCGCATATGGGGTCTGGAACCGGCTGCGTTCCAGGTCACGACTCATGTGGTCCAGTTCAAGTGCAAATACTGCAGTTTTGCGGTCTCCGTTGGAGTAGCCGATAGCGTGGTCTTTGAAGGTAACCGATGCATGCGATATGGCTGCGATGGTCATTTCGAGCGAATGCCCGCGGCCGATGATTACTACCGGCGATTGTATGCAACCGGCGACGTGAAGCGGATATTCTCAGCTGAGCACACTGGACTGCTCGAACGCGAAACACGCGAGCGAATCGAGGAGGGTTTCCGAAAGAACGAATTGCCGGGCGATCCGAATCTGCTCTCATGCACCCCGACACTCGAGATGGGCATCAACATTGGCGACCTCTCGTCGATTGCGCTCTGTTCGGTTCCACCGAAGCCGAGCAACTATCTGCAACGGGTTGGTCGTTCAGGCAGAGTGAACGGGAATTCCTTTGTACTTGCTGTTGCCAACGCACGTGCGCATGACCTTTTCTTCTATTTTGAGCCAGAGGAAATGATTCAGGGTTTAGTGGAAACACCTGGCTGCTTTCTGAACGCGTCGGCCGTTATGGAGCGGCAATTTACCGCATTTGTTTTCGATCGCTGGGTAGAAACTGGCGTGCCTGATGGCGCGTTGCCTGATGAGTTGCGCGCTGTGCTCGATATTGTGGAGAGCGGGGACCGAACGAAGGGATTTCCTGCCAATCTACTTACGTTCTTCGAACAGAACCGCCCGCTCTTGGAGGATGGGTTTTTAACTCTTTTTGAGCAAGAGATGGCCGACTATACGCGTGAGAGGATTCGGGCTTTCTCTCTTGGTACAGATTTGGATGTCATTGGTCTGCAGGCCTCAATCTGGAGGGGCCTGGAGGAAGTGGCGGGCGAACGAAAGGCGCTTCGAAACCAGATTCAAGCTCTAACCAAGAAGATCCGAGACTTGAAGCAGGACCAGGCGCGAGACCAGAACTTCGATTCTACACTTTTGGATCTGCTGCGCGAAAAAGCAGCGTTGAACGAGATTGTCCGTTCCATCAACGAACGGAAAGTATTGAATTTCCTTACTGACGAAGGGCTATTACCCAACTATGCCTTTCCCGAAGCCGGCGTTGTGCTGAAGTCTGTCATCTACCGGCGCATTTCAAGTGCTGAGGACGATGATCGTAAGTACAAAACAAAGACCTACGAGTATGAGCGCCCAGCTGCAGCCGCGATCCTTGAACTTGCCCCAGCTAACAACTTTTACGCCGAGGGACGGAAGCTGGAAATCGACCAGGTGAACTTGCAGATGTCTCAGATCCAGCCGTGGCGGTTCTGTATTGACTGTTCCTATTTGGATTTGGAGGGGAGATCGGAGCCACGCGCATCTTGTCCAGAGTGCGGAAGTCCGCTTTGGGCTGATGAGGGTCAACGGCGCAACATGCTGCGAATGCGGCAAGTGATCTCCACTCAATCCGAACAGGAAAGTCGCTCATACGACGAAAGCGATGACCGCGAACCGCTCTTTTATCAAAAGAACATGTTTGTAGTGAAGGAGGATGCCGATATCACCGAAGCGTATTTCATCGATCGTGAGGAGGTTCCATTCGGCTTCGAGTTCTTTAGGAAGGTTACCTTGCGGGAAGTAAACTTCGGGGAAAAATTGGCTAGTGGACCCCAACTGAATATCGCTGGAAAACAGTTCGTAGATAAGCCTTTCGAGTTGTGTAGTGCCTGTGGCAAGGTAAAGAAGAACGGCAAGATCGAGCATGCACTCTACTGCCGCTATTGGGGCAAGGAAGAGCAAGAAAAGGTGATCGAGGCGTGCTTTCTGTACCGGGAATTCACATCGGAGGCTATCCGTATGCTTCTTCCAGTGGCCAGCTTTGATGTGGATCGCAACATCCATTCGTTTGTGGCAGCACTCGATCTTGGACTTCGCAAGGCGTTCCGTGGTGATCCGGGCCATTTGCTTACCACAATCATGGATGAGCCGGTGCCTGGGTCCGATGTTCGCAAGCGCTACCTAGTCCTTTATGACGGAGTACCAGGGGGAACGGGCTACCTCAAGGAGTTGATGCGTGATCAGCAGAGCCTGTTGGAAGTTTTCGAGCTGGCCTACCATGTCCTCAAGAACTGCACATGCCAGAACGATCCAGAGAAGGACGGATGCTATCGTTGCCTACTTGCATATCGAGGCCATCATGATCATTTGAATACGTCTAGACAGGCGGCGCTTGAGCTCCTCAAGTTAATCCTTGACAACCGCCAGCATTTGAAACGAACAGAACACCTGAATGCAATCCGGATAAATCGTTTGTTGGAGAGCGAATTGGAAGCGCGCTTTATAGAGGCGTTGCGCCGACCCGGAGAAGGTGAGCCCCTTCGAACGATTGAGCGTCAGGTGGTTCACGGAAAAGAAGGATTCTACGTGCGGTCAGATTTGGGTAACTATCTGATTGAGCCGCAGGTGGAACTTGGGCCCGCGCAAGGCGTTGCGGTTCCAAGCAGAGCTGATTTTGTCTTCTATCCTGAGCGCCCGGAGAGGGGCGAATTGCCCATTGCGGTTTTCACGGACGGCTACGAGTATCATGCCGACCCAGATTCGAGCCTTCGCGTCGGCACGGATACGGCTCAAAGGATTGCGCTGATGCGCTCAGGTCGATACCGCGTTTGGTCGCTAACCTGGGATGATGTTCAAGACCAGTTTAAGAATCCTGTACCCCGGTTTGAGCCTGCACTTCTGCGTTCGGGAGCCAAATTCAACGCGTTGCTCGAAAACATCGATCCCGGAGAGTCAGCCAATTGGAAGAGTCTGAATGGATTGTCCTCCTTTGGGATACTGACGTTCTTGCTAGGGGCGGGACGGAATAAGTCCTGGGCCCGGTATGCACAGGCATTTGTGGTCAGTCTGCTGGAGAATGATCCAGATACGCTTGGCCGATTGAGGTTCAATTATCAGCGATCTCATTCCGACGGGAGCCCGCTGCTTGAGGCTGGGGGTGGGATCGAGACAGCGGCGCTGCAAGTCCGCAACTTTGCCGACCTAGACGTACGCCTACGGCTCTTCGATGATTGTGCAGATCACGGTCTTGCCGAGTGGAAAAGAGCCTGGCGTGAGTTCCTCCGGATTGGAAACCTCTTGCAGTTCCTTCCTCGTTTTGAATTCGTGAGCTCCCTCGGTCTGAGAAGTGAACTGTACGGGCCGATATTCGAGACGCCTACCGGATTTCAGAAGGATAGAGTTCCAGATCAACTTGCCACTCTCATGGACCTGGTAGCGCAGGAAATGCGCGATCTTTGCGTTCAAGTTGCAGAGCGTGGCAAGGCTCTGCCTCAAGCTGGTTTCGAGTTGACAAGCGACGCCGGAGAAATCATTGCCACGGCTGAACTGGCTTGGCCTGCCTGCCATCTTGCTGTTCAATTGGAGCACGAAGTTGATGGTACGCATTGTTTTGAGACCGCAGGTTGGCGAGTGTTCGTCGCCGACGACCTCCGGACTGCGCCGGAGCATCTCCTCGATATATTGCCCGATGAGGTTTCCGAATGACGATTGCTCTTTCCAGTGAATTCCTCCTGGCTTTCTCGAATGTTCAGAAGAGCCAACAAAAGCAAGTTCGTGAATTCATCGAACGCTTTCGAGAGCACCCCGATTCGCCGGGGCTCAACTACGAACAGATCAAGGGCGCGAAGGGTAAAGACTTCTATTCGGTTCGCATTAACCAAGCCTATCGCGCTGTTGTCTTTCATCCCTCAAACTCGCAGGTCTACGTTCTGTCTTGGGTCGATCATCATGACGATGCATACCGTTGGGCAGAAAGGAAGCAAATTGTAGTGCATCCGGCCACTGGCGCTTTGCAGATGCTCAGTGCGGAACCCTCGCCGCTGGCACCGACGTTGCCTGTTCCGGTGCCTGTGGCGACCGGGCTGTTTGAACAGATCAAAGACAAGCACTTGCTTCGGCTCGGGGTGCCTGAGGAACTCGTTGGGATTGTGCGAAGTATCAACTCAGACGCCGAGTTGGAGGCTTTTGAGAGCCGACTGCCGCAGGAGGCGTACGAAGCGCTCTTCATGCTCGCAACAGGCTACAGCCTCGACGAGGTCTTCCGTGAAATGGAGAAGCCGGAAGAGGAGATTGCGGTCGATCAGGAAGATTTTGTAGCAGCGCTGAAGAACGAGGATTCAAAGCGGCGATTCTTTGTCGTGGACGAGGCGAAGGATCTGGTCGAGGTTCTGAATGCTCCACTCGAGCAATGGCGTATCTTTCTTCATCCGAAGCAACGACGACTCGTATCTATGGAGGCCAACGGTCCCGTCCGGGTACTCGGTGGCGCCGGTACAGGGAAAACCGTGGTCGCAATGCACCGGGCTCGCTATTTAGCGGAGGAGATCTTCAACAAGAAGGAAGACCGCATCCTCTTTACGACGTTTACACGCAATCTAGCGACGGATATTCACGAGAATCTCCGTAAGCTCTGCTCGGTCGACTCGCTCGCCCGCATAGATGTCGTAAACCTTGACGCCTGGGTAGCGAATTTCCTGCGTGGGCATGGATACCAGCATAAGGTTGTTTTTGATGAAGATGAAAATGAAGCTTGGGCATTCGCCCTCAACCAGGCCCCGCCTGATCTGGGCCTAGCCCCAAGCTTTTATCGTTCTGAATGGGAACACGTTGTTCAGGCCCAGAACATCACCGACTCCGATCAGTACCTTAGAGCGTCTCGTGTTGGTCGAGGAACAAAGCTGGGCCGCGACGCCAAGAAGCGGATCTGGTCTGTCTTCCAGGAATATCGAGCCCAGCTCAACGAACAGGGGAAAAAGGAGCTTATCGACCTGGTTCGTGACGCTCGCGGCCTGATCCAGGGCAAGGGAATACTACTGCCGTATCGGGCCGTGATCGTGGATGAGGCGCAGGATATGAGCGCAGAGGCATTTCGCCTATTGAGGGCGATTGCCATGGAGGGCGCCAATGATCTGTTCATTGTGGGCGACGCCCATCAGCGAATTTACCGCCATCGCGTCTCACTCGGCCAGTGCGGAATCAACATCAAGGGCCGTGGAAGGAAATTGAAGATCAACTACCGAACAACCGACGAGATTCGGCGGTTCGCTGTTTGTCTCTTGGAGGGCAGGGAATTTGACGATCTTGACGGTGGAGCTGATGAGCAGAAAGGCTATATGTCTCTCACTCATGGGAGAATCCCTATGGTCCGTTGCTTCGGAAGCTTCGCCGAAGAGGTCGCATTTCTCAAGCAGCACATTCAGGATCTCCTGGCAGAGGGCTCTCCATTGGAATCGATTTGCGTTGTCGGGCGAACGAAACATGTGCTGGAAAGCTACATCGCACAGTTGCAGGCTGGAGATTTAGCCACATATGAGATCAAGCGAAACACAGCCGAGCAACGGGAGAAGCGTGGCCTTCGAGTTGCCACCATGCACCGCGTTAAAGGACTTGAGTTCGAGCACATAGTCGTCGTGGCGGCAAACAAGGGCATTTTACCGCTCGACCCCGCAGTCGATGACGCCGCAGACAATGTGGCAAGACGCGATGCAGAAACCGCAGAGCGGTCACTACTCTACGTTGCCGTGACGAGGGCGCGAAAATCAGCCGCAGTCACTGGATTTGGCGAGTTCACGCCGCTGATCCGCGCGACCTAGTGCTGTGATAGTGGAATGCGCTCTCGCTTGATACGGAAAATGCGCAGTTGGGGGCACTATCCGCAGGTTGCAGGGCCGTGGCGGGCGTTTCCTTTACCTGCCAATCTCGGATCGAAGGTGGCCGGATTTCTACAATGAAAATCGAATGCCACATCTCGCACCCATCACATTCTACGATAGATAACGGCGGTTACGTACTATAGTCACACAATCCTTAGAGGCTCCATGTGGTACCTTTTGGGACGTTATGTTCTTGGCTGAGATTCGTATCCGCAATTTCCGGTGCTTTGCCGACCAGACCGTTAAGTTCCGGCCGGGTGTGAATGTCCTGCTGGGGGAGAACAATGCTGGCAAGACAACAATCATCAAGGCACTGGGCCTTGTCTTGGATCAAAAGGCTAGACGCCGTCCAACGTTCTTTGATTTCCATCATCCCACGGCAGATTGGACGACCCCGCCCGCCTTGACTGTCTCCCTCACATTCCGGTCATCCGAAACGGACACCGTCGAGGACAAAGCGCTGGTCGCGACTTGGTTGACTAGACTTGACCCGCCTTGGGAAGCACAGCTTACCTACACATTCAGGCTCGAACCGGATCAGGATACGAAATGCAAGGAAGACCTTGCCAAGATAAGCGTTGGCGATTTTCCGGAGTATCGGCGCGTGGTCGAGTTCTACCTGGACAAGTACGTCGGCAAAACGTACGGTGGGGCCATCGAGAACCAGATGGAAGCAGAACGCGACTCGCTTGAGAAGATCACCCTCCAGTCGCTCGACGCACTCCGGGACGCCGCGAGGGAACTACTCACGGGGACCGACCCACTCCTCAAACGACTCCTGAAGCTGGTTCGAGACGAAGGCAAGACCGACAAGCAAAAGGCCGAAAGCGCGAAGGAACTGCGTGAACTCACCAAATCCCTGGGAAAGCACATCCGCGGGCGCATAAGTCTCGACCCACTATTGCAACTCGTCAAAGACACAGGCGCATTGGAGGGTGGCAAGCCACAACTCGCTGACGACCTCAGCGAGGAAGATCTCCTGTACGCTCTTCGACTCTACGTCGAAACCAATGGCGTTAGAATCCCCGCAGAACTCAACGGGTTGGGGTACAACAACCTCATCTATATCAGCTTGGTCCTCGCGAGCCTTGACCACCAGGCAGACCCGACCAGGCACGGGACTAACGCAAGCATCTTCCCCATCCTAAGTATCGAAGAGCCTGAAGCACATCTCCACCCTGCACTTCAGTACAAGTTACTGAAGCACATAGAGAAGCGAGTGCGCGAAACCAAGCGCAACCGCCAGGTCTTCATAACGACGCACTCTACGCACATTACCAGCGCATCTCCGCTCGACCAACTCATCGTATTCACAATTCCCGAAACAACGGGCACTCCAAGTGTCGCGTACCCAGGAAGGTGCTTCACGGACAACGACGACGGTAAATCCTCGAAAGCGTATGTAGAACGCTACCTGGATGCGACGAAGTCCAATCTCTTGTTTTCCAAAGGTGTCATACTCGTCGAAGGAATCGCCGAACAACTCCTTCTACCCGTCCTCGCTCAGTACATCGATTGCTCACTCGAAGAACATCACGTTGCACTCATTCCTGTCGGCGGCCTGACGTTCAAGCACTTTCTTCCACTCTTTGGGGCAGGACTCACCCCAGAACAGACACTGTACGCGCTCACGCGGCCCGTTTCTTGTCTAGTCGATGCTGATCCGACAAAGAAGCTAACCGATAGCAAGCAGAAATTTCAAAAATGTTACCCATACGAATTGAACGCAGACAGCACCTATACGTACAAGCCGCTGTCTGATGTGATCGGGAAGCTAACGACTCTAAGCGCGAAACGAGAGAATATCCTGCTCGTGAATGGTGCGATGACGCTCGAATATGACCTTGCATTTGACAACTACGCAGTCGCGCTCCTCGTTACAAGCGCATGCAATCACGCAGATCCTCTGCGCAAATTGATAGGCGATCCCACGGCAACGCCCAATGAACTAGAGGAAACCATCACTGCGGCTAGAATCGCCACGGAGCATCTCGGTGTGCAAGATCGAACGGCACACGTCGTTGCCACGTGCTACCTCGAGAGCGTCGATAGCGCGAAAGGCGAACACGCATTCGCACTTGCCAAGGCGCTAATAGAAGCCAAAGGAACAGCGGCAGCTCAAGGCTTCACAGTCCCGAGCGCAATTGCCAAAGCCATCAGGTGGGCCGGGAGGCAACCGGAACCCACAACTCTAAAAGCGCCGACGACTGCGGCATGAACGCGATCAGCTCAGACACGCTTTTGCTCAACACGGATCGGCACGTTCGTGTCAACGCTGGCCCCGGCGCTGGTAAAACATACTGGCTTGCAGAGCACACCAAGAATGTTGTCCGACGATCAAAGAAGATTCACCCGCTCGCAAGAATCGCTGTCATCTCCTACACAAACATCGCTGCCGATGAACTCCGGCAAAAACTCGGGAGTGATGCCGCCAAAGCGGAGATCGGAACGATTCATAACTTTCTTTACCGCATCGTCATCAAACCCTACCTGTACCTTATTCGGGATGGGAATGGACAGTCCATTGTAAACACGGCTCTTATGGACGGTCACGACGAACACCACGTGAATCACAAGAAGGTGGAAGCTTGGCTGACCTCTGTGAATTACAGGACCGCCCTGCGCGATAAAAAGCAAACCGACGTCATCAAAAGAATTCTTGCAACCGTCCGTTGGAAACAAGACGACGACCCCGCACACTGGACGCTCGAGGTCAATCCTCCTGCATGGCTTGACCGACAACTATGGCGCCCAATGAGCGCAAAGATCACCGCTGACAGCCTGCTCGTTTATAAGACGCTCTATTGGGCGGACGGCGTTTTGGATCACGATGACGTCCTATACTTCGCGAGCCGTATCTTTCGCGAGTACCCCCTTATCGTGTCATGCTTCAGCGCGCGCTATCCTTTTCTATTCATCGATGAATTCCAAGACACCGTCCCAGCACAAACCAACATCGTCCGACTCCTAGCAGAGCAGGGAACTACCGTCGTGATCATAGGAGACGCTGAACAGTCCATCTTCACATTCGCAGGCGCACACCCCGAGCACTTCTATAGCTTTACCCTCCCAGGCCTAGACGAATACACCATCGCAGATAACAGACGCAGCACGGATCGCATCGTTGCGTTACTCAATCACGTCAGAAGCGACAAGATTATTCAACGTGGAGTGCGCGCTACTGAAGGCGATCCAGTGATGCTGCTTATAGGAGGTCTGGCAGGTGCGGTACAACGCGCAAAAACACTCCTCCCTCACAAGGAATCGCTCCTGATCGTCGCGCGCAACGACAGCTTCGTCCAACAAGCACAAGCACTAAACTCAGCACGAACGACTGACCCCTGGGATGCCGTCGGCGATGCAGACGGCGACCGCAAGATATTCCTACACCAACTCCTCGCAGGCGTATTCCTCGCACGTAAACAGCGGTACGGCAGCGCCGTCGAAACCATCCTCCGTGGAATCAGGCACACCAACGGGAAGCTCAAAGATCCACTCCAAAGCCCAACACCACGATCTACGCAGCAGCGACGCGCTATTGCTATTACTCTCCTCGAAGCCCTAATCGGGCTAGGGCCAGCGTTCGACTCGATGTCACTTCGAGCAGCTTACGAGCACTGCCGCAAAACCCTCATGACACACTTTGCAGATCTTACGATCAAACAGATTAGATCAGGCAGGTTCCTCGATGTCTCCGAAAAACAATCATGTGACGCTCTCCTGCTGACCGTCAGCCTTTCGAACAGCGAAGAGATACGCGATGCCCGAACCATCCATCAAGCCAAAGGAACAGAACGACAAAATGTGTTGGTGTGTCTGAACGGCCGCGATGAAGCCGAGACCCAGGAACATCTCAACCATATCCTCCACCCACAAGCCACGAGTGACGAAGAACAACGCATTACGTATGTCGGCATCAGCCGGGCACGCGACCGGCTCTTCCTCGCAGCACCAATCCTCACTGCAGAACAAGAACTGCGCGCGCGGGAACTCGGGTTTGCAGTCTTACACCTCGAAACCCAGTAGGGCAACGGGGGTAGTCTACACAGCCCTCGATAGCTCTCTTGGTGTATCGCATTCAAGAAGCTGCCCTGCATGTCTCTCCCCGCATTTTCCCGAGGCTGGTAACATGCGGCAAAAGTGTTGCTTTTTTCACCGCCGTCTCTGCGTATTCACGTGCTGTAACGGTTAACTTGGTCCTCACAGGCGTGGCAGTGAGTTAAGGAGGACCCACCGCCCGCAACCGCGGTCGATGCTAACTTTTGTCCGTGTTGCACTTGTGCCTCAGCCGAAGCCGCGCGTAGGCTAAACCGGTGCGCCGCCCAGCCGCACGGCATTGTGCTTTGTGAGCTATTCGGCGAGGAGGATATGTATGCTCTTTGCCATCCGGTCGGCACGCCGCACCCTGCTTGCCGAACTAGCCCAGGCACTGGCGATTTCGGCGCACAAGTCCGGGAGTCCGATTGAGACGCATATCCTGTTCGACTCGACGGCCGGCTTCGGCCGGGTCTCGCTTCAGGCAACGAATTATGACGAATCCTATGCATCCACCTTCAACGCTCAAGTCGACGCGCCCGGCCGTGTTGCGTTACCGACCCGCAGACTACACGATTATGTGCGTCTGCTGCCAGACAGCGAGATAGCGATCTCGGCGTCGGAACCAAATGCGATCACCGTTCGAGCAGGATGCTCAAAGACGCTCTTCACCGGGATTGCGCCGAACGTGTTTCCACAGGCCAGTCCGGCTCGCGCGCCGATCTTCCACCTCGACTCCGACATCCTAGCCGCCGTGTTGCGACGCACCAAATTCGCAATCAGCCCTGAAGACAGCCGCTACGTGCTCAATTGCCTGCTGCTTGACCTGGGTCCAGAACACACTCGGATCGTAAGCACCGACGGCAATCGGCTCGCTCTGGTTGAGCTGTCCGGTGCTTCCGCGGAATCGCTGGCCATCCTCATCCCTCGCGGCGCCATCGACCCGCTTATCGCCTTGACCGGCGCCGCGGGGGACAACGAGATCGCGGTAGCTGTCGACGACAAGCGCATCTCCTTTACCGCCGGCGCCAGACTATTGTCGATTCGCAAGGTGACCGGCAACTTTCCAAATTACGAGGCTGTCTTGCCGACGGAGCAGGGAAGGGAAGTCAAAGTTGGTCGCCAACCCTTCCTGGATGCCATAGAGCACACAATGCAGTTCGCCGATTCTCGCAAGAGCGCAGTAAAGATACAGATCCGTGAGAACATCCTCGAGGTTTCGGCGGCGAGTTCCGAGTATGGTGAAGCCAGAGAGTGCATCGAGGTTGAGTTTAACGGCGAGCCCTTTACCGCCGCTTACAACGCATCGTTTCTCTGTGACTTTCTGAGAGCGACCGAAAGCTCGCCCAGGATACTATTCTCGTTCCGGGATCCCCAATCTGCGGTTGGAATCCGGCCAGGCGACGGCAGTGGTCCGTTCACGTACAGGTATGTCGTGATGCCTTGCACTCTTAGTTGAGGTGGCCGCTTGGCCCCTGTAATGGGCGGTGCAGCAATCTTGCGAACCAAAGGAACCCACAGAAGCGACTTGGCGTCCGGCTCAATACCAGCGTAAAGCGCCGAAGGATCGCCGGCTTTATGAAAACGTTTGCAGTTCGAAATACTGCTTCGGTCATCGTCGTTTCGAATTGAGCGCCTGATATTGTTGCTCGGTCAAACTGAGCCAGCAACTCCCGCGTCCCGTGTTGAGGCCGTGCTCCAGTGCCTGCTTGTCCTCCAGGAGCTGCGACCCGCACCGATCATGCATGGCACGAATCTTGCCTTCGTTGGCGAAGGTGAGCTTGAGTGGCAACACAGTTCGGCAATCCTTCTCCAGAAACGAAATATGCCATCCGCCCGGGCGCACCATGAAGTTCATCAGCACACGGTGGTGAGTCGCTCTGAAGTTGTCCACTCGCCAAGTATAGGCGAATATAAGACGAATATTGCAATTCGTTCCCTTTGAAGACTGGCGAGGGAGAGGGGCGATTGTTTTCAACGACGTGACAGACTTGAGGGGGCCTCCCCGAAGGGCGGCGATTCCTCGGCCCTTTGCTGCGAAACAGCGAGAAAGCAACAGAAAAGCAGGCAGGGCTCCATTTTTTGCTCTCCAACCGTTGCGTTTCGAAAGCGCACCTTCATACGCTCAAACACGATGAGTTGCGCATGCTCATCACCTTCCAAGTGTTGGTGGCGTCGTGTCCAGACAAAAAATTCCGTTCCGTATGCACCGCTCAGGCTGGCTTATCCCCGCCGTCTGTGCCTTCTTAGGTATCCGGATCTGCGGATTCGGCTGGCGCCTTGGTCTTCCGGCTGGGGCCTTGATGATGGGGAGCCTCCTGTTTCATGAGGCAGGGCACATGCTGGCCGCGACCGCCCTCGGTGTACCCGTGCGTGAGTTCGGGCTCCGCATGGGCGGCGCGTACACCCAGCGTGCGTCCGCTCGCTGCGGCCGGGATGAGGTTCTAATCTCCGCTGCCGGGCCCTTGTTCAACCTGAGCCTGGTACTGCCATTCCTGTTTTTGCCTCGGATCGGGGGGCAGATCGCACTGTGCAACCTTGTACTCGGCATCGTCAATCTCGTTCCGATCCCTTCGAGCGATGGACTACGCATTTTGCGTATGGTGGGCCTGAACTATACAAGGGCCAAAGAGCATGGGAATGTCTGATAAGAAGGATTATGTATACTAAGTGCCTTATTTTCAATTAGTTACAACTTTACATTTTATATCTCCTCTGCCCTCGGATCGGCCAGGAGGCGGCTCACAAGTCAGGGATCCTGCGTCTAGCCCTAGAACCTGCGCGCAGGACTTCGAGGCCAGGCCTGCCGGAGTGCCGGCCGCACACTCCGAGTAGACAACTCAGGAGGTGGCGCCCAGCTGCGCTATTGTCGTCAAGCGCTCAAGAATCATGGGTACTCTTCCGTCGTCCAAGACGTACCCAGGAAGCACGTCCAAGAAACGAGACTCGTTAAGCAGCAGGCTCGCCGCATCGGCAAGATACCGGCGAAGCTGCACTGGAGATCGACCGATCTCTTCGAGGACCGTTGGCCTGCCCTCTATGACGGCTATAAAGTCTTCCAGGTCGTGGCTCGCCTGGTAATCCATTTTGCCGCGGCCTCTGAATGCCTCGATCTTCGTGCTGAGGAAGAATGGCGCTGTAATCACGCGGATTGACTGACCCCCGGGAAGATCGATCGCTACGGCCGTCTCCAGAGCACCTTCGTACCAGGTGTTGGCGTATCCCAGAACTTCTTTCTTGATGGGCATCACGTCGAGCGTCAGTTCCCCATGGTGCCAGCGACAGGCGAGGGGCTCCTGCCCCATGTCCTCTGTGAAGTGTTCCCGGCGCAGCCGCTCGGAAAAGACGATGTAGTCAGCGTATGTGATGATCTCCGCGATTACATCCACATCCCGCGTGCCGCGGATTGGGGCGGCAGCATCGTCGGTGATCAGCAATCCCAAGGTCACCCCACCGATGAAGACTACTTCATTCAGCAATGGGCCGAGCTTTGTGGCGGCCTCCTGCAGCAAAGCGAAGTTGGGATCAGGCATTGAGAGCCTTTCCCAGCAGCTCGATGGCAAGCGCTCGCTCGCGGGTTCTTCCGCCACGTATGGCGTCGCACAAAGCTAAGAGTTCATAAAGCCTGCTATCGGCGAGGGCGGCTTTTGGCGCAGATTTGAAAAGAGGTGCGAACGAAAGTCCTCGAACCGTACCTTCCGGATACGGCCACACTGGCGGTGGTTCCCTATCATCCAGGAATTGTGAGTTCAATGGCTTCGTAGCGGTCGCAGTTGGAATTCCCCGCACCATTCCGCCTTTGACCGGGGGGAAAGCATATCTCATTCCATGAGCGAGGAATTCCAGCAACGCCGATCGATTGACCCTCTTTTCCATGTCGGACCAATAGAGAAGGCCCGAGTCTTTGCATCGATTCAGGGACTTTGAAATCTCCGCAGTGGAGAGAAATAGCTCGTCGGCGAGTTTTTTGGACAAAACGCGCGGTCCCTCCTGGAGGGAGAGCTTAAGCAGCACCGCTATGTCTTGACCAAGCATGAACAACAGTATTGTGTCAAATAAATTTACAATTTGCAAATCGGAAATCGTAAACAAAGGATGTAATGACGAGTTGTGGATTTGTTTTCTGCGGCTTACGACAGAATTGATGTAGATCGCGCAGCAAATGGATCTGCCGTCGTTTTTGTTGCCTGCCGACAAGCTCGGAGACCAACAGTTCAGCGTCTTCCAGGGTGGTGTCCAACTCACCTGTTATATGTAGTGAACAGAGACATTCTGAATTCGAGGATATGACCCATGGAGGGATTGCGCTTTAAAGGCCAGGACGACTACAGCGCAGTCGCGCGGCTACTCGATATCGCACGTAATCAGACCGGTGGCCAGGCGCGTCGCGTCGCGGATTTTCTCTTGGCATGGCACAACGCAGACGAGAACGGAAAATGGGACCCGCGAGATCTCTGGGGTGTCGATTCAGCGATCGCCGACGACATGCTGACTGTTCTGCACCTCATTCGAAAATCTCACAAGTATCCCGGAGATCTTGGATTCACCCCGGAGATCGAGGCAGTTTGGCGCTTTTGGAAGACATGAGCAACGAAGAGACGAGATGTGTTCTAAAGACCCGCACACTAAAGCCTTGCATTTGTGTTAATTGGCTCAGTTTTGGCGAATTCGGGCAACCGCCCAAAAGTATCCCCGTGTCGGATTGAGAGATTCTCTCGTTTTAGTTCGACATATTACAGGGCTCGAGAGCTATTCATGACCGTTTCTCTCTGTATTGCGAACTTGTCCCTACGTCACCGATTGGAATGCCCTGGCGAGTTCGACGACACCGATGGCATCCGTCCTGTCGTCGAGCGGAAATCGCTCGGTGCCTGGGTACACGTAGAATCGCTTCTGCGGGTTGAGATCGGAGCAGGCGGAATGGAAGCCGCGCTCGATCTTCGGAGCCATGGTGCGTTTGACTTCGATGGCCGACAGTTCTCCGCCAGGAAGCGTGAGAAGAAGGTCCACCTCGGTCCCGTTGGAAGTTCGATAGTAGTGTGCCTCGGTTCCGTCCGGCGCTGCGGTGATCAGAGTCTCAATAACAAAACTCTCCCAGGTTTGACCAACGACCGGATGACCGAGCAGAGCTTCCTTATCCCGAATGCCGAGCAGCGCATGCGCTATGCCGCTATCGCGCACGTAGACCTTGGGCGACTTGACGAGCCGTTTGCCAACATTCCGGTGCCAGGCCGGTAATCGCCGGACAAGCAGCAGGTCAACCAGAAGATCAAGATAACCGGCAACGGTTTTGCCATCGACGGCCAGACCGCGCGCCAGGGTGGCGGCATTCAGAATCTGAGCCTGATTGTGCGCCAGCATGGTCCAGAACCGCCGCAGCGTCTCAGCCGGTATGCGGGGTCCGAACTGCGAGATGTCGCGCTCCAGGTAGGTGCGGACAAAATTGCGCCGCCAGAGAAGACTGACATCGTCGGATTCCGCCAGAAAGCTGCGCGGAAATCCACCCCTGACCCAGAGCGTCTCAAGTGAGGCCGGATCGATCTCCAGGGCATCGAAGGGACCGAGTTCGAGATAGGAGATACGCCCGGCCAGGCTCTCGCCGGACTGCTTGAGCAGGTCCATGGCGGCTGACCCCAGCAGGAGAAAGCGCCCATTGGCTTTTCCGTGCCGCCGTCCCCGGTCGATAATGCCCCGCAGCTGCTGAAACAGCTCCGGCACGCGGTGAACTTCATCGAGGATGACCAATTCGTTTTCGTGGTCCGCGAGATACTTGCTGGGATTGGCGAGCTTGGCGCGGTCGTTCTCGTCTTCAAGATCCAGGTAGATCGAAGCAGTCTGCGCGCCAATCTCCAAAGCGAGAGTTGTCTTTCCAGCCTGACGCGGCCCCAACAGGACCACCGCCGGTGAGTGGCGAAGCAGTTCATTCAGATGAGGAGTGAGACGGCGGGAGATCATGTATGCAATTATAGATCAATAGTCCATAAATACAATGTTCATGGCGACCACGCGGTTTTCCCAACCCACATCCCAACCCACAACTCATGCTTTCTTGCACGACTTCCGCGTACTTTGGCAGTCCCCGTGGTGTTGTAAGTCGTTGAAAAACCAAATGTAGGCAGATTCTGAAGGCAGAAGTCTACAGTCGAGCTCTCTTGTGCTTTCCGCGAAGCCTTGGTTTCCGCATACCACCGGCTCATCCGGTTCGGCGGACCACCACTCCTCGCCAATCAAGGCCTGTGGCCACTCCATCGCAAATCACCCCGCCGTCTCGCGGCCAGGCCTTTCGGATTGGTGCATGTTGGGCAATGGACGCAGGCACCGGGTTTCGAGCACATTCCCTTCTTGAATAAACTAGCGGACACGCTGTTGGAGACGATACGCTATCTGGAATTAGACGCAGACTCCATGCCCGATTACGGTACCGGCTCGGCGGGTCGATCAATCACGCTGGGGCGACGGCGATGGTGATCGGGATCAAGTGGGGTGCCATCGGTGACCACGTCACGGCCGAGGCGGAGACGGCATGGTTGCCCGCTACACTAGTTGCTTAGAATCGATCTGTTTCACCGGGCCTCAATGGCGGCAGCGCTATGCCTCGCGTCTCGGCGTCGTAGCTATTGCTGGATCGGAAGGCTGGAACAACAGAAAAAGCTAATTTAACCGCAGCATAATAAGCTAAATATATCTCGACATAATAAGCTAAAAATGCTACAGCTTAATAAGCTAAGAACCACACACGTCGATCAGTAAATAAGAGGACGCTCATGACCACGCCGTCAGAAAAGCTCGCACAGTCCCTGGAGGCCCTGAGAAAACTCCAGACGACTGCAGGTGCCGCTGCGATCCGGTCGAAAGACCTGACGCGTACTCATCGAGAGCGCCTGCTCAAAAACGGCTTTCTTGAGGAAATCATAAAAGGCTGGTTCATTCCTAGCCGTCCCGGCGAAGTCCGAGGCGAGAGTACAGCATGGTATGCGTCATTCTGGCGCTTTTGCGCCGTCTACCTGGAGGAACGATTTGGCCGCGACTGGTGCCTGTCTCCCGAGCAATCTCTGTCCCTGCATAGCGGCAACTGGACCGTTCCCCGTCAGCTGGTCGTCAGATCTCCCAAGGCTCGCAATAAAGTCACGGCATTCCCTCATGGCACGTCGCTGCTCGACCTTCGCGCCGCATTGCCAGTGACGGTCGATCGCCAAGGAAAAGACGGCATGCGGGTCTTCTCGCTCGAATCAGCGCTAATCGCGTGCTCGCCCCAATTCTTCGCCCGCAACACAACGGATGTGCGCGCGACGCTGCCTATGATCCGTGACGCCTCCGGCCTTCTCGCAAGGCTGCTGGAAGGCGGACAGAGCACAGTCGCCGGCCGGCTGGCCGGCGTGTTTCGCAACAGCGGGCGCGACCGCATCGCGAATGATATCGCCGCGACAATGGTGGCGGCGGGCTACACCGTGCGCGAAATCGATCCCTTCGCGGACAAGCCCGCCTTTGCACTGTCTGGCCGCGAACTATCGCCCTACGTCAACCGCATAAAGCTGTTGTGGCAGAAAATGCGCAAGCCGATCATCGAGATTTTCCCGGAAGCGCCGGGACTGCCAGGCGATGTCTACGCCTACATGAAGAGCGTCGCGGACGCATATGTCACCGACGCTTATCACTCCTTGTCCATCGAGGGCTACCGCGTCACGCCCGATCTGATCGAACGGATTCGAAGCGGCACCTGGAATCCAGAAACGAATGAACAAGATCGTGAACAGAAAAACGCGATGGCGGCGCGCGGCTATTGGCAGGCCTATCAGGCGGTGGAGCGCAGTATCGGCAGGATCCTGCGGAACGAAAATCCCGGTCTCGTCGCCGACGAGGATCACGGTATCTGGTATCGGGAGATGTTCGGTCCGAGCGTAACGGCCGGCATCTTGAAACCGGCCGACCTCTCGGGCTACCGCAACGGCCAGGTCTACATCCGCCGATCCATGCATGTTCCTCTCAACTGCGAGGCGGTGCGCGATGCCATGCCCGCGCTGTTTGACTTGCTGCGCGAAGAAACCGAGCCGTCAGTGAGGGTGGTGCTCGGGCATTTCATCTTCGTCTATATCCATCCCTACATGGACGGTAACGGACGCATGGGGCGCTTCCTGCTGAATTCGATGCTGGCATCGGGCGGTTATCCGTGGACCGTTGTACCAGTGGAAAGCCGCCAGACCTACATGGACGCCCTCGAAAGCGCTAGCGTTCGGGAGGAGATTGCGCCGTTTGCGGCCTTTTTGGCGAGCCTTGTCAGGAAGGGGCTGGAGGGTGAGCCGCTGCCGGCACTGCCGAAAATGGGCTGAACAAATGCTTTGGCTCCGCCAAGAGACGTCCTTGGTTGAGCGCGAGTTGAATGCATATAGCGTTATGATTGCCTGGAATGCTGAAGATTGAAAGAGTGAAATGGCACGGCAAGTGCCCGCGTCATCCCATGTTTGATCCGGAAGCCGACGGGGTCGGCGCCATCAAGGGTGGCTGTCCTCAATGTCAGGAGTTGCTGGTCATTTTTGAGAGCCACCGACACACGTTGCAGTTGATGCGCGCCTTTGCGCCGACCCTGACCCAGCGTACAGGACCATCAGATTCCGGCCCTGAGCGCCAGCAGGATCTGTTTGCTTCCCTTCCCTCCCCAGAGAGCCGCCAAGCCTGACTATCTGGCCCCGTTCATCTCTCGGCAAAGCGCATCATTTTGTCGACCGCTCTCCCTTCGGCCATCACATCGACATCCCGCGTGCCGCGGATTGGGGCGGTAGCATCGTCGGTGATCAGCAATCCCAAGGTCACCCCACCGACGAAGACTACTTCATTCGGCAATGGGCCGAGCTTTGTGGCGGCCTCTTGCAGCAAGGCAAAGTTGGGATCAGGCATTGAGAGCCTTTCCCAGCAACTCGATGGCAAGCACTCGCTCGCGAGTTTCTCCGCCGCGTCGAGGCCATAATGCGTTTTTCATTCTCCAGGCGTTTTTTTGATCGACTACATCTTCCACCTCGGGTTTCTCTGCGCTACGGTGGCCCAAGAAGCACACAACCAGCCCCGACAAATACCTGGGGTGGCGAAGTGCCAAGTTGGCCACGGCCGCGACTGCCTCAACAACAGAGGCGGCTTAAAGCCGCAGCTTTGGATTTGTTGAAAGGAACCCGTCAAATGCGAAAGCCATCACCTTTCGTGTTCATCTTTCCGCTTTTTCTATCGTTGATACTGCTGCGCGGGCAAGCGCAGGGCCAGTCCTGCCCGATCACCATCAAGAGCGTGGAGCCTCGCGCGGTTGTTGTCTCCGCGCCGGCCAATTCCGTTCCTCCCTACCTGAAGATCATCTTCCACAACGACTCCGCGATGACCATCAACCGGGTCGTCTTCGAGGTGCATTTCTCCGGCGCCTTCGGTGAGTTCACCGCAACACACGCGGTCCCCGCTGCGGCGGGTGATTTGAGTGTCTGGTCAGATGCCGCATTCGTCCGGGAGTATGGCGATGCCCTGGATCTTGAAGTGCGCGCCGAAAAGATCGTCTTCTTCAATGGCACAACCTGGCTCGACGATGGCAGCCATACCTGCTCGAAGTTGTTTTCAGCGGCAGCTTCATATCCACATGTGCCGAGCCAAACG
>Ga0302267_10001181_pt1 | contig 33685 bp, 34 predicted proteins | sample III_Bog_E1_3_FD_194555 | JGI IMG/M metagenome (GOLD analysis project Ga0302267, IMG submission 194555) | Peat permafrost microbial communities from Stordalen Mire near Abisko, Sweden - III_Bog_E1_3 | ecosystem: Environmental > Terrestrial > Soil > Wetlands > Peat | place: Sweden: Abisko...
GCGAGGCGGGGGCCGGTGATGGCGGCGCGGCCGATCACGTCGACCAGGGCGCGGGCGCCGATGCCGCCGGCCGGGGAGGCGCCGCCGTCGGGGTCGGTGGGGGTCACGTCGCAGGCGACCAGGAGCTTGTCGCGGAAGTCCGCGCCGGCGAGGGTGCGGGCGGCGCCGCAGCGGAGGAGCGAGACGCGACGGAGGATCTGGGCGGGCGCGCCGGGCGGGGGAGGGAGCGCGGCCAGCTCGGTGAGCGGCTTCCGGGCCGGCGAGGGATCGGCGATCGACTCGAGGGTGGTGAGCAGGACGCCGAAGTCCTCGCCGACCAGGCCGGTGAGGGCGACCGGGTCGCTGCTGGGGACGAGCCCGGCGAGCGCCGCGGCCAGCGCGCGCTGCCCCGGCTTGCCCAGCCGCGCAAGGCCCCGGGCGGCCTCGGCGCGCTCGGCCGGGGTGAACGAGCCGGCGGCGCCGAGCACCCGGGCGAGCTCGGGGGCGGCGCCCTCGCCGGCGCGGCCCAGGGCGCGCACGGCGAAGAGGCGGGCGTCGCCGGGGCCGGCGAGGCGCGCGGTGGCGACCTCGCGGATGCGATCGACGACGGTGAGCGGGACGTGCTCGAGCCGGCCGACGGGGAAGAGCGCCTCCGCCACGGGGGGCGCGGCGGCGCTGCCGGCGGCGACGTTGAGCAGCGCGACCAGCGTCTCCTCGCGGAGCTTCTGCGTGGAGGAGGCCAGATCGCCGAGCGCGAAGGCAGCGGCCACGGCCTGCTCGCGGGCGCCGGCGAGCCAGGCGACCAGCGTGGGCTCGGACTCCTCGGCGCCGCAGCGGCCGATGGCCCGCGCGATGGCGGCGCCCGGCTCGATCACGGGGACGGGCGCGCCGGCCGGGGGGCGCGACAGCGACAGGCCGCGCGCCACCAGCGCCGAGGTGCTCTCCTTCTCGTGCCCCTTGCAGGAGAAGCCCAGGCCGTAGGCGCCCCAGGCGACCACCTCGCCGTCCTCGTCGGCGAGGGCGCGGAGGAGCCCCGGCCGCGCGCCCGCCCCTCCGATGCGCGCCAGCGCCCGCGCCGCCGCCCGGCGCACCGCGACGTCCCGGCTCTGCTGGTCGGCGGCGGTCACCCCCACCGCCGCGCGGCGCTGCTCGGCGACGAGGATCGCGTCGAGGCGGCTCGCGGTCGCGGTCGCGCTCGCGGTGTCCCCGGCGTCGTGATCGGCGGAGCCCCCATCGAGGCCGGCGTCCGGGTCGGGGGCCTGCACGGGATGGCACGCCGCCAGCGCCAGGCAGGCTGCGAGGGTCCGCTTCACGCGTCGATCTCCGGCGCCTCGGCCCTCCGCCGGGGCGGCGGGGAGGGGGCGACGGCGGCGAAGCGGGCCGCGCTCTCGGCGAGCACGTCCGCCCGGCGCAGCGCGCGCGCGTCGAGGTGGCTGCACACGATCTCGCGCGCCTCGAGGTAGAGGCGGCGCGGGCGCGGGATCTCGGCGACGCCGGTGGGGAGGGCATGGGCGTCGACGCCGGCGGCGCGGAAGGCCCGGAGGGCGCGCGCCATGTGCCAGGGGCAGGTGACCACCGCGGCCCGGCGGGCGCCGAGCCGCGCCAGGATGGCCGCGGAGAAGATGGCGTTCTCGTAGGTGGAGAGCGAGCAGAGCTCCTCGATCACGGCGCCCGCCGGGACGCCCGCGCCCTCGAGGGCCCGGCGCAGCGCGCTCGCCTCGATCTGCGAGCCCCAGCGGCGCCCGCCGCTCACCACGATCCGCGGCGCGACGCCGGCGAAGAAGGCGCTCGCCCCCGTGGCCGCGCGCCGCGCGGCAGGTGCCGCCGGCCGCCCGGACGGCGCGATCCGGCATCCCAGGACGACGATGGCGTCTGCGCTCCGCATGCGGCGGACGATAGCTCAAACCGGGGGCGCCGGGGCTCCGGCCCAGCGGCGGGGCCCCGCGGCCGCAGGGCGGGCTTGACGCTGCGGTGGAGCCCAATCTAATAACCGAAGGAGCGATAGTCCGGGCGGGGAAGGCGAGGCGACGATGCGGATCAAGATGTGGGGAGTACGTGGCAGCATCCCCACGCCTGGGCCGGGCACCGTGGAGTTCGGCGGCAACACCAGCTGCTACGAGGTGCGCTGCGGCGACACGCTCGTCATCCTCGACGGCGGCACCGGCCTGCGCCTCCTCGGCCAGGACCTGCTCAAGCAGATGCCCTTCGAGGCCTGGATGTTCTTCAGCCACGTCCACTGGGACCACATCCAGGGCTTCCCGTTCTTCACCCCCGCCTTCGTGCGCGGCAACAAGATCCACCTCTACGGCGGCCTCAACGTCTCCCGCACCCTGGAGGAGACGCTCGCCGGTCAGATGGACTACCCGAGCTTCCCCGTGCACCTCTCGGAGATGGGCGCGGGGATGACCTTCCGCGACCTCTACGAGGGCGAGACCATCTCCATCGGCCCCCACAGCGACGTCACCGTCACCAACGCGCGCGGCAACCACCCCAACGGCGTCTACGCCTACCGCGTCGAGCACGGCGGCAAGTCGGTCGTGTACATCACCGACTCGGAGCACTACGCCATCGTCGACCCCAAGCTGAAGCGGCTGTGCATGGGCGCCGACGTGCTCATCTTCGACGCCATGTACACCCCCGAGGAGTACTCCGGCGCGGCCGGCGGCGGCGCCAAGACCGGCTGGGGCCACGCCACCTACGAGGCCGGCTGCGAGCTCGCCCGGGCCGCCGGCGTGAAGCAGCTGGTGCTCCACCACCACGATCCCTCGCAGACCGACGACATGGTCCGGGAGAAGGAGCGGCGCGCGCAGGCCCTCTTCCCCGACACCATCGCGGCGCGGGAGGGCCTGGTCATCGATCTTTAGCGAGCTGAATCACCGAGCGCGAGACTCTCGAACAGTGCGGGCATGGCCACCCGCACCGCGACCGTCAGGGAGCGGAGGCTCGGGCGGGCACCCAGGCTTGGTGCCATCGATGGCCTCCGCTCGCTCACGCTTCGCGGTGCGGACTGCCGTTGCAGAATCGTGCGGCGATCTAGCTATCGATGGGGGCGGCGCTCACCCGCGCGCCTCCGTGGGGATCGGGGACGAGGTGCGTGCCGTCCCACCAGAAGAGGCCGCCGTGCAGGGTGTCGCCCTCGCTGGTGAGGAGGAGGAGAGGGCGCCGGGAGAGGACGGGCTCGGTGCAGAGCGGGTCGCGGAAGGCCGGGCACCAGGCGCCGCTGTTGCCGGTGAAGCGGGGCTCGGGCTCGCCCTCCCAGACGCCGGAGGGGCGGTGGGTGTGGCCGGTGCACACGGCGCGCGCGCGGTGGATGGCGAAGAGCTGGCGCACGGCCTCGGGGGCCGAGTCGTAGCTGCGGGGGTCGAGCTTGGGCGTGCAGATCTCGTAGAGGATGAAGAGGGCGACGGTCGCGCCCATCGCCACCAGCCCGGAGCGGACCCCCCCGAGGGCGAGCGCGGCCGCGCTCAGCCCGAGGACGCCCACGAGGAGAGCGAGCCGGTCGAACCACAGCTCACGGAGGATGGTCCGCATGGTGTGCTCGGCCGGTCGCGCCCCCAGGGCGCGGGTGCGGTCGATGGCCGCGGCCTCCGCCCCGGTCTCGGCGCGCGCCAGGGCGCGGTTCTCGGCGCTCCAGTCCTCGCGGTGGCGGTGACGCCAGATCTCGGCGGCGGTGCGCACGCCGCCCCAGAACCAGGTGCGCAGGCTGTGGCGCCGGGACCGCGCGTAGCAGCGCAGCCAGTGTCGCAGGTAGCCGCGGAGGCCGAGGTAGAGGGTCTCCTCGCAGTACGGGTTGAAGTAGCCCAGCCGCCCGCCGGTGCGCTTGAAGGCGAGCTTGCCGAGCTGGGGGTGGATCCAGGTGCGCCCGCGCGTGACCGGGAGCATCGGGTGGCGCACGGCGCTGAAGAGGTCGTACTGGCTGCCGTGCTCGAGGTAGACGCCGTCCTCGGTGACGTGGAACCAGCTCCGGAAGCGGACGCGATCGCGGAGCGCGCCGGCGTCGAGGCCGCTCCGCCGGCCGAGCTCCTCGCGGATGGCGCGGCGCACGGCGGGCCAGTGCAGCTCGACGTCGTGGTTGCCCGAGATGATGAGCAGGCGGTGCCCGGCCGAGAGGGCTCGCGCGGCGGCGCCGAACCACGCCGGGTGATCGGCGAGGATGCGGCGCACGTGCTCGGCGCAGCCGGCCTCGTCGAGGGGGAACTCGTCGAACGAGCTCGTCCCGTCCTTCACCCAGGGCGCGTCGAAGTCGAGCACGTCCCCGTTCCAGACGATCTCGATGGCGTCGCCCCCGCGGGTGGCGAGGAGGTGATCGACGAGGCTCGCGAAGTCCCCGTCGGGGTGGTACGCGCGGCGGCGGTACCGCATCCACAGCGGATCGGACGGGTCGTCGGGGTGCGCCTGGCTCAGGTGCACGTCGGAGACGACCACGGTGTGCCGCGGGCGGGCCTGCTGCGATCCTCCCGGTGACACGCGGACCGCACGTGCGCGTCGCGTGCCAGCGGGGGCCGCCCCCCGATCCCGCTCACTCCGCGGAGAGGCCTCGCGCGGAGGACGCCGACGACGCGGAGCTGGCCGAGGGGTCGACGGCGGCGGGTCCCTCGATCACGGTCCCGTTCTCGACCAGCACGGTGATGCCGTCGCGCCGGGGGCGCACCGCGACCAGCCGTCCCTCGGCGGCGGGGTCGAGGGGGATGCGCATCCACACGCTCTGCCGCCGCTGGAGCAGCCGGGCTTGCCCGCCGACCGCCCACGCGGTGCCGTCCTCGTCGAGCACCACGCTGGTGAGATCGCGCGTGGTCTGCACCGCCTCGAGCGTGGCGGACGGCGCCGCCGACAGCCCCGGGAGCGCCGCCGGCGGCGAGATGCGCAGCGCGTGCCCGCCGCTGCCCACCGCGAAGGCGCCGCCGTCGGCCGCGGCCGAGACCGCGTAGAGGTGGCCGGTGCGCCCCCAGGGGATGGGGCGCGCCTCGCCGCCGCTGACCTCGAGGAGGGCGCCCTGCGTGCCGCAGAGGATCAGGGCGCCGCCGGGGGTCTGGGACCCGACCAGGCGGGCCACGCCGTGGAGGCGGGTGGTGCCCTCGATGGTGCGGATCTCGGGGCGGCCGCCGAGCGGCAGGTCGACCAGGACCCCGACGGCCTGGGAGATGCGCTCCCCCGAGAAGAGCATCCCCTGCGCGTCCGCGTGGCCGTCGAGGAGGACGAGATCGCGATCGGCGATGGGCACGCGCTCGACCGCCCCCGCGCGCGAGATCGTCATGGCGAAGCCGGCGTCGCCGTAGATCAGGAGCTCGCCGCGAGGCGTGCGGGACGCGCCGCGGATGGCGCGGGCGTCGACCCCGGCGGGGAGCTGCATCGCCGACCAGACGCCGCGCGCGAAGTGGTAGAGGCCGTGCACGCCCACCGCGATGATGGAGTGGCGGTCGCCGCTGATCACCGCGGTGCGCAGCCGCTCGCCGGTGAGCGCCCGGCCCGTCACGCGCCAGTCGGGCATGGGCTCGGCCACCACGATGCGGGGCGCGACGGGCACGGCGAAGGCGGCGGACTCGTGGGTGCCGCGGCCGCCGGAGCGGGCGCCGTCGGCGCGGGTCATCGCCTCGTCGAGGAGGGGCTCGATCCGCTCCCAGAGCTCGCGGATGGAGCCGTGGCGCACCGCCGGATCGGCGCTGAGGGCGCGGGCGACCTCGCGGTCGATGGCGGTGGTGAGGTCGGGGCGGTCGCGCAGCTCGCGCGGGACGGTGGCGTGGACGCGCGCCAGGGCCGGGCGGTCGCCGGTGAGCATCCGGGCGACCACGCGCAGCGGGCTGTCGCCGTGGCGGAGCGGGAAGGCCTCGGTGCCGCAGAGCACCTCGTAGAGGACGGACGCGAACGAGAACACGTCGGTCTGCGCGCCCACGCGGTTGTTGCCCATCTCGTACTGCTCGGGCGGCGCGTACCCGAGGCTGGCGCCGGCGATGGAGATGGTCTTGTTGGCGGTGAGGTCGGGCAGCTTGACCAGCCCGAAGTCGGTGACCTTGACGATCTCCTGCCCGTCCTGCTGCGCCAGCATGATGTTGGACGGCTTGAGGTCGCGGTGGACGATGCGCTGCTCGTGGACGGCGTGGAGCGCGCGGGCCACCTGGCGCATCAGCCGGCGCACCCGGGCGATGGGCAGACCGAAGCCGCCGTGGGCGCGGATCACCTCCGAGAGGGTCTGGCCGTCGACGTGCTCGAGCGCGATGAACGGCAGCTCGACCGTCTGCTTGCGCGCCGAGGCGAGGAAGGCGCCGTAATCGTAGAAGCGGACGATGTTGGGGTTGGGCGAGGCGACCGAGGCGAGGCGGCGGAGCACGTCCGCCTCCCGCTCGAAGCGCTGCAGCGCCTCGGTCTGGATGGACTCGGGGCGGAGGACCTTGACCACCACCCAGAACCCGTTGGGGTCGCCGTAGTTGGCCTTGAAGACCCAGCCCTGGCCCCCCTCGCCGATGACTTCGCGGATGTGGTAGCGGACGCGCGCGGGGCCCTGGATCACGGTGCCCAGCAGGGCGTCGCGCAGCTCTAGACCCGAAAGCACTCGGGCGAGCGTATCAGAGCGGCGGGTGTGAGGCAGAGCCCCTTCGGCGGACCTCGCCTCCGGATCGGGAAACGCCTGACCCCGTCACCAGGATCAGGGCGTTCGCCAGGATGACCGCGTGACTCAAACCCCGAGGAGCTTGACGAGCTTGTCGCGCGTCGAGAGGCCGACTTGCGAGCCGCTCTTCTGTCCGCCCCGGAAGACGATGACCGTGGGGACGCTGCGGACGCCGTACTTGGCGGCGACCTCGGGGGCGGCGTCGATGTCGACCTTGCCCACCTTGATCTTGCCCTCGAACTCGTCGGCAATCTTGTCGACGATGGGGGCGAGCGCCTTGCAGGGGCCGCACCAGGTCGCGGTGAAGTCGACCAGCACGGGCAGGTCGGCCTTCAGCACCTCGCTGTCGAAGTTCGCGGTCGTGAAATCATGCACATTCTTGCCGGCCATGGCGCTTCTCCCGGCCCGATGCTCACCAGAGGCCCTTTTGTCGGCCCAGCGGCTCGGGGTAGAGCGGCACGTTAGTCACCGTCCAGGGGTGCGGCAAGGTCGCTCACGCCCCACCCGTGGGGCGCCTGGGCGGAAGTCCTTCCGTACACCGCGACCTTTCTGCTAGATCCTGCCGGCGAAATGCCGCCGGACGAGATCACCCAGAGGCACCTCCAGAGGCTCCGCATCCGTGGAGCCCCCTCCGCCATCCCCGGGACGGCAGGGTTCGTTGGTTCGTACGAGGCGGAGGAGACCTGGCGCCAGACCGCCCGCGCCCTGGTGGTGCCGCTGGATCGCCACGTCACCGGGGCCAGCCTGACCGCGGCCTTCGACCGCCTCACGGCCGTCGCCGCCGCCCAGAAGCTCACCGTCGTCGAGGAGCCACTCTTCGCCCTCAAGGGCGACCCCACCGAGGACCCGCCCCACAAGTGGGAGTACGAAGCCGTCCTCCCCATCCGCGGCGCGGCCAAGTCGGAGGAGGGCGTCACCCTCGCCCGGATCGAGGGGGGGATGCACATCTTCACGGTCACCCCGCGCGGCCTCCCCGACCTGAAGAACGTCTACACCTACCTGTTCGGCAAGTTCATGCCGGCCAAGAAGCAGCAGCTGATGCGGCCCTACCTGCTCCACCGCGTCCTCGACCTGCACGCTCACGACGACGCCCTCACCATCGCCGTGTACGTGCCCGCCGTGCTCTCCATCAAGCCGGTCGCGATCCCCGGCGAGGGTGGGGAAGCGTAGCCGCCCTGCCCCCGCGCGCCGCGCCGATGGAACCCCGCGTCCTCATCGTCACGCCCACCTACAACGAGCGTGACAACCTCCCCGAGTTCGTGGCGGCGGTCCACGCCGCGGCGCCCGGCGCTCACCTGCTCGTCGTCGACGACGCCTCGCCGGATGGCACCGGGCCGCTCGCCGATGCGCTCGCCGCGGCCGACCCGCGCGTCTCGGTGCTCCACCGCCCGGGCAAGCTCGGGCTGGGCACCGCCTACGTCGACGGCTTCCGCTGGGCGATCGCCCGGGGCTACGACGTCGTCTTCGAGATGGACGCCGACCTCTCCCACGATCCGGCCTACATCCCGGCCTTCCTGGCCGCGGTCGCCGGCGGCGCCGACGTCGTCCTGGGCTCGCGCAACGTGCCCGGCGGCGGCGTGGAGGGCTGGGGCCTGGGCCGGCACGCGCTCTCCAAGGGGGGCTCGCTCTACGCGCGCGCCATCCTCGGCGTCGGCGTGCGCGACCTGACCACCGGCTTCAAGGCGTACACGCGGCGCGCGCTCGAGGTGATCGACCCGGGGACGGTCCGCTCCAACGGCTACTCGTTCCAGATCGAGACCACCTACCGCGCCCTCCGCAAGGGCCTGCGCGTGGTGGAGGTGCCCATCGTCTTCGTCGATCGCCGGGCCGGTCGCTCCAAGATGAGCCGCCGCATCTTCGCGGAGGCCATCACCGAGGTGTGGCGGCTCCGATCCGACGCGCTGTTCGGCCGGATCTGACACCCTTTTGCGGCGCGGGCCCCTCCGCTAAGCTCGCCGCCATGAGCGGATGGGAGCAGCGGATCGTCACGGGGAACCTCCAGGCGGATCACGCGGCGGTGGAGCAGCACCGCCAGGCCGCCGCGGCGCAGGGGCTGGCCTTCGACGCCCAGCCCGTGCCCGGCGGGGGCTTTCACGTGCGCGCCTATCCGGCTCAGTACCAGCAGCAGCCGCAGCAGCCGCAGCAGCCGTGGGGCGGCGGCGCGGCCGCCTACGGGGCGCCCGGGGGCATGACCTTCTCCGGGGCGCCTGCCGGGGCGGGCGGGGTGGTCGTCGGCGGCGGGGTCGCGGCGGCGGCGGCTCCGCTCACCCACGATCGCGTCCGCTACCTGCGCAAGGTGTACGGGCTGCTCTTCGCCAGCGTGATCGTCGCCGGGCTCACCGGCCTCGCCGCCACCACCCTCGGGCCCACCCAGTACCTGCGCGACGGCTCGGGCCACCGCGTCGCGGTCCCCGTCCTCGCCGCCCTCCTGCTCGGCAGCCGCGCCGCCCAGTACGCGGCCTTCGGGTTGCTCTTCGTGGGCACCCTCGCCGCCAGCGCCGTCTCCAAGGTGCGGGGCCTCAACCTGGTGGCGCTCTTCGGGGTCGCGGCGCTGATGGGGGTGGAGGTCACCCCGATGATCTTCGTCGCTCAGTACCAGGCCGGCATGGGGCGGACGATGAGCTCGGCGCCGGTGCTCGGCGCGTTCCTGGTCACCGCCGCGGCCTTCGCCGGGGCCACCAGCTACGTGTTCGTCACCCGCAAGGACTTCTCGTACCTGAGCGCCACCCTGAGCATGGGCTTCTGGGTGGTCTTCGTCGGATGCATCGTCGCCATCTTCATCAACAGCGAGGTGCTCACCCTGGCGCTGTGCAGCGTCGGAGCCGTGGTCGCCGGGGGGATGCTGCTGATGCAGACGAGCAGGATCTTCCGCAACAGCGCGATGGACGACGCGGTGGGGGACTGCCTGGGGCTCTTGGTGCAGCTGCGGAACCTCTTCGTTTTCCTGCTCCGGATCTTGATGAGCCAGCGCCGGTAGCGCGCGGGTCCGTGAGCCCGGTTGCCCACCGCACGCCCTTGGGGTAGGGTCCGCGCGCTTTGCGGCGTCCTTCGCCGCAACGCAATCAACCGGAGAAGAGCTGGAATGGTCCGAGGTGCGGCAGCAGCGCGGGACACGAGCGACGAGGCGAGCGCCTCCGTGCTGGGGCGCGGCGCGCGCGTCCGCGGTCGCATCGGCGGCGACGGCGATCTGCGCGTCGAGGGAGAGGTCGAGGGCGACGTCACCATCTCCGGCGAGCTCACCATCGAGGAAGGCGCCTCGATCAGCGGCGACGTCGGCGCAGGTTCCCTGATCGTGGGCGGCACCCTCAAGGGCGACGTGACCACGCAGGGGCCGGTGACCGTGCGCGCCACCGCTCAGATCGAGGGCAACCTCGCCGGCGCCGAGGTCAGCCTCGACGAAGGCGCCTCCTTCCACGGCCGCATCGACGCCGAGTTCGACCTGCCGGCCGAGCTGGGGGGCAGCCCCCGCGCGGCGAGCCACGGCCGCGGTCGCTAGGCATCCTGGGGAACGCCCGAGAGCGTTCCGTGACCATCCTGGGGAACGCCCGAGAGCGTTCCCCGACGTGACCATCCTGGGGAACGCCCGAGAGCGTTCCCCGACCATCCTGGGAACGCCCGAGAGCGTTCCCCGACCATCCTGGGGAACGCCAAGCTGGGAACGCCCGAGAGCGCGTTTCCCGACGACAGACGAGGAGCACGAAGAACGTGGCGGGAACCATCATCGGGCACGGGATCACGATCGAGGGCGAGATCACCTCGGACGAAGAGGTGGTCGTCGCCGGGACGGTGCGCGGCAAGCTCGCCGTCGAGGGGCCGGTAACCATCGAGGCCGGCGCGGTCGTCGAGGCGGACGTCGGCGCGACGTCGCTCTCGGTCGGCGGGCAGGTCACCGGCAACATCGCGGCCTCCGATCGCGTCGACCTGCTCTCGGGCGCGCGCCTCATCGGTGACGTCAAGGCGTCCCGGCTCACCATCGCGGACGGAGCCTCGTTCAAGGGCAACGTCGACATGGACGTGTAAGACATGCCTCCGGTGGAAGTGGAAAGCGCATCGACGATCGGCCGCGGGACGGTCGTCCGCGGCAGCATTCGCGGCGAGGGCGACCTCGAGATCCTCGGCCGCGTCGAGGGCAGCGTGAGCGTGAGCGGCGAGCTCGCCATCGGCGAGGGCGCCCTCATCAAGAGCGACGTCAGCGGCCGGCGGGTGACCGTGCGCGGCGCCGTGGCCGGCAACGTCTCGGCGACCGAGGCCATCATCCTCGAGGCGGGGGCCCGGGTCGTCGGCGATCTGGGCGCTCCGCAGATCGGTATCCGCCCCGGCGCGCTCGTGCGCGGTCTGGTGTCGACCGGTGGCCCGCTCGCTCCCAGCGCCGTTGCCGTTCCGACGACGTCGAGCGCGGCGCGCGGGCGCCCGGCCTCACCTGGTGCCAGCGCTGCCCGTCCGGCAGCCGCGCCCGTCGCCGCCGCCCGCCCCGCGGCTCCGCCGCCGCGCCCGGCGGTCACCCCTGCCCGGCCCGTCGTGCGTCCGGCTCCGCCGCCCGCTCGGCCCCTCCCCCCGCGACCGCGGGTCGAGCCCGTCGCCGTCGAGGCACCCCGGGCCGCCCTCGCCCACGCCGAGCCTCCTCCGCCCGAGCCCTCCCAGCCCGACCTGGACCGGCTCGACGCCGAGGCGGACGAGCCCGGCGAGCAGGAGCAGGAGGCCGCGCTCGCCGAGGCGACCGAGCACGGCGGTCCGCCGCCGCCGGTGGTCCCCCAGATCCGCAAGGGCGCCAAGGCCTCGCTGCGGCGCAAGGGCGGCCGGTGACGGTCCGCACCCCGCGCGAGCGCCTCGTCGAGCTGCTCCGGGAGCGGTCGTTCGAGCGCAAACGAGTCGTCCTCGCCTCCGGGCGAGAGAGCGACTTCTTCATCGACTGCAAGCAGGCGGTGCTGACCGCCGAGGGGCACGCCCTCGTCGGCGAGCTGATGTTCGAGGCGCTCGACGGCCTGCCCCGGTGCGAGGCCGTCGCCGGCGTGGAGCTGGGCGGCTGCCCGCTGGCGAGCGCGGTGTCGCTGGTGAGCTTCGTGCGCGGGCGGCCCCTCGCGGCGCTGTACGTCCGCAAGGACGCCAAGGATCACGGCTCGCGCAAGCTGGTCGAGGGCGATCGCGCGCTGCGCCCCGGCATCCCGGTCGTCATCCTCGAGGACGTGATCACCACCGGCGGCTCCACGCTCAAGGCCGTGGAGAAGCTGCGCGCCGTGGGCGTGGACGTCGTCGGCGTGGTGGCGCTGGTCGATCGGCTCGAGGGCGGAGCCGAGGCGATCCGCGCCGCAGGTCTCCCCCTGCTGTCGATCTGTTCGCGCCGGGATTTCCTCCCCGATTCGGAGTAGACTCGACCGTCCTCGTGAAAACCGAGTCGCCTCCCTCCATCCCCGCCGGCAGCGAGGGACCCCTGGAGTCGGTCGCCTCGCTCGCGTCCGGCGCCCCCTCCGGCGTCGCGCACCGCTCCGACGTGCCGGCGCCGCTGGCGACGCTCGATCTGGCGCTGCTTCGTGGCGCGCTCGAGGAGATCCCGTTCGGGGTCGCGACCACGCGCGCCGGCAGCATCCTCTACGCCAACGAGGCGCTCGCCCGCATCTACGGCGTGCCGGCGGGGAGCCTCGAGCACCGCCCCGTGGCCGACCTGTTCCCGGCCGACGCCTACGCCCGCATCGCCCAGCGCGTCGAGGAGGCCCGCGTCTTCGACGGGCGGATCTCCACCCGCACGTTCGACGGTCGAGGCCTCGACGCCGACGTCCACGTCGAGTGGTACAGCTCGGCGGCGCAAGGCGTGGGCGGCTTCCTGGTGGTGCGCGACCTGACGCTCGAGCTGAGCGCGCTGGCGCGCCTCGTCGATCAGCTCGGCGGCGCCATGTTCCGCGTCTGCGTCGCCGACGGCACCCTCGAGCACGTCTCGCCCGCGGTCGCCCAGCTCACCGGCCTCGACGCCGCCACCTGCTCGCAGCACCCGGTGCTGCTGACCGCGCTGGTCTCGGCCGAGGAGCGCGAGCGCGTCATGTTCCTCTACCGGCGCATGGCCGCCGGCGAGATCCCCGTGGGCAGCGCTCAGGTCAGCCTCACCCTGCCGGACGGCACGCGCCGCGTGGTCCAGCTTCGCGCCAGCGGCCGCTGCGACACCGGCGGCGTGGTCCGGCACATCGAAGGGGTCGTCAGCGACGCGGGGCGCAGCGTCGAGCCCGCCGAGGGGACGCCCGAAGGCAGGGGCGCGCCCGACCCCCGCGCGCGCGGTCGCGGCGTCTTCGAGTCCGGCGGCGCGAGCTGGCCCACGACGCGCTTCGACGCGGAGAGGCTGCGGCCCTCGGGCGGTGACGATCCCCTCGCCGGCGCCACGATGGAGCTCTCCCACGAGCTCCTGCGCGAGAGCTCCCAGCACCTCCACACCGTCAGCCGCGAGCTGCGCGGCGTGCGCGCGGCGCTCAAGACCCACGCCGCCGGCCTGCCGCCCGCCTTCGTCCGGGAGCTGGAAGCCCACCTGGACGCCGCGGTCTCCGTGAGCGGGGGCGCGGCCGCGCTCAACCGGAGCGTGCGGCGCGTGCTGGCGGGCGCCACCACGCTGGGCGCGCCCCTCGCCGAGGTGCTCGAGAACGTGCGGGCCACGCTCGCGCCCGTCCTCGGCATCGCCGAGCGCGCCCTGGTGATCGAGGCCGGCGACGCCGCCACCGCCATCGTCCCGGAGCGCATCGAGGAGGTGAGCGCCGCCCTGGTCTACCTGGCGCTGCGCGCCTTCCGCTTCGCCGGCTCGGGCAGCCTGCGGGTGATCGCCCGCCGCACCGAGCCCCTGCCCGAGCACCTGCGCGCGCGCCCGCGCCTCTCGCGCTCGCCGGGCGATCAAGCGCAGGTGGTCATCGAGATCCTCGGCACCGCGCCGGCCGACATCGTCGACACCAGCGTCGAGATCTCCTCCGACATGCTCCGCACCATCCCCCGCCCCGACGAGGCGGACGTCGCCTACCAGGCCGCGCAGACGCTGATCGCCTCCATCGGGGGATCCATCGAGAGCGACGACGCGACCTTCTCGACGGCGCGCTCGGTGGTCCGGCTCAGGGTCTGAGCGCCGCGCGCCTGGGCGGCTCGAGGGCCTGGTCGATGGCCTCGTCGTCGAGGACGCCATCGGCCGCACGCTCCAGTGCGATCCGTAGCCGGGGGTCGGCGCAGGCGCCGGCCGCCACGCGGATGCGGGAGCTGCCCTCGGGGTCGTCCGCGCCTTCGAGCGCCAGCGCGGCGGCGACGCGGTGCTCGACCGAGGTCGCGGGGCTCTCCAGCAGCATCAGCAGAGCGTCGCGGGTGACGGCCTGCTCGCGGTAGCCGTCGGGGGCGGTGAGCAGCTCGCGCAGCGCCGCGCGCCAGGCGGCGGCGGAGCGCCCGTTGCGGTCGAGGCGCGGCGGCGCGGCGGTGCCGGCCTGGCCCGCCGCCCAGGCGCCACGCGCTTCCTCGATGCGAAGGCCGACCTCCTCGCGCTGATCCCTCGGGAAGACGACCGTCCGCGCGCGGAGCGCGGTGCCGTCGGTGAGGTGGAGGATCACCGGCGCGCCCCACGAGCTGCGCCCCTCGCTCCCGGGATCGACGGAGGCGATGCGACCGAACGGGATGAACCGCGCGGCGAAGCTCTGCCGGACGATGAGCCCGTCGGCGCCGATGATCAGCTCGGCCGGGCCGAGGAGCTGGCGCACCACGCGGAGCAGGCCCAGGGTGAGCGCCAGGGCGAGGAGCACCGAGGACCACGCCGGCCAGCGCCCCAGGAACGTGAGGACCAAGGGAGAGAACAGCACCACGCCGACGTCGAGGAGGTACCGCTGGCCGAGCCGGATCCGCAGCGCGTGCTGGGAGGCGCCGAGGCCGGTGGCGACGAGGAGGCGGTGCGCGTCCTCCGCGGTGGCGACGTGGACGTGGACGACGTCGCCGGAGCGCAGCCGGAGCGCCACGGCGCGCGTGCGGGGGTTGAGGCGGCCATCGACGAGTTCGCCCATCGGGAAGCGGCGCTCCTGCCCGGCGCGCTCGAGGACCAGCTCCTCCTCGGTGACGACGACCGAGCCCGGGAGCCGCACGTGGAAGGAGTCGATCGCCAGCGCCGGGAAGGCGAGGAGGGTGGCGCCGCACACCGCCACCAGCGCCGCCGTGACGAGCGCCGGGCGGAGCGGCACCTGGACGAGCCCCGCCAGCACCACCAGCCCCAGCGAAGCGCCCAGCAGGAGCGCCGCCGTCCAGCCGACGCGGGCCGCGAGGCCCTTGCGCTGGACGCTGGTCTCGACGCCGTCGATCCGGAGCGTGGGCTCGAGCTCGGTCGCCATCGGCCGTGATCGTACCGCACCGCGGCGCGCCTCCGCGAGCTTGGCCCCGCCCCGCGCGTCGTGTTAGCCGGGGAGCACCCGGCGACAGGCGCGCCGGTCCCCCGCGAGGTCGTCATGCCCATCATCGTGCAGAAGTACGGCGGCTCCTCGGTCGCCGACGTCGAGAAGCTCGGCCGCGTGGCCGACCGCGTGGTCGCGGCGCGACGCGAGGGGGCCGACGTCGTCGTCGTCGTCAGCGCGATGGGCAAGACCACCGACGGCCTGCTCGGGCTGGCGCGCCAGGCGGCGAGCTTCCAGGGCGGCGCCGCCGATCCGCCGCGGCGCGAGCTGGACATGCTCCTCTCCACCGGCGAGCGCGTCTCGATGGCGCTGCTCTCCATCGCCATCCAGGCCCGCGGCTTCGAGGCCATCTCGTTCACCGGCTCGCAGTCGGGCATCCTCACCAACGACCGCCACTTCGACGCCCGCATCATCGAGGTGCGCCCCCACCGCATCGAGGACGAGCTGGCCCGCGGCAAGATCGTCATCGTCGCCGGCTACCAGGGCATGAGCTACCGCCGCGAGATCACCACGCTCGGCCGCGGCGGCTCCGACACCACCGCGGTCGCGCTGGCGGCCGCGCTCGAGGCCGAGCGCTGCGAGATCTACAGCGACGTCGACGGCGTGTACTCCGCCGATCCCCGCGCCGTGCCCGCCGCCCGCCACCTGCCCGAGCTCTCCCACGAGATGCTCCAGGAGATGGCCGAGTGCGGCGCCAAGGTGGTGTGCGCCCAGGCCGTCGAGTGGGCGCGCCGCGCCGGCATCGCCATCTACGCGCGCTCCACCTTCGACCCGGTGGGCGGCTCCGGGCGCGAGACCATCATCCGCAAGGCCGCCCCCGGCGAGCGCCTCACCGCGCGCGCCGTGGTGGCGCAGGGGGACGTGGTGCTCGCGCAGATCGACGGTGCCGCGCACCTCCCGGCGCTGCTGCGCGCCGCCGAGGCGGCGCGGGTGGCCCTCCACGACGTCTCCGTCGGCCCGCGGGGCGGGGCGCTGGTGATCCCGCTGCTCAACGTGCCCGACTGGACCGCCGCCCGCGAGCACCTGCGCGCCGCGGTGCCGGGCCTCGAGCTCACCGAGGGCGTCGCCGTCGTCAGCGTCGTCGGCGACGGCTTCGCGGCCACGCCGGAGCCGCTCTCCCGCCTCCTCGGGGCGCTGGGCGCGGCCGGGATCGCCGAGCGCCTGGTGATGGCCACGCCGCTCCGCCTCGCCGCGGTCATCGACGGCGCGCGGGCGGGCGAGGCGCAGCGAGCGCTCCACGCCGCGTTCATGGCAGAGTGACGGGCATGCCGCACGCCCCCCTCCGCGCCGACGGGAAGATCGAGTCCGTCGTCACCTCCCTGGAGATGTTCGCGCCTCCCGCGGGCGCCCCGGTCCCGCCGCCGCGCGGCGACCTCTCCATCGTCCAGGCCGTGCGCCCCACCGTCTCGTTCTATCGCTACCTCTACAACACGGTGGGCGAGCCCTGGCTGTGGACCGATCGCCGCAAGCTCGACGACGGGGAGCTGGCCCGGGTGGTCCAGGATCCGGCGGTGGAGGTCTTCGTGCTCCACCTCGCCGGCGTCCCCGCGGGGTACGCCGAGCTCGATGCGCGGGTGGCCGGGGAGGTCGAGCTGGCCTACCTGGGCATCCTGCCGGAGCTCATCGGGCAGAAGCTCGGCCCTCACCTGCTCGACTGGGCGCTGCGCCGGGCCTGGGCCCAGGGGCCGCGACGGGTCTGGGTGCATACCTGCACGCTCGATCACCCGAGCGCGCTCGCCATGTACGAGCGCGCCGGGTTCCGCGTGTTCAAGCGCGAGGTGGAGATGTCGGACGATCCGCGCGCCTGGGGGCGAGGCGACCGGGGTTAGGCCTCCTGGGCGCCTCGCGGGCGCCTGGTACGGTCCCCCCCATGCCCACCTGGAGCGCCGCCCAGTACCTCCGCTTCGCCGACGAGCGCACCCGCCCCTGCCGCGACCTCGCCGCCGCCATCGCCCTCCCGGCCCCGCGCCGGGTCTTCGACCTCGGCTGCGGCCCCGGCAACAGCACCGCCGTCCTCGCCACGCGCTGGCCCGACGCCGAGATCACCGGGCTCGACAGCTCCGAAGCGATGATCGCCGCCGCCCGCCGTGACGCACCCCTGCGCACCTGGATCGTCGGCGACATCGCCTCGTGGACGGCCGGCGAGCCTGTCGATCTCGTCTTCTCGAACGCGGCCCTGCAGTGGGTCCCCGGGCACGACACGGTCTATCCCCATCTGCTCTCCCAGCTCGCACCGTCCGGCGCCCTCGCCGCCCAGGTCCCTTGCAACATGGGTGCTCCCGCGCACGAGGCCATGCGCGAGGTCGCGGCCCGTCCCGCGTGGAGGCGCCATTTCCCCGGCGCCGTGCGCGAGTGGCACGTCCACCCCTCCGCGTTCTACTACGACACCCTCGCTCCCCTCGCCGCGAGGCTCGACATCTGGGAGACCGAGTACCTGCACGTCCTCCCGGACGCGGCGGCGATCGTCGAGTGGTACAAGGGATCCGGACTCCGTCCCTTCCTCGACGCGTTGCCCGACGAAGCCGACCGGCACCGCTTCCTGGCGGGCTACCTGGAGGCCGTCACGGCGGCGTATCCGGCGCAGGGCGACGGGCGCGTCCTGTTCCCGTTCCGGCGGCTCTTCGTGATCGCCTACCGGTAGGCGGCCTCAGACACCGCTCCAGCGCTCCTCGAGCCGTCTCGCCCGCCCGTCCCGCTCCAGCTTGAGCAGGTGCGCCTCCAGGCTCATCCGGGCGATGGGCCACATCATCACCGGCGTGTCCGCATAGACCACGGCCAGGAGCGCCTCCAGCGAGGCCCCCTCGGCGCCGGCGGTGCCCAGCCCCGCCACCACCTTGGCCTCGCGCCCCAGCCGGTGCGCCACGTAGTGCCGGAACAGCGGGGTCGGGGCTTCGATGGGATCGCCGTGCGCGGGCAGCGCCACGGCGGCGTCGAGGCGCGCCAGTCGCTCCAGCTGCTCGAGGTACTCGGTCATGTCGCCCTCGCCGGGGGCGATGAGGATGGTGCCCACGCTCGCCACCATGTCGCCGACCACGAGCGCCCCCGCCGTCTCCTCGTGCAGGCACACGTGACCGACGGCGTGCCCCGGCGTGTGGAGCACCCGCCAGCGGGAGGGCACCTCGTCCTCCAGCACGAGCTGCTCCCCGTCGACCAGCATCCGATCGACGCGCAGCTCCGGGAGCCGGTCGGCGGTGAGCTGGTGCGCCCAGATCGGCAGGCCCAGCTCGCGCGCGAACACCTCCGCGCCGCCCACGTGGTCGACGTGGTGGTGGGTGAGCACGATGGCGATCGCGCGCCGGCCCTGCGAGGCGAAGGCGCGCGCCCAGGCGAGCCACTCGCGGCGCTCGTCCTCGTAGGGGGTGGCGGGCTCGACGAGGAGCACCTCCCGCCCGCCGAGCGCATAGCTGTTGGTGTGCGTCGCCGGGGGGAGGGTGGGGGTCCGCGCCGGGAAGAGCTCGACCCGAGGGCCGACGTGGCGGGGGCGGGCCATGCTGGGAGCGGGGACGCTCAGCGCTCGACGACGAGCGCGAGCGCCTCGCCGCCGCCGATGCAGAGGGTGGCGAGGCCGCGCTTGGCGTTGCGGTCCTTCATCGCGTGGACGAGGGTGGTGACGATGCGGGCGCCGCTCGCGCCGATGGGGTGGCCGAGGGCGACGGCGCCGCCGCGCACGTTGACCTTCTGCAGATCGAGGCCGCAGATCTGGGCGACGGCCATGGGCACCACGGCGAACGCCTCGTTGATCTCCCACAGGTCGATCTGGTCGACGGAGAGCGAGAGCTTGGCCAGCGTGGCCTTGATGGCGTCGGCGGGCGCGATGGTGAACCACTCGGGCGCCCGGGCTGCGCCGCCGTAGCCGACGATGCGGGCGAGGGGCTCGAGCTTGTGCTCCTTGACCGCCTTCTCGCTGGCGAGGACCAGCGCGCTGGCGCCGTCGTTGATCGACGAGGCGTTGGCGGCGGTGATGGTCCCGTCCTTCTGGAAGGCGGGCTTGAGGCCGGCGAACTTCTCCGGCTTGCCGCCGGGCGGCCCCTCGTCCTCCTTGACGAGGAGGGCCTCCCCCTTCTTCTGCGGGACGCTCACGGAGGTGATCTCGGCGGCGAACAGGCCCTCGCGCTGGGCGGCGAGCGCGCGGCGGAAGCTCTCCTTGGCGAAGTCGTCCTGGGCCTCCCGGGAGAACTTGTACTCGCGGGCGCAGAGCTCGCCGCAGGTCCCCATGTGGACGTTGCCGTACGGGTCCCAGAGGCCGTCGTGGATCATCCCGTCGACGAGGGTGGTGTTGCCCATGCGCACGCCGGCGCGGGCGCCGGGCATGTAGTAGGGCGCGTTGGACATCGACTCCATGCCGCCCGCGACCACGATCTCGGCGTCGCCGAGGGCGATGGTCTTCATCCCGAAGATGAGCGCCTGCAGGCCCGAGCCGCAGACCTTGCCGATGGTGGTGGCGGGGACGGTGTTGGGCAGCTTGGCGTAGATGCTGGCCTGCCGCGCGGGCGCCTGGCCGATGCCGGCGGTGAGCACGTTGCCCATGAAGACCTCGCCGACCTGATCGGCGGCGATGCGGGCGCGCACCAGCGCCGCCTCGATCGCGGCGGCGCCCAGGCGCGGCGCGGAGACCGCGGAGAGCGAGCCAAGGAACGAGCCGATGGGCGTGCGGGCGGCGCCGACGATGTAGACGGGAGCGGGCAGCGTCATGGAGACCTCCGGAGCGATGGCGCTTCGAGGTACCGCGGACCGCGCTCCGTCGCAAGGTCCCGATGGGGTCCAGATGGGCTAGCCTCGGCGGATGTCAGCGGAGAAAGACGCCGACGCGGACGAGGGGCGAGACCCCCAGCCCCCCGGGCCCGCGGCGGCCGATCCCTATCAGGCCCGGTACATGGGCGGCGACGCGCTCTACCACGACAAGATCCGCGCGCCGCTGGGCTTCCACCTGCTCCTGCTCCTCCCCCTGCTCGCCTCGTTCGGCTCGGTGATCGTCGCCCACGGGCCCATCGTGGTGCCCATCCTGACCAACCTGCTCCTGCTGGCGGCGTGGGCGCTGTTCTCGGTGCTGCGCATCAGCGTCTCGCGCGAGCAGGTGTACGTGCAGTACGGCGTCTTCGGCCCGCGCATCCCGGTGCGCGCCATCGAGCGCTGCGAGGCGGTCGACTACGACTGGAAGAAGTACGGCGGCTGGGGGATCCGCTACGGGCGCGACGGGAGCGTCGCCTACAACATGCTCGGCGACGGCGGGCGGGCGGTGAAGATCGTCTACCGCAAGGGCTCCAAGCTCGCGACGGTGCTGGTGGCCTCCCCGGACCCGGTGCGGCTCGCGGCGGCCGTCAACCAGGCCCGCGCGGCGGCGACGGGAAGCCCCCCGCGCCAGCGCATCGAGGAGCCGTCGTCCGAGGAAGCGGCGCTCACCGAGGCGGCGGAGGAGGAGGCCGCCGCCGCCATGGGAGCGGGGGCCGAGGAGCCGAAGCGCCGCATCTGAGGGCGATGCGGTCGTCGCCCCGTCACTGCACCATGCCGCGCTCGCGGATCGATCCGTCGCTCGCGGAGATGGCGTAGCGGAGCCCGTAGCCGTTGCTGGCGCGGAGCTCGACCACCCAGTAGCCGCTGCGGTACTGGGCGTTGGCCTGCGCGCCCCAGCCGTCGCCGTAGCTGTGCGAGGCGTCCTGGCGGGCGCTGGCGATGGCGTCGGCCCGGTTCAGCTCGTGCGGCTGGGCGGGCCCGCGCGCCTCGTCGGGAGCGGAGGCGGCGCAGCCGCAGACGGTTGCGGCGAGGAGGATGGAGAGCACGAGGGTGAACGGGAATCGACGGGTACTCATGGTGACAGACTCCTTCGCAGTCTCACTCTCTTGGTGGATCGAACCCCCCTCCGCGATCACGAGAAAATGAAAGAACGACATCGGCGTTGCTGGAGCTCAGTTGCAGAAGAACTGCCCCTGCGCGCACAGGCAGCTCGTCGTGCCGTAGGTGCAGGGCCCGGGGGTGGTGTTGCAGGTCTGCCCGGGCGCGGGCTGCGCCGTCGGGCACGCGCTGGTGCAGCGCCAGTTGCCGCCACCACCACCACCGCCGCCGCAGGTGCAGCTGTCACCGCCGTAGGCGCACTGGATCCCCGGGTCGGTGCAGGTCGTGTTGCCGGCCGGCTCCGTCGCGGGGCAGGTGGCGCACTGCCACTTGCCCATGGTGCAGGTGCACTCGTCGCTGCCGTACGCGCACGCCGCGCCCCCGCCCTGGCCCGGGCCTCCGGTGCAGGCCGCGCCGACCGTGGGCTCGGACGTCGGGCAGGTGTGGCACTGCCACCGGCCCATCTCGCAGTCGCACTGCTCGGCGCCGTAGGCGCACTGCTCCCCCTGGGAGGTGCACGCCGTCATCGTCGCGGGCTGCGTGGTGGGACAGACCGGGCCGCCGCTGCTCGTCGTCGAGCTGGTGCTCGAGGTCGAGCTGGTGCTCGAGGAGGAGGAAGTGGTGGTGGTGCTCGTCGCGCCGCCGCCGCCGGTGGTCGACGTGGTGGTCGTCGCGGACCCACCCGCACCGCCGCTGCCGGTGGTCGACGTGGTGGTCGTGGTCGTCGCGCCCCCGGTGCCGGTGGTGGTCGACGTGGTCGTCGTCGCGGAGGCGCCCCCTCCGGTGGTGCTGCTGGAGGTGGTGCCCACCGCTCCGCCCCCGCCGCTCGACGAGGTCCCGGTGACCGTGGTCCCGGTGGACGAGGTGGAGAGGCCGCCCGTGCCCGTGGTGGTGGCGGCTCCGCTGCCCCCGCTCCCCGTGCTCGTCCCGGGGGCGAGCACGGTGACGCCACAGGCGCCCATCGCGAAGGCCACGGACGCGAACGAGACGAAGCGGACGGTCTTGATCATGGTGCACCTCGAAGAGAAAGGTGCAGCCTCGGCATGGGGGAGGCGATCGCCTCGGCTGCACCCCTCAATGGGCGGGTGCGGCCGCGGCGATCACGAAAACGACATCACTCGGGGAGCTTGGGCGCCTCGAATGCCGAGGTGGGCGCCTCCAGCGCCTTGACGAAGGCGAGCAGGTCCGTGCGCTCCTTGGCGGAGAGCTTGACGGGCTTGAGCTTGGCGTCGAGGTTGGGGTTCTTGTCCTTGATGCCGCCGCCGAGCATGTAGTCGACCGCCTCTTCCACGGTCGCCGAGCGGCCGTCGTGGAAGTAGGGGGCGTGGGTGGTCACCGAGCGCAGGGTGGGCGTCTTGAAGGCGCCGTTCTCCTTGTCGTTCTTGGTGATCTTGCCGCGGCCGAGGTCGGGCTCGGGCTTGTCGAAGCCGATGCCCACGTCGTGGAAAGCGTTGTCGGTGTAGAGGGGCGGCGCGTGGCAGCCGGCGCAGCCGGCCTTGTTGCGGAAGAGCCCGAAGCCGCGGACCGCGTCCTCGCCGACGGCCTTCTTGTCGCCCTTCTCGAAGCGGTCCCAGGGGGCGTCGCCGCTACGCAACGTGCGCACGAAGGCGGTGAGCGCCCCGACCACGTCCGCCGGGGTGGCATCGTGCCCGAAGACGGTGCGGAATTGCACGGTGTAGCCGGGGATCTTCTGGAGCGCGGCGGTGACCACGGCGGGGTCGGCGCCCATCTGGCCCTTCCAGGCGGCCTCGGTCTGCTTCTCCATCGTGGCGGAGCGGCCGTCCCAGTACCAGAGGTCGTTGTAGCCGACGTTGAACAGGCTCGGGCTGTGGCGGGTGTTGGCCTTGCCGTCGACCTTGGTGGAGACGACCTTGCCGTCGGTCCAGCCCTTCTCGGGGAGGTGGCACGAGGTGCAGGCGGCGGAGCCGTCCTTGGAGAGGCGCTTGTCGAAGAAGAGCTGCTTGCCCAGCGCCACCTTCTCGGCGGTCAGGGTGTAGCCGTCCGGGAGCTTCATCTCCGGCAGGGGCTGGGGCGTCGCGGCGAGGGGGGCGGCGACGGGCATCGGGGGCAGGGGCGCCTCGGCGACGGGGGCCGACGCGGACGCCAGCGGCTTCGCGGAGTCGACCGGCTTCTGGACCTGGAGCTTCGACTCGTCGCACGCCGCGAGCGAGAAGGATGCGATGCACACCAGGAGCGGGACGAGCGGACGACCGGACATGAGGCCTCTCTTTCTGGTGCGCAGGTAGAGCGGTCCGGTCCCGGCAGCAAGCGTCACGCCGCCTCGGACAGACCCGGGGCGCTTCTCATCGCATCGGCGAGGGCGCGGCGACCGCGGTGGAGGCGGCTCATCACCGTGCCCACCGGCACGCGCAGCTGCTTGGCCGCCGCCTTGTAGGACATCTCCTCGATGTCGACGAGGACCACCACCCGGCGGAAGCCGGTGGGGAGCCCCTCCAGCGCGCGCTTCACCGGGGGCGAGAGCTGCGCCATCACGGCCTCGGCCTCCTTGGCGGTCCATGCGCAGGGGTCGCTGGCGAGCACGCCGAGGGCGTTGCGCTCCAGCTTGCTGCGGCGGCAGCGGGTCACGAACACGCTGAAGAGGATCTGGTGCACCCACGCCCGCAGGTTGGTCTCGGGCTGGTACTGGTCCTGGAAGCGGATGGCCCGCTCCACGGTGTCCTGCACCAGGTCCTCGGCGATCTCGCGCGAGTGCGCCATCCGCAGGGCCCGGCCGAACAGCTCGGGCCGGAGGTTGACGAGCCCCTGGCGGAGCTCCTTCACGGCGGCGGGAACAGGCTTCTTGGCGGCGGCGTTGACGGCGGTGGGAGCGAGCATCGGGCGGGACCTCCTGTGGCGTTCGTCGCCCGTTGGTCGCAAGCCGGATGCCGTCGCCAAGCTCGCGTAATCACACGAGTCGGCTGTGGCCGAGGGGCCACACGCTGTGGTGGGTGGGCCTCAGCCCCCGCTGGAGAGGGGGTCCGTCCCGTGCGCCAGCGCGGCGATGATCCACGGCACGGCCTCCGCGATCTCGCCGGCCAGCATGCCCCGGTCGCTCCCGGTCCGGGCCAGCCAGCGATCGCCGGCGAGCGCGTGGATGAGCACCCCGGCGCACGCCGCTCGCACCGGCGACATGCTGCACGCCAGCGCGGCGATGATGCCGGTGAGCACGTCGCCCGCGCCGGCCGTGGCCAGGGCGGGGTTGCCCGCCATGCTGATGAACATGCGCGCGTCCGGGGTGGCGATGATGGTGCGCGCCCCCTTGAGCACGATGATGGCCTGGGTGCGCGCCACCGCCTCCCGCACGGCGCCGAAGCGGTCGCGCTCCACCTCGCTGCCGGTGCGGTTGAGGAGCCGCCCCAGCTCGCCCGGGTGGGGCGTGAGGATGCACTGTCCGGGCGCCTCGGCGAGGGCCGAGAGCCGGCCGACGAAGTGGGTGATGGCGTCGGCGTCGACCACCTTGAGCCCGTCCCAGCCGAGGACGACGTGGTCGACCGCGGCGCGGGCGCGAGCGTCGAGGCCGAGGCCGGGGCCGATGGCGACGGTGGTGCGGCGGGCCAGCGCCTCGTCGAGGGAGGCCTCGAGCCGGGCCGGATCGAGCACGGTCGTCATCACCTCGACCACGCGGGAGTCGAGCGCCTGGATCGCGTCCGGCCAGGTGCAGATGGTGGCGAGCCCGGCGCCGGCGCGCATCGCGGCGTGGGCGGTGAGCAGCGCCGAGCCCACCTTGCCCGCGGAGCCGGCCACCACCAGCACGTCGCCGGCGGCGTGCTTGTGGAGGTTGGTCTCGCGCGGGAGCAGGTACGAGCCCACCGTCTCCCGGCGAATGACCTCGGCGACGTGGCCCACCTGGGCGAGGATCGGTGACTCGGGGACCCCGAGATCGACGACGTGGATGTTCCCCGCCAGGCGCGCGCCCTCCGGCGTGAGCAGCCCGATCTTGAGGTGGCCGAAGGTCACCGTGTCGTCGGCCTGCACCGCGATGCCCAGCGGCGAGCCGCTGTCGGCGTCGAGCCCCGAGGGGATGTCGAGGGCGACGCAGCGCGCCCCCGCCCGGTTGATGGCCGCGATCACGTCGGCGAGGTGCCCCTGGACGGGCCGGTCGAGCCCGGTGCCGAAGAGGGCGTCGACGACCACGTCGGCGCTCGCCAGGGCGGCGTCGAGCGGGGCGAGCGGGGAGCCGGTGGGCAGCTCGGTGAAGGTGCCCCCGAGGTCGATGTAGGCGTCGTGGTTGATGCGGCTCTCGCCGGTGACCTTCTCGGAGCTGCCCGCGAGGAAGACCTCGACGTCGGCGCCGCGGGCGAGCAGGTGCCGCGCCACCACGAAGCCGTCGCCGCCGTTGCTCCCCGAGCCGGAGACCACCACCACCCGCGCGTCGAGCGGGTAGATCGCGGGCTGGCCCGGAGCCTTGACGTGGCGCACCGGGAACGCCCGCAGGCGCACCGCCTCGGCGTCGGCGGCGGCGCGGCGTCCGCTGGGGATGGCGGCGCCGGTCGGGGGCGCCGAGGGGTGATCGAGGCGGAGCTCCGGCGTCAGGCTCATCGGCGGGCCGTTGTGCCCGCCGCCGCGCCCGCGCTCGCGGGCCTCGATCATGGCGGAGATCACGTCGGCGGCGCCTCGCCCGGCGTTCTCCATCAGCACGATGCCGGGGACGTGGCAGGTCTCGATGGCGTACTTGTCGAAGGCGCGCATCTGCGCGCGGCTCAGGACCGGGATCATCGGGGTCGCCCTCGTTCCATCGCCGTTCTCAGGTCGCGCACCGCGCGCTCGAGCCCGAAGAGCACCGCGTCGGCGATGACCGAGTGCCCGATGTTCACCTCGCCCACCTCGGGGATGGCCACCACCGGGCCCACGTTGTGCCGGCCCAGCCCGTGCCCGGCGGCCACCTCGAGCCCCAGCTCGTGCGCGCGCCGCGCCGCGGTGGCCAGGCGCCCCAGCTCCACCGCGACGCGCGCCCTGCCGTGGGGCCGGGCCTCGCCGGGGATCTGCGGGCGGGAGCCCCCGTCATCGACCGCGAGGCAGTACTCGCCGGTGTGCAGCTCGACCTGCTGCACGCCCGCGGCGGCGGAGGCCTCGACGGAGGCGACGTCGGGATTGATGAAGAGGCTGACCTTGATCCCGGCGCGGCGCGCCATCGCCACCGCCGCGGCGACGCCCTCGCGCTGGCCGAGGACGTCGAGCCCGCCCTCGGTGGTCCGCTCGGCGCGGCGCTCGGGCACCAGGGAGATGACGTCGGGGCGGACCCGCTCGGCGAGGGCGACCATCTCGCCGGTGGCGGCCATCTCCAGGTTGAGCAGGGTGGCGACGGCGGCGCGCAGGCGGACGACGTCGTCGTCGACGATGTGGCGGCGGTCCTCGCGCAGGTGGGCGGTGATGCCGTCGGCGCCGGCCGCCTCGCAGAGCTGGGCGGCGAGGACCGGGTCGGGGTAGCGCGTCCCGCGCGCGTTGCGCACGGTGGCGACGTGGTCGATGTTGATGTGGAGCCGCACCGGCATGGTGGACGGACTATTGCACGAGGGCTGCCACCCCAGAACCCCTATCCAGAAAAGCCGCGCCGGCCGCCTGCGTGGGCAGCCTCCCCGGTCCGGCCGGCGTCCGCGCCGGCGCGGCGCCCGGTTCAGTACGGCGCCGGCCCGCTCCACCAGGTGCCGCTGAAGTGGGTCTTGCCCCAGGCGGCGACCCACGCCGCCTGCTCCGCCGGGTTGGCCCCCTTGGTCTCGATGTCGTCCGCCGGCTCGTCGTCGCTCCAGTTGGCCCACAGAAAGAGCCCGGGGGGCAGGCCGTTCATCCACGCGATCGAGCTCGCCGTCCACGTCCCGTCGTCGAGCCCGGCCCCGCTGTTCGCCCCCTTGCTCGCCGGGGCACCGGCGCCGTACTCCGAGAGGGCGACCTTGATCCCCTGCTGCTGCGCGAAGGCCGTCATCCAGTCGAGGTTGATGGTCGTGAACGCGGTGTCGCTCTGCACCATCGCCCACGTCGACTGCTTTCCTCCGTTGTTGTACTGGGAGATGTTGGCCTGGTAGAAATCCATCGAGACCACGTCGACGCCGCCCGGGTTGCTCACCTTGTCGTAGGCCCCCGGCCAGTACTCCATCACCGTCGCTTCCCAGGAGGACGCCGCCCCCGAGGCGGGCTGTCCCCAGGCGACGCACCACTGCACCAGCGCGCGCGGGTTGTACTGCTTGACGATCATCGCCGCCCGCTTGAAGGCCGCCACGTAGTTGGCATAGGTGGCGTGGGTCCCGACACCGTTCGACCAGGGGTACCAGTTGCCGTTGAACTCCCACCCGATGCGCACCGAGAGGAGCGGATTGGGCCACGCCGCCAGCGCCTTGGCCATGGTGGTATAGGTCGCGTCGTAGGCGCCGGAGGCGGCGGCGGCCATGTCGTTCAGATCGTTGCTCTCGCTGAAGATGCTGAGCAGCGGGAACGACGCCTCGAGGAGCGGAACGGGCCCGGTGGTCTGGGCGAAGGTCGCCGTCCCGATGAACGACGTGGTGGTGATGGTGGCCCCCGCGACGTCCACCGGTCGGCCCAGCCAGGTCTCGACCTTGTCGGGGCAGGTGCCGTCGAGGCCGCACTTGACCCCGACCAGGTACCCGAGGCCGCCGGGGCTCGCTCCCCCGGTGCCCGCGGTGGAGGAGCTCGCGGTGGAGGAGCTCGCGGTGGAGGAGCTCGCGCTGCCCCCCGTGCCCTGGGCGGCGCTCGTCCCGCCGATGCCGCTCGTGCTGGTGCCGAGGCCGCCGGTGCCGAGGCTGCCGCCGGTACCCGCCGTCTTCGATCCACTGGAGCAGGCGACCAGGCCAACGATGAAGACAGCCAGCGCGTGAGGTCTCATGGCGGCGAGGCTATCCCTGCGCTTGCTCGGCCGCCAACGCGGGCGGAGTGGGTCGCCTGGCTCTGCGCGGAGCCGACCGGCTGCCGCGGTGACTCCCCGCGGCGCCACTCTCGACCCGCGGGAGGTCGCGCTGCCGCGGGATCGGCAGGACCGCGCCCGGCACGTCGATTGCTGTAAATGGCCGTCATGCTCCCTCGAAACGCTCTCGTGGCGCCCGCCGCTCTCGCGCTCCTCACGCTCACGGCCGCGTGCGGCCCGGCCTTCATGGCGATGGGGGGGCGTGGCGCCCTCGGCGGCGGTTCCGGGGGGCCAAGCCATCCGCCGACCACGGAGGCCCAGTGGAGCACGGCCGAGGCGGCCGCCGCGGGGGCCGCGCTGGGTGCTGGTGCGGAGCGCGTCGACCCCCCGATCCGCGTGGCCGAGACCGGAGCCTTCGCCGCGAGGCACGTCCCCGTGGAAGGCGGGCGCTGCTACCGGGTGGGGATCGCCTGGGCGTTCGACGAGGCGCTCAGCAACTCGGTGAACTTCGGCCCCGGGACCAACCTGTCGCTGCGGGGCGAGAGCCACCGGATCGAGGCTCCGAGCGGCGTCGTCAGCTTCTGCGCCGACAAGGCCGGGACGGTCGATCTGACCTTCTCGGCCGTCCCCCGCGCGGGGTTCCTCTCCACCGGGGAGCTGCTCGAGTACGCGGTGGTCGTCGGCTCGTCGAAGGAGAGCGACCCGGCCCGCGCCGCGCGCCGCAAGCTGGAGGCCGGCCAGGCCCAGAACGCCCGGGAGGTCGCCGTGGAGCAGGAGGCTGCGGAGAAGGCCCACGACGCCGATCGCCACCAGCGGATGTGCCACGACTGCCTGGAGTCCTACCGCCGCTGCCACTCGGGCTCCTGCCGGCACGACTTCGACTTCTGCGCGCACGACCGCAGCTACGTCGACCTCGCCCAGCACCCGGACACGCTGCCGTGCGGGTCGCCGTAGCTCGGAGGCCGGTTCGGCGTCCCCCGCGGGCGCCCCGACGCCCGGACCCGAGCACGCCGGGCCGGCGAGCCGTCGCTACGGCAGCCCGAGGGCGAGGTGCTAAGAGTCCGCGATGGAGCTCGATCTCGAAGGCCGACACGCCGACCGCGCGTACGCGATGCTGACCTCGCTGGTGACGCCGCGTCCCATCGCCTGGGTCACCAGCCTGGACCGGGAGGGGGTCGTCAACGCGGCGCCCTTCAGCTTCTTCAACGTGCTCGGCGCGTCCCCGCCCATCGTCGGCATCTGCCCCGGCAATCGCCCGGACGGCACCCCCAAGGACACCGCGAGCAACGTGCGGCTGACCCACGAGTTCGTCGTCAACCTCGTCGACGAGGCCGTCGCCGAGGCGATGAACCAGACCGCCGCCCCGCTCCCCCCCGGCGTGAGCGAGCTCGCGGGCTCGGGCCTGACGACCGTCCCCTCCTCCGTGGTCCGCCCGCCCCGCATCGCCGAAGCGCCGGCCAGCCTGGAGTGCGTCGAGTGGGGGACGCTCCAGATCGGAGACAATCGGCTGATCATCGGCCTGGTCAAGCGGCTCCACGTCCGTGACGAGCTGTTCGATCCCGCGACGCTGCGGATCCGGAGCGAGCTCTTCCACCCCGTCGGCCGCATGGCGAGCCCCAATGGATACTGCCGCACGCGGGACCACTTCGAGCTCGCGCGCCCGCGCTGACCTCGGCTCAGGGACAGTACAGCTCCGCCGACGCGAGCAGCGGCGCATCTCCACCGCCGACGTCCTGTCCGCCCGCGATCAGGACCTCGCCCGTCGAGAGGAGCGTGAGCGGTGCTTGACCGTGACCGGTCGCCGTCGCGCCCGTGGCCGAGAACGCGCCGTGGGTCGCATCGTAGAGCTCCGCGGCGCGGGTGACGAACCCGCTCGCGTCCGTCATGCCGACGACCAGCAGCTCGCCCGAGGGCAGGAGAGCGCCGACCAGGCTGTCCCCCGCGAGCCCCGCCGTCGACACGAAGGTGCCTGTCGCCGGATCGTACAGCTCGGCGCTCGGGGTCGGCCCGACGCCGCCGGCGAAGAGGACCTTGCCCGACGGAAGGAGGGTCGTCAGGCTCCCGAAGCTCGTCGTCGTCATCGAGCCGGTGGCGGTGAACGTGCCCAGCGCCGGGTCATAGATCTCCGCCGTGGTGAGGGACACGTGTCCGCACGGAGGTCCGCAGACCTGCTGAGCCCCCGCCCCGCCGGCGATCAAGACCTTCCCCGAGGCGAGCGCGGTGGCCATGCTCCCGCTCCGGGCCATCGTCATCGAGCCGGCGGCGGCGAAGGTGCCCGTCGACGGGTCATAGAGCTCCGCGGAGGCGAGAAAGTCGCTGCCCTCGTCCTGCCCTCCGGCGACGAGGACCTCGCCCGACGGCAGCAGCGTCGCCGTCTGCCCCGACCGCGGGACCTGCATCGATCCCGTGGGCGCGAAGGTCCCCGCCGCGGGATCGTAGAGCTCGACCGTGGGGATGATCCCGCCCGACGCGTCCTGCCCGCCCACGATCAACACCTTGCCCGTGGAGAGGCGCGTCGCGCTCACGCCGACGCCGACCCGCGTCGTCGTCATCGACCCCGTCGCGGAGAAGGTGCCCGTGGAGGCGTCGTAGATCTCCGCCGAGGCGAGCCAGCCGGAGGCGACGTTCTGGCCGCCCGCGACGAGGACGTCGCCGGACGCGAGCGACACCGCGAGGTGATCCAGGCGCGGGACGAGCATGGCGCCCGTGGGCGAGAACGTCCCTGGGTGCTCGCAGCCCACGACCGCGGGGCCGCCGGTCGACGGGCTGGAGCAGGCGGCGGTCAGGATGGATGCGACCAAGGTGAGCAAGGTGGTTCTGGGGGACATGGGACTCCGACCAAGCACGGGCTGTGCCGGGCGCGAGGGGGGCTTTTCGCCGAGAATGCGCGGCCCCGAGACAACGCACTTGCCAGCGATGGCGCAAGCTGGCGCATGGCCCCGCAGCTTCTTCACCTCGTCACGGGCCTGGTTCCTCCGGTCCCGAGCCGAGTTGCGCGCGCCGTCGGGCCGCGTACGATCCAGCCCGCTGGATCCGGAGCATGGAAACGCCGCGCTCACGCCGCCTCTGCCGGGCCTCGGGGATCTTCGTGATCGCTGCGGCGGCGGCGATCGCCGTCGGCGTGCTGGGCGTCGCCGCGTCGGGCACGGAGGACATCTCCATCGTGGAGGCGCGGCTCCCACCCGAGCCGAGCGTCGTCGCTGCGGTCGTGGGTCTCCTCGAGATCCCCCTGCAGATCCTCGGGGCGGCCTCGGGGTCGCCCGCGGCGCACGAGGTGGCCGAGCGCCGCGAGGAGGAGCGCCGCGCGGCGGGGCAGCGGGCCCGGGAACACGACGCCGAGGTCTGGCGGAGCTTCCACGAGCAGCCGCCCGCGGGGGACCTGGGGGCGCGCGTCGCGGCGGTGTGCGCGAGCCCGGAGCCGCCCGATGCCTCGCGCTGCATCGCGGACGCGCACGACGTGCTGCGGGCGCTCTGGCAGGAGCGCGTCCGGTGGAGCTCGCGGTTTGCGTCGGTGGCGTGGATGGGTGTGTTCGGAGTCCTCGTGGCCGCGTGGCTGGGGGCGGTGGGGTTGACGTACCGGGCTCGAGAGAGAGCGACCTGACCTCCACCTCGACCCGACGGTCGGAGGCGACTATTCGCCCCCAGGCTCGGGAAGCAGCGCCGGCACGTCGGCGCGGTACCCTGCATCGGTAAGGCGGAGCTGTCCGTTGACCTCGTGCCCAGTCTCCCGCAGGCGATCCTCTTCGCGGCGGAGCCAGGCATTGATCGCGTCCCGGTGGAGCGCCTCGGCCTGGCACGCCTGGGGCAGACGGGCGTTGTGCCGAGTCGACTGAGCGCCTGGATGATAACTCACCTGCGGTCCGGGATGGCTGACGGCACGCAACCCAGGCCCTCGCCGATCCTCGTGGCGAAGGGGCCCGACCGCGGGCATCGTGGGCGCCGTGACGACCACGCCGCACGACGCGCTGTTCAAGGCCGCGTTCTCCAAGCTGCGCCATGCGCGGGGCCTCCTGCGGGCGCTGGTGCCAGCGCCTCTCGGGCGGCAGATAGCCTGGCCGACCCTGCGCATCGAGAGCGGCATCGCCGTCGGCGACGAGGACCTGGACGAGCAGCGGATGGACCTCGTCTACTCGGTCCGGGCAGGAAGGCGGCACCTGCTGCTCTACGTGCTCGCTGAGCACCAGAGCAAGGTCGACCCGTGGATGGCGTTCCGCTTGCTCTGCTACCTGGTCGCCATCTGGAAGGGCTACCGCGCCCAGCACCCGCGCGCGAAGAAGCTGCCGGCGATCCTCCCCATCGTCGTGCACCACAGCCCCACCGGCTGGACGGCGCCCGTTACCTTCGAGGAGCTGCTCGATGCGGATGCGGAGCTGCTCGACGCGCTCGGGCCGCACGTGCCCCGCTTCCGCTTCCTCCTGGACGATCTGTCGACCCAGACCGACGCGGATCTGCGGGCGCGGAGGGAGATGACCGCTGGCGGGCGAGTAGCGATCCTCTCGCTGAAGCATGGACGGGACCAGGTTGCGATCCGGATCCGGGTGCTCGCGCCGGACGGGCGGGCGCCGGCGGCGCGGGATGTGCTCGCGAGCGTTCTGCGGTACATTCTCGAAACGAGCCGGGCCGAGCCGGCCACCCTGCGCGAGCTGCTCGCCCGCCAGGTGGGCCGTGAGGCGGCGGAGGAGATCATGACGACGGCGGAGATGCTCAGGCGCGAGGGACGAGACCAAGGGCGTCAAGAGGGCGAGCTGCTGGGCAAGCGCGGAGCGCTACTCCTCCAGCTTCGCCAGCGCTTCGGGCGCCTCCCCTCGGCGGCCGTTGCCCGCGTCGACAAGGCGGAGGCCACGGATCTGGACGTCTGGTTCGGCCGGGTGCTCACGGCGTCCTCCCTTGATGAGGTGCTGGAGGCCAACGTCACTGTGCCGCCCAACAAGGCAATGCAGCCGACGCGTGGGCAGCCTCGCGGTGCTCGGCAGCGCACGCGCGGCTGATTGCCAACTCGTTGGGCGGGCGAGAGGTGGGGCGGAGCGCCCGCCTGCGAGCTTGTCCTATTCTTCGCCAAGGCCGTTCACGACCCTCGTGATCCCTCCCCGCAGGAGGCGTGCTCCGAAGTTGATGAGGAGCCCGAGCGGCTTGCCGGAGAGCCGGAGATAGGTGAGGAGCTGCTTCTTGTGGACCGGATGCACGGTCTCGACCGACTTCAGCTCGACGATGACCTGGTCTTCGACGACGAGGTCGGCGCGGAAGGCGTCTTCCACGATGAGGCTCTCGTAGACGATGCTGAACGGCTGCTGCCGCTGGACCCGGAGGCCACGTGTCGCCCGCTCGTAGGCGAGGACGGGCTCGTAGGCCGACTCGAGTAGACCGGGGCCGAGGGCGACGTGGATCTTCAGGGCAGCGTCCACGATGGTCGTCGCGATCTCGTTCGGGGTCACGGCGTCCGAGGGTCGCTCCATCCGGGCCCCGGATGTCCATCGAGCTTCGACATGGCCAGCGAGGAAGAAGGAGAAGGGCTCACGCAAAGACCGCAAAGATCGCAAAGACGTCTTGTCGGTCTCGATCGAGGTGGCCAGATGAAGCATTCCAACATTTGAGCAGAGTCTTTGTTACCAGGCGTGCTCACGCTCTTGCCCCTCTGCCGCTCTCCTCCCTTCCATGGGGATGGGGATGTCTGGTGCTCTCCGATCTCACCAACGTCTTTGCGTCTTTGCGGTCTTTGCGTGAGCCCTTCTTCCTCTTGGTCCCTCGATCCTGGATCCTCGCCGATGCCGCGCAACAAGGGCTTGCTGACCGGCGGGTGCGTGCGCTGCGCGCACCCACCCGCGGCAGAAGCCCGGGGCGTTGGCCATCCGGCCCGCCGCCGTCGCGCCGTCGTGCTACGCCGCCCCGAAGCTTCTAACGCACGCGCCCGTGGTGGGCCCCGCGACCTCGGGAGCGTCTAGTCTAGACTCGCGGCGCTCCCGACGCTTTTCCCGTCACACCTTCAGCCGAAATTCGGATGCCGCGGGGCCCGCCCGCATTCAGCTCCGGCGCGCTTGG
>Ga0302267_10001184_pt1 | contig 33641 bp, 32 predicted proteins | sample III_Bog_E1_3_FD_194555 | JGI IMG/M metagenome (GOLD analysis project Ga0302267, IMG submission 194555) | Peat permafrost microbial communities from Stordalen Mire near Abisko, Sweden - III_Bog_E1_3 | ecosystem: Environmental > Terrestrial > Soil > Wetlands > Peat | place: Sweden: Abisko...
GTCCGGCGCGAAGGAAGTTGCCGAAGAGCGCGTGGTGGATGCCATTGAATTCGCGCACGACCAGATCAAGAAGATCTGCGCTGCGATTGAAGAGCTGGTTGCCAAGGCAGGCAAGGCGAAGCGCGCCGTAGTTCCCGCGGAGTTTGACCAGGCGTACTACGACGGTCTGCTGGCGAAGGTCGGCGACCGCCTGAAGGACGCACTCGACACCAAGAAGTATCCGAAGTTCGACAGCTACGCCAAGGTCAAGGAGATCAAGGACGAGCTGAAGAAGGGATTGCCCGAGGGGGATGCCGCAGCCTCCAAGAAGCTCTCTGTCTACTACGAGAAGATGCGTGAGAACATCTTCCGCGAGCAGGTGCTGGGCGAGCGCATCCGCCCGGATCATCGCGCATTCGACGAGATCCGCAAGATCACGATCGAGACTGGCGTGCTGCCGCGCGTACACGGTTCTGCGTTGTTCACCCGCGGTGAGACCCAGGCGCTGGTAACAGCAACGCTGGGCACCACGGACGATTCGCAGCGGCTGGAGAGCTACGAAGGCGAACAGAAGCGCCGGTTCATGCTGCACTACAACTTCCCGCCGTTCTCAGTGGGTGAAGTAGGCCGCATGTCAGGCGTAGGCCGTCGCGAGATTGGCCACGGAGCGCTGGCGTACCGCGCAATGCAGGCAGTGTTGCCGGGCGAGGATGAGTCTCCGTACACGATTCGCGTTGTGTCCGACATCCTGGAGTCGAATGGATCGTCTTCGATGGCGACCATCTGCGGCGCCAGCCTGGCGCTGATGCAGGCGGGTATCCCGATCAAGGGCGCTGTGGCCGGTGTGGCCATGGGCCTGGTGAAGGAAGGCGACAAGTACGCCATCCTGACGGACATTGCAGGCGCGGAAGATCACTACGGCGATATGGACTTCAAGGTGGCCGGAACGCGCAAGGGCATTACCGCGATGCAGATGGACATCAAGATCATGGGCATCACGGCGCAGCTGATGCGCGAAGCGATGGAGCAGGCGCGGCATGGCCGGCTCTTCCTGCTGGACAAGATGGATGCAGTGATCGCGTCAGCGAATGAAGAGAAGTCGAAGTTCGCGCCGCGCATTGAGACCATCATGATTCCGACGGACAAGATTCGTGACCTCATCGGGCCGGGTGGCAAGGTGATTCGCGGCATCGTGGAAGCGACGGGCGCCAAGATCGACGTGGACGATACCGGCCGCGTGAACGTGGCATCGAGCGATGCAGACGGATTGGCCCGCGCCATGCAGATGGTGCAGGACATCACGGCTGTGCCGGAGATCGGCAAGACGTATCTGGGCAAGGTGGTTCGGCTGGCAGAGTTCGGCGCATTCGTCGAAATCTTCCCCGGCACGGACGGGCTGCTGCACATCTCGGAGATCGCGGAACACCGCGTCGCCAAGGTGGAAGACGAACTCCGTGACGGCGATCAGATCCTGGTCAAGGTCATCGCGCTGGAAGGCAACCGCATCAAGCTCTCACGCAAGGCCGTGCTGAAGGAACAGCGCGCCAAGCTGGGCTTGCCTGATCCGGAACCGGAGCAGGGCGGCGGCGGTGATCGTGGCGGACGCAGTGACCGTGGCGACCGCGGTGGACGCGGAGACCGTGGACCGCGCGGCGGTTCGCCAGCAGGCGATCAGCAGCCTCGCTCCAACGAGAGCACCATCACCATTGAAGGCGGAGACGACTTCGAAGACGAAGCAGAGGGCGACGAGGGAGAAGAGGGCGATGAGCCAAACTTCAACCGCGTAGACGCACCTGTGGGCGGCGCACCGGCTGGGGGCGCACCGCGTCCAGCCGGCGGCGGACGTCCCGGTGGCGGCGGACGTCGTCGCAGAGGCGGACGTCGTGGCGGGCCGGGCGGCGGTTCAGGCTCCGGCGGCGGCGATCGCGCATAACCAAGTTGCAAGTTTGAATACCGAGGGGCTGCGCGATGCGCAGCCCCTTCTATTTTTGGGAAAGACGATCGCAATTTTTGGGAAAGACGCTCGCACGCCGATGCACAGGCGGCAGAGTTACACTGACCCGGATGGCAGCCTCGATGTACATCGTCGTGGAAGGTGATGACCCCGGTTACGACATCTTCGTGAATGGACGCGCGCTGGCGCGGCACGAGGATGCGGTGGAGCGGCTGGCACTGCGGCTGGGCATGAAGCCACTGATCGAATTTTTCTCTGCGGACGAAAATTCCATGGCTCTGCTGATTGAAGAGGGCGCGGGAAATCCTGAGCTGCTGAAACAGTTGCCGCCGCCGCAGTGGTATTCGCCGGAAGATGGGTTGCGCACAGTGAGCGCGATGGTAGCCGAGTTGCAGAAAGAGCCGCAGCAGCTGGGGACCGAGGGCGCGCTGGTGCTGGCCGAGCTGGAAGAGTATGAGCGCGTACTGCAGAAGACCAAGATGCGCGGGTTGCGGTGGCACCTTGCGGTAAGCTGGCGCTAAGTGGTCTGACCACTGTAAGCTGGTCTGCGATGAGAAATCTTCAAATCCAATGCTGTGTGTTCGCCGTGGTGGCGGGTATGAGTGCCTGTGCGCAGGCGAAGGTAGTGGGGCAGAATACGCCGGCGAATCCGCTGACCGCTGAACGTATACGGGCCGAGGTGCCGAAGGCGCAGCAGGGGGAGTGGCTGGCGTATGTGGAGCGTTCGGCGAAGCAGCAGGCAGCCGACCGCGCAGCGTTTGCGGCGGAGGTGCCTCTAAGTAGCCTGGCGACTCTGCCGAAGCAAAGTTCTTCCGCACATTCGATTCCTCTGCATAAGGATGCGGCGTGGTACGGCAGCGCGGATGCATTGAAGATTGCGGACACGATTGTTTCCTTCCAGATTCCGAACGGTGGGTGGAGCAAGAACCTGGATATGACGCAGCCGGCGCGAGTGCTGGGCGAGTTCTATGCGACGGACGACCTGAACCGCTATCCGGATGCGAAGGATTATGACGCGCCACATGATCCTCACTGGAACTATGTGGGCACGCTGGACAACGATGCGACGAATACCGAGCTGACGTTTCTGCGCAGGGTGATTACAGTGCTGCCGGCGGATAAGGCGCAGCGGTATCGTGCGTCGTATCTGCGGGGAATTGATTATTTGCTGCAGTCGCAGTTCCCGAATGGTGGATGGCCGCAGGTGTGGCCACTCCAGGGCGGATATCACGATGCGATCACATTCAATGATGATGCGGTAACGGAATCACTGGAATCACTGAAACCGGTTGCGGATGGCGAAGTGACCTTCGTGCCGGTTACAACACGGAAGCTGGCGGCAGTGGCATTTGCGCGTGGGCTGCAGTGCGTTCTCGCAACTCAGGTGACGGCGCAGGGAAAGAAGACGGTGTGGGCGCAGCAGAATGATCCCCTGACACTGGAACCGGTGAGTGCGCGCAACTACGAGATGCCTGCACTGGCGAGTGGCGAGAGCGCATCAGTGCTGGAGTTTTTGATGGAGCAACCGAAGCCTTCGCCAGCGATCCGTGAGGCGGTGGAGGCGGGTGTGGCTTGGTTCAAGGCGACGGCGATCTACGGCTATACGTGGGGAGGAACGCGCGCGGAAGGGCGGCACCTGAGCAAGGCGGAGGGCGCAGGGCCTATATGGGCGCGGTACTATTCGCTGACGACGGATACGCCAATCTTCGGCGATCGCGATAAGACGATCCATGATGATGTGAGCGAGATCTCACTGGAGCGGCGCAATGGCTACGCCTGGTACAACGGGAACGGCGTTGAAGTGCTGGCGCAGTACAAGAATTGGCTGGCATTGAGGAAGCAGGCGATGGGGACTGGGCACTAAATCGTGGATTGGGTGTTTAATGCTGCGTGAGGTTCCCATGAAAGTTTTGGGAATTATCCATTTGACTCCCCCGACAATTTAAGTTAGAATTGTCTCATATTCAGAGGGGTTTATGAGCAAAAGCACAATCAGTATCCTCCAAATTTTTGCAATGTTTCCCGACCAGGAGACGGCCCGGATTTACCTTGAATCCATCCTGTGGCCGAACGGCCCCACATGTAGCATTTGCCTGAGCACGAAGCGTATCACGGCCCGCAAGGGTGGCTATTACCGCTGCCTTGACTGCAAGGACGATTTTACTGTGCGGACGGGAACGATATTCGGGCGTTCGCATGTGCCACTGCACAAGTGGATTTACGCCATGTACCTGCTCGTGACCTCCCGTAAAGGCATTTCCAGCCTGCAACTCTCGAAAGAGATTGGCATAAGGCAGTCTTCGGCATGGTTCGTTCTCCAGCGGTTGCGTGAGGCTTGCGGCAACGATTTGATGATGCTTCGGGGCATCGTGGAGGTGGACGAGGCCTACATTGGCGGCCTTGAGAAGAACAAGCATTCCAACAAGAAGCAGCGGTTAGGACGAGGCACAGTCGGCAAGACAGCGGTGGTAGGGATGCGGGAGCGGGGCGGGCGCACGAAGGCTGTGACGGTCAAATCGGTGGACACCAGTACCCTCCACGCAGCCGTCCGCGATAACGTGGAAGCGGGTTCAGAGCTTCACACGGACGAGCACTCCGGATATCAGGGGCTCGGATTCTCCTACGACCACTCCACGGTCAACCACGGTGCGGGCGAGTATGCCCGTGGCTCAATCAGCACAAACGGCATAGAGAGCGTCTGGGCGGTCCTGAAGCGCGGCCTGCACGGGGTCTACCACCACGCCAGTCCAAAGCATATTAGCCGGTATGTGGATGAGTTCACCTTCCGCCTGAACGACGGCAATGTAAAGATTCACACGCTGGACAGGCTGGACAGCTTCATCAAGGCAACCACGGGGCGGCGCATCACCTATGCGGAGTTGACCGCATGAAGGATGTGCCAGAGGTACTGGACAGAATTGTGCGGGTGGTGCTGGCTTACCGGCCAAAGCCGAAGACAAAGGCGGCGCGAAAGCGCCAGCGTTTGAAGGTGAAACAGGCTAAAGCAACTAGCAAACCTCCTTGCTAGAGGTGCTTTTATGGGTCAGGATAGGGGGCATTCGATGCATAAGCAGACTAAAGCGACAGAAGAGGCCGAGCCGGATTACTTCAAAATTGCGGCGACCTTACCAGCACAGGAATCCACTAAACCGATGGGTTGGCTGCTTGATTATGCCAAGTACCGATACTCATGGGTTGATGCAGCAATTCGGTCCATCGAGAGCCGGGCGGCGGGTCTTCTCAGGGCCATAGCCGTCGCCGCTGCCGCAGGGTGGGCGCTGTGGATATGGGGGGTTTCGCACAACTTACAACTTGGCCGAACTGTAACGGCAATGATTATTGCCGCTTTGGTGCTGGCCGCGATTGCGGTTTGCTACTGTGCAGCCGTTCTGATACCCCAAAGCACAACGACCCCAATGCCGGAACGGTCCGCTTTTGCGTGCGTACTCGACAATGCTGTGAAGGCAGACCCCGAAGGACGCTTTGCTGCACATTTAGCTCACACGACGGAAGAGCAGGAGCAGCGGGCCGATACGAAAGGAAGGCGTTTAAGGGCAGCATACTGGGTGATTGCGGGGGCGGTACTCACTCTTCTGGCGGCCTTGGTGGCTGTCGTTTTGGCTTCTTAGATGCAGTTATCCGCCTTACGAATTTTCCCGCATTGTTCATAGTCAACGTTGACTCCGGGAGTCGAGTTGTTTGAGCAACCGGTGTCTTAACTACGGGCTTAGCGGGCTTCTTATACTCATCGGTCATAGGGTAGAGTCTGCCATAGAACACAAAAAGCTGCAACCACTTTGCTTTTTCCAACTCCTGGCCCGTCATGCGGTGTGCCTTCCGCCCACATCCTAACACCCCCAGGATTTCCGGCGCGGATGCCTTCCGAAAAGTCGGCGAATTCCAACGAATTTACTTTTGAACCTATCCAATAGAGAGGTAACAGAATGATTCCACAAGATGTCATAGCAACAGCCCTTTTTCAGGCAGCGTTAAAGGCCACAGGTAACGTCGAGAAGGCTTTGGAGTCCCTAGCCCGTGCGGGAAAGCTGGCTGAAGTCTATTTGGGTCCGTTTAGCGGGTCTGTATGGTCCTCATTGGAGGGCTTGGAAAGTTCGAGCAGCGCCGAAGAAGTACCCTTAGGTGCCTCGTAAGAGTAGTGGAGGACCCGCCATCCTTTGCTTGCAAGACTGTTTACAGCAGCGAGAAATTTTGCGTCGTCTCCTCGTTCTCTGACGAGCTTGTACTCGTATTCAAGGTGTTCCACTAGTGCCTCCTACGCTGGTTTCGGTATGTCAAACGACTGGGCTACGCCGGTGTCTCGCCCTTTAGTTATTCAGGCATTTCAGCCCCAGCACCCTTAAGGCACTTTACTAATTCGCGGAATAGCATTGGGTGGCCACTCGGTTTCGTGCCATCTTTGCGAATCGCTACGTGAAAGGTATACGTCGCCGGGTCTTGGTCGTTGGTGGTTAGGTGAATAACGCCATCATCCGACATCCAAAACGTCAGCTCCATTTTTACACTCTTTGGTGGCTTTCCCTTTTTCCCTTTCTTGCTCAGCTCCATGGGGTTCTCCTAAGTTGGGTACCACTATAACCCAACTTGTTTCTATGAACATACTAAAGCGGCTTGGCCTCGGTTTTCCGTGTGACGGATTCCACCCTGAATCAGGCCCACTCGGGGTAGTCAAATGGATAGTTCCCAAAGTTTTCAGGGTACTCTGCATTGCAAGCCTGGCGTTGACGGTTGGGATTTCAGCTTACGGGCTGGATGATCCCAAGGTGGCGCAGGCAAAATACGATGCGCTGGCAGCAAAGGTAACCAGCGGCGACGCGAGCGTGGATTGGCAGGCACTGCGGCTTAGCGCCGAGGTGGCAGGCGTCTCCGGAAGTTACGACATGAAGGATGCCAACGAACGTGGCATCAAGGCATTTAATGACAACAAGTTTGAACAATCACTGAGCATCGCGAAAGAGATGGAATCGCATAACATCGCGGATGGCGACGCGCATTTTCTGGCGATGATCTCCTATAAGCATTTAGGGAAGCAGGATGAATCCGCCAAGGAGCATGCCATGCTGGATGCATTCTTTGGCTCGATCATGCGTTCAGGCGATGGGAAGAGCGCGGCAACCGCGTGGTTTACGGTGAATGTTCATGAAGAGTATCTGGTAATCCGCTTATTGCTGGGATTGAATCCAAAGTCACAGAGCCTGTCAAACGAGAAGGGTCACTACTACGATGTGATGACCGTAACCGACGGCAGTGGCAAGGAACAGACACTGTGGTTTAACACGGATACGGATATGCAGATTATGGATAACGCTCTTAAGAGTGTTCCGGTAAAGAAGGATGTTCCGGCAAAGAAGTAACAACGTGGTGTTTAATGCTGCGTGAGGTTCCCATGAAAGTTTTCAGGGTTCTATTGGTTTCAATCGTGGTGTTGTTCACTGGCGTGGCAGCAAGTGCGCTCCCCATTCCCAAGGGGCAGCGGGCGAAGTATGAGGCGCTTGCGGCGCAGGTGCGTGGCGGCAACCTGGATGTGGATTGGCGGGCACTGCGCCTGGCGGCGGAACTGAGCGGAGTGGAAGGAAGCTACGATCCAGCCAGCGCCTACAAGCAGGGAATTGCCGCATGTAAGGCCGGGAAATATGGTGATGCGCTACGGATTGCGCAGGCGATGGAGCAGCACAACATCGCTGACGGCAATGCCCATTCGCTGGCCGCTATTGCGCTGGAATACATGGGGCGCAGCAAGGAAGTGCAGCAGGAACGCGACATCCTGGATGCCTTCTTCCGCTCGATTATCAAATCAGGCGATGGCAAAGGCGCTGATACTGCGTACTTTACCGTCAATACGCGCGAGGAGTCCCTGGTGATGCGGCAGTTACTGCTGGTGACACCGCAATCGCACACTCTGGCGCATGTGAACGGGCACAGCTACGACGTAATCGCAGCGAAAAACGCCGTGGGTCGCGACGTGACACTGTGGTTCAGCGCGGATACCGACCAGCAAAGGGCGATGGACCTGCGGCGGGACAATGCTAATGCCATCGGGAGTCCGGATGAAGACGACGCACCGGATAATGCATCCAGCAAGGACAGGGAATAGCGCCGGGTTACTTGTTGCCGAAGACATTGCCCATGCGACGGATCTGCGCACCGACGCCACGCAGTTTTTCTTCGATGCGCTCATAGCCGCGATCAATGTGGTAGACGCGGTCGAGGATGGTTTCGCCTTCCGCAACCAGCGCGGCCAGAACCAGCGATGCGGAAGCGCGGAGGTCAGAGCACATGACGGCAGCGGACGAAAGCGGCGTCTTGCCACGGACGGTGGCGGTGCGGCCTTCGACCTTGATGTTCGCGCCCATGCGATTGAGTTCGCTGACGTGCATGAAACGATTCTCAAAGATGTTCTCAGTGATGACGCTGGTGCCTTCCGCCTGCGTGACGAGGGCCATGTACTGAGCCTGCATGTCAGTGGGGAAGCCGGGATACTCTTCGGTAGAGATGTCGGCGGCTTTGAGCTGGCCTTCGCTACGGACGCGGATGGAATCCTTGCCTACATCGCAGCGAACGCCGCACTCTTCCAGCTTGGCGAGCAGAGAGCCGAGATGCGCGGGGTCGCAGCAGTCGACGTTCAGGTCGCCGCCGGTAATGGCGCCAGCGATGAGGAAGGTGCCGGCCTCAATGCGGTCGGGATTGATGCGATAACGCGCACCGTGAAGCTTTTGAACGCCCTGCACGGTGATGCAGGAGGTGCCGGCGCCATGAATCTTTGCGCCCATGGCGATCAGCAGAGCGGAGAGGTCAGTGACTTCAGGCTCACGCGCGCAATTCTCAAATACGGTTTCGCCCTCGGCGAGTACGGCAGCCATCAACAGATCTTCAGTGCCGGTTACAGTGATCTTGTCAAAGACGATGTGGGCGCCGTGCAGGCGGCCTTCGCCGTTTTTGGGTGCGCGGGCTTCCAGGTAGCCGTGCTCCTGTGTGACGGAGGCGCCCATCGCCTCCAATCCCTTGATATGCAGGTCGATGGGGCGGCCACCGATGGCGCATCCACCGGGCATGGCCACGCGGGCTATGCCGGTGCGGGCAATGAGCGGGCCAAGTACCAGAGAGCTGGCACGCATGGTCTTTACAATCTCATATTTAGCCACTGGATCAGACAGGATGGCGCACTGGATGCTGGTGCGGTGCTGGGCGCGGCCATAACCAAGCTCGACCTGCGCGCCCATGGAGGCGAGCAGCTTGCGCTCCGTCTCAATATCACGGACCTGCGGAATATTCTCGAGAACGACCTCGTCTTCCGTAAGGATGGCCGCAGCCATGCAGGGAAGCGCGGAATTCTTTGCGCCGGAGACTTTGATGGTGCCAAGCAGCGGGTTGCCGCCGCGTACAACGAACTTATCCATGGGTAGATTGTACGAAGAATTACCGCGGAACGGTGTGTGTAGCTGGGTACATGCGGGCGATGCGTACGACGTGCCGGGGCGGCAAGTACGGGAATATTACTGTCGCGAGGTGCGCGGAGACTGGTATTCTGCAAGAATAACCCCAAGCTGACCTGCCGGTGCTAATCCCGGCGAACGTTACTATCGCGCGCTTGACGGCATCCGTGCCGTGGCTGCGTGCATGGTCTTCGTGGACCATTACGGCGGGCTGCCGTACTGGGGGCATGGGGTCAGCATCTTCTTTGTGCTGTCAGGATTCCTGATTACCGGGGTGCTGTTTGACGCGCAAGATACGCTGAAGCGCTTTCGCACCTTCTACATTCGCCGCTCGCTGCGCATTTTCCCTGTCTACTACGCTTTCTGGATCGTGATGCTGGCGCTGACGCCGCTGCTGCATGTGCAGTGGAACCACGTGAACCTGCTCTATGTGGTTTATGCAGGAAACCATATATGGGGGTTGTTTAGCGGAGCGCCGGAAGACCACCTGGCGTGGATTCACCTGATGATTCGGCCATTTTCGTTCTTTGGCAAAGTGCACAACTGGTATCCGCTGTACATTGGGCACTTCTGGACGCTGAGTGTGGAAGAGCAGTTCTACCTGGTTTGGCCGCTGGTGGTCTTCAACGTGCGCTCGCGCATCAAGTTGATCCGCATCTGCGTAGCGGCGATCGTAATTTTGTTTGCTGCGCGGGTGCTGACGGTGCTGTGGCTGCCGCTGCATATCAACCTGATCACCCACATCACTATCCTGCGGTGCGACGAATTTCTGCTGGGCGGCGGTGCGGCGCTGGTGCTGCGTGGCGGGCAGGCACAGCGGCTGCTGCAAAAGGGATGGGCACTTTTTACGGTGGGTGCGGTGGGCGTGGCAGTAAGCTGCACCATCTGCTATCACATCGGGCTGCACTCTTACCTGCGTGAGACGCAGTGGTCCTTTACGGTACAGACGGCGATGTTTGATGTACTGGCGCTGGGCGGCATTCTGCTGGCGATGCAGGAGCGGACCTGGCTGGCGCGTGGGCTGAGCTGGGGGCCGCTGCGGGCGCTGGGCCGAATCAGCTATGGGTTTTATATCTTCCACGACATCCCGCACACGTTGTATGAACGCGCCGTGGGCATGCTGGCCGCGCGACTGCCATTTGAGATCAACGAGGATGCGGTAGTGGCGGTGCTGGCCTTCGTTTGCACCGTGATCATGGCGAGTCTGAGCTACCGGTTCCTGGAGCGGCCGTTCCTGCAACTGAAGAACCGTTGGGCGCCGAGCGGGGCAGGACAGCCGCCAGTGGCGAAGGAAATGGAGCTTTTACCGGTTCCAGCGTTAATCGAGGAGTTACCTGCTGAGCAGGAGCATGCACTTGTTCCGTGATGCCGGGAAGGCGGTGCATTTACATGGAGTTGGCGACAGAAGCAACATAAACAAGGTTTATGGGTTCTATTTTGTAACCGAATGAATAGGATTCCACGTCGAACTGTCTGTGCTAAACAGCACGCTGTAAGGTAAACTTTATTCATACCAATATTTAGAGAACGCCCCATTCTCTTGTCGCACTCTATTTGTGCGGACTCAAGACCGATCGAAAACCGCACGAAACCTAGTGCAGAGGACTTCAGTTACGAATGCAGGTAACAGCTCTCGAACCGACCGATCTCGCGCAGGAATGCGACTCGCCACAAGCTAACTGGTTGTCAATCGGGTCTAGCAGAATGCTGTTGGCCATCATGGTCGGCTGCGGAATGATACTTCGCGCGATCGTGGTCGCGTTCTCATTCCGGGGAATTTCTTCCCCGCAGGGTGACTTTGGGCAGTTCAGCGCCGAGATGGGCTGGGTGGCCCGCAGCGTGGCCCTGGGCCGCGGATTTACCTCTCCCTTCTTCCATTCCACGGGCGCTACTGCGCTGGTTCCGCCGCTGTTTCCGTACCTGCTGGCGGGCGTCTTCAGAACATACGGTCTCTATTCGCCGAAGTCGGCGGTTGTGATCCTGATGCTGGACAGCCTGTTTTCCGCGCTGACCTGCATTCCTATCTACCTCTGCCTGCGCGATGCCGTGGGTGAGAAGGCCGCGCGGCTGGCCGGATGGATATGGGTTATCTATCCTTTTGCCATCTACTACGCCAGCGCCCAGGTATGGGACTATGCGCTTACCTCAATGCTGTTTGCATGGTGCTTCTACTTTGCACAACGGCTGAACGTGACTACCCGGCTGATGGCATGGTTCGGCTATGGCGTGCTGTATGGCGTGACTGCGCTGTCAAACCCTTCTGTGCTTTCCATGCTGCCGTTCCTCATGCTGCTGGCGCTCTACCGCGTATGGCGCTCAGGCGGCAAGGTGGTGCTTCGCGCCACGGTGACCGCAGTTGCCTTCCTGATGATGCTCATGCCGTGGACAGTTCGCAATTATCGTGAGATGCATGGGCTGGTTCCCGTTCGCGACGGCTTCTGGCTGGAGTTCTGGGCCGGGAACCACGGCGATATGACCCGTACCAATCCGGGCAATTCGCATCCCGCGACCAACGACGTGGAGATGGCGAAGTTTGAAGCCCAGGGAGAGATGGCCTACCTGGCACAGAAGCATACGCTGGGCATGACCTGGGTCCGCCAGCATCCAGCACTGTTTGCTGAGGTGACCGGGCGGCGCATCTTCCGTTTCTGGACCGGCTTCTGGAGCTTTACCGGCGAATATTTGCATGAAGAGCCACTGGACGTGCCGAACCTGTTTTTCTGCAGCGCGGTTACCTTCTTCATGTTCTGCGGCATTCGACGCTGGTGGAAGATGGACCGCCGCCATGCGCTGCCATACGCCATCGTGATTGCGATCTTCCCCATCACGTACTATCTGACGCACACCTCCATGGACTATCGCCAGCCGATTGAGCCGGAGATAGTGATCCTGGTAGCGATGGGAATTCTGAGCCTGCGAAAGTCAAAGGACCAGGATGAACTGAGCGATGTGGTGGAACTGGAAAAGCTGACGGCCGGGGTGTAAAAGTTCGCACCAATCAAAACCTATTGCAGTGATATCGCGCCGCCTAACCCGCGGCGCGATATCTTTAATACATGCCGATTGGCCTGCAACCGAATACTCCCACTGAACTGGCGAGGCTATGAACGAACGTGAAACGCTAACGGCCCGGCTGCTGCACAAGCAGGTGCTTTCGCAGGCATCGCAGACCTTTCACCTGGAGTTTGCGGTAGACGCGGAGTTCACCTTCACCCCGGGGCAGTTCATCTCAGTGCTCGCACAGCGCACGCTGCCGCCCGAGCATCCGCGCGCCGGTGAAATCCGCATTGACACCCGCGCCTACTCGCTCGCGTCCGCGCCCCACGAGGGAAAGATTGAGCTGTGTGTGAACCGCGTGCAGACAGAAGGATCAGCGGGATTCTTCTCCAACCTGCTCTGCGATCTGGAGCCCGGTGCGGAGGTGGAATTTCATGGGCCGCATGGGAACTTCATGCTGCGGGGAGTCTCTGGGCCGGTGCTGTTTCTGGCAGAAGAGACGGGCATTGCGCCGGTGCGCAGCATTCTGCAGGCATCGCCGCAACTGCGCGGCTGCCTGGTGCAGTCAAGCACGGCGCCGGGGCCTGCGCTCTACGGCGATGAATTCGCCGCGCTCTCTACGCTGAGCTATCAGCCGGTTGCAGATGGCCCGGATCATGCGGCATCGCTTGCGGCGGCCGATGCGGCGCTGCTGGCACAGTCCGCGATTCGCGAGGCCTACATCGTTGGGCTGAGTGGATTTGTGAATGCGCACCGTGCCCACCTGAAAGAGCTCGGCTGGGATCGCAAGCAGATTGTCTTTGAACGCTATGACTAAGGCCTAGCTACAGGTTGAAGAGTTCGCGCAGGCGTTTGGTCTGTGCGCGGCTGACGGGGATTTCCTTTTTGCTGCGGTCGTCCATGCGGAGCTGGTAGCTGGATTTAAACCACGGCACCACTTCGCTGATGTGCTCGATGTTCACGACGTAGGAGCGGTGCGCGCGCCAGAAGGATGAAGAATCGAGCTGATCCATTAGTTCTTCCAGCGTGCGGCAGGTGGAGAAACCCTCCAGCGTCTGCGTGGCTACGCTGATGGTACCGTCTTCAATGCTGGCATAGCAGATATCGCGCTGGTCTATGAGGAGCAGGCGATTCTGTGAGCGGACCACGACTTTGCCTGCCTGACGGCGTGGCTGTGGAGCGACATTCTGTTCGGAGAGCAGCTTCATGAGCGCATCCAGCTTGGCGCCGTTCGCCTCATTCACCTGATCTGCTCCATCCGATGCCTGGCGCTCAGCAAGACGCTTCTGCGCTTTCTCAATTGTCTGATAAACGCGGGCCTGGTCAAACGGCTTCAGCAGGTAGTCCACTGCATTCACTTCAAAGGCACGGACAGCATAGTGGTCAAAAGCCGTGGCAAAGATGAACTGGGGCAGTTGCGAGGGCTTGTTCTTCTCCAGCAGCTTTTTGATGACGGCAAAGCCGTCGAGTCCGGGCATCTGCACATCGAGGAAGACAACATCTGGCTTGTGTATCTGAATCAGGCGTACGGCGTCGATGCCGTTGGCGCCCTCCGCCAGAATATCTACGCCGCCGGTATTCTCCAGCAGGTAGCGCAGTTCGGCGCGTGCCAGCTGTTCGTCGTCGATGATGAGGGCGGTCAAAGGCATGGTAAGACGCAGGCAGCCTGATAGGGCGAAACCGCCTGCGAATCTAGTGTATAGAAATGCTCCAACGCTGTGGGCAAACGAAGCAGGCCCATGCGAGCATGGGCCTGTTCAACCATGAAATTGCAGCAAGGCTGGGGCTGGTCAGCGTCTGCGCGCCAGCCATGCGGGAATGTTTGTTCCGTAGATGGAGGCGTTGCGGAGGGCTACGGGTTCGCTACTGTTTTTGGATTGCTGCAGCGCTGCGCGCATGCCACGAATCTGCCGGAGGGTCGGCAATACCGCAACCAAAATCAAAAGAGACACCACAGTGAAAATCGCTACCGCCATTCCGTCCTCCTCGCCTATGCTCACCGGCTAACTGCCGGCGGCGTACAGCCCTTATCGGCTGTGTCGGGCTTCAATTGAGTAGGATGCCGATTCAGCGGGTAAAGATAAGAAAATACAAAGATTTTTCGGCTCCGATACGATTGGAGCAGATTCAGGGGGGACGGAATTTAGCGCGAGACAACTGTTTGCCGGTCGTGCATACTGCTGATAACCCCGAATGAATACGTGATTTTCCGGACGTGTTCGCTACCCCGATCAGCCGAAGCGTTGCCAGCCCTGGAAGAGAAAACCTGTGACCGTTGCCATGAGTGACAAGCGTGTGAATTCGCCGCGGCGTGTGCTGCTCGCGAGCGTGGTCGGATCGACGATCGAGTTCTTCGATTTCTATATCTATGGGACGGCGGCGGTGCTGGTATTTCCGCACCTATTCTTTCCCAGTTCAAATGCTGCAACCGCCACGCTGGCTTCGCTGGCGACGTTTGGTATTGCATTCGTGGCGCGACCCATCGGGTCAGCGTTGTTTGGCCACTTCGGCGATCGCATTGGGCGCAAGAGAACGCTGGTGATTGCGCTGCTGACCATGGGCATCTGCACGGTGGCTATCGGCGCGCTGCCGACGTATGCCGTCATTGGATTTACGGCACCACTGCTGCTGGCGCTATGCCGATTTGGGCAGGGGCTGGGGCTGGGCGGCGAGTGGGGCGGCGCGGTACTGCTGGCGGTGGAGAATGCTCCGGAGAAGAAGCGCGCGTGGTACGGAATGTTTCCGCAACTGGGTGCGCCGATTGGATTTGCGCTCTCCGGCACGGTATTTTTGCTGCTATCGCATGTGCTGACGGACAAGCAGTTCTTTGTGTATGGATGGAGGCTGCCGTTTCTGGCGAGCGCGGTGCTGGTGATGCTGGGACTGTATGTACGGCTGAAGATTGTGGAGACACCGGTGTTCCAGAAGGCGCTGGACCGGGGTGAGCAGGAGAAAGTGCCATTGCTGGCGATCTTCCGCGACCATATGCGGCCGCTGCTAGTGGGATTTCTGGTATGCCTGGCGACGTTTGTGCTGTTCTACCTTATGACAGTGTTCGCTCTCTCGTGGGGCACAAGCGGGCTGCACTATTCGCGGGGAACGTTTCTGCTGATGCAGCTCATGGCAGTATGCTTCTTCGCGGCGACGATTCCGATCTCCGCGCTGATGGCGGAGCGGGGACGGCGGCGACTGATGATAGGCGTGACGATTGCGATCATGCTGTTTGGGCTGGTGATGGCACCGATGTTCAGCGCGGGCACGCATGGCGCGATGACGATGCTGGCGCTGGGCATGTCGCTGATGGGAATCACGTATGCGCCGCTGGGCACGCTGCTGTCAGAGCTGTTTCCGACGGCGGTCCGCTACACGGGGGCTTCGCTTTCGTTCAGCATGGCGGCGATCGTGGGCGCGTCGTGCGCGCCATATATCGCGGTGTGGCTGGCGACGCACTATGGCCTGCGCTACGTGGGATATTACCTGTCCACTTCGGCGCTGCTTACGCTGCTGGGCGTGTTGCTGATCCGGGAGACGAAGGACGCGAACCTGTCGTCTCCCGAACTAGGCTAGGCCTTCAGGATTTCGTCGACCATTTCAATATCCACCAGGCCGTAGCAGCCAAAGATGGCGGGAAGCACCTTGTCAGCAGGATAGGTACGGCGCATCTGTGCCACGCGCTCGGTGCCGCTGCGATAGGACGGAAGATACATTCTGCCCATCAGGGGATGGCGGCCCCACGCACCGGAGAGTTTGCCAGCGCGCTCTTCCGTGACCAGAAAATCGCGGCGCAGGGCGGCTGCGACTTCAGGCTGCGGCTTGAGTTCGCCCCAGGTCAGGTAGGAGGACTGGTTTTTGGCATCGTCTTGCAGGAGCGCGAGCAGAACGCCGATCTGCAGGTCTTCGTCGGGCAGCTGATCGACTTCGGTGACACCGTGGGCGATGAGGATAGCGTTGTTGGCAATGCCTTCAAAGAGGGTGGCAGCGCGGGTATTCATGGTGAGCACGGTGGCTTCAAAGCCGGCTTTGCCGCGCACATAGAGATTCTGCAGATAGGCGAAGGTGGTGACGTGGCCGGGGACGACTTCGTGACTGACGAGCTGCTCGAATTCAGGAAATGAGATCTGCAGCGAGGCGTTGATCTCGTAACTGGCTTCGTACTGTGGTGAGCCATCCGCGTTGCGGGCGCGGCCGATGTAGTTCATGGAGCCGGAGAACCATGCATCCTTGATGGCGAGGAAGTCAATGTTGGCGCGGGGGATGGCGGCGAGCTCAGCAGGCAAGTAGGGCACGAGATTTTTCGCGCTGAGATTGTCGAAGTGCGCGATGACTGAGGCGCCCAATCCGCGGACCGAGGCCATGGGAATGACGCGCTCGCGACGCCAGGTATCGACGGCAGTGAGCAGATTGTCTGAGGTGGAGTTTTTGTATCCGGCGCGGTTGAGGAGCTCGGCAACGCGCCTGCGCTTGGCGGCGGGCTGCGATGGCTCCGGCGGGCGGCCAGTGGCGGCTTCTACACAACGCGCATAGGGAACCGCGGGACCCTTGCCGAGAACTTCCATGGCGAGGTCCCACATGACCTCCAGCGAGATGGCCAGGCCGGTGAGATATTTGCCGCGGTTGCCGCCGATCTTGAGCGCCTCTGCACGGATACCGGAGATGGCGGCGGGGAGGTCCACTTCACGGAGATATTGTTCGACGGCACTGAGGTCAAGGTCCTTGCTGGAGACGCCGCCGGCCTGACGGATGGAAGCAGCCGCGGGATGGGTGTAGGCGAGGGGAAGCGTCTCGTCAGAGAACCAGGAGTCAGCGATAAAGCGGCCAGTGCCGGAAGGGCACATGACATCGCCTCCCCAGAGAGTGTCAACGCCGAGCACTGCATCGGCGACATACTTACCTGCTTGATCCATTAAATCTTCTCCTTCTTTAGCGAGCCGTACCAGACGTAGAGGCAGAGGCAAACGAACAGCGCTGCCGAGACAGATTGCGAGATGGGTTCGTTGGCGTAGAACGGGGTCTTGATGAGGTCTTCACGGTAGCGGGGGAAGAGCCGAAGCGCCGCGCCGAGCACGCCGCCCAGTGCTCCGCCCGCCATGAGTCCTGATGCAATGATGACACCACGCTCGCGAATGCGCTTGCCGGACTCGCCGCCAGCCCGCTCAGAACGCTTGCCGAGGAAGTGGGCGAGGAAACCGCCGACCAGCGCGGGGGTGTTCAGTTCGAGCGGGAGATACATGCCGAGCGCGAAGATGAGCGATGGCTGGCCAAGCATTTCAAGTACCAGAGCGATCATGGCGCCGATGCCGAAGAGCAGGTAGGCGATGGGCTGATGGCTCATGAAGCCCTCAACCAGCGCCTTCATGATGGATGCCTGCGGCGAAGCGAGGACGGGGCGAAGATCGCCGACTGCGGTTTCACCGAACTGGAAGGTGCGCGCCAGCATGACGATGGTGAGGCCGACAGCGATGGCGGAGGCGGCGACGCCGAGGAGCTTCACCTTTTCCTGCGCGGCGGGTGTTGAACCGAGCCAGTAGCCAGTCTTGAGATCGGTGATGGTCTGGCCGGAGACGGAGAGCGCAGTGCAGACCATGCCGGCAATCGCCATGACAAAGAACATGCCCGCGGTGCCGGAGAGGCCGAAGCGCAGCAGCACGGCAGACGAAATGATGATGGTGAGCATGGTCATGCCGGAGACGGGATTGCGCGCCGTGGTGGCGATGGCGTTGGCCGCGACCGAGGTGAAGAAGAAAGAGAAGAGCAGTGTGAGGACGAGGCCAATGGTGACGGCAGTCCAGGAGACGGGAAGATGCCCGAGAAAGGCGGCAACTGCGATGGCGCCGATGACCACGCCGAGCAAGATGCCGATCATAGGAATGTCGCGGTCGGTGCGTTCTTCATGCGAGGTACCACCGGCACGGAATGTGCGGAGGGCGATGCCGAATGAGCCGGCAACGACTTTGAGCGAGCGGATGATGCCGAAGATGCCAGCGGTGGCGATGGCTCCGACGCCGATGAAGCGGACATAGTTGCGGTAGATCTGGATGGCGGTCATCTGCGAGATGGGGACGATGCCGGGATAGACGGGGAGGCTGATGTGGCTGCCGACGAACCAGATGATGGGGACGAGGACGAAGTTGGAGAGAACACCGCCGGCACAGAGGATCATGGAGCTGCGCAGGCCCATGACGTAGCCGAGGCCGAGGATGAAACCGATGGCGTCAAAGCTGAAGACCATACGGGTGCGGTCTGCCAGCGTGCGTACGATGGGGATGAACTGGAAGTTGACGTACTCCTTCCAGACCTGGAAGGTGGTGACGAAAAGATCGTAGATGCCGGCGATGGCCGTGGCCTGCAGCAGCAGCTTGGCCTGGGAGCCACCCTTTTCGCCGGTGACCAGGACTTCAGTGATGGCGGTGGCTTCAGGGTAGGGGAGCAGACCGTGCATATCGCGTACGAAGTAGCGGCGCAGCGGAATGAGGAAGAGTACGCCGAGGCAGCCGCCCGCGAGGCAGATGAAGATGGTTTCCACCGGATGCGGATTGAGCTTGAGAATATAGAGCGCGGGCAGGGTAAAGATGGCGCCCGCGACGACTCCGCCGGCGGCGCCACCGATGCCGGTGATGATGACGTTTTCAAGCAGCGTGGAACGGCGGCGATAGAGCCGCGCCATACCGATGGCAAGGATCGATGTGGGGATAGCGGCTTCCATGACCTGGCCGACTTTCAATCCTGAGTAGGCTGAGGCGATGGTGAAGATGACGCAGAAGATAACGCCCCAGAGGATGGAGCGGGTGGTGAGTTCGGGCGCCTTGCTGGCGGCTGGAACCATGGGCTGGTAGGTTTCGCCGGGCTGCAGCGGCTGGTAGGCACTCTCGGGAAGGGACTTCGATTCAGTTTCGTTCATGGATGGAGGGTTCACCTGTGGCGAGCATGCGGGCTGGAAACACACCCCGGCTGACGCCACTTAATCATAATTGTTGCGGGGAATGGCTTGATGCTAGTCCATCGTGGAGGGGTGGACAAGGAGGAAATTCCCAAAATAGTACTGAAAAAGATGATGGGGCAGAACAGGCGGGTTGGCATAAGATGGCAGCAGAATATCGCTGACAATCTCTGGTGCTGGAGTTCCGGTGAAATCGGGCTGCTCGATGGATGGTAGTGTGCGGAGCAACGGTGGATGGCGCTGTGCCGGGTTGCTACTGCTGCTGCTGGTCGTGGTGACTTCGATGTCTGCGCAACAGGTGACGCGTACTGTGCAGGTGGGGCAGGGCCCATTGAGCATTAGCGTGAATCCGGTGACCAACAAAGCTTACATCGTCAATGTTTTTGGCAATTCAGTGAGCGTGTTGGACGGGGCAACGAACACGGTGACCACCGTGCCAGTGGGGATATCCCCATGGGCCGTGGCGGTGAACCCAGCGACCAATAAAATCTATAGCGCAGATGGCGTCGGTACGGTGACCGTCATAGACGGCGCTACAAATGGCAGCATTGCGATCACGCTGGCGTCTCCTCCGGAAGGGATTGTGGCAGATGCTGAGACGAACAGAATTTACGCTATGTGTCCGTTGGCGGATAGCGTTGCGGTAATTGATGGTGCGACCAATACCGTGATGGCTATGGTTCCGGTGGGCGATGGGCCGAGCGGAATTGCGCTGAACCCGGTGACAAACAAGATCTACGTTTCCAACCGTGGCTATGGCGGCGCAGGGCACACGGTGACGGTGATTGATGGTGCGACCAATGCGACCACGACCGTTGAGGTCGGTTACAACCCTCTGGAACTCGCGGTAAACCCGGTCAGCAACAAAATCTATGTCACGAATGCACTTTCGAACAGTGTGACGGAGATTGATGGTGCGACCAATGTGCCGGTCACGGTTAACGTTGGGGCGAACCCGATCGGCATTGCGATAGACACGGTGCGGAACAATGTTTACGTCGCGAATTTGCTAAGCAATACCGTGACGGTGATTGATGGGACGACTCATGCAACGGCGACGGTGAACGCAGACGTGGAGCCCAGAGCCATCGCGGTGGACACACTCACCGGACAAGTGTACGTGGTCAACTTCGGCGATGGTACATCAGCGGGCACGGTTACGGTGATCACCGAAGGTGCGAATGCAACCCGGAAACTGACGGTCGGTGCGGGGCCGCAAGCTGTGGCCGTAAATCCGATCACCGGCAAGGTCTATGTTGCCGACACCGGCACTTCGATGATCGGCCAAATCGGTAGCACGGTATCGGTGATTGATACTGCGGTTAACACCTCGGCGAGCGTATCCGTGGGCTATCAATACACCACGTCAGCGGTAAATCCAGCGACCAACCTGATCTACACGGCGGAGTTTTACTCGACCGTGAATATTGTGGATGGAAACACAAACATTGCGACGCCGGTACAGGATCCGTCTGGATATATCAGGACGCCGGGCACGGTAGTCGTAAATCCGGTGACCAACAAAATCTACGTGGAAGACATCATCGGCTCCCATGTGACCTTGATAGATGGCGGGACCGGTAAGGCAGTCGCATCCATCCCGACGGGGGGCGATCCGTCGGGAATTGCCGTGAATCCGGTAACAAATAAGATTTATGCCACGGATGATTATGGCGACGATATCACCGTGATCGATGGAGCGACCAATGCGACGGTGAAGCTGGCGTCAGTATGCGCGGCTCCGCAACGGGTGGTGGTGAATTCGATCACGAACAAGATCTATGCTGTCTGCTCCAACGCGAGCACGAGTATGCTGAAGTCCGGACTGGCGGTGATCGATGGAGCGACGAATGCCGTCACCGTGCTGGATGTGGGATTGTATCCGGAGGGAATTGGGATCAATCCGGTGACGAATCGCATCTACCTGACCCGCGAGGATGGAACGATCCTGATGGTGGACGGGGCGACCAATGCTGTGACTACGGTGTACCAGGGAGCGCTGGGAGGCGAGAATGTCGCCGTGAACGTTCAGACCAACAAGATCTACGTGCTGATGAATAACTACAGCACCGGCGCGAATGTGGTGATGATCGACGGAGCCACGAATGTAATCACCCCGCTGACAGTAGGCAGCACACCGTATGACCTGGTGGTGGACCAGTTCGCGAACAAAGTTTATTTCGCTGATTACTTTGGCAGTGTGATCAATGTGCTGGATGGAGCGACGAACACGCTGCTCTCACCCGCGCCGGGCGCGGATCTGGGCCAGTATATTACGTCGAATCCGTTCAATGGCAGAGCGTTCGAGACTGGCCGCGACGGCAAGCTCTGGACGCTCTTTCCGAACACAACGCAGACGGTTCCGTTGACGACAAGCGTGAGTGGGATGGTGGATAACCTGACGGTGGGCACGGACAACGTGTTTCAAACCGTCGATTCGGGACCGAGTTTCAACGTAACAGTGACTAGAACTGGTTGCATAAATGGGTACGGCCTCAAGAGAGAGACTTATGGAGGAGGCGGGAAGAGTGATGAGCTTCTTCTATGAAGAAGCGATTGGTGTTGTTGAGCGAGGAGCAGTGGTTGGTGCTGATTCCTTTGTTTCCCGAACCCAAGCGGCGTAAAGATGGACGGGGCCGACCGTGGGCCAGCAACCGTGCATGTTTACAGGGGATTTTATGGGTGCTCCGCACCGGAGCCCGTTGGCGCGATATGCCGGATGAGTATCCCGACGGTTCCACCTGCTGGCGGCGGTTGCGGATGTGGGAGGAGCAAGGTGTCTGGCTGCGGGCTTGGCGGAAGCTGCTGGGCCAGATGGACCAGCGCAGGCTGCTGGACTGGGAAGAAGCCTTTCTGGATGCGACTTTTGTGACTGCAAAAAAAGGGGCCTCGGAGTCGGCAAGACCCGTCGCGGGAAAGGCACGAAGTGCATGGTGGTGGTCGACGGCAGCGGCGTACCTGTCGGAGCGCAACTTGCGTCCGCGCAGATTTCCGAACACCGGCTTGCGGAAAGCACGTTGGCAACCGTAAAAGTGCCGCGCACAGGCAGCGGACGCCCGCGTTCCCGCCTGCGCCGTGTGATTGCGGATCGCGGCTATGACTCCGACCCATTGCGGGAGCGGCTGAAACAGCGCGGCACCGATCTGATCGTGCCCTACCGCAACAACAATAAACAACGGCGTTATGAAGATGGGCGCAAACTCAGGCGCTACAAACGCCGCTGGAAAATCGAACGTACCAATGCCTGGCTTCAGAACTTCCGCCGCATCCAGATCCGCTACGACCGCATCCTCGCTGTCTTCCAGGGCTTCTTCCACTTCACCTGCCTCCTCATCACATTGAGGCATTTATGCAACCAGCTCTAGTTATCATTATCATTATTGGATTGCTATACATAGCAGGCTGGCTACTCTCCCTTCCAATATTGCTCATCCCTAAAAACCAACACAACTGGCCGCGATGGATCATACTTATGGCTGGAACTGCAATTGGACCGATAACAATACTTCTGCTGGGATTCGTGATTAAGAATATGCATCCAGTCAAGCATCATGTGGATCTAGCAAACTATCAGTTGTCGCTGTATGCCGCGTCCATTGTTTCCTTTATCACCACAGTCCTTTATCTTCTATTAACACGCCTCGCAGAGCGAAGGAAACAACTTGCTTGATCGCTGAAATCATCGCCGCCGGTTCTGAGATGCTCACCCCGCATCGCCAGGACACCAACTCCCTCTACCTCACCGAACGTCTCAACGCGCTCGGCGTCGCTGTCGCCTTCAAGACCATCGTCGGTGACAACCTGCAGCACCTCAGCGATGCCGCGCGTATCGCGCTGCACCGGGCAGACATCGTCATCTTCTCCGGCGGCCTCGGCCCCACGGAAGACGACCTTACCCGCGAAGCCGTCGCCGCGGCCCTCTGCATCGGCCTCAGTCGCAGCCCTGAAATCCTGACCGCCATGTACAAACGTTTCGCCGAGCGCCGCGTCTCCATGCCGGAGAACAACGCCAAGCAGGCTGACGTACTCGATGGCGCAGACGTGCTCCAGAACAACAACGGCAGCGCCCCCGGCCAATGGCTTGATACCGTTGTCGACGGCCATCGCAAGATCGTCATCCTCCTTCCCGGCCCGCCGAAGGAGCTGATGCCGCTCTTCACCGAAGCCTGCGAGCCCCGCCTCGCCGCCTCGCTGCCGGAGCGCCACTTCGCCAAACGTTGGCTCCGCATCGCACTCATGCCCGAGTCCAAAGTCGATGCCATCGCCGCGCCCATCTACCAGACCTACACGGACGTGGAGAGCACCATCCTCTCCTCCGCCGCAGAGATTCAACTCCACTTCCTCTGCGCCAAGCCCACTCTCGCCGAAGCGCAGCAGCGTGTCGACGAGCTCACCTCAAAGGTTGAGGACGCTCTCGACGAAGCCGTCTTCTCGTCGCAGGGCGAACCGCTGGAAGAAATCATCCTGCTGCGTCTGCAGATGCGCGGCCTCACTCTGGCCACGGCAGAGAGCATCACCGGCGGCATGGTCGCCAGCCGTCTCACCGGAGTCGCTGGCCATTCTGACACCTACATCGGCGGCGCAGTCACCTATTCAGCGCACCTCAAGAAAAAATTCGCCGGCGTGTCCGATGAAATCCTCAAACAGCACGGCACCGTCAGCGACCAGGCTGCGCGCGCCCTCGCCGAAGGCATCCGCGAACAGACCGGCGCCAGCATCGGCCTCGCCGTCACCGGTGTCGCCGGTCCCGGCCCCCTGCTGGATACTGATAGCATCGAAAAGCCCTGCGGCCTGGTCTTCGTCGCCGTCAGCGACGGCGTCAGCACGGAGAGCCTGCAGAAGACCTTCACTGGCGACCGCGACCGCATCCGCACCTTCGCCGCCCAGCAGGCGCTGGACCTCCTCCGCCAGAAGCTCATCTAACACGCTCGTCTGAACCCTCATTAATTTGTCATTCTGAGCCTAACGAAGAATCTGCTTTTGCCTCTGCGACCATCGGGAGCTGCCTCTGCTCGCGATGCGAGCTATTCGCCGTCCGCGCAGGACTGATAAACTCGGAAACGACCTCATGCCCACTTACGTCACAGCACTTTCCATCGCGTACCTGCTCGGCTCCATCCCCTCCGGCTACCTTCTGGTACGCACTTTCCGCAAAGAAGATATCCGCGCCGTCGGCAGCGGCAACATAGGCGCCACCAACGTCGCCCGTTCCGGCTCCAACGGCCTCGGCATCGCCACCCTTCTGCTTGATCTCGGCAAAGGCTACGCCGCCGTTGCCATCGCCCACTATCTTGCACTGCACTGCACCCGCAGTTGCTGCAGCAGCCCCTTCCAGCTCATGGCCATTGCCGCGGCCGTCGCCGTCGCAGCGCACATCTATCCCATCTGGCTCGGCTTCAAGGGCGGCAAAGGCGTGGCCACCGCCTTCGGTGTCTTTCTCGCGCTTGAACCCTACGCCGCGCTCTCGCTGCTTGGCGTCTTCATTGTGGTCTTTGCCATCACGCGCTTCGTCTCCCTGGCTTCCATCCTCGGCGCAGCCGCGTTCTTCTACTTCGGCCCTCATTTCGCGCCGGGCCATCTCTCTCACGTCACCCTGGCAGCGCTCTTCTTTATCCCTGCACTCGTCATCGCGAAGCACCACCAGAACATCCGCCGCCTGCTAAGCGGCACCGAACCTCAATTTGGCAAGTCGAAGAAGGTCACAGTATGAGCATCCCCGTCACAAGCGGCAACCGCATCGCCGTCCTCGGAGCAGGCGCCTGGGGCACCGCGCTCGCCCTCTCACTCGCACAGCAGCAGGAGCTCACCCTCTGGTGCTACGCCGCCGCAGACGCTGCGCGCATGGCCACCACCCGCCGCAACGACGACTTTCTCCCCGGCTTCAACCTGCCTGAATCCATCCACATCACCGCTGACCTGCAGGCCGCGGCAGCGGCAGACATTCTCCTCTGCGTCGTACCCTCGCAGTTCATGCGCAGCACCATGCAGGCCCTCCGTCCCTTTCTCCGCCCTGAACACATCCTCGTCAGCGCAACCAAGGGCATTGAAGACAAGACCTACCTCCGCATGTCCGAAGTCATGCAGCAGGTCCTCGGCACCGAACTACACCTCGGCGTCCTCAGCGGTCCTTCCTTCGCCAAGGAAGTAGCACAACACATGCCTACCGCCATCACCATCGCCTCGCCAGACGCCACGCTCGCCCAGCACATCCAGCGCCTCTTCTCCAGCCCCTCGCTCCGCCTCTACACCAACGACGATGTCATCGGCGTCGAACTCGGTGGCTCGCTGAAGAATGTCATTGCGCTCTCCGCCGGCGTCGTCGCCGGGCTCGGCCTCGGCTCCAACACCTCCGCCGCGCTCATCACCCGCGGCATCTCTGAGATCACCCGCCTCGCCATCACCTGCGGAGGCCACCAGCAGACCCTCGCCGGCCTCTCCGGCGTAGGCGACCTCGTCCTCACCTGCAACGGCGCTCTCTCCCGCAACCGCAGCGTCGGCATCGAACTCGGACGTGGCCGCAAGCTCCCTGAGATCCTCGAAGGCCTCCACGGCCAGGTTGCCGAAGGCGTGGGCTCCACCACCGCGGCGCTCGGCTTGGCCCGCCGCCATCACGTCGAAATGCCCATCACCGAACAGATGGAGGCCATCCTGCACCACGGCAAGTCGCCCAACGAAGCCATCCGCGAACTGATGAGCCGCCCTGGCCGCGACGAGTAGCCCCGCCCACCCTCGTATACTTAAGACCAATGGCATTTTCTCTGTTTGGCAAACGATCCTCCGATCCCGGCGACGAACCATCGGCGAATGAATCCGCTGAAATTGCGGCTCCCGTCGAAGAAAAATCGTTCTTCGATCGCATGCGCCAGGCCGTCACCCGCACCCGGGAGACGCTCGGCCAGCGCATGGACTCCGTGCTCGCTTTCACCCGCACCGTAGATGAGTCTGACCTTGAGAGCCTCGAAGCCATCCTCCTCACCTCTGACATCGGCACCACCACCACCAACCAGATCATCGAAAGCCTCCGCCAGCGCGCCCTGCGCCAGAACATCGAAGGCGGCCACGAACTCCGGCTGCTCCTGAAGGAAGAGTTAAAGTCGATCCTTGACGGCGTCACCACTCCGCCTCCCGCCGTCACCGGCACCGAAGTCCTGATGATGGTCGGCGTGAACGGAACCGGCAAGACCACCACCACCGGCAAACTCGCCGCTTACATCACCGCGCAGGGCCGCAGCGTTCTCCTCTGCGCGGCAGACACCTTCCGCGCCGCCGCCATTGAGCAGCTCGAAGTCTGGGCACAGCGCAGCAACGTAGAACTCATCAAGACCCGCCAGGGCGGCGACCCCTCCGCCGCGCTCTTTGACGCTCTCCAGGCCGCCAAATCCCGCCACATTGACCTCCTCATCGTCGATACCGCTGGCCGCCTCCACACCAAAACCAACCTCATGTCTGAGCTCGACAAGATGCGCCGCACCGCTGAAAAATCCATCCCCGGCGCGCCCCACCAAACCCTCCTCGTCATGGACGCGACCACCGGCCAGAACGGCCTGCAGCAGGCGCGCCTCTTTACCCAGGCCGCCGCCGTCACCGGCATCGTCCTCACCAAGCTCGACGGAACCGCCAAGGGTGGCATCGTCATCGCCATCGCCCGCGAACTCGGCCTCCCCGTCCGCTACGTCGGCGTCGGCGAAAAAATGACGGATATCCTTCCCTTTGACAGTGCCGCTTTTGTAGACTCCTTGCTCGACGGCTAGAACATTGTCCACTCCATCCCAGATCGACCTCCAGTACATGCAGCGCGCACTCGTCCTCGCCCGTGCCACTGTCGGTCTCGCCTCGCCCAACCCCACCGTCGGCTGCGTACTGGTCAAAAACGGTGTCATCATCGGCGAAGGCGCGCACCGCTACGACGAAAAAAATCACGCTGAGATCGTCGCCCTCAACCAGTCTGGCCGCGCCGCCGCTCAGGGCGCCACCGCCTACGTCACGCTGGAGCCCTGCAACCACACCGGCCGCACCGGCCCCTGCTCTGAGGCGCTGGCCGTCTTTGGCATCAAGCGCGCCGTCATCGCCACTCTCGACCCCAATCCCCTCGTCAGCGGCAACGGCGTCGCCCGTCTCCGCGAAGCCGGCGTAGAAATCACCATCGGCGTCTGCGAAGCCGAAGCCCGTCAGCTCAACGACGCCTTCGCAAAATTCATCCAGACCAAAACACCCTTTGTCACGCTCAAGTCCGCGCTCTCTGCCGATGGCCGCCTCGCTCCGCCCGCCACCGCACGCAAAACCCGCGAACCCCACTGGCTCACCGGCCCCGCCGCGCGCGCACAGGTGCAGCGGCTCCGCCACGCGTCTGACGCTATCCTCACCGGCATCGGCACCATCCTCTCGGATAATCCGGCCATGACAGACCGCACCGGCCTGCCGCGCCGCCGTCCGCTCCTGCGCATCGTGGTTGACACCATGCTCAGCACCCCGATGGACTCCCAGCTCGTCAACAGCGCCAACAACGACGTACTCCTGCTCCACGCCGCTGACGCCGATCAGACACGTAAGCGCGCCTTTACCGAACGCGGCTTGCAGACCGCCCGCATTCACAGGTCCGATACCGGCGGCCTGCATCTCCCCACCATCTTCGAGCTCCTCGCCGAGCGCGACATCCTCAGCGTCCTCGCTGAAACCGGCCCCCGCCTCAACGGCAGCCTGCTCTCCGCCGGTTTGGTCGACCAGGCCGTGCTCTTTTACGCGCCCGTCACCCTCGGCCCTGATGCCCTTCCCTTCGCTGAAGACATCGCCTCGCCCCAAGCCTTCGAGAAATCCCTGCAGCAGGTCACCCGCACCAGCTTCGGTGATGACACCTGCGTCACCGGCTACCTCCACAATCCCTGGGCCTAGGTGCCTTTGCCCCTCCTGAAAACTAACAACTAAAAACTGACAACTATCCTTTGCCCTTCCTGAAACTGACAACGAACAACTGACAACTGTATCCTTAACCCATGTTCACCGGCATCGTTGAAAACACCGGAACCGTCGTTGCGGTCACCCCCACCGGGGGCGCCACGCGCCTCACCATCGCAGCCCCCACGCTCGCATCCAAGCTCACCATCGGTGAAAGCATGGCCGTCTGCGGCGTCTGCCTCACCGCGGTCGATCTTCAGGGCGACAACTTCTTCGCCGACCTCGCGGCTGAGACCATCGCCCGCACCACGCTCGCCGCGCTCCGCCCCGGCTCCCTCGTCAATCTCGAACGCCCCACGCTCGCCGGCACGCCCCTCGGCGGCCACATCGTGCAGGGCCACGTAGACGGCGTCGGCACCCTGCTCGCCGTCGAACCCCTCAGCCCCGACCTCGCCACCACGGACTGGCGCCTGCGCCTGCGCATCCCGCAGGAGATCACCCGCTACGTCGCCCCGCAGGGCTCCATCGCCATCGAAGGCATGAGCCTCACCGTCGCCTCCATCCAGGGCGATGTGGTTGAGATCGCCATCATCCCCCACACCTACACCGCCACCAACCTGCACGCCCTCAAACCCGGCGACGGCCTCAACATCGAAGTCGACATGCTCGCCAAGTACGCCGAAAAGCTCTTCATCGAACGCAAGCAGGGCGAAGCCAGACTCACCCTCCAGCAGTTCATCGCCAAGGGCTATTAATTTAATTTGTCATTCCGCAACGCAGCGGAGGAATCTGCTTCTCAGCTTTTCGGCACAGCCCTCCAGGCAAAAGACAAAACCCCGGATCTCTCCGGGGCTTTCGTTTTTGCGCGAAGCGCGATTCGTCGTCCGCGCAGGACTACAGTGACGACATGTTGTGCAGAAACTCCTGGTTGTTCCGGGTCTTGCTCAGCTTGTCCGTCAGCAGCTCCATCGCCTCAACCGGCGACAGCGGGTTCAGCACCTTGCGCAGAATCCACGTCCGCTGCAGGTCTTCCTTCGGGATCAGCAGTTCTTCCTTACGCGTACCGCTGCGCTGGATATCGATTGCCGGGAACACGCGCTTATCAACCAGCTTGCGATCCAGGATGATTTCCATGTTGCCCGTGCCCTTGAACTCTTCGAAGATCACTTCGTCCATGCGCGAGCCGGTATCCACCAGTGCCGTTGCGCAGATCGTCAGCGAACCGCCTTCTTCGATGTTTCGTGCCGCGCCGAAGAAACGCTTCGGGCGCTGCAGCGCGTTGGAATCCACGCCGCCTGAGAGCACCTTGCCCGAGGGCGGCACAATCGTGTTGTAGGCGCGCGCCAGTCGCGTGATCGAATCCAGCAGGATCACCACGTCGCGCTTGTGCTCCACCAGCCGCTTCGCCTTCTCGATCACCATCTCGGCAACCTGTACGTGGCGTGCCGCCGGCTCGTCAAACGTCGAGCTGATCACCTCACCCTTCACCGAACGCTGCATGTCCGTCACTTCTTCTGGACGCTCATCGATCAGCAGTACGATCAGCACCACTTCCGGATGATTGGTCGTAATGGAATTCGCGATCGACTGCAGCAGCACCGTCTTGCCGGTACGCGGCGGAGCCACGATCAGCCCGCGCTGTCCCTTGCCGATGGGCGTCAGCAGGTCCATCACCCGGCCGCTCAGCGCTTCGCGCGTCGTCTCCAGCTTGATGCGGTCCTGCGGATACAGCGGCGTCAGATTATCGAACAGAATCTTGTTGCGCGTCTCTTCCGGCGACTCAAAGTTGATCGCCTCGATCTTCACTAGCGCGAAGTACTTCTCTCCCTCGTGCGGCGGCCGCACATTGCCGCTGATGGTGTCGCCCGTCTTCAGATCGAACTTGCGGATCTGCGACGGCGATACATAAATATCGTCCGGACCCGGCAGGTAGTTGTAGTCCGGCGACCGCAGAAAACCGTAGCCGTCCGGCAAAATCTCCAGTACGCCTTCAGCGAAAATGTGGCCTTCCTTCTCGCTCTGGGCCTGCAGGATTTTAAAGATGAGGTCCTGCTTGCGCAGTGCGCTCGTACCCGCGATTTCAAGGGTGCGTGCCAGTTTGCCGAGTTCGGCGATGCTTTTTTCTTTCAATTCGGAGATTGTCATTCTTCACCTGCTGGAAATTTTGTATGGAAGGGGGCTAAAAGCCATGTTGCGGAGAGGGATTCGATTGGAATTCGGTAAGGAAGGTGGTGTGAGATGGAGTGTACTTCAGAAACTTTTGCGGATACAACTGAAATTTTTTCTCTACTGCTCCACCCTCGCCCCTACCCATCGCGCCTGCACGGTTTTGATTCCGGCGGCTGCTGAATGGGTGCCCGGCTTTTTAGCCGGCGGGGCAACAGGTGAGAACTGTAACTACGCTGCGCGACGCTGTGACGTTGCTTCCACGCCGCTCGCTGAAACTGCTGATACGCTCATCGGCACAGTGTCCTTAAAGCGATCGAATACCTCGTTGGTCGTGTCCTGCACACGGGTATTCGGCTTGTGCAACTTGCGGGTTGCCTTGCTCGCCAGCTGACAAAGCTCATAGCGATTGTTTACGTGGGTCAGTGCTCCGAAAATAAGATCGGATCTCATATTCAATTCCTCCAGTTCTCAGTTGGACAGTCGTCCTGTATCTTGCCACGCAATAATTTCAGCGCTGGCTTGTTCTTTTCACGGCTATGGTGGAACACTTCGGCGGGGTGGAAGGCGGGGACTTCGATCCAGCGTACCGATTCAAAACCTTGTCTTACGAACAACTTGTCCCTTTGGATCAGCGTCTGTCCGGATCTGCCCGTACATACCGCTCTTCCATTAGACGCTGCGGAGCCACTTCGGATGCCGGGAATTTTCCACTCGTTCTTTCCCTGCTTTCACAGGATAAAACCGGCGTTCCCAGCTCGATTGCGGGGCTACTTATGCGGCATATCAAAAACTTTTGCCGTCACCGCACCATCAAAAGTAGCCTGAGACTTGTTTGAAGTCAATACTTTTTTTAGAACTTTATCTCCAGTTTCTACAGAAAATGGAATACTTCTAGAAGTCATACTATAAATATCAACAACTTACAAAAATTAGCTGTTTACTTCCCTGCGTCCTTTTGCTGTCTTTCAGCCCAGCCTCATGCCCAGTAGCTCCGGTCCAGCGTCCGGTATTGGATCGCCTCCGCGATGTGCTTGACCTCGATATCCAGTGCCGCTTCCAGGTCGGCAATCGTCCGTGCCAGTTTCAGGATGCGGTCGTGCGCCCGGGCGCTCAGCCCCTGCTGCTGCATCGCCCGTTCCAGCAGCCGCTCCGCATCCGAACTCAGCTCGCAGTAGGTCCTTATCTGCCGGGTCGCCATCTGCGCGTTGGCAAATATCTGCTTCGCCACCGGCCCACCCGCCTTCTGCATCCTCTCCAGGTCCCCGGCAAACCGCTCATGCTGCCGCCCCCGCGCCGCCAGCACCCGCTCGCGTATCTCGGCTGACCCTTCCGCCGCCGAGCCCCCGCGCAACTCCTTATATTGCACGGCCGGAACCTCAATATGGATGTCGATGCGGTCCAGCAGCGGCCCGCTCACCTTTGACACGTACCGCTGAATCATCGGCGGCGTGCACATGCACTCGCGGCTCTTGTCGTTGAAGTAGCCACATGGGCACGGGTATCTTCATTGCTGAACGCCCCCTGATATATCTGCCGCTGATGAAGACTCGAACAAAAGCCAAGTATCCAGCACGAAATAGGTTAGGTGTCGGTCGAAGCCAAGGGCTGGCGTAGACCGCCATCTACCGCGATGTGGTGACTCAGCAATGGTACCCACACCGCCAGATACATGGCGTCGGTCGATTTACCTTGTTTGCCTCTAACTAAGCGCCTCCTGCACAATGCGAGCACCATGAAAAAGCTCATTGTGGTGACCGTCACCCTAGTAGGAGTCATGGGGTCTGCCCAGCGGCAACAGCCCTTCCAGTCAACATCTTTAGGGATGAACGCTCCGAAGGTATGCCATAGCGAAGGAGGCTTGCCCGACCGCACGTGCACCCCAGGCGCGGTGAGGACGACAGACGTCCAGTCCATTTGCCATGGGGGACCCACGAAGCAGTACAGGCCCTCCTCGTCCTACATCCGCCGACTTAAGGTCCAGCAGATTAGCGAGTATGGCTACGCCGACTCGAATCCAAGCGACTATGAGGAAGACCATCTCATCGCAATTGAAATCGGTGGCGACGGCAAAGACCCGAAGAACCTCTGGCCCGAGCGCCATATCGGCCCTAACAACTCCTATGACAAAGACAGGGTTGAGGGCTGGCTGCATAGAGAGATATGCGAAGGCGCTATGACGCCAGAGCAGGCTCAACATGGGGTAGCGACGGATTGGCGTCAATACATTCGGTTCGTGCGGGGCGAGACGGCCAGCCGCAAGCATGTGGACTGACGATGGGGGCTGAAGACGATGTCAGTCTGCTCTCATATCACCCGCTCCCCGGTCTCGGTGTTCATGACAACTATTCCGGCTTGCCTATAACGCTCCCACCCGTACAGCCCATCGAATTCGAGGAGGAGCGCGTGCTCATCTTCAGTCACGGTGCAGCCTATGGCGTCTTCCAAGATTGTGTCTACTTCTCCTGGCTCTGCTTTGACCAAGGCGGTAATCATCTTTGAACGCTGATAAACGTGCTCATGCCGAAGCTGTGACTTGTCAGTACAAGCAAGTGCGCCGGTAGTCTTATGGCGGGTATTGTATTTGCCATCAGCTTCGGTAATCCTCCAGAGCAAGATATCAATCAGGTCTTCGACATGCTCCGACACATCCGGAGAATTGTTCGCGAGCAGCATTTTGATGAGTTTTGCGGAACTTCTTCTTCTGCTGTCACCTTGTGGATGTGGTCTAAAGTTCATCCCGGAAGTATGCCATATTCTCTATTCCATCGACAGTGAACCCGGGGGTAGCCTTGGCAGGCTATGGGATGGCGCTTTCGTCGCAGCCTCAGACTCGGTCCACTCCGCCTGAACTTCTCGAAGTCTGGCATCGGATACTCTGCGGGCGTGCGCGGGTTCCACATCGGCAAGGATGCGCGGGGCAGAGCCTACACAGCGGCATCCATCCCCGGCACCGGCATCTACAACCGCCAGTATGCGAGCGCGGCCAAGCCACCTGCCCAGAGCGCCAGTGACCCCGCTGCCAGCACCAACAACACGCCCCGGCAAACTGGAACGGGTAACGGCCTCAAACTCCTTCGTGGCGTCTATTGCGGGCGACGTGGTGTTCTCCATCATCATGGCGATGGTGTCCGGTCCGTCCGTTGCAGCCGCACTCGATTTTTAATGCAGGAGTTCAGAAATCCGCGCCAGCAGGTCAGTGGGATGAATGGGCTTTTGCAGGAGGGTAAAGTTGTGACCTGCTGCTCTCGCGTCGGCCAGCAGG
>Ga0302267_10001186_pt1 | contig 33616 bp, 27 predicted proteins | sample III_Bog_E1_3_FD_194555 | JGI IMG/M metagenome (GOLD analysis project Ga0302267, IMG submission 194555) | Peat permafrost microbial communities from Stordalen Mire near Abisko, Sweden - III_Bog_E1_3 | ecosystem: Environmental > Terrestrial > Soil > Wetlands > Peat | place: Sweden: Abisko...
CGCAAGAGGTTAACCGGCTGACAAATATACGCCACACATCCCGCATCGACGGCATCGCCGTCGCGCTCAAGGCGCTGGGCAAGACCATGGAGATTCGGGCGGTTTAGGCAGTACCGTGGCTTGGTGGGGCACACGATTATTTGTGGCTAGGTTTATGGCGTGACACCCGTCAAAATGTTTACCGTTCAAGGTTTATATAATCGCCATTCAATAGGAGTGATTTGGGCAAGCCTTCTTGATCACATTGAATGGTATTACCATCCTCTTTTGAATAGGGAAAACGCAATGAATCCGGCTTGATTAGAACAGGATGATCCGCGATCACATATTGCCCTAAATAATTACTATTCTCAATAAAAATGAGGCGATAACTTGCATGAATCGCAAGTCCAGCCGGATTTGTTTCCTCCCAAGTGTAATAGTAGACTTGGAGCATTGCAGAATTGCATTTCATATTTCCAAGATATTTGTATGTAATCTTCTTACCTTGCAGCAGTCCTGAAAAACCCTGTTTGGAGAGAATATCCCTTAATGATTTCGTATTCATCTTCTGTGCACTGGATGCTACTGATAGCAGCATTGCTGTCAGCAATACGCTCTTGAAGTAATAGCTCTGAAACATTTGGCTTCCCTCCTATACGCTCAGGGCGGACTTTCGACTTCGCTTTTCACAATTCAGATCATGCCCCGTTCATCGCAACAGCGCAACTTCCGCCTTTTCCAGCGAAACTCCGCGCAGCAAAAAAACCTTGCTCCGCGACAACTCGCCGGTCCTCAGCTCCACGGCGCTCTTCGCCACGCCCAGCCTCTCGGCCAAAAACGCAATCAGCGCCTGGTTGGCGCGACCTTCCAACGGTGGCGCGTGCACGGCAATCTTCAGTTGCGCCGCCGCACCCTCACCATAAACTCCGGTGATGGCCGTCTTCTTCGCGCCGGGTTGCGCGCGAACCGCCAGCGTCACTCCTTCAACGGTCGCCCGCAGCATCAGGCCGTCTCCCCGTTCGCCGTGCGCGCCCCAAACAGCGCCGTTCCCACGCGGATGCGCGTTGCGCCCTCTTCAATCGCCAGCGCAAAATCCTCGCTCATGCCCATCGAAAGCACGTCCAGCGCGAGCCTTGGATTCGCCTTCGCCCAGCGCTCGCGCCACCTACTCAATTCTCTAAAGCATGCTCGCGTCTCGGCCTCAGGCACTCCCAGCGGCGCAATCGTCATCAATCCGCGCGTTTGCAGATGTTCGAAATCCGGCAGTCGCTCCAGCAACTCAGCAGCCTCGGCCGACTTCGGGTCCAACCCCGCCTTGCTCTCCTCCGTGCTGAGTTTCACCTCAATCAGCACCGGCAGCCGCTTGCCCAGCTTGCCCGCCGCCTCATTCAACCGCTCGGCCAGCCGCAACGAGTCCAGCGAATCGATCCCGTCAAAGATTTCCGCCGCCCGCGCCGCCTTGTTCGATTGCAGATGTCCTATAAGGTGAACGCCAATCGGTTTCTCGACTCGCTTGCGCAGCGGTTCCAGCTCCGCCGCCTTGCCCGCAAACTCCTGGACGCGATTCTCGCCAAACAACGTCAGCCCCAGCGACGCAGCCTCGACCACCGTCGCCGCCGGATACGTCTTCGTCACGGCCATCAACTCCACCTCGCCGCGCCCGCGCCCCGCCTTCCGGCAAGCCTCCCCAATCGCCGCTTCCAGCCGTTCGAGATTTTCGTTCATCACCGTCATCGTGCTCCCGCCCAAAGACAACCCGGATTTGCGCCTCTGCTCGCGCCGCCTGCATACAATCTAACTATGTGGACCATCGTTCTGCTCATCTTCTCCAACATCTTCATGACCTTCGCCTGGTACGGCCACCTGAAGTTCCGCCAGGAGGCGCTTTGGAAGGTGATCCTGGTCAGTTGGGGCATCGCCTTCTTCGAGTACCTGCTCCAGGTGCCGGCCAACCGCATCGGCGCAGCGCGTTTCTCGCCCGTCCAGCTCAAGGTAATGCAGGAGATCATCACCCTGGGGGTCTTTGCCGTCTTCACCCTCTTCTACTTCAGCGAACATCTGCACTGGAATCACGCCGCCGCCGGAGTCTGCCTGGTGGCAGCGGCATTCTTCGTCTTCCACACGTGGTAGCGACTCAGTGCCCTTGCTCTTCCAGAAACTTCTCCGCCTCCAGCGCTGCCATGCACCCCGAACCCGCCGCCGTAATCGCCTGCCGGTAGCGCCGGTCCTGCACGTCCCCGCAGGCATAAACTCCCGGAACCACCACGCCTTTGTTTGTCACCAGCACATTGCCCGTCGTGCGGATGTAGCCGTCCTCGTCCAGATCGATCTGTCCGGCAAACATCTTCGCATTCGGCTCGTGCCCAATGCCCAGAAACAATCCGCTGACGGCCAGCGTCGTCTGTTCGCCGGTCGTCACATCGCGCAGTTTCAGCCCCTTCACTTCCTTCTCTTCCACGCCCAGCACTTCCTCGATTACCGTGTTCGGGCGCAACTCAATCTGCTTGTGAGCCTGCACACGCTCCAGCATGATCTTCGATGCGCGGAATCCCGCCCGCCTGTGCAGCAGCGTCACCTTCGTGGCAAAGCGCGTCAGAAACAGCGCCTCTTCCATCGCCGAGTCGCCCCCGCCCACCACCGCAATCTCACGCCCACGGAAGAAAAATCCGTCGCACGTCGCGCAACTCGACACGCCGTGCCCAATCAGCGCCTGCTCGCTCTTCAGCCCCAGCCAGCGAGCGCTCGCACCCGAGGCTACAATCAGCGTCCGCGTCAAAATCTCGCCCGCCGAGGTCTGCAGCCGGAAGGGATTTTCCTTCACATTCACCGAAGCCAGGTGCCCAAGTTGAAACGTCGCCCCGAACCGCGCCGCCTGCTTCTTCATGTTGTCGATCAGCTCCGGCCCCTGAATCCCCTCCGGCCAGCCCGGAAAGTTCTCCACCAGCGTGGTCATTGAGAGCTGGCCACCCGGCTCATGCCCCTCCAGAATCAGCGGGTTAAGGCCGGCCCGGCCCGTATAAATTGCGGCGGTGAGTCCGGCGCAGCCGGAGCCCAGAATTACGCTCGAACGAATCTCTGTCATATGCTTTCCTTGATTGATTTTAACTTTTGCGTGGCTGGTTTTCATTTTCAGCCCTCACCACATTCATTCTGATGATTTTCTGGCCGAATTGACTCTTCTTGCTTCATATCACAACAAATTCTCATGAGAATTTCTTGTTACTTAAAGGTTTCTAGTTAAAGCCCTCCAATGCCGATGAACAAACTGTGGCCGTCTTGGAGCCTTCTCAGAGTTTTCCTAAGAAAAATCTCAGGCGACCCGACACTTTCACCCTGGAGCTTCGCCCATGTCCTCCCCCATCCCCCTCCGCCGCCGCACCGCAGCATGGCTTCTTGCTGCGCTCCTGTTGCCGGCCACGGCGATTGCGGGCGGGCCAAAGCACGTGGCCGGGGTCAGCTACTTCAATCCGGGGGTGGTCGGCCAGCCGCTCCACTGGGCCAGCGGCCAACTGAATTACTACGTCGATCAGGGTCCGTTGAACGCCTCGGTCACCAATGCGCAGGCCACGGCCATGGTCGATGCGGCAGCCGCTCTCTGGAGCGCCATTCCCACCGCCGGCGTCACCCTCACCGACATGGGTGCATTAAACGAAGACGTCAATGGCGCCAACATTCTCCTCAGCGGCACAAATTTCACGATAACCAACGAGCAGACCAGCCAACTCGGCGCCCTCATCGAGCCGGCCGACGTCACCCCTTCGGCCACCAGCTATCCGGTCGGAATCCTCTTCGACGCCGACGGCACGATCATCAACGCTCTCTACGGCTCCGGCGCGAGCTCGCCCACCAGTTGCCAAAACAACGGCGTCTACTTCTGGATCGACAACGTCAACCCCGATGCCACCATCGCCCACGGCCTTATCCTGCTCAACGGCCTCTGCGCTGCCAATCCCAGCCTCCTCCAAATGATGAGCTTTGAGCTGGAGCGGGCCTTCGGGCGCATTCTCGGCCTGGACTACGGGCAGGTCAACCCCGGCGCGCTCACCAACGGCGAATCCAACGCCATCCTCGGCTGGCCCGTCATGCAGCCCATCAGCGGCCTCTGCGGCGCATCCGGCGGAGCCTGCATACCCAACCCCTCCGTCCTCCGCTGGGACGACATCGCCGCCCTCAACCGCCTCTACCCCATCACCGCCAGTAACCTCGCCAGTTTCCCCGGCAAGCAACTCACCGCCTCGAACACCGTCTCCATCCAAGGGACTATTACCTTCAAAACCGGCGCGGGAATGCAGGGCGTCAACGTCGTCGCCCGTCCGCTCGACGCCAGCGGTAACCCGCTCTACCAGTACACGGTCACCGCTGTCTCCGGCTCCTCCTTCAATGGCAATCATGGCAACCCCGTCACCGGCTTCACCGACGCCAACAACAACCTGCTCACCCAATGGGGATCGAATGTCTCCTCTACGCAAGGCTTCTTTGACCTCAGCGGAATGCCTCTGCCGCCCGGCGTAACCACCGCCAATTATCAAGTGACCTTCGAGCCTATCAATCCGCTTTACATCCACACCAAATCCGTAGGCCCCTATCTCGACGGCTCGCCCCAGCCTTCCGGAACGCCTGCGCCCATCTCCGTTCCGGCCATGTCAGCCGGTAGCTCGCAGACTCTCACCGTCAGCGTCGCCGACTCTGCCATGGGCGGATACAACGACGCCATCGGAACCCAGGCCCAGCCGCGCATCCTCCCCGCCAGCGGACTCTGGGCCGGGCGTCTCAGCCAGGTAGGCCAAACCGACTGGTTTACCTTCCCCGTTCGCGGTGGGCGCTCCTTCACCATAATCACCATAGCCCTCGACGAGACCGGCGCTCCCACCAGCGCCAAGGCCATACCCTCGCTGGGCGTTTGGGACGCCTTCGATGCGGTCGGCTCCACTGCCATCGGCTCTGAAACCGGCCTCAACGGCGCGGCCACTGGCGAGAGCTGGCTCCAGGTCTCCGCTGCCGGCGATGACATCGTCCGCCTGGGCGTCGCCGATCAGCGCGGTGACGGACGTCCCGACTACGCCTACCAGGGTTGGGTGCTCTACGCCGATACCGTCCAGCCCCAGCGCCTGCCCGCCTCCGGTGGACCCATCGTTATCCACGGCATGGGCTTTCGCTCCACGGACACGGTGCAGATCGGCGGCCAGCAAGCTCTGGTCACCAGCATCTCGCCCAACGAAATCACCGCCATCGCCCCCGCTGCCGCCAGCGGCGTCACCGGCTCGGTCAACGTCGAGGTGAACGACCTGCCCATCTATTACGCCTCCACAGTCATCTACGGCGGCCTCAGCTACGACTCCGGCACGGGCGACTCGCTCACCCTGCTCACCGCGCCCGTGAGTTCCGTCCCCATCGGCGTTCCCGAACCCTTCACCGTCCTCGCCCTGGACTCCAATCTCAACCCCGCCGGCGGCGTCTCGGTCATCTTCACCGTCACCAGCGGAACCGCCACCATGGGCTGCGGCCTCTCCACCTGCACCGTCACCGCCACCGGCGACGGCCGCGCCACCATCAACGTAACCGCCGCCAGCAGCGCATGGTCCGCGGTCACCGCCTCGCTCACCAACAGTTCCACCAGCCTCAGAACCGAGTTCTACGGCGGAACGCCGCCCACCCTGGCCTCGCTCTCGCCCATGCTCTCGCTCACCGCCGGAGCCACCTTCACCTGGACCACCCAAGCCCTGGTCCTCAGCAGCGGCATTCCCCTCAGCGCCCAGTCCGTCGCCTGGCAAACCACCGGCAGCGCCATCACTTTCCAGAGCGGCGCGGTCACCTCCAACTCCAGCGGCATCGCCGCCAAATCCCTCACCGTCGGTCCTCTCGCCGAGGGCCAAACCGTCACCGCCAAGGCCTGCCTCAACGGAACCAATCAGTGCATCACCTTCACCGCCTTCGGCTCCCGCCCGGAGTACGCCTCCCTCCAGGCCGTCTCCAGAACGTCTCAGACCCTCTCCGTCAGCGGAACCCCCGCGCAGATCACCCTCCGCGTACTCGACATGGACGGCAACCCCATGGCCGGAGCCACGGTCACGCTCTATCAGGCTCTCTACGCCTGGAGCCCGCCCTGCGCCCTGCACGGACCCTGCATACAGGGTGCGCTACTCGCCTCGCAGGCCGCCACGGCCAGTTCCGCCCTCGACGGAACCGTAAATTTCAGCCCCGCATCCCTCTCCGCCGTAGCCACCAATCTGCTCGCCCTCGCCGTCACCGGCAACACCGCCAGCGTCAACATCGCCATCGAGCAGCATCCGTAAAAGCAGCTTCTAGTACCGTGACCGCATGATTTAGTAATGGCCGGAATGTAGCGCCGGCCTCCCGGCCGGCTGTAGCGCGGGCGTCCTCGCCCGCGCTTGTCCATGATCGATTACTAATTCACATGGTCTAATCACTAGGGCTAGAAACTGTCTCTCTACGGTTGAACGGGTACTGTCATCCTCGACCTCAGTTTTGTCCGTGCCAATCTGGAGCTTGTTGAAGCGAAACAGCGCGCGCCCCGCTGCCTGGCTAACTTGCTGCCCCCCTGTTCCCTGTTCCCTGTTCTCTGTTCCCTGTTCACTGTCCTTGCAGATTATTTCCCCTTTTTGTTGCACAATCATCCTCAGAGGCAATCATCCCGGCACGATGCGGCCACCAGAAGCCGAAAACAGCGCGTAACTCCTTATCCAGGAGGATTTTGCAGGCAACTTCTTTGTTATGAAGATTTTGCAGCGCAACCCCTCCTGCAACCTCAAGAAAACAAGGATTTTGCGTCCAAAATACGGGGGGGGGTGGGGTTACCGATTTATCAACAGCCAACGATGCCGGATACTGTGTACAGTCACCGTTGATTACCATGTGCTGAGCAACAAGTCGGCGAGGGCGGGTTCGGGGAAACAACACCAATTCAATTGATAATACGGGCCTCCGCTGGGACCGTCATTCAAACCTGTCGATTAAAATGGAATTGCGATGCTCGATCTGAATTTTGTCCGTGCCAACCTGGAACTCATTGAGAAGAAACTGCGTGCGCGCGGGGCCGACCCGGCTGTGCTGCTGGGAGATTTTCGCGCCCTCGACGCCAGCCGCCGCGAGGCCATCACACAATCCGAACAGCTTAAGGCCCGCCGCAACGAGTTGAGCCAGCAGGTCGGCGCGCTCAAAAAATCCGGTCAGGACGCAACAGCGGTGATGGACGAGACCCGCGCCCTCAAGGATCAACTCGATGCGCTGGACACCACCGCCGCCACCCTCGACGACCGCCTCCGCCAGTTGCTCGCCGGCATCCCCAACCTAACCCGCGACGAAGTCCCCACCGGAAAATCCGAAGCTGACAACGTCACAGTTAAATTATGGGGGGAAATACCCTCTTTCGACTTCCTGCCGAAGCCGCACTGGGAACTCGGCGAGTCCCTCGGCATTCTCGACCTGGAACGCGCGGCCAAAATCAGCGGCGCTCGCTTTGCCGTCTACATGGGCGCCGGAGCCCGCCTGGAGCGCGCCCTCATCTCCTTCATGCTCGACCTGCACACGCAGAAGCACGGCTACACGGAAATCCTGCCGCCGTTCATGGTCAATTCCAAGTCGCTCTTCGGCACCGGCCAGTTGCCCAAGTTTGCCGAGGACCTTTTCCGCTGTTCCGACGCCGACGCCGACGCCGTTGCCCGCGGCGAGTTCCGCGACAACGACCACTGGCTCATTCCCACTGCCGAGGTTCCCGTCACCAACCTCTATCGCGACGAAATCCTAGACGAGGCCCGCCTGCCCATCTGCCTCACGGCTTACACGCCCTGTTTCCGCGCCGAAGCTGGAGCCGCCGGCAAGGATACGCGCGGCATCATTCGCCAGCACCAATTTCAAAAAGTCGAGATGGTCAAGTTCACCCGCCCCGAAGACTCCGACGCCGAGCACGAAAAATTAACCCGCGACGCCGAAGAAATTCTCGAAACCCTCAAGCTCCCTTATCGCCGCGTCCTGCTCTCGACCGGCGACACCGGCTTCTCCTCGGCCAAGACCTTCGACCTCGAAGTCTGGCTTCCCGGCCAGCAGCTTTACCGCGAGATCTCCTCATGCTCCAACTTCGAAGCCTTCCAGGCCCGCCGCGCCAACATTCGTTACCGCCCCGGCGGCGCCAAAGGCAAACCCGAGTTTGTCCACACATTGAACGGCAGCGGTCTGGCCGTCGGGCGCACCTGGCTGGCCATTGTCGAAAACTATCAGCAGGCCGATGGCTCGGTCCTGATTCCAGAAGCGCTCCAGCCCTACATGGGCGGGCTCGAACGCATCACAAAGTAAGGACACCATGAGCAAAATTCTCAAAAGCTATTTCTACTGGACCTATCCGCGCGGCTGTTTCCACTACGACATCATGGTCACGCTGATCCTCGCGTTCATCTTCGTCACCCCGCACGTGTGGAATTTCGGCGACCGCCCATCTCCTTCCGGCGGACCTCTCCATCCCATTCAAGTCATCGGCACCGGCGGGCGTAGTTTCATCGTCACCGTACAAGCCGCCGATGTGGACCTCGACCTCAAGACCACTGCCTCCAGCATGGCCGTGAAGAAGGCCCTGCGCAAGGCCATAGAGCCGGTCACCGGCGACGCCGTTGCCGTGGAGTATTGGGAAACCGTGCAAGATCCCCAGGGTAATTGGACCTGGAAGGTCTGGGCGCGCCGCTGAGAACAGCTTCTAGCTTCTAGCTAATAGCTTTTCGGCAAGCTGCAAAGCGGAAACTGTGATTGAATGGGCAAACATTTACCTGGACAACAACAAGCTAGGAGCTAGAAGCTAGAGGCTCGAAGCTGGCAACTGAGAGTAAGGATATCCGTGCATAAGGCAAGTAAACTTGTTTTTCTCGCGTCGTTCGCGTTGTTCGCGCTGCTTCTGTTCTCTCCGCGCCCTGCCGCTGCCGATGATAAGGACAAGGTCCTGCGCCGTCTCGACCAGGCTGCCAAAAACTTCCGCTCCACCTCCGCCGACTTCCAATTTGATTCCGTCGAAACCGACCCCATCTACGAAAAGGATGTGCAGAAGGGAGCCGTCTACTACGAGCGCAAGGCGGGAGCCTTCCAGATGGCCGCCCACATCAGCGAGTTCAACGGCAAGCCGGTGCCCAAGGTCTACGCCTACTCCGACGGCGCCGTCAAGCTCTATGAGCCGATGATTAACCAGCTCACAACCTACGGCAAAGCTGCCCAGTATGAAAGCTGGTTCATGCTCGGCTTCGGCGCCAGCGGCAAAGACCTCGAGCAGAAGTGGGAGATAAAGTACATCGGCTCGGAGACGCTGCTGGACGGCAAAACCAGCGTGAAGACCGAAATCCTGGAGATGGTCCCCAAAGACCCCGCCATCCGCAAGAATCTCTCCAAAGTGAAAATGTGGGTCGACCCGGAACGTGGTGTGAGCCTCAAGCAGATCCTCTACTTCGGCCCCACCGAATACAAGGTCTGTGTCTACTTCAACATCAGCGTCAATCAGCCTCTGCTGGCCGGCGTATTCACCCTCAAAACCAACAGCAAAACCGTCCGCGTCAACCGGTAGAGCGCCACGCCCCCAAGCGCAAACAGCATCGGGAAGCACTCCAGCGTGTAGCGCGCCTCGGGCGCCGCGATGGTCGTCAGCAAGGCGCTGCGCAGCAGCATATAAGCCAGCATCGCCCGCCAAAACCGGGGCCTCAGCCACATTCCCGCAACTCCCAGCAGCAGGTAAAACGCATTCAGTCCAACATAAGCCCAGCTGAAGCAGGTCTCGCCTTTGTGTTTTTCGTAGTTCCACCAGTCCAGATCGATGGGCAGGTTTTCCACCCGCGGCCTTAACCACATGTCCGTCATTCGTCCCAGCGGTAGCCACAGGTAGAAACGCAGCGGGTGGGCCGCGATCCGCTCGCCGGCCAACTTGCCAAAGCGGGCATCGATCACGGGCGTCAACTCTGTGCCCTTGTTGTAATCGGCGGCCAGTCTGGCGGTTTCAGCATACTGGGCCGGGGAATCGAAGGCCCGGCTGGGCAGCTTGTTCATCCCCAGATTGTCGCCGGGAATGTTCCAGAAAACCTCAGAGGTAGAGACGAAGTCCAGGCACCAGCTCTTCACCCAGCGCTCCCACCCCGGATGGGGGGGCTCGTCAGGATTGATGGCCCGCCACGGAGCCAGCGGCTGAACAACATGGAAGACCTCCCAGTTGCGCCAACTCCACGCCGCAAACGGCATCAGAGCCAGCAGCACGCAGACCACGGCCATGCGCGCCAGCTTTTTGGTTGAAACTGCGCCTTCGCCCTCCCCGCGCCCCAGCCCCATCAGCAGCGCCGGCGCCAGAGCCACCGCCACCAGAGCGCCATCCGGCCTGAGCAGCGCCGCAAGGGTCACCGCAAAGGTAAACGTGAGCGCCGTTGGCCATCCTGGCTGCGTTCGGAAGCGGGCCGCCGACCACAGCGCCAGCGCAATTGCAAACAATGTGAGCGCCTCGGTCAGCGGCTCGGCGGCATAAACCGCGGTAAAGGGGCAAAGCGCGGCCAGCCACAGCGTGCAGTGCGCTGCCCCGGTGCGATGCGCAACCGGCGCTATGCGGCCGGCAAAATCGGCCACCAGCAGGCAGCCCGCTAACTCCAGCGTTATCTGCACCCAGGCGGCAGAGACGTAGTTTTCCATCCCAAAGAGGCGGAAGCACAGGGCCAGAAACAGCGGGTAGCCCGGCAGCCGCATCAGCGCGGGAACCAGCACGCCGCCGCTCCCGGTCAGGGCGTAACTGCCATGCAAAAGAAGGTTTTTCGCCAGGTCACCGTAGATCAGCGGATCGCCATCAAGATTGAAAAACTGCTTCAGCATCCACAGACGCAATGCCAGCCCGCAGGCCAGGGCCAACACAACGGACAAGGCGCCGGCCAGAGGAAAGCGAATCCGGCTGCAGGCTGTCGATTGACTCTGGGGGGTGGTTTCCATACGATTCGTAATGTATAGCGTAGACTGTTTTTCCGGTTTTCGCCCACCCGTTTTTTGGCAGCCCATGTTTCGCGGTTAGGATTAGATAAGCGCCTTATGCCGGATAAACAGATCTTCTTCGATCCACAACGCAAGCGCTGGAAACGGCTGCGCCGCATCCTCGACGCCACGGCTGTGCTTTTCACGCTGGTTCTGGCGGTTTTTATCTTCAATGTACTGCGCTATCAGCAGTTGCCCGAGCTCCTGCTGCCCACTCCCCGTCATAACTACAAAGCGCTGCCCGAACGCACCGCGCTATTGCACGGCGTTAAAGATCAGCGTCCCGCGCGACGAAAGACCACCCGCAAGCCCTCCGACATTCCCTTCAATACCGGCGAAGGTTTACGCGCGGCCTTTTACGTGCCGGACGACCCCACCAGCTACTCCTCCTTCAAAGAGCACATCCAACAGATCGATATGCTCTTTCCGCAGTGGCTGCACATTAACTCTCCCCAGGGAATGTTGATGGCCACCAGCAGCGACCACCGCCATGAGTATCCCATTGTGGATGGTGCAACGGTCCACGACCCCGACGACTCGAACAGGGTCAAACGGGTCATTGAGGCGACCAAGGACGACATCGAGGTCTTTCCTCACCTCAACAACTACAACTCCATCTCCCAGCGTTGGGATCCGGCTGTCGCCGAAGTCCTGGCCGACGCCTCAAAGCGTGCCGCGCTGCGCAAGCAAATCGTTCGCTTCTTTGCCGCCTTCCCCACCTATCGCGGCCTTTCTCTGGACATCGAGAACTTGCCCGACAGCGCCACCCCGGCTTATCTGACCTTTATTCAGGAACTCTATTCAGACCTCCACCCGCGACATCTCCGGCTTTACGTCAGCACTTTGGTCTCCGCCAGCGACGACTCCCTGAAACGCATTGCCGCCAACTCCGACGGCATTGTGCTCATGAACTACGACCAGCACGAGCTTGAAAGCCAGCCCGGCCCCATCGCCAGTCAGGATTGGTTCGTGGCCAACCTGCAGCGCGTCCTCAAAATTGTTCCCAAAGAAAAGCTCATCTGCGCCATGGGCAACTACGGATACGACTGGACGCTCTCCATCCCCAACGCCAAAGCCCGCAGGCGCCACCAGCAGCCTGAAATCATCAGCACCGATGTGCTCCAGGTCTCCGACGCATGGCAGCGCGCCTCCGACGCAGAGGCCGAACTCAGCCTCGATCCCGACACCCTTAACCCACACTTCGAGTACATCGACGAGGACAACAACCAGCGTCACGTCGTCTGGTTCCTCGATGGCGTCACCATGCTCAACCAGATGCGCGCCGCCCGCGCCATGGGACTGCAAACCTTCGCCCTGTGGCGTCTCGGCGAGGAGGACAGCTCCCTGTGGAGCATTTGGGACAAGCCCAGCAACCCCGACTCGCTGCAGGCCCTCGGGCACGTCCAGCCCAGCCATGATGTGGATAACGAGGGCGACGGTGACATCATCCGCGTCACCGGCCTGCCCCAGCCCGGCAAGCGCACTGTCCAGGTTGACACCGACGAGACCGACGATCGGCGCAGGCTCATCCTCAATGAGCACATGGATGTCTATCCGCACACCTACGTCATCGAGCAATACGGATACCACCCCAACCAGGTGGCCATCTCCTTCGACGACGGTCCTGACCCCAAGTGGACTCCCAAGATTCTCAATATTCTCCGCGACAAAGGCGTCAAGGCAACCTTCATGCTCATCGGCGCCGAGGCGCAAAATAATATCAGCCTCATGAGGCGTGTGGTCCGCGAGGGTCATGAGATCGGCAACCACACCTGGACCCATCCCGACATCAGCGAAATCTCAAGCCGCCAGCTCGATCTCGAACTCAAGTTCACCGAGCGCCTCTTCGCCAGCAAGCTCGGCATTCAGCCTCTCTATTTCCGCCCCCCCTACGACATCGACGAGGAGCCAGACACCGACGACCAAGCCGCGCCCATCCTGCATATCCAGCAGGACGGCTACACCATCGTCGGCAGCAAGATTGACACCAACGACTGGAACGAGCATCCCCGCAAGTCGCCCGCCGAGATCACCCAGTCCGTCCTGGACCAGTTGGAGATCATGAAGACCAAGCCGCAGTTCCGCGGCTCCATCATCCTGCTCCATGACGGCGGTGGTGAGCGCTCGGCCACTGTCGCCGCGCTGCCCGTCCTCATTGACGCCCTGCGCGCCCACGGCTACGCCATCGTGCCCGTCTCCTCGCTGATGGGAAAAACCACCGACCAGGTGATGCCCAAAATCTCCTTCCCCCAGTATCTCCGCGCCATGCCTGACTCCATCGCCTTCTCCAGCCTGGCCGTCATCGGCGAGTTCATCTTGCTGGTCTTCTATCTCGGCGACATCCTTATGAGCGCTCGCCTCCTGCTGGTCGGCATCTTCGCCGTCTTCGAGCGCTTCCGCGCGCCCCACGCCGTCGCCTCGCCCGGTTTCAATCCTCGCGTCGCCGTCCTCATCCCCGCCTTCAACGAGGAGAAGGTCATCGTGCGCACCGTCCGCTCGGTGCTTAACTCCGACTACGCCAACCTTCACGTCATCGTCATCGACGACGGCTCTACCGACCACACCTTCGATGTCGCCCGCCAGGCATATGCCGCCGAAATCGCCGCTGGCCGCGTCCAGGTCCTCTCCAAGCACAACGAAGGCAAAGCCGCCGCCCTCAACTTCGCCCTCGACCGCTTGACGGAGGAATTTTATGTCGGCATCGACGCCGACACCGTCATCGCCGCCGACGCCATCAGCAAGCTCATTCCCCACTTCGAGGATCCGCTGGTCGGCGCCGTCGCCGGAAACGCCAAGGTCGGCAACCGCGTCAATCTATGGACCCGCTGGCAGGCCCTCGAATACATCACCAGCCAGAACTTCGAGCGCCGCGCACTCGACCTCTTCAACGTTGTCACCGTCGTCCCCGGCGCCATCGGCGCATGGCGCACCGCCCCCGTCAAAGCCGCCGGCGGCTATCCCATCAACACCGTCGCTGAAGACGCCGACCTCACCATGAACCTCCTCGAGCAGCAGCTCAAGGTCGTCTACGAGGATCGCGCCCTGGCCTTCACCGAGGCCCCCACCACAGCCGGCGGTCTCATGCGCCAGCGCTTCCGCTGGTCCTTCGGAATCCTCCAGGCCGTCTGGAAGCATCGCGCCGCTTTCGTCCGCAACAAGGCCATGGGCTACTTCGCACTGCCCAACATCCTCATCTTCCAGATGCTGCTCCCTCTGGTCTCCCCTTTCATCGACCTCATGTTCCTGGCCGGCGTCGTCCACTACTTCCTCGACCGCCACTATCATCCTCTTTCCGCATCGCCCGCCGACTTCTACAAGCTGTTGGTCTTCTTCCTCGCCTTCATGATCATCGACTTCGTCACCTCTGCGGTCGCTTTCTCGCTGGAGCGCCGCCATCCCGCCAACAAGGGAGACTTCTGGCTACTCTTCCACATCTGGCTGCAACGCTTCGCCTACCGCCAGCTCTTCTCCATCGTCCTCTTCAAGACCCTCAAGCGCGCCATCGACGGCAAGCCCTTCAACTGGGAAAAACTCGAGCGCACCGCCCTCATGAGCAAGCGCACCGTAGCCCTCACCGAAACCACCTAGGGAATCTCTGCTTAATTTTGTTTTGTATCAGTCGTCCACCGGCTTCGCCGACCCGCGAGGCATGAAACTGTAGCGCCGGCCTCCTGGCCGGCTGTAGCGTGGGTCTCCAGACCCACGCTTCTCACCCATGCACTGTGCATATTTTTTCAACGACTTGCGAATTTGTTTCTTTTAGGGCACGACTGGTAGGCCGGGGTTTCAACCCCGGCAATAACCCATCCACAAGTTTTTAGAAATCAATCCACGCGACGGGTAGGTCGGGGTTTTAACCCCGACGCTTTCCGCGCTCAAATCCTCACTCCCGTCGCGCCCCCGCAAATGCTGTCATTTTGAGAGCGGCGCCCCATGCGTCGGCGAGCGATAAGGCGATTTTGCGGCAACGGAGAATTGTTCCGGAGGGGATGGCCAACCAAATCAACCGGCACGGACCGGTTGCCAGATTCCGGCGAGCAGTTCGAAAGAATGCGGCTCGCCGGTTTTTCTTTCGCTCTTAATTTAGCCTAGACCCCACGCAAGAATTCATAAGGGACGCTGTTGAACTGCGCTGCGAGGCTCTTCATTGCTGCGTTTTCGCGGATAACTTCACCGGCTTCTCGACTGTGCAAAGCTATCTCTGCGGCGATTGAGCGACCTAGAATTCGCTGATCGATATTGCCAAACGACCCAGGCACGAGGCTTCCCAACCATCCGACCCAGGCCGGGGTATGAGCGTTACCGACAATGATGCCGGGGCGAAAGATGGCGAGGCGGGCAAAACCGACATTACGCAAGGTGTCTTCCTTCATGCCCATTACTCGCGCATAGCGAAAGCGGCTGCGAGCTGTGCTTCCTGCCGCAGAAAGTAGACAAAACTGGGCGATTCCGGCGTCATGGCAGCCTCGCGCAAAGGCGCCGACGACGCCGACCTCAAGTCGTTGCAATTCTTCTTCACTCCAGCGCATCGATCCAGAACCGACACCCACACAGCTCACGGCGCTGACCGGACCTTGGCATAAAACTTCGCGGGCTAGTGCGGCAGTGCGCTCGGCAAAGTCAGCAGCGGCGGTATCAAGAACGACGTTGCGCACCCGCGAGCGCGCCGCAATGGGCTTTCTGGTGACCATGACCACTTCTCGGCAATCCGGAATTGCTAGCAGCTCCGCGACCGCTGCACCACCCACTTGCCCAGTACCACCAAGGATCATTGCAGCGAAATTCTGATTCATAAAGAGGACCTCTACTTACGGAAAGATGCGACAGCCCCGCTGACCCCAGGACGGATGCATACTTGGTCTCGATTCTAAATTGAGCCAGTGAGGCATGGCTTTTCTCAATGGTCGCTAACAGGCCGAGGCGCTTGTCGAGCGCTACAGCAGCTCAACAGCAGATCAGTCATCGCTGACGAGTTCCCTGCTTTTTGCAATCCGGATCATCTCTCGCTGCTTATGAGCGTTGGCTGGATGGATCCCTGGCCGCAGCTACAGAACCAGCTGGTTCACAGAACAGTTCCACAGCAATGCGTTCGTAGCGCACCTCCAGGATCGTCAGCTCTTCTGTCCCGCCTGGCGCGCGGAGAACCACGCTGTCGCCCTCTGTCGACTTCAGCAAGGCGCGCCCGAGAGGCGAGACCCAACTAATGTGGTTACGGCTGAGGTCGACTTCATCTGTGCCTACGATGCACACTTCGTGCTCAGCTCCGGTGGCATCGCCGTAGAGTACGGTCGCGCCGAAATATGCCCTCGACTTCGCTAGTCCTGATCGCGGAGCTTCCGGGTCCACCACTTCCGCGGCTTCAATGCGCTTGGAGAGAAAGCGAATGCGCCCATCAATCTGCCGTAGCCGCCGCTTGCTGTACTGGTAGTCTGCGTTTTCACTGCGATCGCCGTTGCCGGCAGCCCAGGCCACCACCTCCGTCACGGCAGGGCGATCCTTGATGAGCAGAAAGCGACGCTCGTCTTTGAGGCGCTCCAGCCCGCCCGGTGTTATGTAGTTCTTTGTGTAGACTGTCGGAGCGTCCGGCGCAGGTCTTCTGGTGAACCCTTTCCGCATCTCGTTAATCCTCGCGGCGTGAAGGTAGTGGTCGCTCGAAATCGATGCGGATCGACTTTGATGGAGAATGTTGCAGGTTATCCAGTTCCATAGCGTTGATCATTTGCGGCCCTGAGCGATTTTCTCACGTCTCCGCAATTCTGAGCGACTCCGTCCAGCATCTCGGAGCAATCGCGGCGAAAGCTTGCTTGAAAGCTCAGTGCTGATAGGTCGGCCAGCATTCAGTAATTCGGCTGTCAACTGTTACCAACAGCCCCATATCACTCACCGAGATTGCCGGGGGCCGGCTTGGTTTTTTTGTTCCCTGTTCCCTGTTCCCTGATTTCTGATTTCTGTTCTCTGATCTCTGATCTCTGTTCTCTGATCTCTGATTTATTTTCAAAACCTTGCTGATAATTAAGTGGTAAACATCAAGCTAAACACAACAGAATGAATATGTTCCACGTGGAACATTTCTGCGGTTTGTAACCCCTATTTTCTGGACCCGTCACATCCATATTTACGCATATATCTCCGGCAATTTACGCATAATGACGCATATATCCGCCAAAATCACTATCCATATCGACGCATAAACAGCCCGACGCGAATTGGACTCTGTCGATCCAATTACAGCGAGTGACCCACACTCACCATTTCATCCATAACTACAAATACGCATAAAATCGGAAGGACCTACGCATAATGACGCGTATATCCGCCAAAATCCCTATCCATATTGACGCATAAACTGCCCGACGCGAATTGGACTCCGTCGATCCAGTTACAGCGGGCGCCTCTGTTTCCCCAGCCCCACCGTGGGCTACAATCATTGGGCTATGTCTACTCAAAAAATCAATGCTTCTATTCAGCCGTGCTCGCCGCAGGGCGGGTTTGCTAATCAACCCTTTACTAATTTCACAACTCCGGAAAACGCGCGCAAGATGCAGGCCGCATTGGAGTTGGTCGCCAGTCATTTGGGCCGCGAATATGACCTGGTCATCGGTGGCAAACGCCTCAAAACAAAGGACAAAATCCGCTCTGTGAACCCTGCGCGCCCCGCCCAGATCGTCGGCATTCATCAAAAGGCCGGCGCAGAACACGTGGAGCAGGTCATGGCCGCGGCGCTCAGCGCCTTTGAATCTTGGAGCAGAACCACCGTAGAATCAAGAGTTTCCCTGCTCCTCAACGCCGTTCGTATCATCCGCGAGCGCAGTTTCGAGTTCTGCGCCTGGCTCACCTTTGAGACCGGCAAGAACTGGGCAGAGGCCGACGCCGATGTGGGCGAAACCATTGATTTCCTTGAGTTTTATGCCCGCGAAGCGCTGCGGCTGGCACAGGCTCAAACCCCCATCCAGTACCCCGGCGAGCGCTGCGAACTCCACTACATCCCGCTCGGCGTGGGCGCGGTCATTCCTCCCTGGAACTTCCCCTTTGCCATCATGGCGGGGATGACGACCGCCGCCATCGTCACCGGTAACACGTTGATTCTAAAGCCCTCCAGCGACGCTCCCACCATCGCCGCCAAGTTCATGGAAGTGCTGGAGGAGGTAGGACTTCCAGCTGGCGTGGTCAACTTCTGCCCCGGCTCCGGCCCCACCTTCGGCAACGCCATCGTCGAACACCCCAAAACCCGCTTCATCTCCTTCACCGGCTCCAAAACCGTTGGACTGGAGATTCACGAGCGCGCCGCCAAGGCTAAACCCAATCAAATCTGGCTGAAGCGGACGATTCTGGAGATGGGCGGCAAGGACACGATCCTGGTCTGCGCCGACGCTAATCTCGACGCGGCCGTCGAGGGCGTGGTGGCCTCGGCCTTCGGCTTCAGCGGGCAAAAGTGCTCGGCCTGCTCCCGGGCCATCATCGAAGCCCCTGTCTACAACTCATTCATAGAAAAGCTGTTGGCGCGTGTGGCCAAGCTGACCGTGGGCGACCCAGCAGCCAATCACAACCTCGGCCCGGTGATCAACGAGGCCGCGCTCGATTCCATGCTGGCCTACATCGAGATTGGCAAGAAGGAAGGCCGCTTGATTGCCGGCGGCAAGGAGCCAGAGATCAACGGCGGCTATTTCCTTGAACCCACAGTGTTTGCGGACATCGCTCCGGACGCCCGCCTCTCCCAGGAAGAGATCTTCGGCCCGGTGCTGGCGCTGATCAAGGTGGCCAACTTCGAGGAGGGGATGAAGGTGGTCAACAACACCGAATACGGCCTGACCGGCTCCATTTACTCCACCGACCGCGATAAACTGAACATCGCCCGTCGCGAGTTTCACGTTGGGAATCTGTACTTTAACCGCAAATGCACCGGCGCAATGGTGGGCGCGCATCCCTTTGGCGGCTTCAACATGAGCGGCACGGACTCCAAGGCCGGAGGGCCGGATTACCTGCTGCTCTTCACCCAATCCAAGAGCGTGGCGGAGAAGCTGTAAGTACCAGAATTGTGTATCACCTGCGCCAAAAACCTATGCGTATATGCATAGGTTTTTGGCGTAAAAGTGGGCGATTTGGGAAGCGAAAACTTCGTTTTGATCTGTCTTTCCGGGGCAAGTAGTGCTGGCTTGCGTAGGAGTATGTGTATCGGCTGAGCATTTGAATTTTTCCATGTCTCAAAATCGAGGCACGTGGCATCGGCGTAATGACGCGGTCATTACGGAGATGTTATACTGAATTTTCAGGGAGGAATTCTCGTGCCTACACTTCAACCGGCCAAGGCCAGCCGCGAGACGCTGAACTTGCGCATCAAGCCTGAACTACGCGGGCTGATTGATCGCGCGGCGGAGTTGACGGGCAAGAATCGGACGGATTTCGTGCTGAACGCCGCTCGTCACGCCGCAGAGGATGCGCTGCTCGACCGGACGTTTTTTGCGGTCAACACCAAGGCCTATGCTGAGTTCCTGGCGCGGCTTGATGCGCCGCCGCGTCCCAATGCCCGGCTGCGCCGCTCCCTACGGACGGCCGCACCATGGGAGAAGTAAGCCCACTCCGGCCGCCCGAGCCTCTGGCGGAAGCCCACGACTGCGTGGATTTCTACTGCGGCGAGGCTTCGCTCGACGATTGGTTGAAGCGGCGGGCGCGCGCCAATCAAGTGACTGGCGCTTCGCGCACTTATGTTGTTTGCCAAGGCTCTCGCGTGGTTGGCTACTATGCGCTGGCTTCCGGCGCGATTACGGTAGAAAACGCCCCCGGCCGCTTCCGGCGGAATATGCCCAATCCAATACCGGTAGCCGTGCTGGCGCGGCTGGCCGTGGATCGCGCCTGGCAGGGGCGGAGTATTGGCCGGGCGCTGTTCCGCGATGCCGCACAGCGCGTGGCACAGGCCGCCGACGCCATCGGCATTCGCGGCATTGTGGTTCACGCAATTTCGGAGGAAGCAAAAAACTTTTATCTGGCGCTCGGCTTCGACACCAGTCCGCACGAGCCGAGAACGCTGATGGTCACGTTGGCAGACGTTCGCGCGGGTCTTCGATAACAACAACTGCGAGCACCGGCGCTAGGCCATGGCGCGGGGAATGGCGGCTTCCTCGGCTTCCAGCTTGCTGCCGACGTCTGCGGCGGCGGCGGCGAGAACGCGGTGGTGGATGGTGAACAGCGCCAGCTCGAGACGGTCGCTTACGCCGGTCTTGTCGTAAACAGAGCGCAGGTAATTTTTGATGACCTGCTCGGTGGTATGGAGACGGGTGGCGATCTCGCGATTCTTGCATCCCTGGACAATGAGCGCGACGATGCGCATCTCCTTGGGGGTGAGGCGGTCGCGGACCCGCGTGCCCACCATGTCTTCTTCGACTGACTCAGCCACCATAATCTGCGGAGGCAGCCACGTGCCGCCGGCGGCCACCACGCTCACGCACTCCACCAGAGCCGGGCCGGTGACGTTGCGGAAGACCACCCCGCGAAATCCCTGGTGCATGTAAACGCCCACGTTGTCGTTGTTTTCGGCAATCACGATGCCGCGGCTGCCGGTGGTTTCCAACAGCTCATGCAGCCGTTCCATATCCGGCTGCAAGGACGCGGCAAACAGAACAATGGAACCGGGAAAGGTGGTGATGGCGTGCTGCATGCGGTCAAGATCAGTGCATTGAGCAATAATGCGTATGTCTTCGTCCATGGCCAGCACTTTAGCTGTGCCAGCGCGAAAAATAGCCTGCGAATCGGCCAGAATGATCTTGTTCATGTGCGCGCCTCATCCGCTGCTTGCTCCGGAAGCCCGAGTTAAAAGCCCGCCTGGCCCGCGGTTTCCGTCACGCCGGAAAACAAACCTGGGGTCCAGGCAATCCCTCTTCTCATTGCTATCTATCGGCAGATTCCCGTAAAACCCTTCAACTGATTCAATCTGCAACAAAAACGGACAGGACAAATTCCCTTAGTGACCAGTTTAACAATTGAGACTCGGAATCTGGCGCTAAAGCGAGAACGTTCTGATTTGACCATGGCATACGCATACGCCTGTGTTCTTTTTCCTTAGAAATTTTCAACCTTTTTCTTCACATCGCAGGGCGGTGAAGTTGGTGTGCGCCGTGCCGATGGAGGAGATGGAGAGGTGTGAATGGCCGATCGCGCGGAACTTATTGAAGTCGCGCTGGAAAGTTATCCGGAGGGCATTGCGAGAATTGCAAATACTGATTCGCCGCGGAATCGATCAATTCAAGGATTTAATCCGTAAATTTGCCGCCATTGCCAGGGCCGCGGCCGCTCACCCTTCCCGCCCTCTCTCCTCAACGCCTATAATCAGCGTGTTGTGCAAACATTTTCTTCATCTCGTTGCGGCAGGGTTGGGCGGCTAGTGGGGATGGGCCTGGTGCTGGCCCTCTCCTTTACGATTTGCGCTGGCGCGCAGACGGATGTTCAGACCGGCCCCGCCTCAGGTGGCCGCATCCTGCTGGTGCTGCCCTTTGACAACGGCACCGGGCAGCCCAGCCTGGAGTGGATTCGCGAGGCCTCGGCGGAGATTGTCAGCAGCCGTCTGGCGTCGGCGGGGTTCGCTCCCATGAGCCGCGCGGATCGCATTTACGCGCTGGATCACCTGGGGCTTCCACAGGGCTTTCACCCCTCGCGGGCCAGTTCGATCATGCTGGCCGAGACGCTGGACGCCGATTCGATCATCGTGGGCAGCTATCAGACGGATGGCGCCAATATCGTGGTGGAGGCGAGGCTGGTGGACGTACCCCACCTGCGCATGAGCCAGCCGGTCACCGCTCGCGGCGAGCTGCGCGAGATGATCTCGGTGCTCGACTCGCTGGCCTGGAAGCTGGCGCGGCAGATTGATCCCGGCTTCAAAGTTACCCAGGACACCTTTGTGGCCGCCGGCTCCGGCCTTCGCCTGGACGCCTTCGAGCAGTACATACGCGGCATCACCGAACCCGACCAACAGGAGCGCCTGCGCCATCTGAATGAATCTGTTCTTCTCAGTTCGAATTTCAGCCCGGCGTGGATGGCTCTGGGCCGCGAGGAATACGCCGGACAGCATTACGAGCAGGCGGCCGAGGCTTTTGCCAAGGTGGGGGGCAACGGCGCCGATGCCGACGATGTCCTTAAGGCCGGCTTCTACCGCGGCCTCTCGCTGCTGTTCTCCGGTGACTACGTCCGTGCCGAGGCGGCCTTTTCCGGCGTGGCGCGCGTACTGCCGCTGGCCGAGGTTTTGAACAATCAGGGAGTCGCGCTGGCCCGCGGCGGTAAGGACGGTATTCCGCTCTTTCGCCAGGCTGTGGCCGCCGACCCCTATGCGGCCGATTACCATTTCAACCTGGCCGTCAGCCTGAAGCGTCACGGCGACGCCGCCGAAGCCTTGACCGAGCTGGCCCAATGCCTGCGGTTGCATCCTAACGACACCGAGGCCCTGGCGGTGCAGAAGACCTGGACAAATTCCCGGCCTGCCGCGACCAGACCGGCGATTACGCCCACGGCACAGCCGGCCGCCGGTTCAGACGAGGCGGAGGAAGCCGAGACCAAGGCCGACCCGCTGGAGCGCATCCAACGCACCTTCGACGAAGTCGCCTTCCGCCAGGCTGCTGTCATGCTGGACAAGATCAACAGCGCCCGGCTGAGCGCTCTTCCGCCGCTGGAGCGAGCGCAAGCTCTCTCCGGCCAGGCAAAGGAGTATTTGGACCACGGTCTGCTGCTGGAGGCTGAACGGCTTTATCAAGCCGCCGTGACCGCTGGCCCCAAGCTCGCCGCGGCCCATGCCGGTCTGGCCGAGGTTCGCGAGCGCTCCGGCGATGCCCAGGCTGCCCGCAAAGAAGCCGTTAAATCGCTGGAACTGCTGCCTTCGGTCGATGCATACCTGGTGCTGGTGCAACTGGACCTGGCGGTCAACCACATGGACGAGGCGAAACAGAACGTAGCCGCGGCCCTGCAGATCGACCCTAACAGCAAACCGGCGTTGGAATTGCAGCGGCAGATTGCGGTCAAGGTCGGGCTGAAGAAGTAGTTAGAACATTTTCAGAAATAGTGTAATGTTAGTCAACTTTCTCGTTTCCCACCCTTTTCGCAGAAAAAAATGGAAAGGATGGGGCACGGGGCATTCATGCTCGGAAGGAGCAAGCCATGATGCAGCGCTTATGCGGGTTGGCGGTAGTGATGGGATTGATTGCGGCGTTGGGGCTGAGTGCGTCAGCTTGTGGCCAACAACCGTTCGTCGATAAATTTGTCCTCTCTGACACTATCCAGCCGGTCACGCAAAGCGAGCTGGACCGGGCCATTGCCCGCGCCAACTCGGACGGCGCTCGCGCCCTGCTGATTGAGATGGACACACCGGGCGGGTTGCTGGACTCGATGCGTACCATGATTGGCGCGATTCTGGCCTCAAAGGTTCCGGTGATTGTCTACGTGGCTCCGGCAGGCGCGCGGGCGGGGTCTGCCGGTTTCTATCTGCTGGAGTCGGCGGACGTGGCCGCCATGGCGCCCGGCACAAATGCCGGCGCGGCCCACGTAGTCTCCGAAATGGCGCTCTTCGGCAAGCCCGACGACACCATGATGCAGAAGATCGAGAACGACTCAGAGGCTCTTCTGCGCTCCTACGTAAAGCAGCGCAATCGCAATGCCGAAGCCGCCCAGGCTGCCGCCGCATCCTCCCACTCCTACACCGCGCAGGAGGCTCTGGACCTGCACCTGATTGACCTGATCGCCGCAAACGACTGGGAGCTGCTCCGCGCTCTCGATGGCCGCGAGATTACCCGCATGGACGGGAGCAAGCTGACCCTGCATCTGGCCGGTGTGCGGATTGAAATTTTGAAGTCCTCGCTGCGCGAGGATTTGCTCGGCTGGCTGGTCAACCCCAACATCGCCCTGCTGTTGCTGGTGTGCGGCGCGCTGCTGATCTATCTCGAATTCAACGTTCCCGGCACCATCGTTCCCGGCGCGTTGGGCACGCTGATGGTGCTGCTGGCCGTCTTCGCGCTCGACCTGCTGCCGATTCGATTCACCTCGGTTCTGCTGCTGGTGGCGGCACTGGTCTTGCTGCTGTTGGAGGCCAAGTTTGGCGGCCATGGCGCGCTGGCCATCGCCGGCATCGTTTGCCTCACCTTCGGAACGCTTACACTGGTTGCCGCGCCGGTGCCGGAGATGGCCATCAGCCCCTGGGTAGCTTTTGCGGTCAGCGCCGCATTCGGCAGCATCACCGTCTTTTTGGTTCGCCTGGCGATGCGCGCCCGCCGCATGAAATCCCGCCTGGGCCCATCGTCCCTGGTGGGCAGCAGCGCCTGGGCGATGGAGCCGCTGAAGCCGGAAGGCCACGTTCTTGTGGAGGGCGAAATCTGGCGCGCCGTTTCCAGCGAACCCGTGCCGGCTGGCGCGCCGTTGCGCGTGGTGAGCCTGGACCAGTATTTGCTGCACGTGGAGCCGGCTGCGCCGCAAAGGCTGCCGCAGTCCCCTGTTTAAGTAGTACAATCCGTCGTAAGTGAGGAAATTCCATGCCTGATATGCTGACTACGCTTCTGATCATCATCGCCATCGGCGTTCTTTACGCGCTCAACTGCATCAAGATTCTGCGCGAGTATGAGCGCGGAGTGATCTTCACCCTGGGCCGCGTCTCGCCAAAGCCCTACGGACCTGGCATCATCTTTGTCTTCCGGCCGATACAACAGATGGTACGCGTCTCGCTTCGCCAGGACGTGCTGGAAGTTCCGCCGCAGGACGTAATTACCCGCGACAACGTCACCATCAAGGTGAACGCTGTCGTCACGCTCTACGTGGTCAGCCCCAACGACGCGGCGATCAAAGTGGCCAACTACGTCTACCAGACCTCGCAACTGGCGCAGACCACTCTGCGCACGGTGCTGGGCGAGGTGGAGCTGGACGAGTTGCTCAGTCATCGCGACAAGCTGAACCTGCGCATCCAGACCATCATGGACCAGCGCACGGAGCCGTTTGGCGTCAAGGTGGTCTCGGTGGAAGTGAAGCAGGTGGACCTTCCCGAGCAGATGCAGCGCGCCATGGCCAAACAGGCCGAGGCAGAGCGCGAAAAGCGCGCTAAGGTTATCCACTCCGAAGGCGAGTTCAGCGCCGCGCAGAAACTGGTGGACGCCGCCACACTGATGGCCACGCAGCCGATGACCTTGCAGTTGCGCTATTTGCAAACTCTCTCCGACATCGGCGTGGAGAAGAACACCACCATCGTCTTCCCGCTGCCGCTGGAGATGATGACGCTGTTCAACAAGCTGGGCGCGTCGGGCCCGTCAGCGGCGGATAAGAAGTAGGGACTAGCCGTTCCGGCGGAAATGCGAAACAGCGAGCGCTGTAGAGCATTTTCACAGTTCCTGTAGGGTGGGTTTAGTGGTTTCCCATCCTTTCGCCAGAAAAAAGGCGAAAGGATGGGGCACGGAGATTTGTGGTTCATCCTTTCCCACCCTAGCCGCAAAAAACAAGAACGCGGCGAGGGTGGGGCACCCAGATTTTATTTACACAAGAAAATTCTTCAGTTTCGCATCCACTCCGGCAGGCTTGAGGCGATCACTGCCCGCACGGCCTGCGACAGCTCCTCGCGTGTAGCGTAGTCGCTGGGATAGACGGGTGCGTGGAAGATGATGTGCGCCACGCCCGGCTTGATGGCAAAGCTGCCCTTGGCCATCATCGTTTCAGTGCCGTAAATCGACACCGGAATGCACGGCGCGCCGGACTGCATGGCGAGGTAGAACGGGCCTTTCTTGAAGGGCTGCATACGGCCGTCCCTGGAGCGCGTGCCCTCAACGAAGGTGGTCATGTGGAGGCCCTTGGCCAGCAGTTGAGTGGCCACGGCAACGCTCGCTGTTGCGCTAGCCTTGTTGCCGGTGCGGTCCACGGGAATATACTCGGCCAGCTTGAGGCAGATGCCGAAGATGGGCATCTTGAAGACAGAGCGCTTGGCGAAGGCGGAGGTGCGTCCCGGAATCCGCGAAATCAGCGCGGGTGCGTCGAGATTGGAAACATGGTTGGCCATGAAGATGCACGCACGGCCGGCGGGGATCCGATCACGCCCCTCAACCTTTATACGGATGCCGGCCACACGGTAACCGGCGCTGACAATCAGGCAGGTCACCTTGTAGAGCGGTCCCACGTTGCCGGTAACCACGGCCAGCGGAATGAAGATCACCGCCGAGGGAATGGCCAAAACGAGAATGGTTACGATTACGACCAGCGACACAATCATGAGAGTTCCGTCATAGAGTTGAGAATTGTATTAACTCGGCGCGCATCGATTACGTCCGCATCCACTCCGGAAGGCCGGAGGCGATGGCTGTGCGAACCGCCTGCATCAACTCCTCGCGCGTGGCAAAGGCGGTTGGATCGATGGGCGGATGAAAGACTACATGCGCCGTTCCGGGATGAATACGCAAACTGCCTTTGGCCTGGATGGTTTCTGTGCCAGAGATGGAAACCGGAATGCACGGCGCGCCGGAACCCATGGCCAAGAAGAATGGACCTTTCTTGAAGGGCAGCATACGGCCGTCCGGCGAGCGGGTGCCTTCCACAAAGGTGGTCATGTGCACGCCCTTGGCCAGTACACGGCTGGCAGCTTCTACGCTTTGTTGCGCGTCTACAGGGCTCCCGGAACGGTCCACGGCGATGAAGTCGCCCTGCCGGAAGCCGGTTCCCAGGATGGGCATGTTCATCAGCGCGCGCTTCATGAAGGCCGAGGTGCGCCCCGGAATCAACGAGATCAGCGCGGGAGGGTCAAGGTTGGAAACGTGGTTGGACATGAAGATGCACGCCCGGTCTTTGGGTATGCGCTCCCGGCCTTCGACGTGGAAGCGCACCCCGGCCATCCAGCAACTGCTGGAGAGCATGAAGCGCGTGCCTTTGTAGAGCGGCAATACATTGCCTGTGAGTGCACACCACGGAATGAACAGGATGGCCGTGGGAATTCCGGTGACGACCATCGTGGCCATGAAAATGAGATAGAAAATCATTCTGGTTTATCCGCCAAGTTAAGTTTAATTCTTTTGAGCAGTACGATCATGCCGGCCAAGCCTCGCCGCGGGCAATCAGCGACGCGGGTCCGGTGAGCCTGAGTTCCGTGCCGGGGCCTTCCCACTCCACCGTTTGCGCGCCGCCGGAGGCAACCACGGTGAGCGGAGATTGGCAGCCGTTCAATGCCAGCGCCGCCGTGGCCGCGGCTGAACTGCCGGTGCCCGATGAGGTTGTCGGCCCCACGCCGCGCTCGAAGATGCGAATCTCAATCCTGGCGGGAGTAACAATGCGAAGAAATTCAACGTTGGTCTGGTGAGGAAAATCTGGATGGACGCAGATTTCCGCGCCGATTTTCTGCCAGCTCTGACCGGCAACAGCAAACTCCGCATTCTCCACCACAACAACAAAGTGCGGATTGCCGGTGGAGACCTCGACGCCCGCGATTGCAGTCCCGTTGGCCAACGTAACAGTTCGCGGAGCGAAGGATGGAATGCCCATGCCGGCGGTCACTTCCACGGTAAACTCGCCGTCCGTCTTCAGCGCATTCACGCGGCAGATGCGCAGCCCGGCATCGGTTTCGATGCGCAGCTCATCGCCGGGATGAAAGCCGCGCTCCAGCGTCATCCATGCGGCTACGCAGCGCGTGCCGTTGCCGCTGATCTCGGCGATGGAACCGTCGGCGTTGTGCAGGCGGATGCGGCCAGAGCTGGGGCCGGTCCAGGCGAAAAACTCTATTCCGTCCGCGCCTACGCCCGTGTTGCGCGCGCACAGACGACGCGCCAGTTCCGCCGGATCGCTGCCCTGCGCAGCCTCTTCGGTCACAATCAAAAAGTCGTTGCCGCAGGCGTGAGCTTTGGTAAATGGAATCAATCTTCCTCCGGATCGCGGAAGGTGAACAACTTGTCGATGCCCGGTTTGTCGAGCAGCTTTCCGCGCAGCCGCTCATGTTGCTTCTTGGTCGCCGTCAAAACAAAACTAACCCGCTGCAACTCGCCGATGGCATCGTGATCCACGCCCGAGAGCCGCTGGCCCGCCTTGTCCATCGCCTCCAGAATTGACTCCATGATCCGCGGCTGGTCACTCCCCCGGGCCTCGTAGATCAACGGATACATTTTGAGATTGGCGCGCTGCTCCAGAAAGCCCACCACCTCCAGCGCCAGGATGACGATGATTGCCGCCACTGCTGCCGCCGCATAAAGTCCCGCGCCACAGGCCATGCCGATGGAGGCCACCACAAAGACGCTGGCCGCGCTGGTTAGTCCGCTCACCCGGCTGCGATTGTGCAGGATCAATCCCGCGCCCAGAAAGCCGATGCCTTGTACGATGTTGGCGGCCACGCGGCCTTTGTCCGGGTTGGCGTCGCCGGCCAGCACTGCGGAGAGCAGCGTGAAAAACGCGCTTCCCATGCAAATCAGCAAGTTGGTGCGCACGCCGGCGGCCTTGCGCTTGATCTCCCGCTGCAGGCCGACGAGAGCACCCAGAGTGCAAGCCATCAGCAGGCGGCCAATGGCGCCGTTGACCACCACGATCTGTTGCAGGCGGTCAAAGTTAAAAGGTTGCATGGACTGTACCAGGGTCATGCTCATCTCGATTCCTTGACCGATGCTATCACCGCTCTACCCGGCTTGGGGAGACGGTTTGCGCGGGACGGGCAACACTGGTACCGGAGACGTAAATTGTTCCGGCGGGATTTCCGGCTGTCGAAAAATGGCGAACCGCCGTCAGTCCTTCGGGGTGCGCCTTGACAGCACGGTCGATCTCGTCACCGTCGAAGGCCAGCACAATCGAGGCGTGCGCGGCCGGAGCGGCCAGCGCGGCGCGATAAATCTCCAGATCGCTCTCGTTGATGGTCTGGCGGAGCGGAATCCCGGTGAACGCGACGATCTCCGGAAATACCGAAGTATCCATCAGCACTACGCCCTGCGGCCGCTCGGCCAGCAGCGCGCGCAACGCCGGAGGAATTTGCTCATCATAGGATCTGCGCGCTTCAATGTTCTTGACCCCCTCGACGTAGACCAGCGGATGCTCACGCAGGATTCCTGTCGTGTTGAAGGATATAGCTCCGCAGAAAAGTGCGATAACCATCGTGGCGGAGGGATGGTTGCGGGGGCGAGGCTTGAACTCAAAGACTGCGGCAAGGGCAAACTGAGCGGCGAAGCCGAGGCCGAGGGCGAAAGCCGGCAGCAGCTCCATCCCATAGCGCGTGTTGTACCAGGAGTGCGGCCACCAGACGGGCACAAAGATGGGCACCGAACCGTAGGAGACCGAATACGCATAAAATGCGACCGGAAACCAAAGCAGCAGCGCCCATGTGAATGCGCGCTTGCGCGCCGTCAGCCATGCCCACGCTGTTCCCAGCAGGCTCAACCCAAGCAGCACGTTGCCCCAGGCGGCTGCAGCGGCGTCCAGCTCCGCGGCCTTGACGTAGAAGATGAACGCAACCCACGGATTGTGCCATCCCGGATGCGGCGGGAATCCAGGCACGGAGGTGCGAATCTCGATTGCCTTGGCTGAATAGGGTCCGCGCACAAAGTAGAGCCAATCGCCGAAGCTTACTGAGTTATACACGAACCATGCCACCGGCGCGGCCACGATGAGGACGCTGGCAATCCAGAAGCTGAGAGAGCGCAATCGGCCGCGACGGGCAAGAGTGAGGCCCATGCACATCCAAGCCACCAGAGCCAAGCACCATCCGTCATAGCGCGTAAAAACCGCAGCCACCAGCGCTACCGCAATACACCAGAGCAGGCGGCGGGCTTGCCTCAGGTCTGCGTCAAGACTTGCGCGCCATTCCACCAGCCAGACCACAACCCACACCATCTCGCAGATGAACAGCGGCTCCGTCATGGCCGTGGTTTGCAGGTAGAGCAGGTTGGGATTCAGCGCGAAGAAGGCCAGCGCCAGCGCCGATGAGGCCGGCGGCAGCCAGTGACGCGCCAACCGGTAAATTCCCGCGCACGATGCGAGCCAGGCCAGCGCCGAAGGAATCACGCCCGCAAAGCCGCTGGCCCACCAGCGATGAACCTGCACAAAGGGAATCATCAACAAATGCGGCAGCGGCAGCCACACCGAACCCAGTTCGGTCAGCCGCGGCTGGTGCGCATCGAAAACTCGCCGCGCAATGTGCAGATGGCCTACCGCGTCGCCGTAGTTGAGTATCGCTCCATTACGCCAGCTCCAGAGGATCGCGGTGATCGAGGCTGCCGCGCAACAGGCCAGCACTGCCAGCCACTCTACACGCGAGATGTGCTGGGGAGGATTGGGATTCTCCGGATTGGGATTCTCAGACAAGGTGCGTCAACTCGCGGAAGAGGTTAAAGCGTTCGTCAATCTCCGGGCGCGTGAGCTTCTGCATCCGCTCTGTGCCGAAGCGCTCACAGGCAAAGGAACCCATCACGCTGCCGTAGAACATGGCGCGCCTGAACGCAGCAGGAGACTGTTCGGGCTGCGAGGCCAGGTAGCCGAAGAAACCGCCGGCAAAGCTATCGCCCGCGCCGGTCGGGTCCACCACCTCTTCCAGAGGCATGGCCGGCGCTCGGAGCTCCGCTCCTCGACTCTTTGGAGTAAAGTCGCGGAACAATGTAGCACCATATTCGCCGTGCTTGACCACCAGCGTCTTCGGCCCCAGAGCCATCACCTCTCGGGCAGCCTGGACAAGATTATTGTTGCCGGCTAACATGCGGGCTTCGGTATCGTTGATGAGCAGAATGTCGAGGCCTTTGAGCACTTCCAGCAGCGCCGGGCGATGGTCTTTGATCCAGTAGTTCATGGTGTCGCCGGCTGTGAGCTTCACATCGGGCATCTGCTCCCGTACGCGGCGCTGCAGGACCGGATCGATGTTGGCCAGAAAGAGAAACTCGGAGTCGCGATAGGCGTCGGGAATCTTCGGATTGAAGGTCGCAAAGACGTTCAGCTCGGTGTTGTGCGTTTTGGCTTCGTTCAGGTTGTCGAGATAGGAGCCTTCCCAAAAAAAGCTTTTGCCCGCGGTGTGCTCGATGCCGCGCGTGTCGATGTTGCGCGCCTGAAAGACGGCCTCCTGCCTTCTGCCAAAGTCCTCGCCCACTACGGCGATGACGCGCACATCGGTAAAAAAACTGGCGGAGAGCGAGAAATAAGTCGCCGCGCCGCCCAGGCATCGCTCGCGCTTGCCTGCGGGAGTTTCAATCGTATCGAATGCTACGCTGCCTACTACGGTGATGGCCATATGTTTTCCTTCTTACTGCCGAAAATATACCTCAGGGGCTAAAGCCCGCGTTCATGTTGCTGCATTATCGGCACGGCTAAAGCCGTGCCCTGACGCTTCTTGCTACTCCGTTGGCATTTTTCCGCAAGCTGTGAAGTTATACCCTTTCAGAACATTCGCAAACTTGGCGCATGGGCCTATCAGCAATTTTTACCAGCCAAGATACTTGCCAAACAGAAGATTCAGCTTTTCTTTTGCCGCGGCCGGAATCGCTTCCGGCTTGGTGAGCACGGCGTATTTTGCCGCAGAGGCGCAGGCGCAATTACGCTCGCGAGGCATGGCCGCCACGGCAGCCTTGACGACCTTGGCCGCGTTCTCGGCGTTCTGATGGAGCACGCGCACAATCTCCTCGATGGTGACCGCGTCGTGACCCTCGCGCCAGCAATCGTAGTCGGTGACCATGGCCACGGTGGCGTAGCAGATCTCCGCCTCGCGGGCCAGCTTGGCCTCCTGCAGGTTGGTCATGCCGATCACGTCCGCGCCCCAACTGCGATAGAGATGCGACTCGGCCTTGGTGGAAAACTGCGGGCCCTCCATGCAGACGTAGGTTCCGCCCAGCTTGCCCACCACGCCCACCGCCGCGCAACCCTCTGCGGCAGCTTTGGCCACCGTTGCGCAGACCGGATCGCCAAAGGCCACATGCCCCACGATCCCCTCGCCGAAGAAGGTCGCGATGCGATGAAATGTACGGTCGATGAACTGGTCGGGAATCACGAAGTCCGTGGGCTTGTGTTCTTCCTTCAGCGAGCCGACGGCCGAGACGGAGAGAATCCGCTCGACGCCTAGTTTTTTGAAGGCGTAGATGTTGGCGCGGAAGTTCAACTCTGAGGGCAGGATGCTGTGGCTGCGCCCATGCCGGGCCAAAAAGGCTACTTTGCGCCCTTCCAGCTCGCCCAAAACGAAGGCTTCTGAAGGCGCGCCAAAGGGCGTCTGCACTGTCTCTTCATGCACGTTCGTAAATCCAGGCATCGAGTACAGCCCGCTGCCGCCAATGATTCCAATCACCGCCTGCGCCATATAAAGCGTCCCTCAGGGGCCAAAGCCCCCAGTTTTATTGGGTATTTTGCGGCACGACTAAAGTCGTGCCCTGATACAAAGAGAACTCATGAAACACACTCTAGTATAAAGGCAAACGACCAACTCCTCCAGAACTGATTGTGAGCAGGTCGGCGCGCTCACGGCCTTGCCCCCCAGGTAGCGCTACGCGGTAGAATGAATCGGCAGCAAGAAAGAGCAGCGAGGAATGTGAAATGGCAGCGTATACAATTCCTGAAGTCGCGAGCCCCAAGCCGGTCGCGCCAGACGAGGCTTTGTTAATTGCCAGCGGCGATCTACGCCAATCCGCCAATGAGGTTTGCTGGCCCGCGCAGGCCGGCCTGGAACAGAAGTTGACGGCCGCTTTTCTCGAAGAGGGGGTCAAGCTCCGCCGCGCTCACGTGGTCGACCCCGTCTTGAAGCACGGCTTCATTCACTCGCAGCGCATGGGAATGCAGGTCTTCGAGCACATTCATCCCGATGCGCCCATCGTGGTGGCTGAGGCGGTCTGGCAATACAGCGCCCATGTGCTCGCCGGATTGCTCTCCCATCGCGGCCCCATCCTCACCGTGGCTAACTGGAGCGGCCAATGGCCCGGCCTGGTAGGAATGTTGAATCTGAACGGCTGCCTACGCAAATTCGGCGTTCCCTTCACGACTCTGTGGAGCAAGGACTTCACGGACCCGCTCTTCAAGCGCGGGTTGCGAGAATGGATCAAGAATAAAACTTTCGCGCATGACACCTCGCACGTGCATCCCTTCGATCCGGCCAAGGTGGGCGAGGCTGAACGCAATCTGAGCACGGCACTGGCCAACGAACTGCGCAGCAAGAAGGCGCTGCTCGGCATCTTTGACGAGGGCTGCATGGGCATGGCCAACGCCATCGTCGAAGACTCGCTGATGAACTCCGCCGGAATCTACAAGGAGCGCCTCAGCCAGTCCGCGCTCTATGCGGCCATGCGCGAAGTCACCGCCGAGGAAGCGCAGAAGATTCGCAACTGGCTCGACGCAAGCGGCATTCAATTCAAGACCGGACCCAACGAAGCCACCGACCTGACCGACGCGCAGATTCTCGATCAGTGCCGCATGTACATTGCCGTGCTGCGCATCGCCGATGAGTTCGGCTGCGACGCCGTCGGCATTCAGTACCAGCAGGGTCTCAAGGATTTGGTTCCCGCCTCCGATCTCGTTGAGGGCTTGCTCAACAATGTCGAACGTCCGCCAGCGTATAGCCGCGATGGCCGCGAGCTTTTTGCAGGCCGTCCGCTGCCGCATTTTAATGAGGTTGACGAGTGCGTCGGCATCGATTCAGTGGTCACCAACCGCGTCTGGACAGCCATGGGCATCGATCCGGCCACCACGTTGCACGATGTCCGCTGGGGCGAGCGCTATG